>JAABUM010000250.1_pt1 | contig 105157 bp, 89 predicted proteins | sample 5559161 | NCBI WGS metagenome assembly JAABUM01 (sample SAMN10711868, study PRJNA513369) | rock metagenome | isolation source: Antarctica rocks | place: Antarctica: Victoria Land, Siegfried Peak nord
TCTCCGTGGACAACCACGAGTCTGCCCTTCGTGAGTACGGGGATCCAACCGGAAAGCGCAGTGCGGTGAAAGTCGCATGCTGCGTTTGGGGCGGGGGAAAGGCGGAGACGCCCTACCTATCGCGACGCCTAGAGCCGATATATGTCATTCTTGGCGCGTGGCGCTCCTTCTGGTAGTCTCTAACGACGATGGCGCACGGGCGCCTGGGGAGACAAGAGAGAAGGTGAGTCCCGATGAGCCTGTTTCCGTGGCGCGTCGCCACACGCGGAGGTGGCGCGGGGTTTCTCATCGCGCTCTGCTTGTTGGGCGGTCCCGTGGGGGCCGCAACCATGCCCACTTACTCAGGCAGGCCACCGCTACGTCTGCCTAGTGACGACGCTATGCACCCCCGGACCGGCACTGAGTGGTGGTACGTCGTAGGTCACCTCAACGATAATCAGGGCCATCGCTATGGCTTCGAGAGCGTGGTGTTCCGCTTCTCGCACCTGCGCGCCTCTATCCCCAGCCTGCGCTTCGACTCGGTCTACCGTGCTGACACAGCGGTGACCGATGAGGCTCGGGGATCGTTCAGCGGCGGGGTGCGCTACATTCAACCCGCCCTGGGCGTAACCTCAATGAGCGCGGCGCTGCTCCGCCTCACTGCTGGTCCCATAGCTATGGCCCGCATCTCCGCCGCGCCGCGGTTACGCTACACGGTGGACGAAACAACGCCCAACGGCACGCGTCTGCACCTAACCGTGCAGGCTACAAAGGCTCCGCTGCTCGTGGGCGGAGCAGGTATTGTGCCCATGGGCGCTCACGGCTACTCTTACTATTACTCGCTGACCCGTTTAGACACACAGGGAACGCTCTGGCTACCCGGTCAGAAGCAACCCCGCGCCGTGCATGGGCTCTCGTGGATGGATCATCAATGGGGTGATTGGGATTGGCGTGAGATCAATGGCTGGGATTGGATGTCCGTCCAGCTGACCAACGGTATGGATTTGAATATCACCGATTTTCAAGGCGGACGTGGTAGCCCACACAAGGCGGCCACGATCAGCTTGCCCAATGGCCGTCAGATCGTCAGCACGCATGTTGTGATGACGCCGCTAGGTTACTGGCGCAGCCCGCGGACCCACATCCTTTATCCCTCGGGGTGGCGCGTCCGGGCCGCCGATGTAGGCCTCGACCTCGTGGTGCGTCCCAGCGTCGTAGATCAGGAGATGGCTGACCGCTTCACCCCTGAACAGAGCTACTGGGAGGGTAGCTGCCGGGTGGGCGGCAGGCTACGCGGCAAGCCAATCAGCGGGCAGGCCTACACGGAGTTGGCTGGGTACGGCGTGCCCAAACAGTAGCTCGATTGCTTAACCAGCTGGCGGTAGATAGCGCTCCACCACCTCATAGAGGGCAGTCAGGTCGAAGGGCTTGCGTAGGTGATCGTCAGCCTGCGCATCTTCCACCTTGCGGTCGAGCCGGCGGTCGGCGGACATCAGGACGACCGGGATGTCGCGCAGGCTCTCGCGGCTTTTGATCTCCTGGCACAGCGCCCACCCATTCATAACGGGCATCATCAGATCTAGCAAGATCAAGCCAGGCGTCTCCTCCTGCAGAACGTCCAGGGCATCCTGGCCATTCGTTGCACGGGCCACCGTGTACCCCTCGTCGGCCAGCGCCAACTCCAGCAAGTTCAAGATCTCCTGGTCGTCGTCAACAACCAGGATCGTGCCTTTGGCCGGTGTGCTCATCTTGGGAACGCCCTGACGCCCAACTGGCCGCGGCGAGCCTCCTCGCCGGCAGTGGCGGGGGATGAAAAAGCATGGGTGGAGGACGGACACATAGGGACGCTGAAGTAGAATGTACTACCCGCATCCTCCATACTATCTACCCACATCTTTCCACCATGCCACTCTATAATCTTCTTGCTGATATGTAAGCCCATCCCCAGCCCGCCCTGCGGATCAACCACGGCGTTCTGGCCCCGATAAAACGGCTCGAACACGTGTACCTGCTCGGCCAGGGCAATCCCGATCCCCGCATCCCGCACTGAAACGGTAACTTGGTGATCATCGCGTTGCGCCGACAGGGCGATTGCCCCGCCACGGGGCGTATATTTGATCGCGTTAGTGGTCAAACTGACCAGCACTTCCTCCAGACGCGCCGCGTCTCCGATCACACAGAGTGGCTCCGCTGTCGTGCGCACCTCCAGGCGATGCAGCCGCGTTGTGACCTGCAGGCTTTCAGCCACACGGAGGAGCAGGCGGCCCATGTCCACTTCATCACGGCGCAACTCCGATAGCCCGGTCTGCAGCCGGGAGACGTCCAGCAGCACGTCAATCAAGGTGCTCAGCCGCTCCGCGCTACGCCCCGCTTGGGCCAGAACGTCACGCACGTAGTCGTTAGAGGCCTGCCCGATACGCCGCTGCGCCAGCTGAATAAAGCCGCGCACGCCGGTGACCGGTGTATTCAGCTCGTGGCGCAGCATAGCCAAGAACTCGTCTTTCAAGCGGTTTAGCTCGGTCAGGTGGCTGCCATCCAGGTAGACTCCCATCGCGGCAACCCGTGTGCCAGAGGCATCGTGCAGCGGGGCAGCGCCCATCAACACACGCAGCGGAGGTCCATCTGGCTGGCCGATCAGGGCTTGCTCGCCTATCACAGTCTCACCACCCAGCAACGCACGGCTCAGCGGCGTCTCGGCGTCGGGCACCACCTGGCCAGTAACCCGAAATAGCGGCCAGCGCCGCACCGTTGGCGACTCCTGATGGCCTAGCAACTCGGCGGCACGGTTGCTCACCAATACCTGGCCGTCCCGGGAAACGACTACCACCGCGCAGGGCAGACCGTTCAGAAGCTCACGCAGCCATCCCGCGTCACCAGCGCTGAGCAACTCAGCCACGGAGCGCGCGGGTAGCGTGGCTACCTTAGTACCTGTCGCCTCAACTCCGTCGGGCTCATCCATGTGGGCCTGCTGGACCAGCCGCGCGTGATCAAGCATCAGGGCAGCCTGTGCGGCCAGCAGGCTCAGGTCATGTGTCTCTATAGCCATAGCAATACGGCGCTTATGTCCAAGAGCCACCACGCCTACCCGGCGTCCGGCATAGATCAGCGGCACAACCAGGGCCCACTTGTAGCCTGAGGCAAGCCACTGCGTTCGCCAGGCGTCCTCGCCCCATTGTTCCCCATCAAGGCCGCCGTACACGATATCTGGCCTATCAGGCGGCATCACAGGGTTGAGGTGAGCCGGCGTGGGCGGCTCCAGCGCGCCGAGCCACCCTGGCACACCGTGCATCCACACGCTGCCACCCTGCGTGTCTGTCAGCCCCAGGAAGGCCCGCAGGATGGCTCCCGCCACCGACGCGGGTGTAGCGTCGGCCGAGGACGCGGCCAGCAGTTCCTCAATCACCACTGGCAGCTTACGTACAAGAGACGAACCGCTGGCGCCCGCGGGGGCTGGCACAGCCGCCAAAGCAGGCGCCGTCTCACCATGTAGCGTGTCCAACCTATCCCTTCCGTCACCATCTGTACCTGCTCGTGGCATGCGGGCAACGGTTGCCTTTACGCACGAGGACGCCGTTGACGTGTAGCGCGTGCTACATTGCGTATGCGCTCCAGCGCCGAAAGCTGTGCGGCGTACGCCCTCATGGAGTCAACCAGGCCCACGAGATCATGACCCCGGCCGGACCATATCTCGGTAAGCTGATGGATACCTGCTAGGCAAGGCTTGCAAGTTCTATGCCATATCGCTCCTGCGCACCCGCCCTCTACGGCAAGACTGCCGTCCTCGCCTGGCGACGCGCTGCCGACCGCGCTGACGCCGACCGCACGCGTCCCACGGCTGCCCAGTTCCTCAACCTGACGCTAAATATCAATTGAGAGGGGGAGACGGCCATATGGCCGCCTCCCCCTGCCATAGGCTCCGCAACGCGCCGTCTCAGTAGGCGGCAAACCAGGCGTCGGTGATCGTCTCCGCCGGGGGGAGCAGAGTGCCCCGCCGCGTCGTCCAGGGGACCGCGTGGGTGTTGGCCACCTCGATCAGCCCCTGCAAGTTGGCCACGCCTTCCGTGCGCAACCAGCGCAGGCGCTCAGCGTCGTCGCTGATAGCGATGGCCTTTTTCCAGATAGCTCGGCCAGCCAGGAACCCCGAGGCCCCGTTCTGGCAGGCGATGCGCACACTCTCACGGAACAGCTCTATGTCCACACCCGCGCTGAGCACCACCCATGGCGTCTTGCAGGCGGTGTCAAGCTGCCGGCACCAGGTAGCCAGCTTAGACTCATCGGTATCAAACTTGATATTAGCGGGGAACTCGGCCTTGTACAGGTCGCAGTGGGGCGACAGGCGCTCGGCGCTGCGGATCACCAGCTCTGGCTTCTGAGCGGCGAACTCCGCCGAGTCGTCCTTGACACCGTTGATGCCATAGACGACCGTCTCCAACACAAAGGGGATATCCCACGTCGCGCACTGCTCCTGGGTCTCCAGCACAAAGCGCTCCTGCCACTCCGCTGTCTCCTTTTGGTCGGGATGGTAGTAGATCAGCACCTTCACCGCTGAGCCGCCCATCCGCTTGATCTTCTCCACGCTCCAGTTCTCACCGGCTTTGCTGCGCCGCACGTCACCCTGCTGGTCATAATCCATGTGCTCCAGGGCGACGAGCAGCCCGCAGTGCCCTGAGAGGGCGCCATGGGCGATGCTCTGCGGCGCGCCATACTGGGGATCGAGCAGGAGCGCGCTAGACAGGGGGCTGAAGACCTCCGAGAGCTGCAGCTTGATGTTAGTCAGCCGCTCGGCGGGCACCTCTTTGGGCGCTTGAGCGTTGACCATCCGGCGCATTGAGCCACGCTGGTCCATCGCCGTCATTGTAAAGATGTTTCGCTCATTGGCAATCTGCTGCAGACCACGGATCTTGCCGATGGTCAGGGCGTCGCGCCCCGCCACGCCCGTGCCAACGGGGCTGGTTGTCTGGGTGGTCATAGGTAGTCCTCCACGGGTGGCTGGGTGGCGTTTGCGCGCCAATGACGTCTATTCGACACGCATACTAGTATACTACGGGGCCGGATGGACGCACGAGTATGGTCAGCGCGCCTTTCTCTTGAGTGGGTTTGCCCTCCGGCCGACCCGCTGGGCTGAGGTCGCGCGTGATTGTCTCCAGCAGGGCGCGGGCAGCGGCGGTGTTCCCGCGCTCCGCCTTCTCCAGTAACACGATCACCTTCACACTATGCCCGGCGGCTAGCAGGCCACTGGCGCGACGCGCCTGGGTGGCTATATCGTGGGCCCCGGTGGCCGTGCGCAGGCGCAACTCTTTTGGCGGCGCCTCGGCTGCCCGCGCCGCCCGCGCCTGACGGGCGCCCTGTACTCGGGCGGCCTGAGCGTCGGTGAGGCGACAGCGCGGTGGGCTGCTGGCGGTATCAAGCTGCACCAGGTCTAGGTTGCGCGTTCGCGCCAGGGCCAGAGCGTCGTCCCGGGCGACGATGCCCAGGTCGCTGCCATCCTCATCCAGCAGCAGCACCTCACGTGCCCGGATTGCCTCATTGATCGGTTGTTCCCTGGCCATGCTCCCCTGCCACTCTGGTGTGTTCCACCACCCAGGCGCCCGCTGTCCCTGTTGACCGCGGCGCGACGCTTCACAGCCCCGCCTATAGTGTGCTCTGGCGCTCACTACTACGCCAGGGGAGGCCGACGATGGCAGCGCTCGCCGGAGGCGCCATGGTAGACTCTGTGAGGCTGCACTGGTAGCCGGGTGATCCAAGAAGAGGGGGAGGGTGGCGTGAGTGTGAGCAGGGGGGCGGAAGCAGCCGAGTTGTCGTCGCGCCTGCACGCGCGCCTGCACGGCTACCTGGAGGATCTGGAGGCCCTTGTGGCAATGGATAGCCCCACGGGGGACAGGGAAGGGGTGAACCGCGTCGGGCATGTGCTTGGGGCGCGCCTGGAGGCGCTGGGGTGCCGCGTCCAGCTACTGCCCTGCTCTCCCTACGGCGATGTCGTGGTGGGCGATCTGCACGGCCAGGGCCAGTCGCGTATCCTGCTCATTGGGCATATGGACACTGTGTATCCCACTGGCACGGCGGCGGCGCGCCCGCTGGTAGTCCGTGATGGGCGGGCCTATGGTCCGGCCACCGCCGACGAGAAGGGCGGTGTGCTGGTTGGTTTATACGCCCTGCAAGCAGTGGCTGAGTTGGAGCGCCGCCCCTTCGCCACGCTCACGTTTCTGCTCAATGGGGATGAGGAGGTGGGTTCGCCGGGCTCCGCCTCGATCATCGCCGAGTATGCCGCGCGGGCCGACGCGGTGTTAGTGCTGGAGGCGGCGCGCTCCAACGGCGCGCTGGTGTCAGCCCGCAAAGGGATCGCCGTCTATCGCCTCGCCGTGCGCGGCCGGGCGGCGCACGCCGGGGCAAACCCGGAGGCGGGACGCAACGCGGTGGTCGAGCTATGCCATAAGGTCCTGGCCGTGGCCGCCCTCAATGGGCGGTGGCCAGGAGTGACCCTGAACGCCGGCGTTGTGCGCGGCGGCACGGTCAGCAACGTGGTGCCCGACAGCGCCGAGGCGGAGATAGACGTGCGGGCGCCTGACGACGCGGCCGCGGCCGCTGTGGACGCCGCGTTGCGGTTGCTAGCCCAGAGCCCGGTTGTGCCGGGGACCCAGACAGAGCTCACCGGCGGCCTCAACCACCCACCCATGCCCTGCCGCCCCGGTACGGTGGCCTTGCTCGCCCTGGCCTGCCGCGCCGCCGCTGAGCTGGGCTTCAGCGTGGGCGATGTTACCTCGGGAGGCGCGTCCGACGCTAACCGGCCCTCTGCCCTGGGCGTGCCCACGCTTGATGGCCTGGGGCCGATCGGCGCGGGCGCGCATAGTTTTGACGAGCACATCCTGATTGACTCGATTGTGCCACGCATCGCCTTGCTCGCCCGCCTGATTGCTCTCCATGAGGAGAGCAGGGTTGAGGCGACGCGGGCCTGAGGAGGAAAAGGGCATGCCGCGCCTGTTTGGCCGTTCCTATTCGCGCCAAGAGCTACTTCAGCGTATCGGCAACCTCAGCCAGATCGGCGGCGTCGAGCCGTTTGAGCTGGTTGAGGGGAACACCCGCGGCGTGCGCGCGTTGCGCTTCCGCACTGGCAGCGGCTTCAGCTTCACTGTCTTGCCCGACCGGGGCATGGACATCTCAGCCGCTGAGTTCAACGGCCAGTCCCTGTGCTGGCACTCTCCCACGGGTCCCGTGGCCCCGGCCTTCTACGAGCCAGAGGGCGCGGGCTGGCTGTGGGGCTTCTTCGGTGGTTTGCTCACCACCTGCGGCCTGACCAATACCGGCCCCGCTGGGGAAGACGGGGGGGAGCGCTATGGCCTCCATGGGCGCGCATCCTATCTCCCCGCCGCTGAGGTGGCCTGGAGCGCCACGTGGGACGGCGACGAATGCCTGCTGGAGTGCCGGGGCACAATCCGCGAGGCCCGCCTGTTCGGTCACAACCTCACCCTGACCCGCCGCATCAGCGCCTGGCTGGGCGAGAGCAGCCTGCATATAGAGGATAGCGTCCGCAACGATGGTTGGACCACCTCCCGGCTGATGATCCTGTACCACATCAACGCTGGCTTTCCGCTGCTGGACGAAGGGTCGCGACTGATCGCCCCTTCACGTGTGGTGACCCCTCGTGACGCTGAAGCGGAGAGTGGGCTGAGCGTCTATGACACGTTCAGCGCGCCCTTGCCCGATTTCAAGGAGCAGGTGTTCATCCACGAGTTGGCCGCGGCCGACGATGGACGCACCGGCGCCGCTGTCGTCAGCGAGACGCAAGGCGACCATGGCCTGGGCCTCTACGTACGCTTCCGTCAGGATCAGCTGCCTGCACTATTCGAATGGCGGCAGGTAGGCCAGGGGGCCTATGTGGTCGGCGTCGAGCCATCGAACAGCGCCAACATTCTGGGGCGCGCCCAGGCGCGGCAGGAAGGTTCACTACCTACTCTGGAGCCTGGCGAGGAGCGACGCTTCCAGTTGGAGATTGGGGTGCTCGACGGCGCCGCCGCGATCAGTGGTTTCGAGCGTGAGATGACCATGCTCTCCGATATCTCTGATCTGACCACCAACCATATAGATGATCAACCGGCAGGCTAGGCGGCCGCGCATGTGGTATACTGGTGGGGTTGTGTTTCCGCGTCGCCTGAGGCCGCGGCTTATTTTGGTATGTCTTACCCTTGGAGGAAAGAGCAAAGCGTGAGCGTGAAGATCCGGCTGCGCCGCCAGGGCGCCAGAAAGCAACCTACCTATCGTATCGTCGTCGCCGACTCGCGGGCGCCCCGCGATGGCCGCTTCATTGAGGTGATCGGCCACTATAACCCGCGCCGTGAGCCAGCTGAACTGGTGATCAACCACGACAAGGCGCAGGAGTGGCTCCAGAAGGGCGCCACGACCACCGAAACCGTTAACACCCTGTTCCGCCGCGAGGGCCTTCCCGCGCGCCCTAGCCGGCGAACCGTTGCTCTTGGCCGGCGTAAGGCCGAGGCCGAGGCGGCAGTGCGCAAAGAGCAGCGTATCGCCGCGCGGCAGGCCGGCCGCCCCGCTAAGCCGGTGGTAACCGCTCCCGCGGAAGCCACCGACGAGCTGTCTGAAGAGACAACCACAAGCACAGCCGACGAGGGCGTCGCCGAGTAGTCACCGACCCAATCAAGGGCATCAACTCACAACCTAGAGATCAGGGTGGGGCGCCGCGACGATGGTCAGGCAGGATGCTCCTAGCCCTTTCAAGGGAAGTTAAGGTGGCAATGAAAGAGCTGATCGTCTACGTCGCCGAGTCGCTGGTTACCCAGCCTGATGAGGTGCAGGTCACCGAGACAGAGGATGGAGGGACGACTGTCTACCAACTCCATGTCTCCGCCGAGGATATGGGCAAGGTGATCGGCCGGCAGGGTCGCATCGCCAACGCCCTGCGTACGCTGCTCAAGGCGTCGGCCGCACGGCATAACCGGCGCGCCGTTCTGGAGATTGTCTAGCCTGGTGGATCAACAGCAGCAGGACGACGACTGGTATCTAATCGGCATCATTACGGCCCCTTTCGGCCTGCGTGGCGAGGTGCGCGTCGAAGTGATCACCGAGTTCCCTCAGCGCTTCAAGCGCATGCGTACGGTCTACTTGGGGCCGGAACATCGGCCGGTTGTCGTTGAGGGGGCCAAACAGCGTACTGGAGCCGGTATAGCCCTCAAGTTGGCAGGCTATGAGACGGCCGAGGCGACCGAGCCGTTGCGTGGCACGCATCTCTATGTGCCCCAGCGCGACACCGTGCCTCTGGCCGCCGGACGCTACTACGTGGACCAGATCGTCGGCCTGCAGGCGCGTACCGTTGGGGGCGCACACATTGGGTCTGTCCGTGAGGTGTTGGCAACCGGCAGCAACGATGTATATATCATAGATGCTGGCTCACACGGCGAAATCTTGGTGCCGGCCATCCGCTCCGTGGTGACCGAGATCAACATCGCGGCAGGCTATCTGGTGATCACACCCATGCCAGGTCTGCTGCCCCCAGGCATGGTCACCGATGCGGTTTGATATTCTTACCCTCTTCCCGGGCATGTTCGACGGGCCGCTGGCCCACAGCATTGTCGCCCGCGCTATCAAGAGCGGCGTTCTAGAGGTCGCGCTGCACAACATACGCGACCAGGCGATTAGCAAGCACCGCACGGTTGACGACTACCCCTACGGCGGCGGCGCCGGGATGGTCATGCAGCCCGGCCCACTCTTCGCCGCCGTGGAGGCCCTTGTCCTACCACCGGGCACGCCCGTCATCCTGCTCACGCCGCAGGGCAAGCGCTTCACCCAGGCTGAGGCCGGGCGGTTGGCCCAACTGCCCCGCATAGCGCTCTTGTGTGGCCACTACGAAGGGGTGGATGAACGGGTCCGCACGGCTTTGGCCACCGAGGAACTATCGGTCGGTGACTACGTGCTCAGCGGCGGCGAACTGCCAGCGCTGATCGTCGTGGATGCGGTAACCCGGTTACTGCCAGGCGCTATCGCCGAGGCTTCCACGACGGAAGAGTCGCACACGGGTGGCCTCCTGGAGTACCCGCACTATACCCGACCCCCTGTCTTTCGCGGCATGATCGTGCCAGAAGTCCTGCTGTCGGGGCACCACGGCGCCGTGGCTCGCTGGCGTCGGGAACAGGCCCTCCGCCGCACCTTTGAGCGACGGCCCGACTTGCTGGGTACCGCCGAGGTGAGCAAGGATGAACGACTACTGATCGAACGGTGGCAGCACGTCGCCAGCACTGGCGACGATCCCGCGGCAGTATAGCGCCCACGCTGAGCAAAGAGGGAGCTGTATGTCGCTGGCGCCATGGCAGTCAGAGGGCTGTAGAGCAGTGATCTTCCCCACTCTCTAGCCAGAGAGGCGACCGCTCTCCACCAAATAACGGGCAAATTCTTGAGATCGGAGCGTCCTGAGCCGCAGCTCACTTTGCTCATGCAACCATTGGCGGCGCAAGCGATAAAAAGTACGCAGCTGCATGGCGTCGAAACCCGCGTATAGATCAGACTGGCGCGACCTAGACAGGCCACTACTGCCAAACGCCAGATTGCTAGAGGTTCCAGCAGGTCGCGAGTCTTGCTGCATCATGATCAATGAACTCTCCACTTGCGCTATCGCTCCGTACTGTGCCATTAGGTAGGCAAGATGCGGGCCATGCTAACGAAACATGGTAAAAGCCGCGCGTTATAGTCAAACGAGAGCGACACGTCGGTAACACTGACGGGTCAGCCCGCCAGCCCTGTGTCACGTTGCCTGGTAGAGCAAAGTTGCGTATACTGCATAGATGTCAAGGTGCAGCTGCTGGGCGGTAGCAACAAACAATTGGGTGATGTAGCTGAGGAGTAACTGAGCAGTCATGGCCAAGCAGGGGCAATGGGTGCGTGTCCTTGGCGTTCCAGGAACTGCTGAGGCTGAGATGTGGCGTGGCCTGCTGGAAGGACAGGGTATTGTGACATTGCTCCGGCCCAGCGACCTCAGCCCCTATCTAGGAGCAAACAGCTTCTGCGATGTACTCGTGCCCACCCAGGAGGCAGAGCGCGCCGCCGAGTTGATTACGGCCTGGAGCACAGACCCTGGCCCTGACGATACAGACACCCCCGAGGCGTGAAGCCTTCCACCAAGCAAGCATAACGGAGCAAAAGAGGCATGGTAAAGGAGATTCTCAGGCGTCGGCGTTTCATTCCCCACCGCAAGGGTGAGCACGACGGTGAGCGCGAGGTGCCGCAGAATATGTGGATCTCTTGCTCGAAATGTCATCAACTACTCTACGCCAAGGAATATGAGGACAACCTGAAGGTCTGCCCCAAATGCGGCCACCATGCCCAACTCAACGCTCAGGAGCGTATCGCCACTCTTCTGGATGAGGGCAGCTTCGCCGAGTTGGATCCTGGTCTCTCCTCTACTGACCCCTTGAAGTTTCACGCGGGTGATCACATCTACGCCGAGAAGCTCGCCAGCGACCGCCGTAAAACGGGTCTGGTTGAGGCTCTGCTCTACGGACGCGGTCGGTTGGAGGATCGGCCTGTTGTGCTGGCCGTGCATAACTTCCCCTTCCGTGGCGGCAGCATGGGCGTCGTCGTGGGTGAAAAACTGGCCCGCGCGATTGAGCTGGCCGCCATGGAGCGTATCCCGTTGATCATCGTCTCAGCTAGCGGCGGCGCTCGGCAAGATGAGGGAGTGCTCAGCCTGATGCAGATGGCCAAGACGACAGCTGCTCTGGCCCGCTTGAGCGAGGCGATGACACCTTACATCTCGTTGCTCACCGATCCCACCATCGGCGGCGTGCCCGCCAGCTACGCCATGCTCGGCGATGTCAACGTGGCCGAACCAGGCGCCTATATTGGCTTCGCCGGCAAGCGCGTAGTAGAACAGACAACGCGCATGAAGAGTTCCACCACACTGCCCACTGCCGAGTTCATGCTGCGCCACGGTATGATTGATCTGATCGTGTCCCGCGCTGACCTGCGGCCGACACTGGCCCGCTTATTACGCCTCTACGCCGCGCAGAGCTACCGCCTGCCCGCGCCCACTAACCCTAGCGGCTCTACATCCACGCCCTATGGGGGCAACGGGGCCAGCTCAAACCATGCGCGTGAGCAGCTTGCGCTCCTGGCCGGCCAGCAGGTCGGGTCGGGACACGAGGGGTAAGGCGGATGACCACACGTCTGGAGTTTGAGGCTCCACTGGCTGACCTCGACGCCGAGTTGGTCAAGGCCCGCAAAGCCGTCGAGGATGGTCATCACGGCGCCGTGGAGCGCGTCACGCATCTCGAGCAGGAGCTGCACAGTCGCGAACGCGATATCTTTGCCACGCTATCGCCCTGGCAGAAGGTCCAGGTGGCCCGCCATCGCGAACGGCCCTTTGCTCTAGACTATGCCCGGATGAGCTTCACCGATTTCGTGGAACTGCACGGCGACCGTCGCTTCGGTGACGATGCGGCCATTGTCGGCGGTCCAGCTCTCCTTGATGATCTCTCTGTGATGGTCGTGGGCCATCAGAAGGGCCGCAACACGAAAGAGAACGCCCAGCGCAACTTTGGCATGGCCCGACCCGAAGGCTTTCGCAAGGCGCAGCGCCTCTTTCGGCAGGCTGAAAAGTTAGGGCTACCGGTGGTTACCCTGCTAGACACGGTAGGGGCCAGCCCCTTTGTGGAGGACGAGGAGCGCGGCCAGGTGGAGGCGATCGCCAGCAGCCTGGCGACAATGGCTAGCCTGCGTGTGCCTATTGTGGCTGTCGTGATCGGTGAGGCCAACAGTGGCGGCGCTCTGGCCATCGGTGTCGCCGACCGCATTCTGATGCTGGAGCACTCCTACTACTCCGTGGCCTCCCCCGAGGGCGCCGCCGCGATCATCTGGCGCAACGCCAGCCACGCGCCCGACGCGGCCGCCGCGATGGGCATCACAGCGCAGGAACTGTTGGGCTTCGGCATTGTGGACGAGATCATCCCTGAGCCTGTAGGCGGCGCCCATCGCAACGCCGTGGAGGCTGCCACTGCCGTCCGCGCTGCCCTCCTGCGCCACCTGCGCCACCTGTTGACCCTGCGGACCGAGGCCCTGCTATCTGAACGTTATGACAAGTATCGTCGCATGGGCCTGGGCGCGCTGACTGAGCTACCCCCTGGGGCTGACGCGGGCTGATCGGCTAGACGCCCGTCACAAGGCCGGGAGCCAACTGGCAGCCCAGCGCGCGCTCCACCGTCGCCTCGGAGACCGGGCAGCCGAACACCTCGGCCAGCGCCGCTCCGTCCGGCGTGCCGGGACGCTCTGCACACTCTGCTCACAGCCCGCACAGCGGGCGCGCTCCTGCACCGCGTCGAGGGCAGCGATCAGGCGCACGCTGTCCCCCTGGCGCCCTGGTTGCCCACCCGCCGCGCGTCCGCTGGCTCTGGGGGTAGGGCCTGACAACCAGCCACTCATCATCCCACCCAGCTGTACCTGGCTAGCTACTTGAGTTTACAGTATTTATCCGCGTGTTGTGGTAGGATAGTAGAAGGGCCGCCGGTGAATGTGGTTGGGCGACAAGGGTGTGCATGCACGATCAACGCGGCCGACCCCGCACATCGCCTCTGTCCGTTGGTTCTTGCACCGCTCCTTTTCGACGCATCGTACGGCCCACACAGGGAGCAGCGGAGGGACGGACATGGGCGCAAAGACACCGCTCGTCATCCAGAAGACCAGGGCCACGGTGACTGTGAGTCCTGTCCAGACGCACGGCGACGCCGGGGCAGTCGTGGGCGGGGATAGTGACGTAATCCGATGTGTGGCCGTGTGCGCCTGGCTGTCAGCGCCTCGGGTCGGGGTCACCACTGGTCGCCTGTCTCCCTGAGGAGGGCCCTGTGAACACGGTGGTGCTGATCATCGACGATAGCCCGCTCAACATTGAGCTGGCGCGGGACGTTCTGGAGGTGCAGGGCTACGAAGTGCTCACGGCGACCAACGCCGAGGAGTGCTTTGCTGTGCTGGTCACCTGCCGACCCGACCTGATCCTGATGGATATCGGGCTCCCCGGGAAGGATGGCTTACAGATCACCCGTGACCTTCGTGCCGCGCCAGCCACCCGTGACCTGTGCATCGTGGCCATGACCGCGCACGCCATGGCTGATGACGAACAGCGCGCGCGTGCCGCGGGCTGCAATGGCTATCTGACCAAGCCGATCCAGACCCGTCATCTGGGCCAGCAAGTCGCGGAGTTCCTCGCCCGCGCGCGCGGTCGTACCGCGGGAAGCGCCGGCGGGGAACCGCTGCCGTGAGCGAGGAACCGGGCACTGCTGTGCGGCTGCTCGCCGGCGACGCGCGTGAACTCCTGCTGCTGCTCTTGCCATGAGACTGCCCTTCACCCAGCAGATCGGCGGCCGCCTGGGCTGGAGCTACGCGGCGATCATCGTGGTGCTCACCCTGGGCTGGAGCATATCCGGCCAGGCACTGCTCACGACAGATAAGAGCTTCACCCAGGTGGTCACCCAGACCGATGGGCTGGCCACCGCCATCAACGATATGTTCAGGGCCCTGCTGGATCAGGAGACCGGCGCCCGCGGCTACTTGTTGACGGGCAACGCGCTGTTCCTGCAGCCCTACACGGCGGGTCAGCGGGCCTACCCAGCCGCCGACGCGGTGGCCCTGCGTCTGGTCGCCGACACCACGGACCGCCAGTTGTTGCAGCAGATGCAGGCCCAGGCCCAGGTCTGGCAAAGGTGGATGGCCACGCAGATTCACCAGGTGCAAAGCGGCCACCGGGCGCTGGCCGTCGCCGTGGTAGCTACAGGAGACGGCAAGCGCCGTTTTGATGCCATCCGCGGGGCCACGGCTGCCCTGCTGGCCCACCTGCAGCAGGGGCGCCGCCAGGCTATCGTCACCAGCCAGACAACCGCTGCGACCGCCAGGAGCATCGGCACTGTCATCTTCTTTAGTACACTGGCCCTGGTTGTCGTGCTCGCCTGGGGCCTGACCCGCTCTATTGTGCGGCCCCTGCGGGCGCTGCGTCAGGCAACCGGCCGTATTCGCGGCGGGTATCTCACCGAGCCCGTGCCATCCGCGGCCAACGGGACCGACGAGGTGGCCGAGTTGAGCCAGGATATGGAGACCATGCGCCTGCACCTGGCCATCCGGGGGCGCCTGACCAGCTTGCTCGCCTCCACGCTGGACCTGGAGCAGGTCTATCCCCAGTTCGCCGCCGAGGTGGGCGCGCTCGTGCCCTTTGATCGGCTGACCGTCTGCACGATTGATGAGGATGCCGGGGAGTTGATCATTGTGTTTGCCACCGGCACGGCGATGGGTTCCCTGCCCATAGGGCTGCACATCCCGCTGGAGCGCATCTTTCCGGCGCGGGACTACCGCGCCGGAACGCCGATTGTGTGGGACGATCTGGCCACGCTGGCCCCAGCAGAGCGCCGCCCGCACCACGACGATTTGCTGGCGCAAGGCTTCCACACGGTCGTCGTGGCGCCCCTGGCCAATCAGGGCCAGGTGATGGGCACGCTGAACCTTTTTCGTCTGGCGCCCCAGGCCTACGACGCCGGGATAGCGGCGACACTGGTCACCCTGGCCCAGCCGCTAGCCAGCGCCATGGCCAATGCCCGCCTGTACACGGACCTGGCGCGGACCAATACGGACCTGGCGCGGGCCACCCAGGTCAAGAGCGAGTTCCTGGCTACCATGAGCCATGAGCTACGCACCCCACTCAACGCGATCATCGGCTTCTCTGAGGTGCTGCAAGACGGCACGTTCGGCGACCTCAACGGGCGGCAGCAACGCTACGTGGGCAATGTGCTGGACAGCGGGCGGCACCTGCTGGCCCTGATCAACGACGTGCTGGACCTCTCCAAGGTGGAGGCGGGCCATATGGAGCTGCGCCCTGAAGACCTGGCCCTCGTGCCCCTGCTGACCGAGGTTCGCGAGCAGATGTTGCCCCTGGCCCAGAAAAAGGGGGTCGGCCTGCGCATTGAGGCAGACAGCACGGCAGCGCCACGTCTCCACGCCGACCGGGCGCGGGTCGTGCAGATCCTGTACAACTTGCTCTCCAACGCCATCAAGTTCACGCCCGCGGACGGCACAGTCAGCGTGCGCTGGACGGTGCAGCCAGATGCGGTGGCTCTCGCCATCCAGGATACGGGCATTGGCATCGCCCCCGAGGATCAGCAGCGCGTCTTCGCGGATTTCCAGCAGGTGGATAGTGCGCTGGGGCGGACCTAGCAGGGCACCGGCCTGGGCCTGGGCCTGACCCGGCGGCTGGTCGAACTGCACGGTGGCACGCTCTCCCTGCAGAGCGCGCCAGGGCAGGGCAGCACCTTTACGGTCACCCTGCCACGCGCCCAGGACGAGCTGCTGGCCCTGCCGACAGGAGGGCGCCAGGGCGAGGTCATGGTGGTGGAGGACAACAGCGCCGCCTATGAGTTGCTGCGCCTCTCTCTGAGCGAGGCCGGCTACGGGGTGCAGTGGGTGCAGCGCGTGGCCGATGTTGTGCCGCGGGCGCGGGAGGTACGGCCAGTGGCCATCGTCCTGGACATCCTGCTGCAGGGAGAGATGGGCTGGTCGGCGCTAGAGCTGCTTCACGCCGATGCCCAGACACGCGACATCCCCGTGGTGATCGTCTCCATCGTGGACGAGCAGGCCACCGGCTTCGCCCTAGGGGCCAGCGCCTACCTGGTCAAGCCGGTGGCCCGCCCGGAGTTGCTGACCACTCTGGCGCGGGTGATCAATGGACACGGCACGCCAGGCGCGGCCCGCCGCGTCTTGGCCGTAGACGATCAACTCGAAGCACTGGAGCTGATTGTGCTGGCGCTGGAGGACAGCCCCTACCAGGTCGTGCGGGCCAGCAGCGGCGCCGCGGCGCTGGAGATCTTGGAGCGGGAGCATCCCGATCTGCTGCTGATCGACCTGGAGATGGCCCCCTTAAGTGGCTTCGAGGTGATCGAGGCGGTGTTGAGCAACGCGCGGACGCGGGACATCCCACTCATCGTGCTGACGGCCCATGACCTGACGGCGGCGGACATGGCTCGCCTCAACGGCCACGTGGCGGCCACCCTCTCCAAGAATGGGTTCAATAAGGAGCGTCTCTTACGCGAAATGAGGCGGGCGACCCACCAGAAAGGCATAGGAGGAGCAGCCGATGAGGTCTGAAGAAGGCCGGCGCCCAGGGCTGGCAGACGACCCGCTGAGGGGTGGCTCAGAGACGCCCATGCGCCTCCTGGTTGTCGACGACGACCTGCTGAATCTGGAGCTGCTGGCCAGCTACCTGGAACAGGAGGGATACCAGGTACAGACAGTCACCTCCGGTCAGGAGGCGCAGGATCAGGTCACCGCCGAGGCGCCGGACCTGATCCTGCTCGACGCGATGATGCCCGGTATGGACGGCTTCACCGTCTGTGCGCGGCTCAAAGGGGCCACCGAAACGCGGCTGATCCCCGTGGTGATGGTTACCGCGCTGGCGGCGCAGGAGGATCGTCTGCGGGGCATCGACGCCGGCGTGGACGATTTTCTGTCCAAGCCAGTCAACCGCCCCGAGCTGCTCACACGGGTGCGCTCGCTGCTGCGGATCAAGAGCTACGTGGACGAACTGGAGAGCGCTGAGCATGTGATCATGGCCCTGACAAAGGCGATTGAGGCCCGCGACGGCTATACTGAACAACACACCGAGCGGGTCACCGCCCGCGCCGTGGGCCTGGGCGCCCGGATCGGCCTGCCCGAGGCCATGCTGCGCGTGCTCTACCAGGGCGGCATGCTGCACGACGTGGGCAAGATCGGCATTCCTGAAGCAGTGTTGGGCAAGCCGGGGAAGCTGACCGACGACGAGTTCGCCCTGATGCGCCAGCACCCCGACCTGGGCGTGGAGATCTGCCGGCCCCTGCGCTCCAGTTTGATCGCCGCCGCGCTGCCGATCATCCGCCACCATCATGAGCGCATCGATGGGCAGGGCTACCCCGCCGGGCTGGCCGGCGCGGAGATTCCCCTGCTGGCCCGCATCGCCGCCATCTCCGACGCCTACGACGCCATGACCAGCGACCGGCCCTACCGCCAGGGCATGCCCGCCGCGCAGGCATTCGCGATCCTCCACGCGGGCGCGGGCACGCAATGGGACGCCGAGCTGGTGAGGGAGTTCAGCCAGCTGCCCACTGACGTTCTGGGCAGGTTACTCTAGATACTAGAGACAAACGACAGGAGACGCGCTGCCATGGCCACCAGAATGACAGACGCCTCGTTCGAGGGAGTACGCCTATGGCAGCGCTAAACTATGGCCGCCTTCTGGACGCCTACGCAGGGGTAGGCGCGTCTCGAGAAGGCGCGGCACAGCAGGAGATGAGTAAGCCGTCCCCGTTGCCCCTCCTGACCCTAGCCCTGATGAGCGCCGTGGGCATGGGGAACGCCGCGGCGGCGGCCAGGTGTAGCGGCAGCGCCGGCAAGGTCCTGACCCGGACGGTTCGGCAGTGTGCAACGTGACCACGCCGCGGGAAGCCGCGGACGCGCCGTGGCAGAGCGAGCGCACGTTCCGGCTGTTGTTCACCAAAAATCCACAGCCCACCTGGGTGTACGACCTGGAAACACTGCGCTTCCTGGAGGTCAATGAGGCCGCCGTCAGGCAGTACGGCTATTCCCGCGACGAGTTCCTGACCATGGAAATCACGCGGATCCGGCCCGCCGAGGACCTGCCTGCGTTCTGGACGGACGTCCAGAGCGTGCATGACGATGCCCCGTACACTGGGCAGCACCGCCACCGTGTGAAAACGGGCGAGGTGATTGATGTGCAGATCAACGCGCACCTCCTATCGTTCACGGGACGAGCGGCGGCACTCGTGGTGGCGCAGGATATCAGCGCGCGTCTCCATGCGGAAGAGGCCTTGCGCCAGAGCGAAGCGCGCTACCGCGGCGTGATTGACGCGTCGCCTGACGGTATCGTCCAGATCAGCCTCGCCGGGGTCGTGACGATGGCCAACCAGCAGGCCGCGGACCTCCACGGGTTCGCTCCGCCAGACGAACTGGTGGGCACAGACATGCTGGAGATGATCAGCCCGGAGGACCGGCCACGCGCCCTGGAGGACCTGCGGAGGGTGGCCACGGGGGGATATGCTAACAACGTCGAGCACACGCTGCTCAGGCAAGATCGGTCCACCTTTGTGGCGGAGATGAACGTGGCCTTGATGCGCGATGCGCTGGGCCAGCCTGAGGCCTTCATCGTTGTTGTGCGCGACATTACTGTCCAGGTCCATGCGCGCCGCGCGCTGGAAGACCTGGGCCGCCAGAACGCTGTCCTGGCGGCCCAGCGTGAGGCGATCATGGAGCAGATGCCCAGCGGGCTTATCCTGCTGGACGCAGCCGGGACGGTCACGCTGATCAATGAGGTGGGCCGTCGCATCAGCGGCGCTCCCCCGGATTGGGCCCGCCCTCTCGCTGAGCAGAGTGTAGACTACGCGCTACGCGATGTCATGACGAACCGTCCCCTGGCCCCCGAGGAGACGCCGGTAGCCCGTGCGCTGCGGGGCGAACGCGTGGAGGGCTATGACTATGTGTTCCGCCGATCAGACGCGTCCACCGACACCTGGGTGCGCAGCTCCGCAACGCCTGTGCGCGGTCCCGAGGGCCGTATCACCGGCGCGGTCGTCGTTTTCTCGGATGTGACCGAGGAGCGCCTGCTGCTGCGCCAGCTGGCCGTCTCTGAGGAACAACGGCGCACGGTGTACGACGCGCTCAGCTGTGGGGTGCTGGTGCGCGACCGAACGGGGCAGATCATCCACGTCAACCCGACCGCTGAAACGCTCTTTCTCCTGACGCCGGAGGCGGTGGGCGCCACGCCCTACTCCAGTTGGCAGGCCCTGCGCGAAGACGGCACGGCGCTGCCCCGCGAGGAACTACCCGCACTGGTCGCGTTGCGCACAGGCGCTGCCCAACGCGTACAGACGGTCAGCTTTGTGCGCCTGGATGGCCGGCGTCTATGGCTACAGGGCGATGCCGTGCCTGTGCTAGATGCGAACGGGCACGTGGCGCAGGTGGTGGAGAGCTTTATCGACATCACCGCGCGCAAGGAAGGTGAGGACAGGCTGCGCCACCAGCTGGCTTTCACCCACGCGATCACCGAGAGCGTGGGCGAGGGCATCTACGCGCTTGATCAGGCGGGCCGGCTGACCTTTATGAACCCCGCGGCGGAGCGCCTGCTGGGCTGGAGCGAGGCGGAGTTGCGCGGCGCAGACATGCACGAGGCGATTCACTTTCAGCGTGCTGACGGCACGTTGGTGGCCGCTCAGGACTGCCCGCTGCTGGGCGTGTTGCGGTCGGGCGTCGCCGTCTCCGAGGAGGACGACGTGTTTACGCGCAAGGACGGCACGCTGCTGCCGGTGGCCTACACCTCGGCGCCGATCCAGGCCGAGGGTCAGGTGGCTGGCGCGGTGCTGACCTTCCACGACATCACCGCCCACAAGCGCGCCACGGAGGCCCTGCGCAAGCAGGCCCAGCTGCGGGAAGGGCTGACCACGCTGGCCCTGCTGACCACGGCTGGTCTCGACCCCGCCACGCTGTTCAGAGACATCTGTACGGCGGCCAGCAGCGCCTTTGGCGTGGTCAACGCGGGCATCTGGCTGCTGGAGGGCCAGGAGACTGTGAGGCTGCACATGTCGCTGCTGGCTGGCTTTGCCCCGGGGATCACTGTGCCTCTGCATAGCCCGATCGCCGCCGCGCGCGCCATCCGTGAGCGCCGGGTCGTCGTCGCCAGCTTTCATCAGCCTGAGATACAGCGGGAGGTCGGGGCCATGCTGGCCCAGTATCCCCCGGTTGACGCGAATATGGCGGCCCCCATCTCAATCGGCGGGGAGATTGAGGGCGCCCTGTCGCTCGCCGCCGCCGAGGCGGAGCGCTTCACTGAGGCGGACTTCGCGGCGGCCAGCCAGGTGGCGGTGGCCATCGGGCAGGCGCTGTACAACGCGCGGCTCTACGCCCGCGAGCAGGAGCTGAACGCGCGGCTGCGCCAGATGGAGCGCTGGCGGGCAGCTTCGTGCGCCTGATGGGCCATGAACTGCGCACCCCACTGGGCCACGTGCTGGGGTTCGCCGACCTGCTGAGCGCCGAGCGGGACCGGCTCAGCCCAACCCGGCAGCGCCATCTGGCTCATCTGCAGACCGGCGCGCGGCGGCTGCAGGCGCTGATCGAGCGCATGTTCGAGATCATGAGCCTCTTTACAGGCGAGGATGTGCTGGCCCGCGCGCCGGTGAACCTGACCTATCTGCTGGCGACGGCGCTCAGCGCGCAACGGGGCCGCGCTGACGAGGCCGGCATCACCATGACCGTGGGTCTCCCCACCACGCCGTTGACCGTGCTGGGCGACGAGCCGCGCCTCTCCCGCCTGCTGACCATCGTGCTGGACAACGCGCTGCGCTACACGCCCGCGGGCGGCAGCGTGGCGGTCACCCTCGCCGCCGTGGGCGCGGGCGTGGAGGCCCGCATTGAGGATAGCGGCCCCGGCATCGCGCCCGATCTGCAAGAGTACGTGTTCAGCGGCGCGCAGGCCGAGGATGTGCTGACGCGGGAGCACGGCGGGCTGGGCCTCAGCCTGCTGTTGGCCCGCCGCATCGCCGAGGCCCACGGCGGCGCGCTGCGGCTCGATCAGCCTGTGCAGGGCGCCTGCGTTGTCCTGTGGCTGCCTGCGTCCCCTTCACACGACTCACAGGGGTCATGATGCCGAGGGGAAAGAAAAGCTGAATGTGGGATCAGTGGCGGGAATAGGGCCATGACAGACAGCGGGCGCCGATCTGCTTGCCCCAAGGCGCTGAGGAAAATTGATAACCTGGCACGCAGGGGCGCGTATACTGTCCCTGGGATGATGGATTCGGCGGCCCGACCCCCGGCGGGCGCGCCGTCCGTGGCCCAGGACGTGAGCCATTTTTGTCCGGTCACGCCGACGGGCGGTTCGCACGACATTGAGGCGATGAGAGTGAGGTTGAGAACACATGCCAGCGGGAAAAAGCGACACTCCCAGGGCAGCCGCCACGGCGCCAGACCAGCCGCCGCCGTCGACAGTGCTGCCTTCCCCCGAGACTGAGGGGCAGAGGGAGACTGTGAACCAGGCGCAGGACAATCCCGGCCTGGCCCGCTCCAACACCGAGGTTATACAGGTGGCCATCATGGCCCTGCGGGACAAGAGCGAACAGATTACGGACGCCATGTTGACCCTGACGGATCAAACGGAGCGCGTGGCCGCGCAGGCCGAGCTGGCCCAAGTGGCTGACGAGCTGGCCCAGGAGGCGCGCGAGGCCCTGGCCGGAACAGCGGCCACGCTGGCCCAGGAGGCGGTGACCCAGGCGAAAGACAATCACCACGTGACCCGTTCCACCACCGCACTGGAGCGACAATCCGAGGTGGCCCAAGACACCCGCGAGATGCTGGCGGAGGAGGCGGCCACATTGGCGCAGGACGACTGCGATCTGACCCGCTCCACCCTCGCACTGGAGTTGCAGGCCGAGGTGGCACGGAAGGCCGGCGTCTTGGCCCAAGACGCGCTTGAGGCGCTAGCCCGGACAGCCACCACACTGGCGGAGGAGGCGATGGCCCAGGCGCGGGATAATCGTGACCTGATCCGCTCCACTAGCGCACTGGAACTGCAGGCGACGCTGGCACGGGCGGCTGAGGCGCTGGCCCAGGAGGCGCGCGAGGCGCTGGCACGGGCGGCTGAGGCGCTGGCCCAGGAGGCGGTGACCCAGGCGCAGGACAACCGCGACCTGACCCACTCCAACACCGCACTGGAGTGGCTGGGGGCGGTGAGCAAGCGGGTGAATGCAGCCCACACTCTTCAGGAGCTGCTCGACGTGACGTACGAGGGCATCCACGTGGGTCTGAGCTATGACCGCGTGGGCATCCAGGTGGTCGATCAGGCAACGGGAACCTGGGAAGAACGCCTGGGCGCCGCTGCCGATGGCCGGACGTTCCAGCCCGCGGGCCAAATCCCTGTGCTGACACCCCAGGGCGCGATGTGGCGACAGCCTGCTCGAACAGCCCTGATCGCGGGAGCTGAGTTTTACTACACGGCCGATACCACCGCCGTGATGCCGCCAGAGCAGCGCTCCTTCTCAGACGGTCTGCCGACGGAGCAGCTTACCATTGCCATCCGCTCGGGCGACGCCCTGATCGGGGCCATCGCGGTGGACAATGCCGTCACGGGACGCCCCATCACGGCCCAGGATGCGGGACCGCTGCTGGCGCTTGCGCATCATGTGGGCACGGCCCTTGAGAAGACCCTGATCCATGAGCAGGGACGGGCCGAGCTGGCCCGCCTGCAGGTCATCGCGCTGACAGACCAGCTGACGGACTTAGGCAACCTGCGCGCCTTCCAGGCTGACTTCCGCCGGGAAGCAGCACGGGCACAGCGGCACGGCGAGTGGCTGGCCTTGGCCCTGATTGATGTGGATGAGTTCAAGGCGGTTAATGATGGCCAGGGTCACAGCCAGGGAGACCATGTGCTCGCGACCCTGGGGCGTGTGCTGCACACGAGCCGGGCCGAGGATCTGGCCTTCCGCATTGGTGGCGACGAGTTTGCCCTGCTCTTGCCGGCCACTACCGAAAGCGTGGCGGGCGCGGTCGTCGAGCGCCTCCGTCAGAAGGCAGAGCGTCTTCTGGGGGGCGTCACCCTGAGTGTCGGCGTTGTCGGGGCGCTCGGGGGAAACCGCCTCGACATGGACAGCCTCCGCGAGGAGGCTGATATGGCCCTGTATGAGGCGAAGCGCCGCGGGCGCAACCGCGTCGTCCTCTTTACGGAGATCAGTGGCGGCAGCGGGGTGATTGCGCCGGCTCATCTCGCGGACCAGCATGAGTGATCGGTGCGGCCCCACGCTGTGAAGACCGATCTCAAGGCTCTGGCGCTGGTCAAGGCGGCATTGGCGCGTTGCACCAGGCGTACGGCCGAGTTGGAGCGCGCCAATGCCGCCTTGCGCCAGGCGCTCACGGAGCACGAGGTGGTTGCGGCTGCCTTGGGTGTGAGTGACGAGCGCTTCCGTCATACCCTGGAGTATGCGCCCATCGGCATGTCCCTCATAGCGCCAGACGGCCGCTTTCTGCAGGTGAACCCGGCCCTGTGCGGGATTACCGGCTACAGCACGGAGGAGTTGCTGGCCACCACATTTCCAGCCATCACATACCCGGATGACTGGGAGCCTGATCTCGCCTATGCCCGTCAGTTGCTCGCCGGGGAGATCCAGACCTATGAGATGGAGAAGCGGTACATCCACAAGCAGGGACACGTGGTGTGGGTCCAGGTGAACGGCTCGCTGGTGAGGGACGCGACGGAGCAGCCCCTCTACTTTATCGCCCAGATCCAGGACATTACGGAGCGCAAGCAGGAGTTGAACGCGCGGCTGCGCCAGATGGAGCGCTGGCGGGGCAGCTTCGTGCGCCTGATGGGCCATGAACTGCGCACCCCACTGGGCCACGTGCTGGGGTTCGCCGACCTGCTGAGCGCCGAGCGGGACCGGCTCAGCCCAACCCGGCAGCGCCATCTGGCTCATCTGCAGACCGGCGCGCGGCGGCTGCAGGCGCTGATCGAGCGCATGTTCGAGATCATGAGCCTCTTTACAGGCGAGGATGTGCTGGCCCGCGCGCCGGTGAACCTGACCTATCTGCTGGCGACGGCGCTCAGCGCGCAACGGGGCCGCGCTGACGAGGCCGGCATCACCATGACCGTGGGTCTCCCCACCACGCCGTTGACCGTGCTGGGCGACGAGCCGCGCCTCTCCCGCCTGCTGACCATCGTGCTGGACAACGCGCTGCGCTACACGCCCGCGGGCGGCAGCGTGGCGGTCACCCTCGCCGCCGTGGGCGCGGGCGTGGAGGCCCGCATTGAGGATAGCGGCCCCGGCATCGCGCCCGATCTGCAAGAGTACGTGTTCAGCGGCGCGCAGGCCGAGGATGTGCTGACGCGGGAGCACGGCGGGCTGGGCCTCAGCCTGCTGTTGGCCCGCCGCATCGCCGAGGCCCACGGCGGCGCGCTGCGGCTCGATCAGCCTGTGCAGGGCGCCTGCGTTGTCCTGTGGCTGCCGACGCCGCGACCCTTGGGCTCAGCGGCCCCGGAGGGCGACGGCACACGTGGGCGCTGAGACGAGGTGATGCGGGAGGGGCTGTCCTGGAGTGGCCACAGGATGGGTGACAATGCAGGATGTGTAGGGCATCCTCTCTGTTCTTAGCCGCGGCGCAGCCCGCCGGGAGCAGAGTGGTTTCCGAGCAAGATGATCATACGGCAACCAGGATAGGCCAGATGCGCGGGTGAGTAGTGTTAGGGAGACCTGCAAAAGGCCCCCGGCGCCGGTCTCAATAACCGGCGCCGGGGGCGTTGCTCTTAAGAAAACGAGGGGCGGTTTAGTAATCCATACCTCCACCGCCAGGGGGCATGGAAGGCGCCTTCTCCTTCTCAGGAATGTCCGTGATGATCGTCTCCGTGGTCAGCAGCATGCCGGCAATAGACGCGGCGTTCTGCAGGCCCGAGCGGGTCACCTTGGCCGGATCAATGATGCCGGCCTGGAACATGTCCTGATACTCACCAGTAGCGGCGTTGAAGCCGGTGCCCGGCTGAGCAGCCTTGACGGCGGCCACAACCACTGAGCCTTCAGCGCCCGCGTTGTGGGCGATCTGACGCAGTGGCTCCTCAAGGGCGCGGCGTAGGATAGCCACACCCGTCGCCTCATCACCGGTCGCCTGCACATTGTCCAGGGCCACCAGAGCGTTGATCAGGGCAGTGCCACCGCCAGCGACGATGCCTTCCTCGACAGCCGCGCGGGTCGCCGACAGGGCATCCTCAATGCGGTGCTTCTTTTCCTTGAGCTCGACCTCAGTGGGGGCGCCCACCTTGATCACGCCCACACCGCCGGACAGCTTGGCCATACGCTCCTGCAGCTTCTCGCGGTCGAAGTCGCTGGTCGTGTCGGCGATCTGCGCCTTGATCTGGTTGATGCGCCGCTTCACATCGTCCTCGGACCCCTTGCCCTCGACGACAGTGGTGTTGTCCTTGTTCGCCGTGACACGGCGGGCCTGACCCAACTGGCTAAGCGTGACGTTCTCCAGCTTGAGGCCCAGCTCTTCGCTGATCACCTGGCCGCCGGTCAGGATAGAGATATCCTCCAGCATGGCCTTGCGGCGGTCACCAAAGCCAGGGGCCTTGACGGCCAGGCAGTTGAAGATGCCGCGCAGCTTGTTCACCACCAGGGTGGCCAGCGCTTCACCATCCACATCCTCGGCGATGATCACCAGGTTCTTGTTGCCCGTCTGCACCAGCTTCTCCAGCAGGGGCAGAATGTCAGCGATGGCGCTGATCTTCTTGTCCGTGATCAGCAGGTAGGGGGTCTCCAGCACGGCCTCCATGCGCTCGGCGTTGGAGACCATGTAGGGGCTGATGTAGCCGCGGTCGAACTGCATGCCGTCGACGTAGTCTTTCTCCAGGCTAAGACCCTGCGACTCCTCGACCGTGATCACGCCATCCTTGCCCACGCGCTCCATCACCTCGGAGATCAGCTCACCCACGGCGGGGTCCTGAGAGCTCACCGTGGCCACCTGAGCGGTCTCTTCCTTGGTGTTGACCGGGCGGCTGAGCGTCTTCAACTCAGCGACGATAGCGGCCACACCTTTGTCAATGCCCCGCTTGAGCACCATCGGGTTGGCCCCGGCAGCCACGTTCTTGAGGCCCTCGGTGATGATCGCCTGGGCCAACACTGTCGCCGTGGTGGTGCCGTCACCGGCCACGTCGTTTGTCTTGGTGGCCACTTCCTTGACCAACTGGGCGCCCATGTTCTCGAAGGGGTCTTCCAGTTCGATCTCGCGGGCGATAGTCACACCGTCGTTTGTGATTGTCGGCGCGCCGAACTTCTTATCCAGCACCACGTTGCGGCCCTTGGGGCCGAGGGTAACCTTCACCGCATCGGCCAGCGCGTCCACGCCGCGCTTGAGGCTGCGCCGCGCCTCCTCATTGAAGTACAATTGCTTTGCCAATTTTGCTCTCCTTACCCTATGGCTCTCGGTACTCAGCAGCCCGCGATCAGCGATGGGCCGACCACGGGCAGCCGATTAGACGATGGCCAGGATGTCCTTCTCGCTGATGATCAGCAGGTCCTCGCCCTCAATCTTGATCTCGGTGCCGGCATACTTAGCGAAGAGGACACTATCGCCCTCCTTGACTTCCATACCCAGCTTCTGACCGTTGTCCAGCACCCGGCCGGCGCCTACGGCAATGATTGTACCCTTCTGGGGCTTCTCCTTGGCCGTATCGGGCAGGATCACGCCCAATGCCGAGACCTCTTCCCGTGCCGACGGGCGAATGACCACACGATCGCCCAGCGGGCGGACGTTCACAGCGGCTTGCGTTGTCAAAGTTGTCACCTCCTCAGACTCTCTGTTAGCACTCTCCGTTGATGAGTGCTAACCCAACAGCGATTATAGCGGAGCGCGCCGTGGATAGCAAGGGGGTAAACAAAATGCCGGGCCAGTGCGCCTCTTCAGCGCGGCCGGCGAGGCCGCTGGCCTACTAGCCCCCGATCCAGGCCAACCACCAGCGCGAGCAGGGCCACGCTGGCCAGCACAAGTGTCAAGCGCAGCAGGGTAGCCAGCGCGCTCGGTTCCGGCACCGGGCGTTGGCCCCGTTGGGGCGTTCCGAGCGGCGCCCCAGGATAGGCGCGGGCCGCCTGCCCGGCGATATCGGCTAGCTCGGCATGGCTGCCCAATGAAGAGAACACCACCAGCAGGAACGTGCCCCCACCGGGCAGGTAGACGATCCCACCGTCGTGGCGCAGCGTGTCCCCTACTTCGCCCGGTTTGTGCGCCATCACTGCCCCTCGTGGCAGCCCAGCGGGCAGCATGGTATTTTGCTTCTGACGCTTCAGCAGGCTCAGCATAGCAGTAGCCAGGGCCACCTTGTGCTGATAGAGCAACTGATATAGCAGGGCCACATCGTGCGCGGTTGTGCTATTCTCCACGTTGCCCGCTCGGCGGATATCCTCCGCCAGCAGCGCTCCATCCAGGTTCAGCTTGCGCGCGACGGTCGTGTGGGCCAGACCGAGGCCGCGCGCATACGCTGTAATGGTCAGCGGGCCGAGCAGATCAAGCAGGGTGTTATAGGCCGTATTGTCACTCTGCCTGATCATCATGGCTACCAGCGTGCCCACCGTCACCGTGTCGCCCGCGTAGAGGCCGGGATACTCTCCATCCTCAAAGCCAGCGGTGGGGACCACATTCGCGGCGTCCACGATGACCCGCGTATTGAAGTCTAGGCGCCCCTCGGATCGCTGATGATACGCCGCGACGAACGCGAAGAGCTTGACGACACTGGCGGGGTCCCACACCTGCGTGGCGTTCAGGGCAACAGTGCGTCCCGTGACCAGATCAGCATACACAATGCTCAGGGCCCCGCTGGGCTGTGTGCGCACATCGTCGGCCAGCGCCGCCCGTAGCGTGGCCAGAGCTTCGGGCGGTGGCCCCTGAGCCTCGGCCCTGGCTGTACGCATAGGGACAACCAGGGCTGAGCAGACAAGCCAAAACACACTCAGGGACGCCATCAGCCGTCGCATATAAGGACGCCAGGCGCTATGGCACACGCGTGGAGAAAAATACTGGGGAACAAGTCCAGCTAATAACAAATCACCGAGAAGACGTCCCGGCCCACAAGTTTATCCCGCCCGCCTAGAAAGGTCAGCTCCACCAGAAACGCCACACCGGCCACGACGCCACCCACGCCTTCCACCAGTTCAATGGATGCGCCAACAGTGCCGCCAGTGGCCAGCAGATCATCCACGATCAGCACACGCTGGCCTGGTTTGATTGCATCGCGGTGGATCTCCAGTGTGTTGGTTCCATATTCCAAGGCATACTCAGCCCTGTTCGTCTCCCAGGGCAGCTTGCCCAGTTTGCGAATTGGCACGAAGCCGCGCTGAAGCATGTATGCGATGGGGGCCCCGAACACAAACCCGCGCGACTCCATACCCACCACAACATCAATGCTACCATCGCGGTAGGGCGCCGCCAGCGTCTCCAGAGACAGTCGAAATGTTTCAGGGTCTTGCAACAGCGGTGTGATGTCCTTGAAGACGACACCGGCAATTGGGAAATCCGGGATATCCCTGATTCTGGCCTTTAGCTTGGCCTGCACCTCATGGTCAACGCTCATGACCCTCGCCTCCTGCCTTGTGGTCGTGTTCATAAGGCCACTTGCTCCCCTCTATTTCGAGGCCAGCGGGGCGTCCGCCGCGCGGCGCTGATCCATGTCGCCACGCACGGCGCATGATGCGCCACCCTACCTCCTGGCCCGACGCTGTCCTGCTCCACCATGCCCTCTCCTGCCGGTGCAATGCTAGCCCGCCAGTCAGCCATGCGTCAAGTAGCTGGCTCACTCACTCAGTATGCTCTATTCCGACCGATTTACTTTGATTGCCCCCTGTTCGCCATCGTGGCCCGTGTGGTACCATCTACAGCATAAGCATCACGCTAAGCGCCCTGGTATCGCGGACCGTGGCTAGCCTGACGATGCCACGGTCCGCGAACAAGGTAGAGAGTAATAAGAGGAGACACAAATGGCTGACGAGTACGCTCACCCCGAAGCGCTGGTGGACACCGCATGGGTAGCTATGCATCTGGAAGACCCCCAGGTGCGCCTGGTCGAGTCGGACGAGGATATCCTGCTCTACGAGCAGGGCCACATCCCCGGCGCGATCAAGATGGACTGGCAGACCGAGGAGCAGGACCAACTGCGGCGTGACTTCGTGGACAAAGCAGGTTTTGAGGCGCTGGTTGGGGGTAAGGGCATCAGCCCCGCCACCACGGTGGTGTTCTACGGCGACAAGAACAACTGGTACGCCTGCTACACGTTCTGGCTGTTTAAGCTTTACGGACACGCCAACTGCCGTATTATGGATGGCGGGCGGCCCAAGTGGCTGGCTGAGGGTCGCCCACTCCAGAAGGAGGCGCCTGCCTACCCGGCCACCACCTACACCGCTCAGGAGCCCGACCTCTCTATTCGCGCCTTCCGCGATCAGGTGCGCGAGTTCGTCGGCGCCCAGGGCAACCGGGCGCTAGTGGATGTGCGCTCACCCCAGGAATACAGCGGTGAGATGCTGCACATGGTCAACTACCCCCAGGAGGGCGCCCAGCGCGCCGGCCATATCCCCGGCGCGCGCAGCATCCCCTGGGCCAGGGCGGCCAGCGAGGATGGCACTTTCAAGAGCGCCGCCGACCTGCGCGCACTCTACGCCGGCGAAGGGATCACCCCGGACAAGGATGTGGTGGCCTACTGTCGCATCGGGGAACGCAGCAGCCACACCTGGTTTGTGCTGACCCAATTGCTGGGCTTCCCCAACGTACGTAACTACGATGGCTCCTGGACCGAGTGGGGCAGCATGGTCGGCATGCCCATTGAGCGGTAAGCCCAAGGAGGTTGCGCCTAGCCATGGCTCTCACACGCGAGGAGTATCTGGAGATCATCCTGGATCATCACGAGAACCCCCACAACCGCGGCCCGCTGCCTGAGGCGCAGGTGCAGGGCAGCGGGGGCAACCCCGGCTGTGGTGATCTGGTCACCGTCTATGCCCGCCTCGGTCCTGATGGGCGCGTGACCAAGGCCGCCTTTGAGGGCGAGGGCTGCACCATCAGCCAGGCCGCCGCCTCTATGCTGACCGAGGTGATTGAGGGCAAGACGTTAGAGGACATACAGGCGATGGACTACGAGGCGATGGTGGATGTGATGGGCCGCGAGATCGTCTTGCCCCGGGTCCGCTGCGCTACCCTTGCCCTGAGCACCCTCAAATCCGCTGTTAGGGACTACCAGGCCCATCACCCTCAGGACGCCGCCTCACGCATATAAACTGCTCCGTCACCACGGCACAGCCGTCTGTCCTCTCCAGGAGAGGACAGACGGCTGTGCTATCTCACTTACCTCGCTAGCACGCTAGTACACCACAGCCCACCTTTATTTGGAGAGTGAGGCCCGCCCACATGGGACACGCACGCCACCGGGTTAGTTCAGCTGACCTATACCAGAGCCTGCGTCTGCCCTGGCAACTGGGCGCATGGTCGAGCGGGTAGCCTGTCGGCATTGGTGATTGGCGCTACGCCGTGGCGCCAACCCCAGGTCAGATCATGGCCCATAGTGTGCTAGACTAACAACCGGAAAAGGGTGGATGCCGTGTTACGCGGCCGCAGTCACAAAGGCTCTTCGCACGTCTAGGCAATTTTTCCCTGTAGAGACAGTTATTCCGCGGTTTGGACAACGATGGGGAGGCGTAACGGTATGGTGGGCGAGACAGCGCGGGGCGAGAACGGATCGGCCCATAAGCTATCCATTATCATGCCCGTCTACAATGAAGCGCCGACCCTCCGTACCGTCTTTGATGTCGTTCGACAGGTGCCTCTGCCTCTGCCCCGCGAGATCATCCTGATTGATGATGGCTCCCGTGATGGCTCAGCGGCCATTGTGGACGAGCTAGCCAGCACCTATGCCGATGACAACGTGTACGCATTGCACCACCCGGTCAACCGCGGCAAAGGAGCTGGCATCCGCACCGCGCTGGCCGCGGCCAGCGGTACCATCGTGCTCATTCAGGACGCCGACCTGGAGTACAATCCGCACAACTATACGGCCCTGCTCAGCCCTATCCTTGAGGGGCGGACGACTATCGTCTTTGGCAGCAGGGCATGGTTTAGCCACACCGCGTTTTCGTTCTGGTTTGTGATGGGCAATAAGCTGGTCACCTTGGTCACCAACATCTTGTTCAACAGTTATATATCTGATGTTGAGACGTGCTACAAAGTGCTGCCAACATCCGTAGCCCGTTCACTTGAGCTGGAGAGCCGCGGCTTCGAGATTGAGGTGGAGATTGCCGCTAAGCTGCTCCGCGCCGGTCACCGCATCTATGAGGTGCCCGTTGACTACACCGCCCGCACCCGCGCGGAGGGCAAGAAGCTCTACTGGCAAGACGGCCTACGCGCTATCCGTGCCCTGATCCGCTATCGGTTGCGCCGCTAGAGCGCTGGTATGACGTTGCGCTAGAGCCGCGGCGTCAGGGCAGCCAGCGATCAAGCGTGCCACGCGGGCTAGCTTAGCAAGAAGTCAGGAGTGGAATATACGGTGGATTTTGACCTGCTACAACGACTCTGCCAGACGCCGGGGGTGGCCGGGCGGGAAGAGCGCTTTATTAGCCTGATGCGCCAGGAACTGGCCAGCCTTGTTGACGAGACGCATACCGACACGCTAGGCAATGTTATCGGGCTCAAGCGGGCCACTACAGCGCCCGCCGATGGGACGGCGCCCCGCCGGGTTATGCTCGCCGCACACATGGATGAGATCGGCTTCCTGGTGCGTCACATTGATGAGCACGGCTACCTGCGGCTTCAGCCGGTGGGCGGCTTCGACGCGCGCACGCTGGTGGCCCAGCGGGTCCATGTGCATACCGAGGCCGGGGATATCCTACGTGGCGCCCTGCAGCCCGCTAGCAAGCCGATCCACCTACTGGATGGTGACGAGGCAAACAAGCCACCCAGAATAGAGTCGCTGTTCGTTGATCTCGGCTTGCCAGCCGACCATGTCCAGGCGTCGGTACAGGTGGGGGATATGGTCACCATGGACCGCTCCACTGAGCGCATAGGCGAGGCAGTGATCAGCAAAGCTCTGGACGACCGGCTGGGTCTGTTTGTGATGCTGGAGGCGCTGCGCACCCTGGGCGATCACAGCGTCGACATCTACGCCGTGGCCACCACCCAGGAGGAGGTTGGATTGCGCGGGGCGGGGACGGCGGCCTTCGCTATCGAGCCACACATTGGGGTTGCCCTGGACATCACGCTGGCCGTGGAGCCACCGGGCGGCAAGGCCGAGGATAGCATCACCCGCATGGGCGGGGGCACGGCGATCAAGATCATGGACGGCGCGAGCATCTCCCACCCCGGTTTGGTGCGCCACTTCCGCGATCTAGCCCGCCGCCACGACATCCCCTATCAGCTGGAGGTCCTACCACGGGGTGGCACGGACGCTGGGGCAGTGCAGCAGGCACGTTCAGGGACGCCCTCTATCACACTCTCCATCCCGGTGCGCTACGTACATACCGTCAATGAGATGGCCCACCTACGCGACATTGAGGCGTCGTTCGCCTTGCTGGCGCGTTATTTAGAAGTGGCGCACACAGGCGCCCTGGCTTATTGAGCTCCCCGCTGCCCAGTGCGGAGCGCGCCACTGTATACAGGGATCAGCGCATGACGACGACCGCCTCCAGCCCGCCAACAGCCGGCATGCAGATGTGCCCCAAGTGCAGTCGGAACAGCCGGTTGGGCAGCCGCTTTTGTGGCTACTGCGGGGAGCAGCTCAACCCACATCGACCCCTGCTCGCCGCCGGCACGGTCCTGCGGGATCGCTATACTGTGATCCGCTTGCTGGGCATGGGCGGCATGGGCGCTGTTTACTTCTGTGATGACGCCAACACTGGCCAGCCCTGGGCGGTCAAGAGCCTTTTCGACAAGACTCTGGCCGATCAGTTCCGCCTGGAAGCTGAGACGCTACGTCGCCTGCGGCACCCCCAGTTGCCCGCCGTGATTGATTACTTTGTCGCCGAGGGCACACCCTATTTCGTGATGGAGCTGATCGAGGGCAAAGGCCTTGATGAGATTGTCACCGAAAAAAAGAGGGCCAGCTCCTTTCTTCCCGTAGCCACCGTAGCGCGATGGGGTGTGCAGCTCTGCGACGCGCTGGCCTATATCCACAGCCAGACCCCGCCGGTGATCCACCGCGACATCAAGCCGGAAAACATCAAGTTTACGCCCACTGGAGCCATCAAGCTCGTTGACTTCGGCCTACTAAAGCTGTTCGATCCCGCCGGCGGCCTGACTAGTCGGCTAATCGCTTCCATGGGCAGCGAGGGCTACACGGCATACGAGCAATATCTGAACATCGGGGCTACGGGACCAGCCACTGATCTCTACGCCCTGGGAGGATCACTCTATACACTGCTGACTAATGAGATCCCACCCTCACCGCCAGATCGTCTGGCTACTCCTGGATTGCTCAAGCCGATCCGCGCCATCAACGCCGCCGTCACCCGCGAACTGGAGATAGCCGTGGCCAAGGCGATGGAGATCGAGAGCGTGGATCGCTTTGGCTCGGCGCTGCAGTTCCGCGCCGCGCTGCTGGCCGCCGTGCCCCAGGCGCTGCCTGCCTCCCTGGCTCCTCTGAGCGCTCCCACTCACCAGGCCAGCCCTGCCTCCACCGCGACGCTGCCGTACCGCTTCCACGATGGCGTCTCCGCTCATACGCCCCTGGAGTTGGCCGCCGCGCTGGAGACGCACACGGACGAAGGCGCGGCGGCCCTCTACAACGGCGACCTGCTACCATGGTTCCGCTCCCTGGGCCGATTAGACCTGGCGCAGAGCGCTGACAACATCTGCCAGGGCATTGCGGACCGTCAGGTCGGCCTGGAGTGCCTAATCCGTCTGCTTAACCCCGCGCTACCCGCCCCGCATCTGAGCGTGGACGCCACGGCCCTCGCCTTCGGCGCCCTGGTGGTGGGCACCGTCTCCACCCAGGTTCCGCGGGTCACCAACAGCGGGCGGGGATACCTCCATGGGCGCGTCACTGCCTCCACCTCATGGTTAACCTGCGCGCCTACACGCTTTGGCCTCTACCGGGGTGAGAGCGTCCGCCTTACTGTGACGGCCAACGCGGATGGCCTGACGCCGGGCACGGATTATCGCGCCGATCTGATAATTGCCTCTAACGGTGGCAGTCAAACCACGCCGGTCACTATGACGACTCGCCGCCGTGGCCTGCTCCGCATCATTAGTGGGTGGTAACAGGCCCTAGCTTTACAATCGCCCCAGCCGGTGGTGTACAATGAGAGCGGTGAGGTGAGACGCCCTTGTGGCCTGAGCCTCGGCCGCTCCCCGAGCAAAGTCCAGCGCGTGGGCAGCGTGGGAGGTCACGACAAGGAGTCCCTCCTGACTATGGGTGAGTATACGCCTGATACAACGCCATCCGGCAGCGCCGCTGAACCATCCGTGGGCGTAGCTCTCACGTACCAGAACTGCCTGCGCGCCATTGGCCGCCTGCTGGACCGTGGCTACTACCGCTATACGGTGATTAGCCAGGTGCCTGAGGGCTTTGTGATGCACGGCTATCCCCAAGCCGCCGAGAACGTGCGCTCCGCTGAGGCCATGGTATTTACGGTCAGCGACCTCGTCCACATGGTGGAGGATTGTTTTAATAGCCGTGGCGTGGAGATAGATACGGCGAAAGCGCCGCGCATACTACCCACCGGCTACGAGGACTTCCTACGTGCCCTCGGCTTCGAGTGCGACGAGCAGGCGATGCGCAATGTGCGGTTGGTGGAGACGCTGGAGGGCATCGTCCTCAGCTATGATCTAGAGAAGGGCAAGGAGCGCCACGAACGCACCTTTGACGAACAACAGATCTACGAGTTGCTCAACCTTGCCTTTGGCCGGCGTCGCATGGCTCTCAAGCCTCCACGTTCCCCTGGACAAGCGGCGCCGAGCGTATCACCGCTACGCCGGATTGATCTCTAAATATGATTGAGCTGCCTTTTGGCCTGCCCACGACCCTGACCGTGCCCGGCCTGGGCACGCTGCAGGGCGGCGGCATGGTTCTGGTCTACCTCTTCGTGATCCTTCTTCTGATCTCGCTGCTTTATTTTGCCTTCACCTCTCTCTATTATCGTCGGCGCGACAAGGCGGAAAGCGCCGACAGCGTCTTCGTGCGCACGGCGTCTCCGCGTCCGTCGGGCAGCGCCGTGGAATCGGGGCCGCCACACCAGCGGATCACCGGCGGCATGCCTTATCAGGAGACAATGGAGTGCATCGCTACCCACCTGGCCATCAAAGGCGCGCGCCATATCTGCATTGGAGAGATTGAAGGTGGTTTCTTGCTTCTCTACAGCGGCAACGGGATTCCCGCCGTGGAGACAATGACGACCGAGCAGATCATCAAGGAACGCTCCGCCGACCGCAAGAGGGGCGGCGCAGGCCTGCAGCAGCTGATCCAGGTGGGGCACTTCCTGGACCAGCAGTTGGCCATCTCGGTGATGGTCTCACAACAGCAGGGCGGCTTCTACATGGAATACGCGGCGGTCCCCACTGACCAGCACGCCGCCTCGACTCTAACGCGAGTCAGCCGCCACCTGGACGCCGACGCGCTGGCCCGGCTGCCCAAGATCAAGTAGATCCCGCTCTTTTTGGGCGGCGCGCCCCGCACGCCTGAAAGATAGAGGCGACGCAAACCACTAGTTTAACCAGGCGCGCGAGGAGGGGTGATGACGCAGGCACAGTATCGCGGCTGGTGTATCCCTGTCCATGATGCCGCCACTTGGGGGCTAGGCCAGGGCCGTGGTTGAGCACGTGCCGCTCCGCTCGGCGGAGAGCCTGCGCCGCGCCGCCCGGATCGTCCAAGCAGGCGGCCTCATTGCTTTCCCCATGGGCGAGGGCCTGTTTGTAGCCGGCGACGTGCAACAGGGCAGTGTATTGGCTGTCCTGACTAGCCTCCCTGGCCAAGTCAGAGACGCGCCGATCCAGGTGCTGCTGGCCTCCGCGACTGGGCTGCCCCAGGTGACCCAGCCTATCTCAGACACTGTGTGGCAGCTGGTTCAGGCTTTCTGGCCAGGGCCGTTACGCCTGCTACTACCGCGTAACCCAGCCCTTCCTGCGCTGACGCTCTCCAGCAGCCGTGCCGTCTCCGTTCAGATCCCCGGCCAGCGTTCCGTCCTCCGGCTGCTGGAGACGGTCGGCCTTGCTCTGGCCAGCGCCGCTGTAACTGAGGGCGCCGTCGAGGCCATCCCGAGCCTGCGGTTGATCCTTGATGGGGCACTCGGCCAACTCCCTACACCGGCCACCGTGCTGGACCTGACCACCGCAACACCGACAGTGCTGACCAATGGCTCCATCAGCGCCGCCGCTCTGGCCCAGGCGCTCGGTCAGCACCCCTTGCTCAAGGGCTGAGATCAGGTCTGGCTCACGCCGTGGGCGTATCCAGGATACTATCATCCTGCCTTCATCCCTGTTTTTAGGGCACTAGACCTCCCAAGGGGCGTCGCTGCGCACACTGGGCCAGGGCACTATAGCCAACACGCATAGAAGGTGGGTGCGCCGACGCCCTTACTCACATTGGATCATACCGGCAACACGCCACCAGACCGTAAGCTAGATAAAGCGTGAGACAGCCGAGGGCATACCGGCCAGGTGCCGATGCCAGCGTGGCACCAACCATTTGCAGTGCTCACACCGCACAATATGCACAAAGTCCAGTGGAACAAAGGCGGTGCCGCTAATCAAGGTGTGCTGTATCTCCGAGCACCAAGGCATGCGCGAGACATGCAGATAGCTGCGGAACTCGGGAACCATTTCCTGCTCAATGTACCGCTGGCGGCGTCCTTCGCTCATGTGATCAATATAGTCGTACCAGTGGGCAATAGCAGGCCAACAGGGCTTCTGCTCCAGTGGTAGGTTCAGGTACTCGGCGACGTACCGGTAGATGTCTGGCACATCATGACGCCCAAGGGCAGCCACAAGCCACGCTCCCTCGCGGGGGCTGGTCGTACCTATCAGGTGGTCGGCCACACGGCGTGAAAACGGAAAGAGGATGGAGCGCCAGAGGCGCGTAGCGAGAAGGGACTTTATCTGCACGGGCTATGCGGCGGCGCTGAGTGCGCAGCCATCTCCTTTCCACACGGTGATTGGGGCTATACAGCAGGAAGCAAGAGAATGGTGTACCCTCTTTAACTATATAGCAACTGCCATGCCGCGCCAAACCCGCGCTCACGGCCTAGCCGTGCTCTGGCGTATACTTCGCGTAAGACCTATAGCGCATGCCCCTCCATTGGTAGCCCCGCCTGTAACAATGAGGAGACTCCCCCTATCATGATCTGCCCATGGTGCATTGACTATGACGCCTGGCGCTCTCCGGTGAAGGAGAGCACCTTCCTCCCTGACAACCGCTGCTATGCCTGTAAGAGGTCCTTTCCGCAGTCCGATGATGAGTGGCGGCGCGCCTATAGCAGTCTGACTGAGCGCAAGTGGACCGCGTTCAGCTACGCGCTGGGCAACGCCGATGCCGTGCCCGACCGCGTGTATGTCGGCTTCGCCAACGAGAACAGTGCCCAGGGCATCGTGCGTGAGCATGTCAAGGGCCTGTTCAAGAAAAAGCGTTACGTCGTTGATCTGCCCCAGGCCGAGCAGCTGCGGCTGTTTAAGATGGTCTGTGAACAGCACCCAGCCCACATTTTCGGCACAACGGCCCAGGAAACACCCGCCGCCCGCTAACCCAGTACAGCAGCCTCCCGACAGCTTTAGTCAGCCGGTTTCTCTGTGATCACCGTCGCGCTATCTTGGGGGCCTTGAACTGCTCCCCCAGCGGGTGAGGGCGCTATCTCCACCAGGCCAGGAGCGCGCGCGGGCATGGCCTCGCCTGACTCGGCGGATGGTTCGTGGCTGTCGTGCCGCACCAACGCTTCGAGCCGCTCCTCGAAGCGCTGCACCGCCGCCGCTTTGATCTCACCAAGGGACCGATCGCCAGCCTGATCTGACTGCTCAGCCTGTGTCGTCTCTGTGAGCGCCGCGGGGGCAGGGGCTTGGTGGCCCACTACCTCGGTAGGCGCACGGGCGTGATCAGGCGCGGCCAGTGGCGTGGAGAGTTGGTCGGCTGGAGTCGAGGTGACCAGCTCAACCGGGCGCCCACTGGGCGCCCGAGCCGCCGAGAGTTGCTCGGGGGCGCCCGAGGCCACCGGCGCCGGGGGAAGGTCCCGCGAGGCCACTGTGACCAGTGGCGCCGGCTGCCCTGTGTTACTCCGTTCCGGGGCCGCGCCGCTGGACCCTGTCGGCGCCGGAGCCTCGGATAGCCCCGGTGGCGTGACGGGGCGAACCCGCGGCGCAACCCTGAGGCTAGCGCCTGTGTCGTCGGTGAGAGGACGCCGTGCGGGAGGCGGTTGGCGCCACTTGAGCGCCTCCGCCTTCGTTACCCGCAAGCTGACCCGACCCTGACCGGCGCCGCGCACATAGCGCATCGGCACATACACGGTATGACGGCGCAACAGGAAGCCACCGCTGACCACAAAGTAGTCGTCAGCCGGGGAGACCTCGCCCACGGCGCCCAGAGTCTCACTGTCGGCGGTATACACCTTCCAACCACGCTGGATCTCCCATGTGACCCGCGGCGGGGCGGCTGGCCGCGATGTCTTTTGCTCACGATGCTCTGCTCTGTATTGCTGGCGCTTGCGCTTGCGATCCGCCATGTCCGCCCTCTCCTGCTTCCGCACGTCTCATAGGTCTGCTCCCGGGCCAGCACACAGGCTGCTGTCCAACCATGCGCTCTCGGGTCGCTGCCCGCAGTATATACCCACGCTGGCCAGGGGGTCGCCAGGTCACCACCACATCGGTGCGGCGCTCCCGCCAACCAGCGCAACCCTGTTGGACAGGGGGTCAGCCGCCGACAATCTAGATAGTACTGAGCAGGTGATAGAAGACAACGCGGAGGATCTTTGACAACAGGTAGCGTGGGCGAACAAGGGCAGGCGCGGCGCGACGACGGCTCCAGGGAGTCCGACGCCACCGAGACGACGTCACAAGCACCACACCACAAGCAGTCCTCGCCGCCCCTCCTCCACGCACCGCCCGCTGGACAGGCCGCCCACCTCCAGGCCAACGCGGCCGCCGGAGTCTGTGCGCTCACCCACAGGCGCCCATGGGCGCCCCGGGCGCTGACAGAGCGTGAGGCAGCCGAATACAGGCGCGCCCTGGCAATGGTCCGCACCGGCGCCGACGTCCGCTGGCGCCAGGCCATACGTCTGCGCCGGCTGATCCACGACGGAGCATATCCGCCCTCGCTCGACGCCACCGTGCGCGGCCTAATGGCCGATGGCGCCCACTGGCGCTACGAGGCGCTTGCTTCGGGCGTCTCGCTCGACTAAAGCCAAGGAAACGAGGCTAGGGCACTGCTCTGACCAGGTCGTTTGCGCGCCCAGGGGAGCCTACACGCCGCTGCTTCGTTCCCGACCTGACGGGGTTAGCAGGCAGCCTGCCGCGCGACCTGGCCAGAGCAGTGCCCTAGCCACACACTAGTATAGCACGGGACGCGCGACGCTGTGCTACCATTATGTTGCGCCATACGTTCCACCACCAGGGAAGAGGGGTGAATAGCCGCACCACGGCAGCGGTGGCGTCGTCCCGATAGGGGCAGGACATAGGGAGGGAGAGCAACACATGCCGACAACCATGGAACTGAGGACAGGGTACGCTGAGTTGCCCGTGAGTATTGCCTCGGTCAACTACTGTGCTATTCACATTACCCCTGACCTAACCACAACAACGCGTGCGGCCACGCAGATTGCCCTGGTCATTGATACGAGTGGCAGCATGGACGGGCTGATCCATGGCCGTCATAGTCAGAAAAAGATTGATCTGGTCAAACAGGCGGCTGGCAAGGTGATTGATCGTCTTGCCGACGATGATACGCTCTGCGTGATCCAGTTTTCAGATCAGGTACGTACCCTGATCCGCACCCAACAGGTGGGGCCAAATCGCCGCAAGCTGCTCAGCGCGGTCAATAACCTGTATGCCCAGGGTGGCACGCTGATGGCTGGTGGCATCACCGAGGCGCTGCGCGAGTTCCAGTCGCAGCCCGAAACCTCCGCCGTGCGTAAGATCGTCATTCTGACTGACGGTCAGACCAATGACGAGGACGAGTGCTCCCGACTGGCTGAGGAGACACCGATCCCCTTCATGTTGGGCGGCATCGGCGATGACTACAACGGTCGCTTGCTGGATGAGATGGCCCGCGCCGCCCGCGGCACCAGCGACCTGATCGAACGGGCCGAGGAGGTGGATCAGTTCTTTACCGAGGTGATGAACACCGTCCAGGCAACCGTGATCACAAACGCCACCCTGGGCTTCGACTTTCGGCAGCGCTTTCGCCCTCTGCGCATGCACCAGGTCACGCCGGAGATCAAATCCTATGATTTCAAGCCAATCACGCCAGCCAATCGCCACACCGATGTGGCCGTGGGCGACATTCAGAAAGATGGCTTGACCCTGTTGGTACAGTATACCTATGAGGGTGGGGCCGGTTTTGCAAATGAGTTCCAGGTAGCTGGTTTGGCCCTAACCTACGATATGCCACCTCAGACAGGTCTGGCCGTTCGTAGCGACGATTTCACCGTCCAGCTATCGGACATCGCCAGCCTACCGGCCATTGATGCTCAGGTGAAATCCTTTGTTGATCGCGCCATGGTGGAGGTCGCTCAGAGTAAGCTGATCCAGGAGGCGCAGGCTGGCAACATGGCCGGGGCAACTCAGCAACTCAACAACCTTGAGGCGGGCCTGAAGCGCGTGGGGGCCACCCCCGAGTTCATCCAGCAGACGGTCAGTACCATGCGTCTGCAGCTCAACGATTCGGGTAACGCCCAGACAATCGCCGACTCGACGGCCACCAAGCGCCTGACCAGTGGCACCCGTAAGCTGTCCCTGACACCTCAGCCACCCGACTCTGGGTCGTGAAGGCCACGCGGCCGGGGGCCCGTCCCCGCCCGTCTTTTGGAGTGAAAGGATCACCATCATGAAGTGCCCAGTCTGCGGCTCGGAACAACCCCTTGGCATGGCTTACTGCGACCAGTGCGGCTCTCCCCTCAGCGATGATGCGGCGGCCCCAGAGGTCACCACCCCCGCTCATGCGCCCGTAGCGGCCGGGCTGGTCTCCACACCCGCGCCGGCCACACCGGCGCCGGCCAACACGCCCGTGGCGGCCCAGCCTGAGGTCCGTGTGGCGGGCCCCGCTGCCCCAGCCACGCCCACGTTTGATGCCCCCGCTCTGCCGACGCAGGCCAATCAACCAGCGGCGGACTCGGCTGCAACGGTTGCCGCGGCCCCCGCCCTGATCTTCAAGTTCAGCGGTGGCGCGCAGTTCAGTCCGACGACCGATGTCGTCAATATCGGCCGCTCCGATGCGGCCCAAGACTGGCATCCCGAGCTAGACGTGATCCCTTACGGCGGTGGTGTCCCTGAGATGGGTGTCTCGCGTCACCACGCGCGCCTGGTCCGCCAAGATGGTACGTATATGCTGATGGACGTTGGTTCGACTAACGGCACCTACGTGAACGGCACGGCCATTGAATACAACAAGGCAGCCGAACTAAAAGATGGCGACACCGTCGCTTTTGGGGCCTTCAGCACGCAAGTCGTACTACTCTGAGCTAGCGGCCCATCGCGCACGGCCTGGCCAGCCGCGCCACGCCCCTGGGTGGGGATTGAGGGACTATGGAAACGGTTGTCTGCTACAACTGCGGTGAAAAGAGTTCCCCCACAACCAGGTTTTGCCCGGGTTGTGGCCTCAACCTGGGCCAAACGCCCCGCGTGAGCACGGTTGAGCCTCTCCTGCCCGACCAGGCCGGGCACACGGCGTCAGCGCCGCCGAGCAACCAGGGCGCTGAGCGCGATGGCGCGCCGCCGCCGGCTGAGCAACCCCTGGAGTTGATGCGTTCTGGGGCCAGTCTGGGTCAGGGCCGCTACGTGCTCGGAGCGCCACTGGCCCCGATCAGTCTATCCGGCGCCCAGTCCGCCTTTCTAGGCTGGGGCCTCTCCGCTGAGGAGCAACCTCTCGTCTTTGAGGATCTGGGCGCGTCGCCGACTAGCTCCTGGCTTGACGACATGGCCGGCAGCCCGGGCGACGATGGGGACAATCATGCCCGGGAGAGCGGCGCCCGCGGCCTGAGCAGCCAGCGGGATGGCCTGCGTGGGCTGGCTCACCCCAGCCTTGCCACGGCTATTGACCTGATCGTCGAGGGGGATCGGCTGGTGCTGATCCGCTCGTATGTGCGGGGCCGTAGCCTCCAAGCCCGGCTGGATGAGGCCGATGGCGCGCCGCTGGAGGAAGGGACAGTCCTGGAGTGGGCCGAGGGCGTGCTAGACGTCTTGACCTATCTACACGGCCAGAGTCCGCCCACCGTTCATGGAGATATCAAACCTACCCGTCTGATCGTTGGCGAGGCGGGCCCGGTGTCTCTGGTGGGCCTCGCTCCCCACCTCGTCTTTTCACGCGGACGCCGAGGCCAGGGCGCCGCTGATGATCTCCCCTGGGGCACCGTCGGCTATGCGCCCCCTGAACAGTGGGCAGGTGGCGCCACCCCTGACTGGGATCTCTATGCCCTGGGCGCGACGCTGCACCACCTGCTCACCGCGCGCGACCCGCGTAGCTTTACGCGGCCCGCCGACCGCTGGATCTACCCACCCCCCCACTGGCTCAACAGCCAGCTATCCGAGCGGACTGAGGCACTGATCATGCGGGCTCTGGAGCGCGACCCGCGCAAGCGCCACCCCGACGCGGCGACGATGCGCGAGGATGTGCTAGCGGCCCGCCGCCCGGTGGGCCGCGGCGGCCGACGCTGGCCCTGGCTGCGTAGCGGCGTGTAGTAGCCGCGGAGAAGATAAGACGATGCTGGATAAGTTGCGGCGGTTTTTACGACCAGATGACCAAGACCGCGAGAAAGAGGATGAGGTGAAGGAGCAGGAACAGGGCGCCTTACCGCTCGGCGATGAGGGCGATACAGCGGCCACGGCGCGCCACCAGACGGTTGCCACCGGCGGGGAGGTGGTCACGCCTAGCGCCGCGCCTCCTACCTCCTCAAGTCCCCCACCCCAGCAAGCCGCCCCTGAGGTCGGTCTACCCCTCCAGGATGCCTCCCTCCCTGTGCCGGATGGCCCGCCCCCAGACCATCTTGACGCCATCCTGGCGGCGACTATCCCGCCTGATGGGCAAGCCATGGCTGCCTCCAGGCCAGACGCGCCAGCCGGTGAGATAGCTCCAGCCTCGCAGGCTGCGCTACCCGATAATCTGACGGGCAAACCTGCTGACGAGGCCAGGATGATGAAAGACCCAGCGCCCAGTACATCGGAAGAAGAGCAGGGTAGCGCTCTGCTTTCGCCGTTCCCGGCCGAGGAACCGCCGGACGACCCTGGCGAGGGCGGCGATCAGTTCCCTGATATCCGGGGCGCGTTCAGCGACGATGGGGCCCCGCGTAACCCACTGCTTGCGCGTCTCGAAGCCAGCGCCACTGCCCCCGCGCCTCTCCTTGTTCCTGGAGCGGCCCAGCCTCTTGATACGACGCCGGCGGATCTTCAGGCCATCGAAACGCCAGCCAGCGACGCCAGGGCGGCGGACAGTGCGGACACCGCGCACGCTATCGAGCGTGGCGTTGTGGTAGGCAGTCGCTACACGATCATCAGCAGGGCTGAGGATGTCGTCGAGGGGGCAGCCGACGAGGTGCGCTACCTGGCCACGGATACCATGGCCTATCAGCGCTGCTGGTCGTGCGGCTCGATCGAGAACACCCAGGGCATGCGCTTCTGCCAGAGCTGCGGGGCCGGTTTGCTCGATCACCCCGTCGTGCTGGCCTGGAGCGCCCAGCCTACCGGCGTGCGTGACGAACTGGCCGTTCCCGGCGGCTACCTCCATGTGGTGGCCCAACGCCGCCGCTTTGGGGCCGAGGGCATTGCCCTGCAGGTCGGCGCCTATAGCGCCGAGGGTCCCCACCACCCCAATGAGGACTCGTTCTGGTTCACCCTCGGCGCCACGTGCGGCAACTCTCGCCGGATCAGCCACGGCGTGATTATCTTTGCCGATGGCATGGGCGGCTATCGGCCAGGGAGCGGCCTGATCAGCAGGCACGCCGCCGAGGTCGCTGGGGAGACCCTGTGGTCGAGCCTGCTGCCCTACCGACGCCAGGGGGCCGACGCCCCCACCGAAGCGCAGGTCGAACAACTCGTGCGGGCGGCCATCGGCGCGGGGAACAACGCTGTTCTGGCGGAGATTGAGCGGTTGGGCTATGAGATGGGTTGTACGATGATTGTGGCTGTCGTGCTGGGTGATATGGCCTATGTTGCCAACATTGGTGATAGCCGCGGCTACTACATCTCACCGACCGGGGCCACCGAGCAGATCACCGAGGACCAGTCGCAGGTCGGCGCTTTAGTCAAGATTGGCCAGATGCGCCCCGAGGATGTGTATACAGCCGTGGGCAATAACATGATCCTGCACGCCATCGGCGAACCGGGCGTCGAGGCCGCCGCCGGCTGGTCAACGCAGCCTCTGGAGCCAGCGGGCCTGTTGCTGCTGTGTAGTGATGGTTATTGGAAGACCGAACGCGGCGTCGGCGCGGCAGTGGAGATGATCGCCCAGTCGCCCTCCCTTGATGAAGCGGCGCGCGAGATGGTCAACGACGCGCTCGACCGCAACAGCGACGACAACACGACCGTCGTCGTGGTGCGGGTGGACTGAGCAACGACGCGGGAAGGGACAGCATAATGGACTTCTTGGATAAGGCCCAGGACTTCCTGGACAGGGCACAGGAGAAAGTCGCCGACGCCACCACGCTGGCCGCCTGGAAGGCTAACCAATCCGTGCGCGTCAAAGCCCTGGACAACCAGAAGCGTGACCTGGAGAAACAGATCGAGACGGCCACCCTGCAGCTCGGCAACGGCGTCTATCAGGTGTGGAAGAACCGCGGCGGACGTGACGACCGCCGCATGGAGGAGCTGTGCCGGGCGCTGGACGAGGCCCTGGCCAGCTACCGCGAGGTCACCGCCGAGCTGGCGCAGCTCTCCCAGGCCACCTATGATGGCGCTGCCACAACCACGCGCGCCGCCGGCCCTCCTGGCGGCGCCACCGTGCCGGCTTCCGTCGGCGGCGCCCCCGCCGCGCGGATCCTGCCGCCTACGCCACGCCGTGAAGCGCCGCCCGCGCCCCCACCACCGGTTATCACCGAGGAGCCGGTCGCGCCACCCCCCACCCTGCGCCCCGCGCGCCCCGCCAGCGCGGTCCCAGCGCAGCCGGTGACCAACGCCGCGCCGCTACCACGGGCGGCCCGCCCCAAGCCCTGCCCCAGCTGCGGCTCCACCGTGCCCGCCGACAACGTCTACTGCCCTCAGTGTGGCTATATGGCTCGCTAACCTCTTGCCAGCCCTGCCGGTCCGTTCCACGTGAAACACAGGCGGCCGCGCCCCATGGTACGATAGCTTCTTGGGGGGACACGCTGGTGGAGACGATCTTCCTGCTCAACCTCGGCGTATCACCCTGGGGGAGACACGCCACCCACCTGATCTGGCGGCCCCAGCGCCCCCAACCGCGCCAGCGCCGCTACTGGCAATGAAAGTGTGACGGGATGGCCGCCATTGAGGTCGAGCGCCTGATCAAAACCTACCACTATCACAGTAAGGCGCCGGGACTACGCGGCTCATTGCTCGGCCTGGTGGCCCGCCAGACCCGCGAAACCCGGGCCGTTGACGATGTCTCCTTCTCAATCGCGGCGGGGGAGATCGTGGGGTTTCTGGGCCCCAACGGCGCGGGTAAAACAACCACGCTCAAGATGTTGTGTGGGCTGCTGTACCCCACTGCCGGCCACGCCACCGTGCTGGGCCACATCCCGGCCCAACGCAGCCACGACCTGCTGCGGCGGATCGCCCTGGTGATGGGCCAGAAGAACATGCTGTGGTAGGACATCCCGACCATGGACACCCTGCTGCTGCACCGTGAGATGTATAACCTGCCTAACGCCGTGTTCCAGCGCACCGTAGACGATTTGGCCGCTATGCTTGATGTGGCGCACCTGCTGCGCGTGCAGGTGCGCAAGCTCTCCCTCGGCGAACGCATGAAGATGGAGTTGCTCACCGCGCTGGTTCATCGCCCCGAGGTGCTGTTCCTGGACGAGCCGACCATCGGGCTAGACGTCGTCTCCCAGCAGCGCGTGCGCGAGTTCCTGGGCCGCCTCAACCGTGAGCATAGCACCACGATCCTGTTGACCAGCCACTACATGGCCGATATCGAAGAGCTGTGCCCCCGCGTGCTGGTCATTGACGGGGGCCACCTGCGCTTTGATGGCCCGCTAGCCGCGCTGGTCCAGCAGGCCGCCCCTCATAAGGTGCTGCGCGCCGTCTACGCCGCGCCACTATCGCCCCAGGACCGCGCCAGCGTGGCCGATCTGGCCCCCCAGGGGAACGACGACCCAGCGTGCCTCAGCCTGGCCGAGCCACGCGAGGCGGTGGCCGCCGCCGCCGCCCGCCTGCTAGCCCTGGGCCGCGTGATTGACCTGAGCATTGAGGAGCCGCCCATAGAAGATGTAATCAGAGCTATGTTCACCGCCGGCCGTAGCCAGACGGCGCCATGACCGCCGGTATAAGGGCCTACCACCACCGGCGTTACTACCCTGCGCGCCCACGGCCCCACCGGGCGGGTTGCGGGCCCGGCGGAGACCAAACACCATGAGAATGCGGGTGCGGATAGTGGGCCAGCTGGTAGCGATGAACGTGATGATGACCCTGGAGTACCGCGGGGCCTTCTTTCTGCACATGGTCAACACCGTGGCCACGCCGTTGATCTCACTGCTGGTCTGGCTGACGGTGAGCGAACAGGGCGTGCGCCTGCCCTATAGCCGTAGCCAGTTTGTGACCTACTACGTGGTCCTCAGCCTGGTCTCCATGGCTACCTCGTCGTGGCTGGCCGAGTACCTGGCCCAGGATATCCGCCTGGGTGGCCTCTCGCCGTGGCTGCTGCGCCCCGCCCCCTACATGGCCCACTACTTGGCCAACAACCTGGGCGAGAAGCTGATCAAGCTGCCCTTGCTGCTGCCCCTGCTCGGCCTGGTCGCCGTGTTCTTCCGCCACGACCTGCGCCTGCCCACCGGCATCGGCCCATGGGCGCTCTTCGCCATCGCGCTGCCCTGCGCCGCCGCCGTGGCCTTCCTACTGGACGTTGTGCTGGGGTCGCTGGCCTTCTGGCTGCAAGACGTACGCGGGCTGATCCGGGCTAAAGACCTCCTGAGCGCCTTCCTGGGCGGCCGACTGGTGCCACTGTCGCTGTTCCCACCAGCCCTGGCCGGCCTACTGGACGCCCAGCCGTTCCGCTACACCCTCTCGTTCCCCCTGGAGGTGCTCGCCGGTGGCCTCTCCGGGCGGGCCCTGCTCAGCGGCTTTGCCTGGCAGATCGGCTACTGCCTGGTCCTCTATGCCGCGTACCGGCTGCTGTGGCGACGCGGCCTGCGCTCGTACAGCGCCACCGGGGCCTGAACGACCAACCATGCCGCTGTACCGTTCCGTTACACTCGGCGCTAGCCGCCCCGCCGCGCCTGTACCGTTCCGTTACACTTTTGAAGGAGGGTGAGGGGCATGCGCTACCTGCGCCTGTGGCGTCGTTTTGCCATCATCGCCCTGGTGCGCGAGGCGGAGTACCGGGTCAACTTCCTGATCAGCACCGCTCAGGGACTGGCCGAGTTAGCCCTGGCCGTGCTCTCGCTGCTGTTGCTCTATCGCTTCACCGACCAGGTCGCCGGCTGGTCGCGGGCGCAGGTGCTCCTGCTCACGGGCGTCTACCGCCTGGTTGATGGCCTGATCGCCCTGCAGATCGCGCCAAACATGACGGCGGTCTCCGGCTATATCCGCCAAGGCGAGCTGGATTTCCTGCTGCTGCGGCCCGTCTCCAACTAGTTCCTGGTCAGCCTGCGCACCCTTGCCCCCGCCGAAGCGCTCAACGTGCTCACCGGGGCCGGGCTGGCCCTCTACGCGGGCAACATGGCTGGCGTCCACTGGAGCCTGCTCGGCCTGGCCACGGCGGCCCTGTTCATCTGCTGCGGGGTCACCCTGCTCTACGCGCTGTGGTTCGCCATCGTCACCTGCTCGATCTGGCTGGTCCAGGTGGACACCCTGGACTCGCTGTTCTATAGCCTGTTCGAGACGGCGCGCTACCCAGTGGCCTTCTTCAAGGGCGGGCTGCGCGTGGCGCTCACCTTCGTGGTGCCCGTAGCCTTTGCCACCACCTTGCCTACCCAGGCCCTACTGGGCACGGGCGACCCCCACCTGCTGACCGTGGGGCTGGCTATGGCTGTCGCCGCCCTGGGGGCCACCCACCTGTTCTGGACCTTCGCCCTGCGCCACTACTCCAGCGCCAGCAGCTAACCTGCCCATCGCGCCCCGGCGGCCGCACTGGCCGGCCTGTCGGCGTCACCCAGCAATTGACCCTATTCACAGGTAGTAGCGCCGCGTGTATGATGGGGAACAGGGGCGGTCGGCGCGGTGGAAGACGGTCAGGTGAGAAAGGTGAATGTGGCTATATGAAAACACTGATACTGTGCCTCGCGCTGGGCTCCAGCGCTTTGCTGGGGACGCAGCCCCTCTCCGCTGTCCACGCTGCCGCATCGGCGGCACGAGCCTCCACGACTGTTAGGCCACTCCAGTCGCCCACGGCCAAACCAAAGCCGAAACCGGTGGTCACCCAGGCCTACGTGGCCCCACTGTGGACCTGCGGCCCCCACCGGGCGCGCAAGTGCCACCACCGAACTCTTCAACTATCGTGGCCAGGGGGGGCCGACTCCTGTCCCTTTGGATATGTCGTGTGATCTCCATGCCACGTGAGCCTACGCGACGCGCGACGCGCCACCGTCGTTGGCCTGCCGAACTGGGTTGGCCGCCTCAACATGGCCGGCGCGCGTCGCGTTTAGGCAGCCCAGCCTGAGGCGAACTTCGCCCTCACCGGCACCGCTCCACCAATAATGATATGACTTTGGTCGCCACCTGAGCGGCGTTGGCGTCGGATCAAGCGCTGCCCCGCGCCAGCGTGACCAGGATGATCTCGGGCCGGCACAGCACGCGCACGGGGAGGCCGATGGAGGCGATGCCCCGGCTGATCAGCATGGGCGCGCCCTGCACCGTGTAGCGGCCGCCGATGTAGTGGGAGCGCGCGTTGCGCCGGCAGGCTAGCTCCCGAACGCCTGGCAGGTTGATCTGGCCCCCGTGCGTGTGGCCAGCCAGGATCAGGTCAATCTGGCCGGGCAGTAGCGCGTCCGCCGTGTCCGGGTAGTGCGAGAGCAGGATGCGTGGCCGCGCCGTGGCTGGCACGTCGGCCAGCGCCCGGCCCAGGTCGGCGTGGCGGGTGCGGCCATCGTCCACGCCGACCACCCACATTGGGCCGCCCGCTGTTTCAATGGCGCACGCCTCGTTGATCAGCACCCGCGCACCGATCTCTCGCAGTGCCCGCACGATCAGGCCGGACCGCCGCCGGTTGCCGTAGTGGTCATGGTTGCCCAGCACGGCCACCAAGCCGCACGGTGGCCGCAAAGCTCGCAGGTACTCCGCCGCCACGACCGCCCCGGTGTTCGAGTCGGCGATGTCGCCGGTCACAGCGATCAGATCCGCGTCTAACTCGCTCACCATGGCTATCGCTCGTCTGGTCACAGCGGGCTTCCAGTAGCGCGCCGCCACGTGCAGGTCCGAGAGGTGGGCGATGCTGAAACCCTCTAAAGCTGGCGGTAGACCCTCCACGGCAACGGTGTGGCGCGACACGGCGATCCAGCGCGGCTCGACCACGTAGGCGTCTAGGGCCATGCCCAACCCGGCTAGAGTCGCGCCGCCCAGCGCCAGCGACCCCGTCCGCCGCGCCGCGCCGCCGCGCCTTGATCTCAGTACTCCCACCGTCACCTCGTCTTCATGGTTCAAAGTGTTATATTGACAATATCAGATGGAGGGGTGTATAGTCAGGTGTATCGGTACTATCATCACGCTTGTAGCTGATGAACCCGCACAACATCTAGTGGAAGGATGGCTTACCCGTGCGTACTCCTCACAACACCGTGGCCCTAAGTCAGCGGCGGCGCCTGCTCACCCGCTCCGTGGGGGCCGTCCTACTGGTCGTCGGCCTCATGGCCGCCGCGCTGCCGCCTGACTTTGCCTCGGCCCACCCGGCGCGGGCCGGGTGCAAGCTCACCGTGGTTAACTACCAGAACTACGGCTCAGACCAGCCTTGGGCCGTGGCTGCCTTCAAGAAAATGACCGGCTGCGATGTCGTGCATCAGTATATCACCAGCGATCCCCAGGGCTATACCCTGGTCAAGACCAGCGGCGTCGGCCACTTCGACGTCTACCTGCCGCCCCACCAGTTTGTCCCTGATGGCGTGCGCGATAACTTGTTGTTGCCCCTGGACCCCAAGACGCTGACCCACTATAAAGACCTCTATCCCAACCTGCGCAACTACCGTGACCTTACGGTCGGCGGCAAGGTGTACGGCGCGCCGTGGGTGTGGGGCACCACCTCTCTCTGGGTGGCCACCAACAAGATCTCGCAGGCCCCTTCGATCAAGATCCTGTGGGACAAAGCGTACGCCCGCCACGTGCAGTTCTACGACGATCCATTGACCGCGATCATGACCGCCGCCCTGGCCCTGGGCCAGAATGCCCAAAACCCCAGCAACCTCAACGCTATCAAGGCCAAGTTGATCGAGCAAAAGAAGCTTGACCGCAACTACTGGTCCTCCGCCGATGACGTGAAGAAGGGCTTAGGCAGCCGCCAGATCTGGCTGGGCAACATGTGGTCGGGCACCGCCGGTACCCTGATGGCCGCCGGGCAGCCACTACGCTATGTCGTGCCCAAGGAGGGCGCCCCGGCCTGGATCAGCGTCTGGTCAATCATCCGCGGCACAAAGAACTACGATCTGGCTGTCAAGTGGATTAACTATATGACCAGCGTGGAGTTTCTGGCCCGCTACGCCAACACGCCTGGTGGTGAAAGCCCCGCCCCGGCCAACGCTAGGGTCAAGCCTCTGCTCTCGCGCAAGGTGATCCTGCAGACTGGCCTTGACGAGTCGGTGCTGCCTCGCGCGGTGTTCTTCCCCCACCTGACCCCCGCCCAGCAAAGCCAGTGGAACACCCTCTGGGAAGAGGTGAAGGCTAGCGCTTAACGCGCTCTGGACCGCGATAGGAGTGCCTATGGCCGCCGCTGAGGGTGAGCTGAGGCGAGGCAACCGGCTGTTCCTGGCTGGCCTGATCCTGCCCAGCTATACGCTGCTGTTTCTGTTCGTGCTGGTCCCCTTGCTGTTGATGCTGGCCACCAGCCTGGCGACCGATCTACCCGGTGGCGGACGCCACATCTCCTGGACGCTGGCCAACTACGCCGCCTTTTTCGCCAACGGTATCTACGCTAGCCTGACCCTGCGCTCCCTGACCCTGGCCGCCGTGGTCACGGCGATCTGCCTGCTGCTGGCCCTGCCCGTCGCCTACGGCCTGGCTCGCGTCTTCCGCCATGCCCGCCTGTTCCTCTTGCTGATGATGATCCCCTTCTGGAGCGCCTCGCTGCTGCGCGCCTATTCATGGGTCACCGTGCTGCAGGATGGCGGGCCGCTGCAAAGCATTTTGCAGGCCCTGCGGCTGATCGGCCCCGACGTCAGTCTGTCCGACAACGTGGGCGCGGTGGTGGTCGCCCTGGCGCATGTCTACTTCCCCTACATGGTTCTGACCGTCTATTCCTCAATGGAGCGCATTGATGGCTCGCTGTTGGAGGCGGCGCGTAACCTGGGCGCTGGCCCCCTGCGGGCGTTTGCCCGCGTCGTGCTGCCCCTGTCGTTGCCCGGCGTCATCGCCGGCTGCATCCTTGTGTTTATCCCCGCCGCTGGCTCATTCGTGGAGCCGCGTATCCTGGGCGGCACCAGTTCGGTGATGATCGGCACGATCATTGATGACCAGTTCAACAGCGTCTACAACCCTACCTTTGGGGCCGCTCTGGCCTTTGTCCTGCTGCTGGTGATCCTGCTCATTCTGGCCATCACCTCGCGGCTGCTAGCTTTCGCTACCGCCCGCCTGGGCGCGTAGACAGTCTATCCCGTGCCACACGTATACAAGAAACAAGCGGAAGGTAGGGTGACCCGCCTCTTGTTGGGAGCCTGCCTGGGCGCCGTGCTGCTCTTCCTGTACGCCCCGATCATCGTGCTGGTGCTGATGTCGTTCAACACCTCTGAGTACGGCACGCTGCCCTTTGCGCCCACCCTGCACTGGTACACCGTCCTCTTCGGTGAGGGCGCGGTGTGGTTGGCTGCCCTGCGCAGCATCACTCTGGCCGCCGCCGCCGCCACGGGCGCAACCCTGTTGGGTACCCTGGCTGCCGTGGGCCTCACCCGCCACCGCTTCCGGGGGCGGGCCTTTCTGACCGCCTTCGTGCCCTTCCCGGTGATCGTGCCCTGGATGATCCTTGGTATCGCCCTGCTGCTGCTGTTCGCTATCCTGGGCCTGGAACGCAGCGCCCTTAGCCTGCTAGCCGGCCATCTGGTCACCACAATTCCCTACGTGATCATCGTGGTTAGCGCCCGCCTTGAAGGCCTGGATAGCTCGATAGAAGAGGCCGCGCGCTCCCTCGGCGCGGGCCGCTGGCGCACCCTGGCCCTGGTCACCGCTCCCCTGGCCTTGCCGGCGATCGTGGCCGGCGCGCTGATGGCTTTCATGGTCTCGTTCGACAACTTCATCATCTCCTACTTCCTGGCCCCCCCGGAGCTGACCACCCTGCCCATGCGTATCTACCAGTCCATCCGTCTGGGCTACACCCCCGATATGAACGCCATCGCCACCCTGATCCTGGCCGCTTCCCTCGTCGTCGTGGTCGCCGGTGAGCGCCTGCTGCTGCGCGGGGCCCTCCTGCAGCGCCGCTAGCGGGTATCCTGTCTATGGAGGGACGGGGCTGTCAGGCAGGAAAGGGTGGGCATGGAGACAGGGAGGAAACGGCCAGCCGCCGCGCTGGAGGCGCTGGGGGTGACCAAGAGCCTGCCACTGGGCCGGGAAACCGTACAGATTCTCAAGGGGATCAGCTTCCGCATTGAGCACGGTGAGTTCGTGGCTATCGTGGGGCCGTCGGGCAGCGGCAAGTCTACCTTGCTGGGCATCATCGCCGGGCTGGACAACCCGACCGAGGGCTGGGTTACCCTGGACGGCGTGGATATCACGCGCATGTCCGAGGCCCAACTGGCCACCATTCGCAACCGCAAGATCGGCATGGTTTTTCAGGCTTTCAACCTGATCCCCACTCTGACCGCCCAGGAGAACGTGGAGGTGCCCCTCTACGTCGGCGGGCACGATGGCTCACCCTCGGCCCGCGCCACTGAGGCGCTGGCCCTTGTCGGCTTGGCCCACCGCCTGCGCCATCGCCCTAACCAGCTCTCAGGGGGTGAGCAGCAGCGTGTGGCCATCGCCCGCGCCCTGGCTACCCGGCCAGCCATCGTCATCGCCGACGAGCCGACGGGCAACCTGGATCAGGCCAACGGCCAGACCGTGCTGGATCTGATCCGCTCGCTGCGCGACCAGACCAGCACAACTTTTATCATCGCCACCCACGATCCCCTGGTGGCTGGGGCCGCCGACCGGGCCATTCGCATCGTGGATGGCCTGGTTGCACTCTGAGATGACAGCCAGGGCCTTGGAGCGCCCCAACTACGGCGACACGTGTCGGAGAGGCTGCTCATGAAAGCTGGGTTCTACATCCGCTACACCACCCGTTCGCTGGCCCGTGGCGGGCAGCGTACCCTGCTGGCTATCCTGTGCATCGGCGTCGGCGTGATGGCCATTGTCGGTCTCGGCCTGGCCAGCGGCATGGTGGAGCGTAGCCTGACCAGCAACGTGCGCGCGGCCAACGGCGGCGACATCTCGGCCCGCTCCGACCTGCTGCCCTTCAACGCTGGCGACCTGGCCTTCTTCCAGGGCCTGCGCGCGCGCGGCCTGGTCTCCGCCTACACCGCCGTCAACGAGGAAGATGGCCAGGTCAGCCGCGACGCCACCCATGCGTCCCGCGCCAGCCTGGCCGCTGTGGACCCCCGCCTCTACCCCCTGAATGGCAGCCCTACGTTCATCCAGCCACCCCACGGCGACCTGCGTGTTCTGCTGGCCCCCGGCGGCCAGGCTATTTTGCGCGACAGCCTGGCTACCGAGCTGGGCGCCTCCGTGGGCAGCCCCCTCCACGTGGTCGGCGAGGGAGGCCGCGTGCTGGATCTGCGCGTGGCTGGCATCATCAAGGGCGGCGGCTCGTTCGCCGGTGGCTCGGATCTCTACCTCAGCCAGGACGACGCGCAGGCCGCCGCGCCGAGCCAACCGTTCACCTACCACACCGTCTACATGACCGCGGCCGACGACGCGCAGGCCACCCGAGCGGCCCAGGCCGTGCGCGCGCAGTATCCCCTGGCCACCGTGCGCACCGTGGGCGACGCGCTCAAGGCCCGCCAGGAGCAGGTTGACCTGGTGCGTAAGCTGCTGGATGTGATTGGGCTGCTGGCCCTGCTCATCGGTGGCTTCGGCGTGGTCAACACGATGCAGGTGCTGCTGACCCGCCGCCGCGTGGAGATCGCCATGCTCAAGACGATGGGCTACCGCCGCCGCGACCTATTTGTGCTCTTTGGCCTGGAGGCCGCGTTGCTCGGCCTGGCTGGCGGCGTTGCCGGCTCGCTGGTCGGCCTGGCCCTCAGCTGGGTCGTGCGGGCACTGATCCAGAATGCCTTCAGGATTATCCTGCCCTTTACGGTGGACAGCACGGTGCTGCTCTCCGGCGTCGTCGTCGGCGTGGCCACTGCCTGTATCTTTGGGCTGATGCCCATCGTGCGCGCCGCGTGGGTGCGCCCTCAGGCGGTGCTGCGCGATCTGCCCACGGGGCGCCACCTGGCCGCCGTGCTGCTCACGCTGGGCCTCTTCGCCGTGCTGCTCACGCTGTTCACCGTGCTGGCCGGCGTGGTGCTGCGCGACGCGCGCTGGGCCATCATCACCGTGGGCGGCGCCTTTGTGGGGCTTGTGGTGCTCGGGCTCGTCTTCAGCGGCGTGATCTGGCTGCTGGGCCGCATCGCCGTGCCGGAGCGGCTGACCGCCCGCTACGTCTTCGCCACCACGGCGTCCCTGGCGCTGGCCGCGCTGGTGGCCCGGGCAGTATACTCCATCGGCGGACTGCTGATGGTCGTCACACTGCTGGGCTACGCGCTGCCCTTCCTGCCCCTGCCGTGGCGGATCAGCCTCAAGCTGGCCCTGCGCAACGTGGGCCGGCAGCGTGGTCGGGCCACCACCACCCTGCTGGCCCTCTTTGTGGGCGTCTTCGCCGTGGGCACGATCAGCGTGCTGGGCCAGGATCTGCGTGACAAGATCAACACGGCCCTGGCCACCCAGATAGATTTCAACGTGGTCGCCCTGACCCCCGCCCGCTACAAAGCCGAACTGGAGGCTCAGTACCCCCACCTGCCCGGTCTCAAGAGCCGCCAGACCATCGCGGCGGCCCAGACGATCCCCGTGGCGATCAACGGGCGCCCTCTGGCCGACCTGCTCAAAGGCGCGCCGGCCAACGGCAGCCAGGACAACCTGGGCATTCGGGGCAGCCTGGCCTACCTGCTGGGCCTGGGCGGCTACGACCTGGCCACGGGCCAGCGCACCGCCGCCACGGTCAAGTCTGGCGAGGGACGCGACCTCGGCCCCGCCGACGCCGCCTCCGACCACGTGTTAGCCAACGCCGTGCTGCACCGCCTCCGGCCGCTGCGGCTGCGTGTGGGCGACCGCATCACCCTGCTCTCCGACGACCGCCGACGCCGCCAGACGGTGACTATCGTGGGCTTCTATACCCCGTCTGCCCTGGGCCTGGACCCCCACTTCGAGCCGCTGCTGGCCCCGCGCGCCCTGGTGCAGCGCCTGGGCGGCCCCACCCTGGCCGAGATCGTCAGCCTCAAGATTGACCCAGCGCGCACCAAGGATGCCGTCCGCCTGCTGACCAAGCGGGCGCCCCACACCCTCAGCTTTGATCTGACCGACCTCGGTGCGCTGATCAATAGCATCCTGACCAACCTGATCATTCTGCTCACCGCGCTGGCCTCACTGGCCCTCTTTGCTGGGGTGATCATTATCGCCAACGCCGTCGGTCTGGCCATGCTGGAGCGCCGCCGCGAGTTGGGCATCCTCAAGAGCGTAGGCTACACCAGCCGCCGCGTGCTGGCCGGCGTGCTCATCGAGAACGGCATCGTCGGCGCCCTGGGCGGCCTGCTGGGCATGGCCGCCGTGGCCATCTCCACGGCGGTGCTGGCCCGCACCCTGTTCAAGACGCCCCTGGAGCTGCCCGGCCCTATCGTGCTGGCTATCATAGCCCTCTCCACGGCTATCGCCCTGCTCACCGCCGGCCTGGTGGCCTGGCGCGCCGTGCGCGTGCGCCCCCTGGAGGTGCTGCGCTACGAATAGGCCACTGGGTAGCAGCGTAACGTTCCGTTACACGTCGCTGGCTGGGAGGTGGTTGCCAGGCTGTCTCGATCGGTGGGCTCAACACTCCGTCTGGGGGTGGCAGTGAGAAACAATTGCGCTATGATGAGAGCAGGACGCCCTGTCAGGAGAGAGGAGGCCCAGATGGTTCCCGCTCAGCCTATCGCAACGCCCCAATACAGCGGCGAGCCCACGGCGTTAGAGGCTTTTCTGGCGTTGCCTGACGACGGCGAACGGCACGAATTCGTGCGCGGGGAGGTGCGGAGAATGCCGCCAGCGAAAGGCGATCATGGGCTGATCGAGAGCGACCTGCTGGCAGAACTTAACCGCTATCTCGATGCCCGCGCTGCCGACATGGGCTGGACGCCGGCCCAGGGACGGGAAGCACGGCGGCGCTTGGTCGGCTTTGTCGCGGGCGGCGAGTTCGGCATGCGCTTTGCCGTTCCGGACGATCCCCAGCAAATCCGGGGCGCCGACGGTGTCTACGTCTCTGCTGACCAATATGCGCGTGTACACTGGGATCGCGCCACCGACTACTTTCCCGAGGCGCCAACCCTCGTGTTCGAGGTGATCAGCCCATCGGAGAGCGCGGATGATATCGCCGAGAAGGTGTCAGACTATCTGGCAGGTGGAGCCTGTCGGATATGGTGTCTCCATCGCAAGTGGCGGGGTATTGTCATCTACGATCCCGATGCCCCGATCCGAGTGCTTCACCACGATGATCTCCTCACTGACGACGAGATTCTGCCTGGCTTCTCGTTAGTTATCCGCGATCTCCTCTAGACTTACCACTCTTCACACAAGGGCCACAGCGGCGCCCTTTGTCGTTTGGCCTGTTAGCTGCCCTCGCACAGGGTTGCCGCGATGCGCCACGCCGCGGCCAGCAGGGCGCCCGGCGCGGCCCCAACAGCCGGTCCGGGCAGCATCGTCACCTCTAGCTGGCGCACCAGATGGCCTCCCGAGCGCACGGTCAGGGCCGCCGCCAACCGGCTGCCATGCCGCAGTGGCGACCCCGTAGCCGCCAGCACGCCACTGTTGCTCACGAACACCAGTGGGCCACGCGCCGCCCGCGCGGGTGGCGGCCCCCATACTTTGTACTGGTTGCTGCCGCTGTACACCCACGGATGGCCCGGGGTGTAGAAGGCCACCTCGGCGGCCGTGCCATAGGTGTCGGCCAGCACCGTCGCGCCGTGGGCGCCCGGCTCCAGGCTGGTCACCACGCGGCCTACCTGGCGGCCTACCTCGCGCCAGCGTAACGCCGGCTCGATCAGCGTTGGTTCGATCATCTGGCCCAGCGGGCCCGGTATCATCGCCCCCTCGGCCACCGCGCGCACCACGTAAGCCGACTCAAAGGCGGCCGAGAGCAACGCCGCCGCGCACAGCGCGGCCACGGCCAGCCGCTCGCGCGTGGTGCCCCGGCGCAGCAGGCGGGCCAGGAACACCCCCCCGCACACGATAGCTGAGAAGTAGGCTGGGGCGGCCCAGTGGGCCAGCCCATGCACGGCCAGGAACAGTACGCTTGTCACCAGCGTGCAGCAGGCCAGCAGCAGCGCGGCGTCCTGTCGACGGCGCAGGCCCCGCGTCAGCGCCGCCACCGTGGCCGCGCCCACCACCAACGCCAGCAGCGGCCCCACGATGCTGATCTGGGTCACCGCGTAGATGGCCAGCTGCAGCAGATAGCCCGTGGCCGCGCTGCCCGCGTGGCACGCCCCATGGGCCAGCTGAAACGACATGCTCAGCCAGCCGTGCCGCATGTTCCACAGGATATCCGGGCTGAACACGAGCAGGGCTAGCGCCGAGGCCAGGTACGGCTCACGGCGGCGCAGCCAGTGGCCGCCCGAGAGCAGGGCGAACAGCAGCACCGACGGCACCAGCAGGATGGCTACGTACTTGGAGAGGAGCGCCAGGCCCAGCAGGGCGCCCGCGGCGTACCAGTACCGCCCTCGCCCCGTGGTCACGGCCAGCAGCAACGTGTACACCGTGGCCGCCCACAGGAACAACAGCGGCCCGTCAGGGGCGGCCAGCCCCGAGAGCAGCACAAAGAGGGGACATGTGGCCGCCGCGGCCAGGCACAGCCACCCGGCCAGCGCGCCGCCCAGCAAGCGCCCAGCCCGGTAGGCCAGCGCCACGGTGCCGACCCCCAGCGCCACCATGCCGACCCGTACGGTAAACTCGCTGACCCCGCCCAGCGCCGTGGTTGCCCGGATCACCAGTGCAACCATCGGCGGGTGATCGAAGTAGCCAAAGTCCAGCCGGCGCGACCACTCCCAATAGTACGCTTCGTCGGGCAGCAGCGTGGGCCGGCCAATCCAGATCAGCCGGGAGATGGCCACCAGGGCCAGCGCACAGGCCACCAGCAGCCGCGACAGCCGCCGATCAATCACGCGGCCCATCAACGCCTCCCGTTGCGCCGCCGGGCGCCTCCGCCGGGAAGGTTTCGTGGGCGTCAGCGGCCAGCGGCCGCACGTCTTGCTGGCCCGTGGCCTGGCTAAGTTGGCGCACCGTCTGATTCAGCAGGGGGTGGCGCACATCAGGGGCGATCTCCTCCAGGGGGCGCAGCACGAAGGCCCGCTCGTGCAGGCGGGGGTGGGGGATCTCCAGGGGAGCCGTGCGCAGCACAAGGTCGTCATAGAGCAAAATGTCCAGATCAATCACCCGTGGACCATTGCGCACTGCCACCGTCCGGCCCAGCCGCCCTTCAATGCGCTTGAGCGCGATCAGCAGGTCCTGAGGTGGCAACGCTGTCTCCAGCAAGCAGGCCGCGTTGACAAAGCGGGGCTGGTCATCGTAGCCTACCGGCGCCGTGTCGTAGTACGAGGACACGGCGCTCACCGTGCCCAGTTGAGCCAGTTGGGCCAGCGCCCGCGTCAGGTTCGCTACTGGGTCGCCTATATTTGAGCCAAGGGCGATGTATGCCTGGGCCATCGCGGGCTCACCCGTTGACGTGGTGGGTTAGCACAGGTAGGCTGACACACCCTGGTGCTCTGCCCGCTCCTTGTAGGCGCCCAGGCTGGCTTGGGCGCCTACAAGGAGCACGCAGGCCAATGACACACGTACGCCGCAATGCGCTAGCCCGACCTGGCGCATGAGCATGGCTCACACCCACCTAAGACGCCCCCTCGGACCGGCCCGCTGACCAACCCACCGCGTTGCATTCGCCATCGCCCCTGTCCCCCTGCCCTGTAGCACGACACGGGCCATTATACCATCGGTGGCGTTACAACATGGTCCCAGCCCAGCAACTTTACCCGCTGCCCCACCGTTTCCCAGCGCAGGCGCAGGTAGCCTTCGGCGGCCAGGGGCAACGAAAAGGCGGTGACCAGCCCAAGTTGAGCCTGGCTCCAGCGGTGGTGGTGGCCGCTGAGAAAAACGCGCGGTTGCGCCTCGCGCAACAGCTGATCCAGCGGGACCTGCCCGGGGTCGCGGCCACCTGCTAGCCGGACCAGGCCGTGGGGGGCTTCGTGGGCCATCAGAATGTCCACGCCCCCTGGACCCAGCGCCGCCGTCGCCTCAATCTCCTGGTAGTTATAGTGGCGTCGCCGCTCACCAGGGAATGGTTTGTCCCGCCTATACCATGTTGGCGCGTGGGTGCCACCTACCCCCGCCACGCGTAGCCCAGCGCTCTCCCACAGCTCACCCGCCGCCAGCAGGCGCCCTGGCCGCACCGCTGCGTCGTCCAGCGCCGCCCAATCTTCATGGTTGCCGGTCACCCACACCAGGGGCAGCGGTAGCGCCAGCAACAGGGCCATCCCAGCGGCGTCGGCGGGCCGCGCGATCAGGTCGCCGATCTGCAGCAAGGCCAGTGCGCCACGCTCCGCTTCTCCAATACGGGCCAGAGCCTGGTAGTCGCCATGCACATCGCCCACGGCGACCACGGTGATCACCGCCCGCCCTCCTTTAGCCGGGCCACGCTGTCTATCAGCCAGAAACCCAGACTGCGATAGGGCCGCAGGGTCAACCTGCGCCAGCGCAGTTTAACCACGTAGGCCGGGTTGGCCGGGCGCACGGGGCCGGACGGATGGGAGTAGACCACGGTGGCTCGCTCACGGTCCTGTTCAGCCAGGGCTGCTTCCAGCGCGTGCAGCAGCACCGGGGTACCCCCGGTAGCCACGCCAAGGGGCTCGTCACCTGGGAGCAGCAGGGCGCCACGCAGCCGGGCCATCAGCCCACGTTCGCGCTCCCGCAGCCACTGTGGTGAGTAGCGGGGCGCCATGCGCCAACTCAGCCCATCGGGCGCTGACGCCACATCCCACTCCAGCGACTGCCGCCGATCAAAGATGTGGGTCAGCGCCCAGCAGGCCCCGCCCTCCGCGCTGCCCAACGGTTTGTGCTCACCCGCGGCGCCTAACCTGGCGTCTCGCCGCACCAGATCCGCGACGTAGGCCGCCGAGCCGTCCTCCCGCTGGTGGTGGGCGGCTTCCAGGTGATGCACAACCCCCACCCGGGCTACTAGCAGACTCTGAGTAATCTCGAACACCTGCCACACCTCCGTGGCGTCCCCGGCGCGGCGCTCCTGGCCCGGCAGGAGCGCCGCGCGCACGGCCTCCACTGCCGAATCCCGCGCGCGCTCATCGTGACCATCCTCTGGCCGCGCCGCCATGACCCCATCCGCGCCGCCGTAGTCAGACTCACTGCCCATGCTCTGGCTGTCCCGCTCGGCCAGCGTGAGCGGCGCGCCTCCCCCGATAGACACTCACTCCCCGCTCCGCTGAGCGGCCTGAACAAGCGGTACAACCGGCCCCGGCCCCTGAGTGGCCACCTCAAAACTGTAGAGCATGGCCAGCACTCCTCCCCACTACTGGGGTCTCCCCACTATCCCTTGGGGCCGGTCTGAGCAACTCCAGCAGCTCAGAAGGATCGCTCAGCAGATAGGTAGGCCGCAGGGCATGTAGGTCCGCCTCCTTGCCCGCCCCCCACAGCACCGCCGCCACTGGCATGCCGGCGGCCTGAGCGCTACGCACATCGAATGTGCTGTCACCCACGTAGAGCGCCTGCTCTGGGGCTACCCCTAGGCGCCGTGCGGCGCACAACAGCGGTTCTGGCTCGGGCTTGTGCTGAATGGTGTCTTCCAGGCAGACCACCGTATCTAGCACAGCGCCTAACTCAAAGCGGGCTAGCGCCGCCTCGGCGCCCACCCTTGTCTTGGAGGTGACTACACCTAGCGGATACCCCCACCCGCGCAAAACCGGCAGCACGGACAGCATACCCGCAATCGGCTGGATCAGCAGGTCATGCTGGGCGTTGTTAAACTCACGGTACGTGGCGTAGAGCGCCTCGCCCCGCCCTGGCGCGATCTCTTCCAGACAGGCGCGCAACGGCCGCCCGATCGTGGCCACAATAGTCGTGCGCTCCAGTGGCGCCCCCAGATGATACGCCGTGGTATGTTGAAAGCAGCGCACGATCAGCTCGACTGAGTCAACCAGGGTACCATCCAGGTCAAACAGCACCACCCTGGGGCCGCTGGAGATCCTATGCATAGTCTGCACTCTAGCATGGCTGCCCCATTCAGTCAAAGAGGGATAAAGGCTAGAGATCTGTCCCCTGGAAGAACTCGATCACCTCTCCGTCAGGTCCGCTGCAGAAGGCGATGCGCACGGTGATCGGCCCTGGGCTGCCCTGCAGTTGCAGTGTTTTTGGCTCCGTCGTGATCGTGGCGCCCACCGCCCTGGCCCTCTCCACCGCCGCGTCACAATCAACCGTGCGCAAAGCATAGTGCAGTAGCGCGCCTTCCGGTTTCTTGCCCTGCGCGCCGCCAGCGAAGATCTCCAGGTAGTTGCCATCGCCGGTGTCTAGCATCGCCGCGCGGCCATCACCCTCTCCCCAGCCATAGGCGTGACGGAATCCCAGACCGTCGCGGTAGAAGCGCACGCTAGCCTCAAAGTCAGCGGCGCGTAACGCCAGGTGGTGGAAGCCACCGCCGCCCATTGCCGCGTTCCGCCCCTGTGCTCGTCCAGCCATGACTGCACCTCTCCCTTACCTCGACCTCGCATGCTCAAAGTATGCCCAAATTTAGGGCAGGGGCCGCGACATCGTGGCCCCTGCCCTATCCTATCATCCTGGTTCTCGCGCCACCCTCAGGGTCTATACGAGATCACCACGCTTATCCCGGTTGCCCAGCCAGCACCCACTAACCAGCAACCCTATAGCCTTGGTACTTGCCTGCTTTACCGGCCGCGAACGAGAACTTCTAAGCCTTGCCTTACCAACGGTGTGGGTGCGGCCCGAAATCGGCCCGATAGTAATCTTCCGTGTGCGTGCCTGGGGGGATCAACTCATCCACCCGCTTCTTGTCAGCCTCGGTAATCGTCACACCAGTGGCTGCCAGGTTTTCCTCAAGCTGGGCCAGGCTATTGGGGCCGATGATCGGGCTGGTCACCCCTGGCATGGTGTTCAACCAGGCCAGGGCGAAGGCAGTCATCGTGCAGCCCTTCTCCTTGCACAGCGTGTCCAGGCCCTCCAGAACTTGCCAGGTGCCCGCGCTAAACTGCTCGGGCTGCTCACGCGCGTTTTGCGGCGCCGGTTGCCCGCGGCGGTACTTGCCGGTTAGCTTGCCCCCGGCCAGGGGGCTCCAGGGGATAATGCCAACCCCGTAGGTCAGCGCAAATGGGATTAACTCCCGCTCTACCCGCCGATCAAGCAGGTGATATGGTGGCTGCTCACACACAAAGCGGTTCAGCCCCAGGTCCTTGGCTGCCCAGAGCGCCTCCACCAACTGCCATGCCGCGTAGGTGCTTGTGCCGATGTAGCGCACCTTGCCTGCCCGCACCAGGTCGTCCAGTGCCCGCAGCGTCTCGTCAATGGGCACGCTGGATTGCGGCCGGTGGATCTGATAGAGGTCAATGTAGTCGGTGCCCAGCCGGCGCAGCGAGGCGTCGCAGGCCTGCATGATGTTGCGCCGATGGTTGCCCCAGGCGTTGGGGTCGTTATCATCCATCTTGCCGTGCGCCTTGGTAGCCAGGAATACGCGGCTACGCTTCTCACCCAGCGCCTTGCCCGTCATCTCCTCGCTAACACCCCGGTTGTACACGTTTGCCGTGTCCACAAAGTTGCCGCCAGCGTCGAGGAAGCGGTCCATCATCCTGGTCGCTTCGTCCTGCTGCGTCTTACTACCAAACGTCATCACCCCAAGGCAGAGCGTGCTGACCTGAGCGCCTGTTCTGCCCAGCGATCGGTACTCCATCTGGCTCCCCCTCCTACTCTCCGCGCTCTCCGCGCTCAGCTCCCCACAGCCTGCCGTCGCACTGTCCTAATACGGCCGGCGCCTGTCTGACCTTGTAGCAACATCAGGGCCACCCGCGCTCGACTCCGCGTACATATGGTATTTGGAGATAATGCCAGGCGGTTTGTCGGTAGCCAGGGCGCCGGTATAATGCTGTGTGGCTAGCGGGGCGCCTGCGTGGGGCATGGCCGGCCCGCTCCCCCGTGCCCTCAATGTGAGGGCAAAGACGTATCGTTGGCGAGCTTATCTCTCTATACCATGGAGGCAAAAGACACATGACAAAGCATACTTCTCGTCGGTTTATCGGAGCGCTGATGCTCGGCGCGGCCCTGCTGGCTGGTGGGGCGCCGGCGGCGCACGCCGCCACGCCTACCTGGGTGACCACCAACGCCAAGGCCAAGTCGGTCAATCTGACCATTATCGCCGGCTACAAGCAGTACGCCGGGGGCTTTAGCTTCAACGGCGCGGCCAAGGGCGGCCTGACCATCACGACGCCCCTTGGCTACAAGATCAACACGACCTTTATCAATCAAAACGCGATGCCCCACAGCGTGGAAGTCATCTTGTGGCAGAAGACCATGCCCGTGATGGGGTGGAAGGTTGCCTTCAAGAACGCCTACTCGCCCAGCCCCACCATGGGTATCACGCTCAACAAGACTCAGAAGTTCTCCTTTGTGGCCGATAAGGCGGGCAAGTATCAGCTGATCTGCGCCGTGCCCGGCCACGCCGCCGCTGGCATGTGGCTTACTTTTGTGGTGGACAAGAACGCTAAGGCAGCTACGATCAAGTAGGCGTGCTCCAGGTCTCCCGCGTCAGGTAGGCTGTCCTCACGGCAGTCACTGGCCGAGGTCCTGAGAAGAGGAGGCCGCGTCAGATCACCTCTGACGCGGCCTCCTCTTGCGCTATTTTCCGTGCTTCACACGTTTATAGGTGCAGGATGTCATCGCGGTGTCATGCGCTACCATCTATGCTGATATCCAGGAAAGGCAAGATTGGGGGACAGCCTGCTTGGACCTTTGGGCCTATAGGAGATAAGTTCTAGACCGCTTGTGATAGTAGACCCCTTGCATACTGCGGCGTGGCTGCTATACTGTGCGCAAGTGAGGTCACTCACGGACGCCGAGTCCTTTGCACAAAAGGAACGGGGGAACCAGTGGTGGGGTGAATCCGGTCCAACTGGGCTGGTAGGGGATCTTCCTCCCCGAACCCGTCAGCTAACCTCGTAGGCGGAATGGAAGAGCTTGATCAGCCGTACTTGTGCGTGCTGGTAGAGCTCTTTTTTCTTTGCCGTTTGTGTCGATAGTAAATCAGAGAAGAGTGGGAGAAAGTAAAGGACGAAGGAGTCGCTCCGGATCGGCTGGATCAGGCCAGCCCGTGCGATCAGTTGATGATGGTATCCGGAGTAGTTGGCAGGGAACGCATGGCAACCACCCCCCTAAGGTCACTGTGTACCCGGCAATCTTCCGCGCAGTCAACTCGGTGTCCATGATGTACGCTCATCGTAGAGTTAAACGGCAGGTAGAAATTGATGGTCGCAACAACAGCGGCAGTGGCATTCCAGATGGAGCGCCTCGGTATTCTCATGCAGCCTCAGCCTGGCCTGGCTATTGAAGCCGGCGGCGTGCTCAACCCGGCTAGCGCCCGCGGGCGCGATGGACACCTCTATCTCTTTCCCCGCCTGGTCGCGGCGGGTAACTACTCACGCATTGGTATCGCCCGCGTCGAGTTCGACGCCGCTGGGCGGCCTATCGGTGTGGAGCGCCTGGGTGTTGCCCTTGAGCCACAAGAGGAGTACGAGCGCAACGCTCTCTCCGGTGGTGGCGTCGAGGATCCCCGCATCACCTTCCTACCCTGCCTGGATCGCTACGTCATGGCTTACGTAGCGTATGGAGCCTACGGCCCCCGCGTGGCCCTCGCCCTCTCCGAGGATCTCTTCTCCTGGACGCGCCTGGGGATTGTTGATTTCGCGTCTGAGCACGGCGTGGACTTCAACAGCTATCCTAACAAAGACGCCTTCCTGTTCCCTGAGCCAGTGCGCTCACCCAGCGGTGAGATGGCCCTCTGCGTCATGCATCGCCCCATCTACGAGAGTTGGCAGGCCGCCCCTGGGTCGGAACCAGTGCAGGTCCCCATCCCCGACGGCGTCGCCGACCGGCGGCCCAGTATCTGGCTCTCCTACTGCCCCCTCGCGGCCCTGCAGGGCACGCCCTCTGGAGCCGTGCGCTTTGATCAGCATCGCTTGCTAGCTATCCCCGAAGAGGGCTGGGAGCACTACCGCATCGGCGGCGGCACCCCCCCCGTGGCCACGCCCCACGGGTGGCTGACCCTTTACCATGGTGTCGAACGCACCGGCACGCGCTCCCGCGTACGCTATTGCGCCGGCGCTCTGGTGCTCGACTATCAGGACCCCACCCGCGTGGTCTACCGCACAGCCCGGCCTATCCTGGAGCCACTGCTGCACGAGGAGTGCGAGGGTGTTGTCTCCGATGTCGTCTTTCCCACGGCGATAGACCAGCACGCCGACGGCATGGATATCTACTACGGCATGGCCGACGCCAGTATTGGGGTTGCCCGACTCCAGTTCGCCTGATCTGCTAGGACAGTTGGGCTGACATAACCCGGCGGTGTGTAGGAGCGCCCAAGCCAGTTTGGGCGCTCCTACGGTTGGCCTGCGTGCGCCGACGTGTACTAGCGTCATAACCAGTTCCGGGGGAGCGGCAGCCCCGCACCGTGGCGTGGCCCTACCGCCCTCCTCCAATCACCGGCGTTCACGCTGATGGGTAACTCGGCGCGTCAGCCATGCCCACAGGTAATCCTCTGTGCCTCCAACCGCCACCTCTCACCACGTTGGTGGGTAGAAAACATTGAGGGGTTGATAAGATGCTACCCAGGGCGCTCCAGCCCGATAGAATGGGGGCAGACTCATGGTGCAGTTGCCTGGAGGAGGATGTCAAACGTGGTACTCGCTCCCGAAGCCCCCGCGCCCGCCGACACGCGGCCGGCCCGTTCATTTCCTGGAGGCTCTATGAAACTCTCCTGCGCGCAGGATCAGCTAGCCAAGGGGCTGCAGATCGTCGGGCGCGGGGTGGCCGCGCCGGGCCGCTCAACCCTGCCCGTCACCAGCAATATCCTGTTGGCAACGGATGAGGGCCGCCTACGCCTCTCCTCCACAAATCTGGAGATAGGGATCAACCTGTGGATCCCCGCCATGATCGAGGAGGAGGGCGCAACCACCGTGCCCGCCCGGTTGCTCTCCGAATTTATCAACTCGCTGCCCAACGATCGCGTTGATCTGGCTCTGACCGGCGATCAGACCCTCAAAGTGCGGTGCGCGCGCTTCTCCGCCAATATCCGGGGTATTGACCCCGACGAGTTCCCCTTGATCCCTACCGTCAGTGAGCAGCCGTCCGCGCGCATCGCCCCCAATGTGCTGCGCCAGATGATTGATCAGGTGGCTTTCAGCGCCGCTGAGGACGACTCACGCATGACCTTTACCGGCGTGCTGACGTCGTTCTCCGGTGGAACCCTGACCATGGCCGCCACCGACGGCTATCGCCTCTCCGTGCGCTCCGCCGATCTCATTGAGCCGGCCCAGGGGGACTTCAGCGTGATCGTCCCCGCTCGCACCCTCAGTGAGTTAGCCAAGATCCTGCCCGAAGGCGACGCGCCCGTGGAGATCACAATCACGCCGAACCGCAGCCAGATCCTGTTCCATACCACCAACCTGGACCTCATCTCACGGCTGATTGAGGGCCAGTACATCAACTACCGCCAGATCATCCCCCAGAAGGCGTCCACCCGCGCTATTATCAACACCGCCGACCTGCTCAAGGCTACCCGCATCGCTGGCTTCTTTGCCCGCGACTCCAATAACATTATGCGCCTTGTGCTGGACCCCGAAGGGACCAACGGAGAGGCCGGCGGAGCCATCACAATTAGCGCTAACGCCGCCGACGTTGGCGATAACCAGAGCGTTATTGACGCAAACATTGAGGGGCCAAGCCTGCAGGTGCTGTTCAATGTGCGCTATATCACCGAGGTGCTGGCCGTGCTCAATACCCCTCAGGTGGCCCTGGAGCTCAATGGCCCGGCCTCCGCTGGCGTCTTCAAGCCCATTGACTCGACCGACTACATGCACCTCATGATGCCCATGAGCAGTCCTCGGGGCTGAGCAGCAACCCTACTTATCTCTGCCAGGGGAGGGCGCTGGATGCATCCAGCGCCCTCCCCTGGCCATCTATACCGCGTTCGCTCTCCAATGCCTGGGCAAAAGCGCGGTGAGCCTCTTCTATGTGGGCCACTAACTCAGCCGCGCCCTCAATCGCGCCAGCCCGGCTCAGCGTCTCTAGGTCACGGCAGATTGCCGCCAGCGTCACGGCGCCCAGGTTGGCCGCACTGCCCTTGATCCCGTGGGCTGCCCGATACAGCCCCGGCGCGTCTCCGGCAGCCAGAGCGGCGCGTAGCGCCTCTAGTTGCCGGGGGCTCTCAGCCAAATAGAGGCCGATCAGTTCAGCCACGATACCCTGCTCGCCCTCGGCCTCCAGCGCGCGCAGGCTGGTCAGCACTCGTGGGTCAAGCACCGTCTCGGCGGCCCTTGCCTCCTTCTGTCTCTCAACGTGGCTGGCCTCCTCTGGAGCGGACGATGGGGAGGCCAGCCGTAGCGTAAACCAGAAGAAGGACCCCGCCCCCTCCCGATCCCTTGCCCCAATCTCACCGCCCATCATCTCGATCAGGCGCTTGCCAATGGAGAGCCCCAGACCGGTCCCGCCATAGCGTCGGGTAGACGAGCTATCGGCCTGCGTGAACGGCTCAAACAGCGTGGCGCGGCTGCCCGGGGGCAGCCCAATACCCGTATCGCTCACGCTCACAAGCAGGGTCACATGCCCCTCATCCTTGCTTTTGACCACGACGCTCAGCTCACCCCCGCCGACCTCGGTGAACTTGATCGCGTTGTCCAGCAGGTTGAGCAGCACTTGCCGAATCCGACCCGCGTCCCCGTGCAGGGTTTCCGGCGTCTCGGGCGCGACGAACACGCCAATAGTCAGCCCCTTACGAGGGGCACTGCCCGATAGCGCCGTTACGGCCTCGTCCACGAGAGCGCGTGGACTGAAGGGGCCGCTCTCCAATGTGATGTGGCCCGCTTCAATCCTGGAGAAATCCAGGATAGTGTTGAGCACCATCAGCAAAGCCCGACCACTCTGCCGGGCTGTCGTGGCGTACTCCCGCTGCTCAGACGTCAGCTCTGTCTCCAGCAGTAGATCGGTCATGCCTAGCACGCCGGTCAAGGGGGTCCGTATCTCGTGGCTCATAGAAGCCAAAAACTCGCTCTTCAGCCGCAAGGCCTCCACGGCCGCCTCGCGGGCCTCGATCAGTTCGTTCACCTGCACCCAGGCCACCACGATCCCGCCTACAGCGCCATTGCTGTCGCGCCAGGGGTTGACTGCCCAGCGTAGATACAGGATCGTCCCATCGCCACGCCGCCAGACATCCTCGGGATGGGCCACGGACTGGCCACCCAGAGCCTGCTCACAGGCCTCGCGCCAGCGCGGCGGCACGTCAGGGGCCACCTCATCGTGGCTTCGGCCAATCACCTGCCGCCCCCCCAGGTTGTTGTCGCTCAGCCAGCGCTCACTGTGGGCCAGGTAGCGCATGAGCGTGTCGAACATGGCCATGGCCACTGGGGCATCGGCCACAATCTGGCGTAACTGTTGCCGCTCTTGACGCAACGCCGCTTCCACGCTTCCGCGTTCGGCCAACTCTTGCTGGGCCGCCGTGTACAGGCGCGCATTCTCCAGGGCCAGCGAGGCCAGTTGACCAAACTGATCCAGTACTTCAATCTCGGCGGGGCCAAACGCGCGTCCCTGCTCAACGTAGGCCAGACCCAGCACACCGATTACGTCCTTACCCGAGCGCAGCGGCACGCCGAGTAGTCCCTGAAAGACCCCATCGGCAATCCCTTCAAGCCGACCCGCCCAGGCATCATAGGCGGTCACGGCTACCGGTTGGCCGGTCTGCCACACCCTGCCCCCCATGCCCTGGCCCCGCATGATGCGCAGCCCAAGAAAGTCCTGAAACACACCCAGACCCACCCGCACCTCCATCTGGGGTTCCGGGTGGTCAGCCGTCGCTCCGTCGTCAACGACCAAATAGACATAACCGTGCGATGTGGAGAGCAAGCGTCCAGCCCGTGTGACGATTGCCTCGAGCAGGTCGTGCGTCTCCAGCCGGTTGATCAGCGACAACGTCGTCTCATGGAGCGCGGCCAGATAGACGTTCTGACGGCGCAGCCGCTCTTGATCATCGGGCATGCGGCTGACCAAGTCGGGCGGCTCACCTGTCATGGGGGAGCGCTATGGGCGTCGTACAGGCAGGCCTGGTTGCGGCCCATCCGCTTTGCCCGGTAGAGCGCCTGGTCAGCCTGGGCCAGCAGGGCGTCCGTTGAGGGCGGCGCCCCCACCGATGTGCTGGCCACCCCCACACTGGCGGTCAGGCCGAATTGCTGGCCCTCGCTCACAGGTATCAGGGTTGTCGCCAGGCGGGCGCATAGGCGCTCGGCGACCACTCCAGCGCTCTGCAGGCCAGTATCCGGCAACACGAGCAAGAACTCCTCACCACCCCAGCGCGCCGCATGATCGTAGCGGCGCTTGCTAGTGGTCAACACCTCGGCAACCGCCTGCAGCGCCTGATCGCCGACCGCGTGCCCATAGCGATCATTGACAGCCTTGAAATGATCGAGATCCACGAACAACACGCTCAACGGCCGGCCGCCGCGAGCCGTGCGATTCCACTCGGTGTCCAGGTGCTCCTGGACAGCCCCTCGGTTGAGCAGACCGGTTAGTTTGTCGTGCGTGGCCACTACGTGCAGGCGCTCGTACGCCTCTTTCAGGCGGGACTCGAGGTCCAGGATGCGTGCGCCAATGCTCACCCGCGCCCGCAGCTCTCCCTGGTGGAACGGCTTGGTCAGGTAGTCGTCGGCGCCCTGCTCCAGGCCACCGACCACGTCTTCCTTATCACCCCTGGCTGTTAGCAGGATGATATAGGTGTAGGACGACTGCTCGGCCTCCCGAATCAGCCGGATCAACTCCAGTCCGTCGCGTTCCGGCATCATCCAGTCTGTAATCACCAGCTGAATAGGCTCTTGCCGCAGCAGCTCCCAGGCAGCCTGGCCATTAACCGCCTGCGCCACATCGTGCCCAGCCCGGGTCAACGTCGCCTGCAGCAGCCGGCGGATCATCGGATCGTCATCGACGATCAACAGTCTCACGGCGCCCTACCTCCAGGAGCATTGGAGCGCGTTAAGCAGCCAACCCAGGGAACAGCCAGGCTGCCATCGCCGGTCAGCCCGCGAAAGCATTCCGCGGCGGCATCACCATGTATAGTACACCCTATGGGGTCATCAGCACGGCCTCCCTGAGCCCTGCCCAGAGGTGGTCTCATGGCCTACCCACCGCCATCCCGACTGACCCGGTATGATACACTGCAGGGTATAACGGATGGGAGCTCATGTACCTCGAATCACTGGCTCTAGACCATTTCCGCAACTATGAGCGTCTGCGGGCTGGCTTTGAGGCAGGAGTGGTTGTCCTACAGGGTGAGAACGCCCAGGGGAAAACAAACCTCCTTGAGGCCGTCTATATGCTGGCGACGACCAAGTCGTCACGGGCGCGCACCGACGCCGAGTTGATCTCCTGGCAAGCGTCCGCCGCGGCTAACCCCCTCGCGCCGCACACCTTCGCCCGTATTGAGGCTCGGGTGCGCCGCGCCGCTGGCGCCGCCGACGTGCAGATCCTGATCCGCGACACCCCCGCTCTGATCAGCGCCAGCGACGACGATGAGGGTCTGCTGCCTACCCCGCCGGCCAAGCTGCCCAAGCGCTTCAAGCTTAACGGGGTGGTGCGCCGCGCCGGCGAGATGCTTGGTCAGGTCACCGCCGTCTTCTTCGCCCCAACCGATGTGGAGATCGTCAGCGGCTCACCGCACCTGCGCCGCCGCTACCTGGATATTACGCTCTGCCAACTCAGCCAATCCTATTACCGCGCCCTGCAGACATATAACCGGGCGATCAGCCAACGTAATGCGCTGCTGCGCCAGGTGCGCGATGGCCGTCAGCCGCTGGAGACGCTCGATTATTGGGATGAACTGCTCCTGGATAACGGCGCCCACCTCATTGAGCAGCGCCACCACGCCGTCACCGCCCTGTCCCGCGAGGCGGCTGCTACGCACACGCGGCTCAGCGGAGGCCGGGAGGCCCTGCAGGTGGTCTACCGGCCCGCTCTGGGCGATGCGGCGGCCGTTCTGACCACGGCGGACGGGCCGCCGGTGGGCCTGCGCGCCGCGTTCGCGGCGGAGATGGCGCGGGTGCGCCGCCGCGAGATCGCCCAGGGTGTCTCACTGCTGGGACCCCACCGCGACGACCTGTGCTTCCTGGCCAACGACGTGGATATGACCAGCTATGGCTCACGCGGCCAGCAGCGCACCGTCGCTCTGGCCATCAAGATGGCCGAACTGGATTTTATGCGCTCGGCCAGCGGCGAGGGACCTATCTTGCTGCTCGACGACGCAACCTCTGAACTGGACGAGGTGCGGCGGCGAGCTATCCTCGATCTGGCCCGCCGCGAAGAGCAGGTGTTTATCACCACCGCCGATCCAGCCCACCTGGCCCCCTTGCTCTCCAGCGGCGCCCAACGCTACTCTGTCTCTAACGGCCACCTGGCCCTGCTCACCCGGAGTGAAGCCCTCTATGAGTTGGCCGAGGCCCCCGAGCGGCGCGTTGCTGAGCCACCGGCGATTCCGCTCAGTTGAGCCGGCGCCCTCGTGCCCCCCATAAGCGCCGCTTTCAGGCCCCGCCATGACTGACCAGTCGCCGTTGTCCCCGTTCGGCCCAACGCTAGCCCACGACGCCGAGGCATTGCTCAGCGCCGAGCGCTTCAACGCCGCGCTGCGGCTCTACCGCGCCGACCCCGCGCCTACTGCCCGCGTCTACAGCGGGATGGCTGCTGCCCATGTGGCCCTGGCCGAGTTTGATCGAGCAGCGGCAGCAGCAGTCGAGGCGCTGCGACTGGACCCCCTGGAGCCACGGGCGCTCGCCGTCACTGGCTACCTTGCCGATGTGGCCGAGGGTGATCCGCGCCGCGCCGCCGACCTGCTCCGCCGCGCCGTGGATGCCGACCCAGGCTCCGCGTACGCCCGCTACAGGCTGGGCGCCCTCCTGCTCAAATACGAGGCCTACGATGAGGCGCGCGCCGCCCTGCTGGCCGCCCAGGCGCTGCAGCCAGCTAACTGGCGGGTGGCCCTCCTGCTCAGCCGCTTCGCCCCGACCGCCGCCCAGCGCAATTGCCAGCGGCGCGCCGCCTATCAGGCCGCCCTGCGGGTTAACCCAACCGACGCGCGGCTGCGCCTGGGGTTGCTGCGCGCGGTGCTGGTTGCCCCCTTCACCTCGGTCAGTGGGTCCGCCGCGCCCCCATCGTCCGAGACGGTACGCCGCCAGCATCTCGCGCTGCAGGCGCTGTTCAGCCGGCGCTCTACCCCTTACCTGACCTATCTTATTCTGGCCATCAACACAATTATGCTGGCCGTGTTGGAGACAAACGGCGGCCAGGCCGCGCTTGGTGTCCTTGAAACTGGGTCGCCCGACATCTCGACCATCCTGATCCACTTTGGGGCCAAGTTCGATCCGGCAATCGCCTCTGGGCAGTGGTGGCGTCTACTTACCCCGGTCGTGCTGCACGCCAATGTGCTGCACTGGGGCATGAACAGCCTCTTTCTGTGGACCGTGGGCCCTCTGGTGGAGCGCCTGTTTGGCCGCCCCCGTATGTTGTTTCTCTACCTCTTCGCGGCCATCTGTGGCAACCTGGCCAGCTACATCTGGACGGTCGGCGCGCCCTCCGTGGGCGCCTCCACGGCCCTCGCCGGCCTGCTGGGCGCCCTGGCAATCTTCTTTGGCCGCGAACGCGGGCTCCTGGGCAGCTTTGGCCGCCGCCAGTTCTACGGTGTCGTGGCCACGGCCCTGCTCAACTTGCTCTTTGGGCTGGCCGTGCCCCAGGTAGACAACGCTGGCCATGCCGGAGGGTTCGTCGGGGGCCTGCTCGTTGGCCTGGCCCTGATGCCTCGCTATGCCCTTGTCACGCCGCAAAGCCCAGCAGCCGAGGTTCCCGCCCTGCGCGATCACCGCCCACTACGGGGCCTGCTCACCAGCGCGGCAGTGCTGGCCCTATTCTTGCTTGGTGTGATCTATATCACACTGCGGTAGTGACGGCAACCCTCTACGGATCTGCCTCGTTGCGCCGATAATAGAGACAGTGCGGTATGGTGCGCCTGAGGCGCCGCGCCGTCACCCGAACCCCGCATCGCGCGTTGTATCTATAGAGCGCCCTATCCCGCGCTGGTGGCCGCGCCCCACTAGCTGCCCGCGCACCCAAGCACCGGCCCGATCTTTGATAGATGTACACTCAAGTTAGTTTGACACGGTAGGCTAAACGCGGTATAATGATGTTGTGGCTTGCCGTACAGAGATGAGGTGAAGTTTCAGATGCCACGCCTGTTAAAGCGTCAAGAGGCTCCGTTTGAGCCAGAGACAACCGCCGCGCGTATCCCGGTCTGCATTGCCTGCGGCAATCGGCGGACCTTTTGGGTACGTAATGGGAGCGAGAACATGATCGAGAACGCCTGGGAGATCGCCCCAGACGCTCAGATCATCGCTTGCGGCCGCTGCCGTTCGCGCAACTCGATTCTCTTTGACCGCCCGGAAGCATAGCTCTGGGCGACTCCGTATCCTATAAAGCCCCTGCCGGCCCCTCGGTAGGGGCTTTTTCTATTGCTCTTGCGCGCTGCCACGGTCCTGTATAGTCGAGGGAGGGCCGCATGATCAGCGCCGTACGTCCACCCCCTGCCTACAAGCAAGGGCTCCCTGGGCTATAATTGGTCAGGGAGGTCGGGCCGGTGGTGGGCTGCCCCCCTGAATAGGCAAGAAATAGAGGTCATGGTTACAGTCACCGAAGAGTTTCTCGTGGCCGCCGACGAGGCCGACCTGATTGGGCGCTCGGTGGCGGCGCTACCCCTGCCCCGCCTGCGCGCGCTGGCCACTCATCGGGGCGTGGAGACGCGCGGCGCCTCCCGTCATGAGCTGGCGCAGCGGGTCTCCGCCGACCTGGCCTCTATTGGGTCAGCCGAGCGTGCGCTAGCCTCCTGCGGGCCCCCTGAACGCACGCTGCTGACGTACCTGCTCCTATGGGGCGGAGAAGCCCCCCACAGCGCGGCCACCGCCGCCGCGCGCCGTCTGGGCCCGCCTGGCCCCGCCGCGGAAGGCCAGGCCGGGCTATTGGACGCGCTTGCCGGGGCTGGCCTGGCCTTCGTCTCCACGCCGTCCGCGCCTCCCACGGAACCACCTGGCGGCGCCTCACAGTGGGCGGCCCCCGCCGCGCGCGCTGTCCCCGGCCCGTCAGGCCAGATCGTCTATCTGCCCCTGGCCGTGCGCCACGCGCTGGCCTCCACGGTGGCTCTGGCCAGCGCATCAGCCGAGGTCCCCCTGCCTGGTTCGCTGCCGCGGTCCCCCGAGCCAGCCCTGTTACCGATCGCCGCCCGCTGTTGGCAGGAGGCCCACGCGCGCCGCCTCTCGGCGGCCCCTCCCCGCCGTGATAACCCCATGGAGCGCTACTCCATGGCTCTGCAGGGATGGTACAACGTCGCCGATGAATTGGATTCCCTAGCGGGACCCCGCACCAGCCAGTGGCACCCCCTTGATCCCAAGATCGCACTCAGCGTGGCCCAGCCACCCGTCGGCCTGGCTCCCGAGGATCGCCGCCGGCTGATGGTCAGCCTGGGCTGCAGCGAACGCCAGCTTGCCTTCACCCTGCGCACCCTGCGCGCCGCCGGCCTGATCGCCACCACACCGGGAGCCTTTCACGCCCAAGAGCACCCCATGATGGAGTTCCTGGCCAGCTCGGCCTACGAGCGCCTGCGCCGCCTGACCGCCGCCTGGCTAGATGATACGTCTTGGAGCGAGCTGTTCCAGGTGCGCGAGATGGCCATTACCCGCTCCGCGGGCGAGGTGATCTACAAACAAGCGGCCTTGCAGGCTGAGTTAGCCCGCGGCCGTCGCTTCGTCGTGCGCGCCCTGGCCTACCTGGAGCCTGGCCGCTGGTTCAGCTTCGCCGAGCTACTACGCCAGCTGCACGGCCTTGAACCGGGCCTGCCAGCCCTGCGCATCCCCGCTGCTCCCCCCGCCGGCCGCGCGGCTCGGCAGGCCCGGGGCAGTCAATCAGACTGGACCGACCCGCCAGCGCCCCTACCGCCAGCGGCTTGGGCCGCCCGCTTCGGCCCACAGCGGCGCGTCCTGCAGCCGGGTCAGGAGGACGATTGGCGCGCCCTGGTCGGCGGCTTTGTGGCCCGTGTCATGATCGGGCCACTGCAGTGGCTGGGCGCGATCGAGTTGGCCCAGTCACCGGTCCACGAGACCCTGCCCGACGATCAGGCGATCATCTCCTTCCGCCTGACCGCGCTGGGTCACGAGCTGCTGGCCCCCTCAACCCCTCTTCCGGCCCTGGAACCCCCGCCCTTTCCGTGCCTGCACCTCGATCAGCGCCTGCGGGTCACGCCCACCGACGAGGCGCCCGCCGCCGTTCATGCCCGCCTGCGCCACTTCGCCGTGCCGACGCTGACCAACGAGGTCACCCTCACCTACAGCCTTAGCCCACGGGCGGTGGCCCAGGATACCGATAGCAGTGCGGCCACTAGCGCCCTGCTGGACCTGTTGGAGCGTCACCACGAGGGACCGCTGCCACGGGACGCCTGGGCCACAATCAAGGGATGGCGGGAGCACGCTGGTCAGGTGCTGCTCTACCCCCGGGTTGGCGTGATTGAGGTGGCCGACGCCGCCGCGCTGGACGAGGTGTTGGCCACCTCGGCCACCCTGCGCCGGGCGCTGCTTTGCCGCATCTCCGACACCAGTTGCCTCGTGACCGTCTCCGCCGTCTCTGATCTCTACGCTGAGTTGACCGCCCGCGGCCACACGCCGCGCCTGCGTTCGTTCACGCCATGACGACGCCGGCCGTATCCTCACTCGAGCAGACGCTGCGCTACATGCTGCGCGCCTACCAGCGCGATCCGCTGCGCCAGATCGCCCGCGCCACCGGCTTCACTCCTCCCTCCGCGCAGCGCGAGGAGTTGATCCCCGCCCTGGCCCATCACCTGGCCCAGCTTGACGTGGTGGCAGCGTCCCTGGCCCAGCTGGACGACGACGGGCGCGCCGTGCTGCGCGCCCTGGTGGCCCTGGGCGGCTACGCCGTCACCGCCCCTTTTGGGCCTTTTATGGCGGCCCGGCTGCGCCGCTCCGCGACATCCAGCGCCCCCCCGCCCTCGGCGATCAACGAGTTGCTGACCCGCCTGGCTACGCTGGGCCTCGTATTCACCGAGCCGCTGCAAGGCGTGCAGCCAGCGCGCACCCTCCAACCTGGCGATTACCTGTTCGTCTCGCCCGGCGCCATGGCGGCAATCGGACTGGTCGAGGAGGATGTGCCCGCCGCGTTCGACCAACCGCCCCCCGGTGTGCAGGTCCTGCTCACCTCCGTGGATCCGCTGCAGCGCGACGCCTATTTCTACTGGAGCGAAGTGCGCGAACGCCCCCCGGCGGTCACTGCCCGCGGCCTGGTGGCCAAACGCGACGTGGCGCGGCTTGCCGCTGCTCTGGGCACGCCTGGCGGCGAGCCGCCCGGGACCGAGGATACCATGGGCCGCCTGTTCTTCCTACGCCTCCTGCTGCAGGCGCTGGGCTTGCTGCGCCATGACGGGGCCAACCTGCAGGCCGCGGAACCGGCGTTCTTCCGCCGTACACCCGCCGATCGCGCCGCCCTGGCCTTCGCCGCCTGGCGCGCGGGGGCCTGGTGGACTGAGACGACACACATCGCCGGAGTACAGGTTGTAGGCTATGGCCGCGATGACAGCCAGGGGTACCCCCTCACCACCGCCGCGCGCCTACTGGTCCTGAACCTGCTGCGGGTCCTCTCCGCCGGGCGCTGGTACTCGTTCGCCCATCTCAGTGGGCGGGCACGGATCGCCCGTGGCGATTTTATCGTGGCCAACCACAACGCGGCGCCCTACCTCAACGGCGCTATGCAGGGCACGACCCTGGACTACGCGTTCACCCTGCAGTGGGCGCGCACCGACGACCCCTGGGAGGCCGTGGAGGGCGGCTATCTGCGCGCCGTCGTCACCGAGCCGCTGTATTGGTTGGGCATTGTGGATGTGGCCCTTGAGGGCGCTACCCCCCTGGCCTTTCGCATCACACCGCTCGGCCTGCGCCTCCTGCGCAACCTCTCTCCCCAGGATGGTCCGGACGATCCCGCCGCCGTGGAGGCGCATGGGCGGGTGATTGTGCAGCCTAACTTTGATGTGCTGGTCTACGAGCCGGTCAGCCCCCTCACGCTGACCGAACTGGACCGCTTTGCCACGCGCCAGGGCACGGGCAACGTGCTGCACTACCACCTCTCACGGGCGTCGCTGTACAAGGCCCAGCAGGGTGGCCTGGACGCCGCGGCGGCCATCGCCTTCCTGGAACGCATCAGCGGCCAGGACGTGCCCCAGAACGTGCGCTACTCCTTGCTTGATTGGCAGCGCCTGCACGAGCGGCTAACCGTCCACGGCGGCGTCACCCTCTGCCAGGTCGCCGATCCGGCTATCCTGGACGCCCTGCTCACCGCCCCCCCTGCTGGGCTGGAGGATGTGCGTCGCCTGGCCCCCACCGTGGCCATGCTGCCCCCCCAAAACCTGGAGGCCCTGCGCTCCTACCTGGAGGGGCGCGGCTACATCGCTCCTCTTGTGCCCAGCCCCGCCGAGACACCGGCCGGCCAGGATAGCCTGGAGGCCCCCCCCGGCGCCCTGTCCCTCAACGCCGATGGCGTGATCAGCGTGACCACCCCACTGCCCACGCTCTACCTGCACGGCGCCCTGGTGCGTTTCGCCGACTTATTACCCCCCAGCCGCGCCTCCCGCGCACAGGCCCCCCGCTATGCCCTCACATCCGCGAGCATTACCCGCGCCACCGCTGAAAACATTCGAGTTGACACGATCACGCGCTGGCTGGAAACCCTCTCGGACCACCCGCTACCTCCCGCCTTGCTGGATCGGATCAAGAGTTGGGCCGACTACTACGGTCCGCTCACCCTGGCCCGTCAGGTTATCCTGCGCATGGATCGGCCCGAGCGCCTGGCCGAGCTGCTGACCGACCCCGTCGTGGGTCCCCTGCTCACTCCTCTGGCCCCCGCCGCCGGTCTGGCCGGGGTGGCCGACGAGAGCCTGGATGACCTGCGCCGCGCCCTGCGGGCCAAGGGCATCGCCATCGCCGACCTGCTCTGAGCGCCGCCTGACCGCCCGCCGCGTGGTATCATGCTACAATGCGCCGCGTGGTCAGGAGACTGGCCCTGCTCCCCCACGGCAGGCCAGTCTCTGCTATACTAGAACAAATGTGTGCTTAGTGGCCGGGGCGCGCGGATGTGGGCGCGGCAGGCAAGGTGGAGTGGACATGACACAGGATCGGCTGATTGTTCGCGGCGCGCGCGAGCACAACCTGAAAAACGTTGATCTGTCTATCCCGCGTGATAAGCTCGTCGTCTTCACCGGCCTGTCCGGCTCGGGCAAGAGCTCCCTGGCCTTCGACACGATCTTTGCCGAGGGCCAAAGGCGCTACGTCGAGTCGCTCTCCGCCTACGCCCGCCAGTTCCTGGGCCAGATGGAGAAGCCTGATGTGGACTACATTGAGGGCCTCTCGCCGGCCATCTCCATTGATCAGAAAGGGGCCAGCCGCAACCCCCGCTCCACCGTGGGCACAGTCACCGAGATCCACGACTACCTGCGCCTGCTGTTTGCGCGTATCGGTCATCCCCACTGCCCCAACTGCGGCCGCGAGATCACCCAGCAGACTGGCGAGCAGATGGTTGATGAGATCCTGGCCTATCCTCCTGACAGCCGCATCATGATCCTTGGCCCGCTCGTCCGCGGCCGCAAAGGCGAGTCGCGCCACGTCTTTGAGCAGGCCCAACGCGACGGCTTTGTGCGCGTGCGCGTGGATGGCGTGGTGCGCGACCTTGAAGAGGGCGTTGATCTGGACAAAAACAAGAAGCATGATATTGAGGTTGTGGTAGACCGCCTCGTCGTGCGCGGTCCCGTCAGCGGGGACACCCTGCCTGAGCAGCGCGAGGAGTTCCAGCAGGACCGCAATCGCCTGGCCGACTCGCTGGAGACCGCCCTCAAGCTCGGTGGTGGCGTGGTCATCGTGGCCACCGTGGGCGGCGCGGATCGCGTCTTCTCCGAGCACTTTGCCTGCACCATCTGCGGCATCAGCGTCTCCGAGATCGAGCCGCGCACCTTCTCGTTCAATAACCCCCACGGGGCCTGCCCCACCTGCACCGGCCTGGGCGCCGCCCTGGAGGTGGACCCCGAGCGCATCTTCTCCAACGAGGGCCTGACGATCAACCAGGGGGCCATCCAGCCCTGGAGCCGCTCGACCAGCGCCTACTACCAGGAGCTGCTCGCCGCCCTCAGCCAGCACACGGGCATCCCCCTGGACGTGCCGGTGCGCCAGCTCACCGCCGAACAGCGCCGCATTATCCTCTATGGCACCTCCGGCGAACGCCTGCGCATGCGCCATACAAACCGCCACGGCCGCACCTACGAGTTCGACACGCCCTACGAGGGTGTCATCCCAAATCTGGCCCGCCGCCATAAGGAGACCGAGAGCGTCACGATCAGGCAGGAGATCGAGGGCTACATGACCGCCCTGCCCTGCCCTACCTGCAAGGGCGCCCGCCTCAAGCCGGAGAGCCTAGCCGTTACCGTGGCCGGGCGCTCTATCGTGGATGTCTCCCGGCTGTCTATCCGCGCCGCCGCCGAGTTCTTCGCCACCCTGGCCGGCGACCGCGGCGGGCCCACCGACGACGCCGCGCCGACCACGCCGCACGCCGCCCTCTCCGGCCGCGAGGCGACCATCGGCCGTCAGATCCTCAAGGAGATCCGCGCCCGCCTGGGTTTCCTGGTTGATGTGGGCCTGGACTACCTGACCCTGGAGCGCTCGGCGGTGACCCTCTCCGGCGGCGAGGCCCAGCGGATCAGGCTGGCCACTCAGATCGGTTCCAGCTTGATGGGCGTGCTGTATATCCTCGACGAGCCAAGCATCGGCCTGCACCAGCGGGACAATGCCCGCCTGATCCGCACCCTGCTGCGCTTGCGTGACATCGGCAATACCCTGATTGTGGTGGAGCACGACGAGGATACCATGCGCGCCGCCGACTACATCGTGGATATCGGCCCCGGCGCTGGTGAGCACGGTGGTCACATCGTCGCCGCCGGCACCCTGGATGAGATCATCGCCCACCCCGACTCGCTGACCGGCCAGTACCTGCGCGGCGATCTGGTCATTCAGGCCCCGGCCCACCGCCGGCCTGGCAGCGGCAAGTGGCTGGAGATCAAGGGCGCCCGCGAGAACAACCTGCGCAACATTGACGTGCGCCTGCCCCTGGCGACCTTTACCTGCATCACCGGCGTCTCCGGCTCCGGCAAAAGCTCCCTGATCACCGATATCCTGTTCAGGGCCGCCGCTCAGCAGCTGATGCGCGCCCGCGACCGCCCCGGCGCCCATGACGCCATCCTGGGCATGGAGTACCTGGACAAGGTGATTGATGTGGATCAGTCACCCATCGGGCGCACGCCCCGCTCCAACCCGGCCACCTACACCGGCCTGTTCACCCCTATCCGCGAGCTGTTCGCCCAGGTGCCCGAGGCGCGCATCCGCGGCTACAGCGCTGGCCGCTTCAGCTTCAACGTCAAGGGCGGGCGCTGCGAGGCCTGCGGCGGCGAGGGCATCATCCAGATCGAGATGCACTTCCTGCCCGATGTCTACGTGCCCTGCGAGGTGTGCAAAGGCAAGCGCTACAACCGCGAGGCCCTGGAGATCCACTACCACGGCAAGAACATCTCCGAGGTGCTGGAGATGACCGTCGAGGAGGCTCTGGCCTTCTTCGAGAACATCCCCTCTATCGCCAACAAACTGCGCACGCTCAACGATGTTGGCCTGGGCTATATCCACCTTGGCCAGGCCGCCACCACCCTCTCCGGCGGCGAGGCCCAGCGGGTCAAGCTGGCCACTGAGCTGTCCCGCCGCTCCACTGGCCGCACCCTCTATATCCTCGACGAGCCGACCACCGGCCTGCACTTTGCCGATACGGCCCGCCTACTGCAAGTCCTGGAGCGGCTGGTAGACACCGGCAACACCGTGGTGATCATTGAGCATAACCTGGACGTGGTCAAGCGCGCCGATTGGATTGTGGACCTCGGCCCCGAAGGCGGCAGCGGCGGCGGTCTGGTCCTGGTGGAGGGCACGCCGGAGGCCGTCGCGGCCAGCTCCGACTCACACACCGGCGAGTTCCTGCGCCGCATCCTGCCCGCTACCGCCGATCAGGCGCCCGCCAGCCTGGCCAACGCGCCCGCCGCCCAACTGGTCAGCTAGCCGCTGGCCGGCCCCTCCTGACCTGGCCTACCAACCACCAAGGCCACCAATAGCATCACCGCCAGTGGTAAGCTGTGCAGCAGCAGGCGGTCCAGCGCCGTGCGCAGGTGCAGCGTGTAGGGCTGCCAATCGGAGAAGACGAACAGCGCGCCATCCACGGCAACCTGCAGGCACAGCAGCGCCAGCAGGTAGGCCAGCGGCCCTCCCCGCCGCAAGGCGCGCCGATGCAGGACCACGGCGCCGGCTAGCCCAACCCAGATCAGGTTCCACCGCGACACGTCGAGCAGCCGCAGCCCCACAAACCCGGCGATCACCGGCAGGCGGTCCAGATGCGCCACTAGCGTCTGGACGGTGAACGGCAGAAAATCGCGGGTTAGCGGGCGCCGCACGGCCACGAACAGTAGCCACGGCCCGGCGACGGCCGCCGCAGCCAGCCCAAAGACGCCCACGGCGCGTCCGGCGGCGCGGGCCTTCACAATGTGAGCCATCCGGCCGCCCAGCTCAACCCGCTGCCACGCCGCCAGCGCCACCACGGGCACGGTTAGCGCGCACAGCAGCAGTCCCTCCTTTTTTGTCCAGACGCCCAGCCCACCAAAAACGCCGCAGAGGGCCAGCGCCAGCAGCCCATTCGTGCGCCTCTCCGGCCTATCCAGCCAGCGCCACAGATAGGCTATGCTGGCCGCGCTGATCAGGGCTAACGGCACATCGGCGTCACCCGTCGGGCCGCGCGCCACAAAGAAGGGCACGCACAGTAGCCCGGCGGCTCCGAGCAGCGCGCCGATCCGCCCATAGACCCTGTGCAGCGCTCCCGCCGTGATGACCACTGTCCCCGCCGCGCTCAGAGCAAAAAAGGCCATCATGGCCTGATCATCGGGGCGGCCCAGCCAGCCATAGATCCAGGTCTCGGACAGGGGGACCAGCAGGGGGTAGTCGGGGTGACTGAACAGCTTTGAGGCGTCGCCGAAATAGGCCAACGGTATCCCCTGGCTCACGGAGAAGATGCGCGCCTTGAAGGCCCAGATGGACCATGCGTCGAGGTCGTTGACCGGCCAGGCTATCGCGTGCAGCGCGACCGTCGCCCACTGCCCCACCACCAGCAGCCCCGCCGCCAGCCATAGGTAGCGCCCCCGCCCTGAGTGGCCTGTCGGACTCGGCACCCCCAACACCAAATCACACCCAGAGGGGCCCCGTGGAGGCCTCAGCGGGCCGCTCAGAGCCCGCAAGCCCACTGCCAGCGTCGCCATGCCGCCCCACAGGGCCAGCAGAACCGGCGGGCTCCAGGAACCCCATCTGGCCAGCCCTACGCCCAGCATCTCCAGGGTCAGCGCCCCCCACCCCAGCGCCCACGCCGAGGCCCACCGCTCCCACCGCCCTAGCGGCAGCCTCTCGCCGCCGACCGCCCAGAGCAGCAGCAGGCCCAGGGCAAACGGCATGCCAACGGCGCAGCCCAGCCTGAGCGCGTCCACCAGGAGGGCCACGCTAGCGCAGCGCCAGCACGTACTCGTCCGGGGCGTACTGGGCCTTCCAGCGCACCGCCGGCAGCCGCCGGGGCAGCGCAACGTGCCACACGGCCAGGTAGCGCGCCCCCGTGCGGTTCAGCACGCCCATCAGCCGCGCCTCGGTGACCACCGGCGCATCGTTGGCCCGCTCACCCAGCGGGGAGACGATCGGCCACACCGTGCGGGGGTACAGCGCATAGCCCGCCCGGTAGTACCCCAGGGCAGGCTGAGCCACGATGCTGATCACCGCCGCCTTAGGCGGGATGCGCCGCCGGCAGAACCCCATGAACCCCTCGTAGTCGGCCCCACCTAGCGCCTGCCACGCCTCGGCCTGAGAGCGGCCCGTACCCAACGCGATCAGGTCGCCGCCCGCCGCGCTCAGCTCACCGCCCAGCGAGGGCAGCAACAGTAGCGCCAGCGCAACCAGCAGCCCGACCTCCCCGCGCCCTGGCGGGCGCCCCGCCTCCCCCCGTGTGCCCACGGCCACGGCCCTCTGTTCCGGGGCGCCACGCCCCTACTGATACACTACGGCGCCAGGTTCCTGGCGGGGCCGCCCCCCGCGCCTGTTGCAGCATAGGCGCGGGGGCGCAGCCTTACTGGTGACGAGCATACGCCACGCTGGGCTAGCCCAGGCTTAGCAGCGCCTCTTTAATGGGCATGGCCCGGCAGGTGAAGCTCGGGGTGTCGCGCTGGGTGTACAGGCTGGCCTCGCTCTCGCGCAGCTTGAACACCAGGTCCAGGAACTCATGCGGGTCGTTGGCGTCGAAGGCCACCACAAACTCCTGATCGTCCAGCCCATACGAGTAGCCCGTGTTGATCCGGATATCGGGGTACTCGTGTCCCACGGCGATGTGCTCGTCCATCATGCGCTGGCGCTCCTCCTTGCTCAGAGCGTACCAGGCCCGCGTCTTCACAAACGGGTAGACGATCAGGTAGCGACCGTCGCCCACCCGCACCTGCGTACGCGTGCCCTCCTGCCCAACATGGTGGTGGTGATCAACGTAGATGGAGCGCCGCGTGGTGGCCAGATAGGCATAGGGCACGTCCAGGTAGGCGGCCAGACCGGTGCCGTTCAGCCCGGCCAACCCCTGCTGGATGCAATCCAGGTCCTGGCTGACCGTCCACAGCATCAGGTCACAGTCGCCGCGCAGGCCAACCAGGCTAAAGGTGCGCAGCAGCACCTGATCGCCCAGGTGGGCCACGGCAGCGGCAAACTCGGCGCGCTGGCTGCTCTTGACCTCCGCCGGCAACTGCCGCCACGCCCTGTCCAGCTTGTAAAAGGTGTATTTGACGAACTGCCGTTGCCGCTCCGCTGTGGCCACTGCCCCGCTGCCCCCTCTCCATTATCCACCCGCGCCGATCGCCCGCGGGCCTGCCCGATACGGACATTATACCCTTGGCGGGCCGCTCCCATGCCCCGCCACCCCTCTGGCCGCCCCGATCACGCTAGCCTCCGCGTCATCGCCCACGCCCGGAGGTAGCCACGGCGAGGCCAGACAGGCCAGCGCCACGGCCAGCAGGATGAAGCCCACGCCGCTCTCCTGCAGAAAGCGGGAGAAGTAATAGCCGAGCCCCAGCGTCACGGCGTAACCGGCGGCCAGCAGGCCAACGCTGGCCTGCCTGCTCAGGGCCCGGCACAGCGCCACCAACAGGGGGACCACAACGGCGGCCTCCAGCAGCGAGAACGGGTAGTAGGCTTGCGGCGACGCCACGAGTTTGCCCAACACGACCACGGCGCTGAAGCCATAGGACCCGATGCCCCGAATCGGGTAGCTATGGGCCACCACCGTGCCCGCGACAAAGCCCACCGTGCCGGCCATGAACGCTGGCCCGTTCCACAGCAGAAACGGCGCGATCGTGACAACGGGCATCAGCAGGCTCCACCGGCCATAGCGCCACACATAGGCTAGCTTTACCCTCACCGGCGCCCCCTGGCGCTCCGTACCCCACAGATAGGCCAGGAAGGGCGGGTACAGAAAGACCACGGTCTGCTTGGTCGCCAGCGCGGCGCCCACCAATAGCGCGCCCAGGGCCAGGCGCCCCGCGCCCAACGCCGCGAAAGCGCCGACTAGCGCCGCCACGGCCAGCACATCCGTGTCGCCGTAGACCACGGCAGGGACGAAAAACGGCCCCAGCGCCACGGCGGCTACCCTGGCCCGGCGCAGCTCTGGCGGCCCGCCCATCCTCCAGAGGGTCAGCAGGGTCAGCACGTAAAGCGGCAGATACAGCAGGCGCGCGTCGAACCAGCCTAGCGCGATCATGGCCAGCAGATGGATCGGCACGGCCAGCAGAAAGTTGAGCGGCAGTTGGTCGTCGTGGTACAGGGCCTGGCTCATCGAGACCTCGGCGTACCAGCGCGCCATGGGGGTACGCTCGTACGTCTCCACGTAGGGGTTCTTGCCGTTCAGCAGAAACGCCGCGGCGTACTCGACCTGCATGGCGTTGTCCGTCACATAGCTGTAAGGCTGGCTGTGCCGCCGGGCCAGCGTGGCCGAGACGCCCGGCCACAGCGCCAACAGCCCAACCAGCAAACCCAGGATCATGGTGCGCCAGCGTGGGCCACGTCGCCCGCCCTCGTCCGGTTCTCCGATCGCGCCCTGGCTACCCCGCTCGACCGATCTCCTGCTGGGCCAGCTCACCGCGTGTACAATCAGGTAAATGATCAGCAGAAACATGGCCGCCGCTGCTGTCGTCTGTTCGTTCAGGCTAAGCGGGCGGGGCACAAGTTGCGGGACCAGCAGCACCAACACCAGACAATCCAGCCCCAGGATGCGCTGGCGGGGGACCTCACCTCCAGCCACCACGGCGCGATCCTGGCCGCCCATCAGGTAGGCCACAATGCACAGGGCCACCCCGTAGGCCAGGTGCGAGCCGTGGAAGAAGCGGGCCAGGTACGAGAAGACCAGGAAGACCAGGGCATAGCCCTCCAGAGCCGCCCGTAGAGTGTTGGCGCGCCACTGCCGCCACAACAGCACGCCCATTAACGGGACGCCCACCGCTAGCTGCGCCAGCCCAAACGGAAAGTAGTCCTCAGCCGAACGAACCAGCCCACTGTGCAACACAAAGGTGGCCACACCATAGCCCCGCGGCCCGCGCATGGGAAAGCTATGCGCCACGGTACCCGCTATGAAGCCGACCGTGCTATCCAGGTAGGCCCGCGCGTTCCACAGCAGGAATGGCCCGATCAGCGCCACCACCGGCAAGGCAACCCACCCCACGGCGCCGCACGTCCAGATCAGCCAGCCGCGCCCGCTCAGCTTGCCGGCCGAGGCGTCCGACGCGCGCCGACCAGCCAGCCACAGCACCACAAAGGGGACCAGTGGGACCACCGTGTACTTGGTCGCGCAGGCCAAGCCAAGCATCAGTAGCGCCCAGCGGCTAAAGCCCTTGCGGGCCAGGGTCAGCGCCGCCAGCGCCTCGGCCAGGACCAGCACATCGCCGTTCCCGCTGATGATGCCGGGCACGAACAGCGGGTTCAGGCCAACCCCCGCCAGCATAGCTAGCCGCGCCGGCGTGCCCTGAGCCAGCCCCACGGCAAGGGCCAGCCCCACGGCAAGGGCCGCCAGATAGATCACCCGCACGTCGAACCAGCCAAAAGCCGCTCGACACAGCGCCTGGGGCAACGCCGCCAGGACCACCTCGCCGGGCAGCTTATCGGCATGGTACAGCGCCGGGTTAGGTGGCCCTATCGGCCACCACTTGGCCAGCGGTGTGTCGAAGAAAGTGCGCGCATAGTAGTTGACGCCGTGCAGCAGGAAGCTGGCGTCCTGCTCTACCTCAATGGCGCTGTCGCCGATGTAGCGATACGGGGCGCTGTCACGCCGCGCGCCGACGGCCACCAGCGTCGGCAGCACAACCACCACGGCGATGATGGCCAGCAACAGCGCTGCCTTGATCCGCGGCACACTGGCCCGGCGCCCCCCCAGCAGGTCAGCCGCCCAGTAGCACAGGGCCAGCGCCAACGCCAGCACGCTGAGCAACGTGCCGCTCGCCGTCGTCTGACGGCCCAGGGCTGCCGGCAAGACCAATGCCAAAACCAGGCAATCGAGGCCCAGCCCGCCTACTGTCAGCGCGGCGCCGCTCTTGCCTGGCATGGCTCCCCTCCTCAGCCACGGCTACAGTCCCGGTGGCCCTCTGAAGCCGTGCGGTCCGGCTTGCCCCGCGTCGTGATCGGGCCATGCGCGGCCACGGTCGCGGGCGGTCCGGCGCCTGCTCACGCCGCGTGGTCCACCAGGCCAGCGGCTTTGCCCGCATGGTACCGGGTTGGCTACGCCTGCCGCCATAATACGTCAGTGGGTCAGGCAGGGCCACACCATCCGCGCTCAGTATATGGGGTCTACTTTTCCCCAGGTCCTCTGGCCTGACTATCCCTACGTCTATTAAAATTAATTACTCTGTAGAGAGATATAGCCGTTGTCGTAGTGCCGTGGATAAGTGGACAGTTCGCGCCTCTCCGCCGGCTTCACCAGAGGGAAACCCCTGGCCGCCGCCTCTCCCCCGACCTGTGTATAAGCGCCCTTTTATGGGGATAGACCCGCGACCGCTGGGGAGAGCGCCGCCGCTGGATGCCCCATCTGCCCACAGGGCGCCTCCCGCTATCCACATCTCCCAGGTCTCCTTCCCCCGGTTATCCACAACCTGCCCGCTTTATCCCCAGGCTTATCCCCAGGCCCCTCCACCGTGGCTGGTTCCGCCTCAGCGGCAATCGGGCCGGCGTCCCGTGATCTGGCCCACCGGTTATCCACAGCCCTCTCCACAGTGGTGGATAAACCCGCCCGCCTCGCGGGGCGTCCACGGCTCACGCTATCCTTGATGAGTGGTCGCCGCGGCAGCCTGCCTGGCGGCGCTAGCCGCCCCTGCCTGGCTGGGAAGGGCTGATAACACCGATGCTGATCCGCGACGACGCGCCGGACGACGAGATAGCCCGCTGGCTGGAGGAGGATCGCCTGTGGTCCTCCTACGCCCTCTGTGACCTTGACCCGCCTCATCGCGCCGCCGCCCGCTACTATCTGGCCTCCGATGCGGTGGATGCGCCCTGGCCAGCCGGCCGCCGTGGCTGGTGCCTTGCGTTCATGCCCGGCCCGTTCAGCAACGTGCTGGTCGGTGGACACCCCGACGCCGCCCGCGCTGCCCTGGCTGCGGCCCAGCTGCTGCCGCCCGATACGGTGTTCATGGTCCCGTGCGCCTATCCCCTCGGCCAGGACAGTGACCCCACGGCGCCCGGACCCTATCTGGCCGCCCTGCGGGAACGCTATCGTGCCCAGTCGCCCCACCTGATGTTGCGCATGGCCCTGCCCCCGGCCGCGCCGCCCCCGGTGGCGCGGCCGCTTGCCCAGGGGGCGCGCCTGAGCCTCCTGCAGCCGTCTGACGCCGCCGAACTGGACGCCCTCTACGACGCGGAACCCTACCGCGCCTTCACGCCGGCCATGCTCCACAACGGCGTCTACTACGGCGTGCGGCAGGGAGGGCGCCTCGTCGCCGCCGCTGGCACGCACATCGTCTCGCCCCGCTGGAGCCTGGCCATGATCGGCAACGTCTACACGGCCCCGCTCCACCGGGGCCGTGGCTACGCCCAGGTGACCACGGCAGCAGTGGCCCACCACCTACGCGCGCTGCGCGGCTGCCGCGATGTCGCGCTCAACGTGGTTGCCGCCAATACCCCTGCCGTACGCGCCTACCAGCGCGTGGGCTTCCGCGCCTACACCCGGTTTTGGGAAGGCCAGGCTACCCTGCTGACCCCGCCGCCCTGACCCGGCGCTCAGCGCCTGTTATTTGGTGTACGCTAGCTGCCAGTCGTTCAGGCTGTAGCTGGGGCTCCAGGCCAGGCTGCCCGCCCTGGCCATCGGGCTGCCCGGTGGGGCCTGGTATTCCCGCCTGCTGCGCGCCAGCGTGCTGGAGATCCGCGGGGCCGACCACGTGCGCACTGCCAGGGCCAAGGGCCTGCGTTCCCCGCGGCTCAGCCGCCGTCATATCCTGCCCCTGGCCGTTCTACCCCTGATTCCCCTGGTCGGCAGCGATTTCGCTTCCCTGCTTGGCGGCGTGGTGGTGGTCGAGAGCGTGACCAACTGGCCAGGCATCGGCCAGCAGGCGTTCCTCTCGCTCAAGCAGAACGATGTGCCCATGGTCATGGGCGTTGTCCTCACCGCCGGGCTGGGAGTCGTCACCCTCAACCTGCTGGTCGGCCTGCTTGATCCTCGCGTGCGCCTGCGCTGACCAGCCCCCTCGCGCCCAGGGACCCCGCGGGCGCCCACAAGGGGCCGCCCCTACACACGACAGACCCGCGGCCCCGTTCTGCCCGGTCCCCGCGCTGCCGGGGCGCCTCCCACGACCGGCATGATGCCCCGCCCCTACACGGCGGGACCGCTGGTCGTTGTCGGTTGCTATGAATCCTGCGATCGCGGTCGCCCCGTTTGCTGCCATGCGACCGCAGTCGCAGGTTGATGATGGGAACGGCACTCCTCCGGCTGGCCCTACGGGTGCAGGAAGAAGGCGATAGCCAGCACGGCGTAGGCGCTGAGTAGCCCTACCCCCTCCAGCCAGTTACTCTCACCATCCTGGGAGACCAGATGGGCCAGCCCCACGGCCACGACCACGGCGACCACTTCAAAGGGGTTGAACACCAGGTCGAACTGTAGGCCCATCACCCAGCCGGCCAACACAACCACTGGGGCCACAAACAGCGAGATCTGCAGCGCGCTGCCCAGCACAATAGCCATGCATAGGTCCATCCGATCGTCGCGGGCCGCCGTCACCGCGCTGAGGTGTTCGGCGGCGTTGCCGATCAGCGCCACCAGCACCACGCCGATGAACAGCTGGGTCCAGCCCAGGTTAATCGTCAGCGCCTTCACGCCATCTACCAGCCACTCTGACAGCCAGGCCACGCCGACCGTGGCCACCAACAGCGTGATCACCGCCCGCCGCACGCTCCAGTGCGCCTCGTGCTGCACGGCCCCCGACCCCTCCACGTAGAGGTGGGCGTGGGTGCGCAGCGAGAACACCAGCTGCAACACATACGTGATCAGCAGCACCACGGCCACGCCGATGCTCAGCCCATGTAGCGTGCTGGTCTTCACCCCCGGGCTCGTCGCCGCGAAGGCGGCGGGCACCAGCAGCGCCGCCGCGCCCAGCGCCAGCATGGCCCCCCCATTGGAGGCCGCCGTACGGTTGAATAGCTGGCGCTCCCGTTTTGCCCCGCCAACTAGAAAGGACAGCCCCATCACAAACAGGATATTGCCGATGATCGAGCCGGTCAGCGACGCCTTGACCACCTCGAACAACCCTGCCCGCAACGCGATCAGTGAGATGATCAGCTCCGTGGCGTTGCCAAAGGTGGCGTTGAGCAGGCCGCCCACGCCCGCCGTGGTGCGCGCCGCCAGATCCTCCGTGGCCTTGCCGATCGTGTGCGCCAGGGGCACAATCGCCGCCGCGCTGCCAAAAAACAGCAGCACCGGGCTACCATGGCTCACCTCAGCCACCAGAGCCACGGGGATGCCCAGCAGCAGCAGATAGAGCACGCTCTCCAAACCCAGGCGTTGTCCCCGCGTCCTGGCTGGCTGTTGCCCTCCTGGCTTGCCGCCTTGCTTTGCCGCGATCATGCCCTCCCTGCCACTCCTCATCCTGCTCATGCGCCTGTGGTGGGCGCTGGCGCGCTATGCCGCGTGGGCTATCGTCTACACGGCGCGCGCGATAGCCAGCAGGTCCTTGGCGGTCAGCCGCGTCGCTGTCCCCAGCGTGTGCAGATCATAGCCGATGCCCGCGAACCAGGAGAGAGCCAGCAGCACAGCCACCTTGCCCTTCCTGACCTGGGTCAGCTGTCCCGGCGCCTTGCCCACGGCCATTGCCGTCACCGTGCCCCCGCTCACGCTGGTGCTCAGGTGTAGCTTGCCCTCGCGCAGGCTGAACGCCCGCTGCCCTGGGCCAGCGTAATCAAACGACACCGCCGAGTAGGCCGGGCTGCCCCCGAACGTGGTCACATTGACGCTCTGCAAGGTCATCCCGGCAGGCACATGACCGGGCAGCCGGGGCTTGAACAGCAGAAACATTTTCAGATCGGCCAGGGCCTGTGCTGGCGTCAGCGCCGTGGAGATCACCCGGCCATCCACCCCCAGTGCAACATGGCCTCGTGCTGGCGTGGCAGCCGCCCCAGTGCCCACTCCAGCCAAGCCCCAGGCCAGCAGCCACCCCGCTGCCAGTACCCCACTCACTACTCGGCGCATCGCCCTATCCCTTCTCTCAATATTCAACCTATCGTTGATGCAGCTGGCCGTCACGGCCTGGCTTCAGCCGCTCCGGCGGTAGGACAAATCAGTGGCCCAACGTCGCCCCATCCTAAACGCCGTCTTGCTAAACGTCAAGCGCGGCCAGCGGCTGAGCACACGACAAGGGCCTGCCAGGAAGCCTCGTTCGCCTGCCGCAACCCGCCAGCGCCCCGCGTGCCGGCATGGCGCCTCGGTCGCGGGCTGATGGCCCAAAATGCAGTTCTTGCCAGGTCCCCAGCTACGGTGTGGCGGTGGTTCTCAGCGCCTCGGCCACGGCGGCGGCGATGTCGCCCACCAGCGCCTGCGCCCCCATGCCCACGTCGCCGCAGTGCAGCCTGCCAGTGCGTGGCGGAACGAGCAGATACTTGCCGCCGCGCCCCAGCGCCTCGACCGTCTCCTGGATGGCTGGGTCGTGCCACATCTCCGTGTTCATGGCTGGGGCCAGCAGCACCGGCCGCCCCCGCGGCGCCGCCCGCACGACCGCTAGCAAAAAGTTGTCGGTCAGCCCCAGCCTGATTTTGGCCAGCGTGTTGGCCGTTGCCGGGGCCACCACAATAGCGTCGGCCCACCTGGCCAGGCTGATGTGCTGTACGTAGCCGCGCCGGGGGAAGAACGCGGTCACCCACTCCCACACGCCCAGGGTCAGCCGGCCTGGCAGCAGCGCCGCCTGGCCGGGGGATGTGAGCAGCGCTGATAGAAGAAAGGGCCAGGCATGGCCGGTGGTCACCAGCCGCACCTCCATGCCGCCCGCCTCCAACGTCCGGATCAACTCAAACGCCTTGATCGCCGCGATGCTGCCACTCACCCCCAACAGCACCCGTGGCCGCCGGCCGCCGGCGGACCCCACGCCCACGCTCATGGCGCGTCGCCCAGCGCGGCGCGCTGGGCCAGGCACTGCTCAATTAGGTCTACCACGCCGCGCTCCACCTCATTGATCAACGAGGTAGAGCGCCCGTCGGGCCAGATCGCCAGCACCGGGTGGTGCTGGGCCGAGATACGGCGCTGGTCGTTGGCGATAGTCAGGTCCGAGCCGCTGGCTAGCCCCGAGGCCAGCCCCGCCGCGTGTAGCTGCTCGTCGGACACCCCTGAGAGCAGCTTGAAGCCCACCTGCACGATCGGCGGCGCCCACCCCTTCAGGTAGCCGATCACCTTGGGTGTGCGGCGCAGCCGCAGCGTCAACTCGTCGTGATCCGAGGTGATCTTGCCCACCTGGGCTGGCGCGCTATAGTCGCTCACGGCCATGGCGTGGATGATCACCCGCTGATCGCCCGCCGTCAGCAGCGCCTCCAGCGTGGTCATCACCTGCTCAACCGTGCGCGTCTCGTGCAGGCGCAGCGTGCCCGAAGGGGCCTCGAAGGGCAGCGCCCGCACCGCCGCCACCGCCGCCTCGGCCCCCGCGCTCAGGTCTACTTCCACCCGACGGCGCAGCGGCAGCAGCGCTCCCCGCCCATGGACATACCGCACATAGGCGCCCCGGCGCAGGCACTCCTCGGCCAGCCGGGCGCCAAACCGCCCCGTGCTGGCATTGGCGATATAGCGCACATCGTCCAGTGGCTGCTGGGTGCCGCCCGCCGTGACCACCACACCCAGCCCCGCCAACGCCGACCGCCCCTCGCTCACTGCCCGCATCACCACACCGCCGCCCTGCGCCCCACTCACCGCCCACCATCTCCACTCGTGTACTCTCAGCATAGCCCCTTCTCGCCCCAAGTGGCACACCGCGCCGCCCATTCCCCACCGGTAGAGGCATTGTGCTTAATGGGGCCCGGCGCGTGCGGTCACCAATCAACTGCTTCGCCCCTATCCCGAGTTTATATCGTGTAGTGTGTAGGTCAATCAGTTGCTCTAACCATGGTCTATGTCGTACACTACTGGAGGCCAAGGCAGGCCTAATACCCTGCCTGCCTGGAATGTAGCGGTAAACACAGCGTATTTGGGCCAAATCGGCCGTACCGTTCGTGCCGCCGCCGCATTACAGGTAGTAGAGACAGCCTACCCACGGCGTATGTGGCCGCGCCCGACAAGCGCGGCGGCGTGGCGGCAGTCTGGTCACGGAGCAAGCGGTGTTCCTGCCTCATAGCTGAGGTTAGAGCACGGAACTTGCGCGCCGTGGCTTTGGTTGATAGTGCCTGTAGGGGAATTCTGTGGGGCGTTGCGCCCCACGCGAAGAGGAGGTGGTTCAGGCGACCTGCGCGAGTGCATCACGGCGCTGGCGTCCCACGAGCGACCAATTGGGGTAGCTGTGGGGTGGTGGAGACGTGATCGGCCAGCGACAGGAACGCAACCGGAGCATGATCAATACATGCAAGCGTACCGAGCGAACCTATTTGGGTGTGCGTGCGTACGATTGCCGATGGCCAGCGGCCCCACTTCTTTTAGAGGGTCGTCGCCAGTTTGGTTTTCCCTGGCCCGCGGCGGGGCTGGACTCCTGAATAGCAGGCCTGGTCCAACCCGGTCCTATGCGTGCTACGACGCTCACGTCCAGATTTCCGCGGTGTGGAGCGGAACAGCGATCCCTAACACACGCAAACGAACATCTCCCGAGGAGGATCAACCTTGAATTCAGAACGCAAGAGCTTCGCTGCGTTCGCGCTAACGGCGGCCCTGCTATTGAGCAGCCTGCCCGCGCTCGTCGCCGCGCCTCTCGCATCCGCTAGCACTCTCGCGCCTGGCCGTACTAGCCACGGGCACCTGAGCGCCATCCGCCCAAAGACACCTGGTGGAACTTTGTTTGTCCAGACACCGAGCGGCAAGCCAGCAGCTACTGCTGCCAGGGGCGACCAGGTGGTGGTGAGCGCCACCGTTGGCTTCAGCCCTACTGGCGTTGTTGCCGTCACGCTCGTACAGGGAGCAAGCCAACCGATCACGGTGGCAACGGCCATTGTTAACAGCGCCGGCGGTTTTCTCGCTAGCTTTATAGTGCCAGTTACGTTTGCGACGGGCTTGGTCACTATCACCGCGACAGACAACAATAACCCAGTCGCAGCTAGCCAGGCGACTTTTAGCATCCCCAGTGCGACAGTGTCTCCTGGGCAGAACTCTGGTCCCAAGGGCAGCACGGTTTCGGTTAACGCCGCTAACCTAGCGAGCAATGCTGCTCCCGTCACCGTCACCTTCGACATCACAGGTAGTGCTCCCATTACGGTAGCTACTACTACTGCCAACTCAAGTGGAACGGCAAACACAACATTTGTTGTACCGGCAACAGCCACTACTCCGATCACGGCGTCCCTGCCTGTCGCAGGGGTGATTACTGTGACGGACAGCTTCGGCAATGCCGCTTCTGCCGGGTTCACCATCACTGTGCCGAGCCTCTCTGCCAACCCGAGCCAGGGTGGATCGGGCTCGATCACGACCCTGACGGGTAGTGGATTTGCGCCGACAGGGCCAGTGACCATTACGTCTAGCTCCTTCTCGGGTTCCGCTGGCCTCACCGTGGTTGTTACACCCACCGGCGGCGCCTTCACAGCCCCGTATACAATTCCTACCAACACCACTCAAGGGGTGGACGTGATCACCGCGACTGACTCGTTTAGCAACGTGCAGGTGACCAACTTCACCGTTGCGACGAGCCTGTCCGTAACCCCGACCAGTGGCATTAGCCCGACAAATGTCACTGTTACTGGTACTGGGTTTATCACGAATACGCCGGGCATCATCGTGCAACTCGTCGCCCCTCTGACCGGGGTTCCGGGTGGCGCGGTGACCAGTACACAGTCAGTCACGTCAGATGTTAGCGGCGCTATCACCGCCACCTTTGTCGTGACGGGCACCGCTCCTGGTGCCGCAACCTTTAGTGCTTCTGACCCAGCAGGTAATGCGGCCTCAGCTAGCTTTAGCATCGTGACCGTTGCGCCGCCGACCCCGACAGGGTCACCATCGGTCACGCCTAGCAGCACCAGCACGTCTACGGCGGTGCCGACGAGCAGCATTACGACAACGCAGACTGCTATCGCTGGCGCAACGCAGACAGCGTCCGCCGCGCCGACTAACACGAACACGGCGGTGCCGACGAGCAGCATCACCACGACGCAGACTGCTATCGCCGGCGCGACGCAGACGCAGGCCGCGCTGCCGACCAGCACGGCTACGGCGCCTCCGATCCCCACCTCTTCGGTGGCTCAGATCATCCTGGTGCCGGCTAACGGTAGCGCCTGCACCACGGCAGCGGGCAGCGTTGGTGTAGTAGCCAACCAGTCGGTTGACGTGAACCTGACCGGCTTCACCGCCGGTGAAGTGGTGACCGTTACCGTGGGCACCACCTCAGGCATCTCCAGCACATTCACGGTGACGGTTGATAGCGCTGGGCGCTCCGTCTCCGCCATCACCTTTAGTTCGGCTCAGCTGAAAGTTGCGCCCCTGACGGTGACGGCTACGGGCCGCACCAGCCTGCGCACGGTCAATACGACCGTGATTTCGTGCCCCTCGGCGGCCGGCGTTTCGCCGACTAACCCGCTGATCGGTACGACCTTCGTCGTGACGGGCACAGGTTTCACCCCTGGTGAGATTGTGACTGTAACGGAGTTCGCCACCTCTACCTCGATCCTGGCCACAGTTCCGGCCGGCGGCCTGAACTCGGCACAGTTCACAGTGGGGGCGAATGGCGCCTTCTCCCAGAACCTGACTGCTTCTTCGACTGTGGGCACGTTTAACGTGCGTATTCAGGGCCTGAGCAGCGGTCTGGTCTTTACGCCAACCATCACGGTTGTGACGCCTCCGACGCAGGCTGGCACGGGCAACCTTGTCCTGGCCCCCAGCACCGGTAGCGCCTGTACGACTGTGACGGGCACGGCGAGTGCCGTGGTCAATCAGCCGATCAGCGCGGTTGCTACGGGCTTCAAGGCGCAGGAGTTGGTTAACTTCCTGGTCGCTGGCCTAGTGGTATCGCAGGTCACTGCTGACGCCAACGGCAACGCGATTGCCATCATCACACCTACGATCAACAACCTCGGCGGTATCACCACGGCGGGCGCCCTGGCGGGTGTCAGCCAGACGGTGAGCGCCGTTGGTACGACCAGTGGCAACGTCGGCAGCGCTGTGCTGCAGGGCTGCGCCACGACTCTGACGGTCTCCAGCCCCACCGGCAACGCGGGCTCGACTGTCCAGACTGTCACCGGCTCTGGCTTCGGCTCGGGTGAGGTGGTTTCGGTCACCTACTACCTGGCCTCGGCTACCACACCGGTTACGTTTGGCGCAGGCGCCCCTGGTGTTACCCTGGCCTTCACGGCCACGGCCAGCACCCAGGGTAAGTTCACTGGCACGATCACCACGCCGGTGAGCTTCGGCAACTACATCTTCCGCGGCGTTGGTGTGACCACGGGTCTCATCGCCACGACGGCTGTGAGCTCCACGCCCACTGGCCTGCAGTCGCTGACCGGCCCGGTCTTCCCCTGCCAGCCGTTTGTGATCGGCGCCACCGGCGGCTTCTCGCCGACCGAGGTGATCACAATCACTGGTGGTGTTGCTCCGGTGACGGCCACGGTTGCTATCAGCGGTGGCTTCAACGCTACCTTGATCGCCCCGGCCAACACGCCGGTTGGTAACCTGCTTCTGACTGTCACCAGCGCTAATCGCGGCGTTGTGACGGTGACCCAGCCGATTACCGTACCCACGGCGGTGCTGTCGTCCAGCGCCGGCAACGTGAACTTCGGCAGTTCCGTGGTGATCACTGGCTCGGGCTACATCCCGTCCCAGGGCGTCACCCTGACCACCGAGTTCGCTACCCCAGGTGGCACGATCGTCCCGAACATCGGCAACGTCACAACCGTGACCGCCACCGCTGCCGGCACGTTCAGCTCCACCTACACGGTTAGCCCGACCGTCTCGATCCTGAACGGTGGCTACCAGGTGCGCGGCACAAGCTCCTGCTCCACGCAGAACACGGCGACCACGCCTATCAGCGTGACCCCGTCCACCCTGCCTGGCGCTGGCGCCGTTGGCGGCCTGCCTGGTGCGACTGCCTTCCCGTCCACGACGATTTACTTCGCCGAGGGCTATACGGGCCGCTTCGCTACCAACCACAGGGCTGACTTCGACGAGTTTATCTCGGTGCTGAACCCCGATAACTTCACGAAGACGGTCACCTTCACCTACCAGCTGCAGGGTTCGTCCACGCCAGTCGTGACGACCACGCAGATCGGACCCAACACGGACATCCTGCGCTTGGTGAACACCGACGTGGGCAACGATCAGATTGTCTCCGCTATCGTCAGCTCGCCCAACCGCATCGCCGCCGAGCGGATCATCAACCGCACGGCCCCCAGCGGCAAGCTTGACGCCGATAGCTCCCTGGGCAACACGTCGGCTGGCAACACTTGGTACTTCGCCGAGGGTTACACCGGCGCGTCGTTCCAGGAGTACCTGACGATCCAGAACCCCTTCTCGGCTACGGCCACGATCACCGTGACCTTCTTGCCGCAGAGCACGCCTGCTACCACGACGCAGCAGGAAACCTTCACCATCCCCGGTAACAGCCGCGCGACGCGCAACATCCGCGCCGACTACCTGCCGTACACCCTCGCGGGCTCCGGTAAGTCTGTTGGCCTCAAGGTCACCAGCGATCAGCAGATCGTGGCTGAGCGCGTGATGTACTGGGGTGATGGCGCTGGCTCGGGCAAGTACGGCGCCTCCACCAAGGCTGGAGCCACCGGCGCTGCCAAGAGCTTTACCTTCGCCTACGGTTCCGCTCCTGGCGCCGTTGCAGGGAACGTCGGTCCGGCTCAGATGATGAATGACGAGTCCTTCGTCACCGTGATCAACCCGAACCCCGCTTCGCTCAGCGATGCCGTGGTCCTGGTGTCGTTCTTCGACGCCGCCGGTAACCCGGTCGGCTCGAAGTCCATCACCGTGTCCCCGCAGACCCGCGAGACGATCGCCGTGAACAGCGTGATCAATGCCGGTGCGCCGGTCAGCGGTCCGTACTACACGACGGTCAGCTCGGATCAGCCGATCTTCGTCGAGAAGCCGCAGTATATCGGTGGCTCGCCGAACATGGGTACCCATCCTGGCCTGTCCCCGTCGGGCACGGTCGGTGGTGTCACCTCCGTCCTGTTCCCGAACGTGAACACCGGCACGGCTAACGGTTCGGCCATCTCCGAGACGGTCTTCCTGGTTAACACCAGCGCGGCCCCCATCTCGGTCAGTGGCACGTACTACACGCCGTCCGGCGCCGCGGTGACCAAGTCGTACTCTGTCGCCAGCAGCCAGCTCATCGTCGTTAACGTCAACGCCGACGCTGGTGGTCTGCCGGTAGGCCCGCTTGGCGCCCAGTACACCTCCTCGGGCCAGTTCGTGGCCGCTCGCGTGAGCAGCTCGCCTGACCTGACGTCCTTCATCGGCAACCAGGGCGTGGTCAACCAGTAAGCTCTTGACCTTACGCTGGCGGTGCGTGGCTCTCGCGCCGCTCATCGCCAGCCGAGGTCACTGGGTCACTGGCTGATCCGCCCGCGTCGCGCGGTGTGGAACACAGGAGATAGCGACAAACAAGGAAGCCCCGGGAGGACTCGTCCTCCCGGGGCTTCCTGTGCTTTAGCGCGGCTGTCCGACCAAACCTGCGGATGTGGTTCCTGTTTGGCCCAGCCTTACTTATACAACTTGCCCCTTGCGGCCTATCGCCTGGTGGCGCATCATGGAACAGGCAGATATTGTAGAATCAGCATGAATGAGGACGCCGCCATGGTAGCTCAGCCCCGCCAGACCACAATGAGTGTTCAGGAGTACCTCACCCAGGAGCGTACGTCCCCGGTCAAGCACGAGTATGTTGAGGGGCACGTCTACGCCATGGCTGGCGGCACGCTGGCTCACGACATAGTGGCTAACAACGTGCGGGCCATTCTGCGCAATCACCTGCGTGGCCGTCCCTGCCGTCTGCTTGGCCCCGATGTGATCCTGCGGGTCAGCGCTGAGGTTTACTACTATCCCGATGCCCTTGTGGTGTGCGAGGACACCCTGGACCTGACCACCCGTGAGGTGCAGACGGCGCGACTGGTTGTTGAGGTGCTCTCCGACTCAACCGAAGCCCACGACCGGGGGACCAAGTTCAAGAGCTATCAGACGCTACCTGGCTGTCAGGAGTACCTCCTGATTGATGGGCGTCGCCGCGGCGTCGAACGGTTCCACCGTGGTGAGCAGCATCTATGGGTCTATCAGCACTACACGTCCGGAGAGACCATCACCCTGGACACCGTTGGTTTGACCTGCCCCATCGCTGACTTCTACGAAGACGCCGGCATGTAACCGCGCTCACATTATGCATCAGGCATGGTCAAGGCGGGTGCCATATGATGTGGATCCTGTGCGATGGAATGCCGGACGACCAGTTCGCTGCCCGGCGGTTTCAACGCTGGCTGCCTCGACCCTGTTGAGCAACGCCAGTGGCCTCGGCCGTTGCCCGGCGGTTTCAACCGCCGGCTGCTAGCTGCTCTCGCAGTTGCACCGCCGTGGTCACGGGGGCCTGGCAGCTAAACCGGCGGCACACGTAGGCCGTGGCCGCAGCCTCGCGCATCGTGCGGCCCTCCAGCAGGGGGATCTCGCCCACGGCCACGTCGTCCAGGCCACCGCTCCAGGCGACCACCGTGGTCGGCCTGTAGTTCTTACGCAGGACCTCCAGCAGCGCGGCCATGCCGGGGTCGTCGGCCGAGCCGACCAGGGCCACCTCAGTCGGCGGGGCCAGCATGAAATCCAGCGCCCCCAGCAGCCGGGTGAATGCGCCGGGGTACTCAGCCATGGGCCGCGCCAGCGCGGCCAACACCGCCTCGGCGGGCGCGCTGTAGCGCTCCTGGCCGGTATAGGCGGCCAGCCGCAGCAGGCACTCCACGGCCACCGAGTTGCCTGCCGGCGCCGCGTTGTCCATCAGGTCCTTGGGCCGCCGGAACAGCGCCTCGTGGTCGTCGCTGGTGCTAAAGAAGCCCGCTTCGGCGGGGTCCTGGAAGCGGGTCACCACCCGTTCCAGCAGCGCCCGCGCCGCTGTATAGTACGCCAGGTCAAAAGTGGCCTCGTAGAGCGCTAGCAGGCCATCGGCCAGGAACGCATAGTCCTCCAGGTAGCCGTTGAGCCTGGCCTGGCCGTCCTTGTAGGCGTGCAACAGCCGGCCATCGCTCTGGACCATGGTGGAGAGCATGAAGCGGGCGTTGCGCTCGGCGATGTTCAGGTAGTCGGCGCGGCCCAGCGTCGCCCCGGCCTCGGCAAAGGCGCGTAGGGCCAGCCCATTCCAGGAGGTCAGCACCTTCTCGTCGCGCGCAGGCTTGATGCGGCGCTCCCGGGCCTGGTAGAGCGCGCCTCGGCCGGTCTCGACCACGGCGGTCAGGTGGTCCACATCCACTCCACCGGCCTGGGCCACCATTGTCGCGTCGCGCGGCACGTTCAGGATGGTAGACCCCTCGAAGTTGCCCTGGGGCGTCACATCATAGTAGCGCATCAGCAGCGTCTGGTCGGCCTCGGCCATGCCAGCGGCGGTCAGCGTCTCGCGAATCTGCTGGGGTGTCCATAGGAAGAACTTGCCTTCATGACCCTCGCTGTCGGCGTCCTGTGACGAGTAGAAGCCGCCCTCGGGCGCGGTCATCTCGCGGGCCAGGTAGTCCAGTGTCTGCTCCACGATGCGCCGGTAGTAGGCGTCGCCGCTGACCTGATAGGCGTGTAGGTACAGGCAGGCTAGCTGAGCGTTGTCGTACAGCATCTTCTCGAAGTGGGGGGTCAGCCAGCGCTCGTCCACCGAGTAGCGGTGGAACCCGCCGCCCAGTTGGTCATACATGCCGCCGTTGGCCATGTGCCGCAGCGTGCTCTCGGCCATCGCCCAGGCCCCCGCGTCGCCGGTGCGCCGGTAGGTACGCAGCAGGAACTCCCAGTTAGCCGGCTGGGGGAACTTGGGCGCTCCGCTCAGGCCGCCGTAGCGGTGGTCAAAGGTCCTGCTCAGCGCCGCGTAGGCGCTATCCAGCAGTTCCGCACCCAGGGGGGCCGCGCCTGCCGCGCCCACGCCGCGGCCCAGGTGACCACGCAGCCCTTGCGCGCTCTGGGCCACCTCGTCGCGGCGCAGGGTGTAGGTCTCGGCCAGCGAGGCCAGCACCCGACGGAAGCCGGGCAGGCCATGCCGATCCACCGGTGGGAAGTAGGTGCCGCCGTAGAAGGGCAGCCCCTGGGGCGTCAGAAAGACGGTCATCGGCCAGCCGCCCTGGCCAGCCATGGCCTGCACCGCCTCCATATAGATCGAGTCCAGGTCGGGCCGCTCCTCGCGATCCACCTTGACGCTGACAAAGTGCTCGTTCATTAGCGCCGCCGTCTGGGCATCCTCGAACGACTCGCGCTCCATCACATGGCACCAGTGGCAGGCCGAGTAGCCGATGCTCAGTAGGATCGGCTTGTCCTCGGCGCGGGCGCGCTCCAGCGCCTCTGGTCCCCAGGGATACCAATCAACAGGGTTATAGGCGTGTTGCAGCAGATAGGGGCTGCTCTCGTGGATCAGCCTGTTGGGCGTGCCGTGCGTCATGGCCCTACTGCCCCCTCATCTCTCATAGCCCTCCGCGCGTGACTGTCATGTCAGATCAGTACCCAATCGTTTCCATGTCTGCATAAGACCGTACCTTTTGGCCGCTGTCCCGCGTTATAGGGATAGGTAACACAGAAGAGCGCCGTGCTCGCCAGCACCTTACCATGCCTACTCTAATAGTATGCCCATCCGAGGCCCTATGGCACAACCGGGGGCCACGCGCGATGGATCCGCCGTGGCCTGGATTCACCTTTGGGTATGCGATTGATGGGGGTAGCTAACCGTTGGTAACCGTGCCTACAACCTCCCAGAGGCTGTGGGGACGCAAAACGGGGGCCGTCGGTAAACGGCCCCCGTTGAGGTATGAAAGGTGTGCGCCTTCCCGTTGCCTTCGTCTCGCGTCTGTATCTGCTCGCTGTCTCGTGCTGATCGGTCAGGATGGGGCGGACATTCGCTACCGCCGCTGCTACCTATGGATCGCTTGGACAGGGAGCCCTCTACCTACATGACCACTGGCCCGATTGGCCGATGCGGAACATGTAGGCAGCGACGTTAGCCGCCGCAAACGGGTCCCAATATGTCCGTCGTTCGCCAATTCGACTGGCGTGCGACCAAAATGTGGCCGGCATGAACTGAAACAGTCCTGCCGCGCCACTTGAACGATTGTAAGCCCCGGGATTGAGCCCACTTTCGCAGACCGCCACCCGCCGCAGCCAATAGTAGTTGACGCCCCAATGCTGAGACGCCGACCAAATAGCAGCCTCGGACGAGGACATCGCCCCGGCTCCCGCCACGTGGGGCAGCAGGAGTACCAGAGCCAATCCCAGAGCCACCAGAGTCTTCCGCATGTTTCCTTCTCTCCTTGTTTCCAGCCCCAAAAACCGCTTCTGGGGGAGGCGCTACGGAGGGAAGGCGCACGATCAAGGAGTATAGCAGCACATTAAAAGATTGTAAAGAGGGTTGCCCCGGCTCGACCTCGACCTTGCCCGCCCCTCTACCAGAGATGAACTGCTTCTAGCGCCCTCGACCCGGCGCCGCCGTCAGGTCGTTTTTTCGCTGAACCGTGTCTAGGCGCCTGTCCACTTCCACCACGGGATCACCGGCCTGACCCGCTAACCATGCCGCCATCTCTAGAGAAACCGGCTACCGGCATGGGGTAGACAGGGACAGTGGTAGCGGTGGTCGAGAAAATGTCGAGTGCGTCGTCCTCGATACGGACACTCAGCAGTCAAGTCCCGTACCCATTTTGGCTCAAGAAAACCAGGCGCGCAGTTTGCCCAGCAGCGCGGGCAAGTTGAGCAGGTCGCCCGGGCTGAACTCCTCCCGCTGGCTCACGGCCAGGCAGTATTTGCCCCCGCCGCTGCCCTGCTCGAAGACCACCAGGTAGTATGTGCCGTCACGCGGGGCCGGGCGGTTCAGCGTCTGGACGCACCCAGTAGTCGGTGTTGCTGAACGACTCGTGGAACACTGGGGCGGTCAGCATCTGGGCTCTGGTGGGTAGGAGCGTCTGTAGACCCATGCCTGCTGGGATTGCTACCGCCTGCCGGCCATCAGCAGGGCGGGGCAGGCCGGGACCCACCAGGGCCAACCCTGGTCCAAAGCCGGCATAGCGGGCCAACCTGGGGATCACAATCTGGGCGTAGAGGGTCTGACCCCGCCGCGCCTCAAAGCGATAGTAGTCGGCGACGCGGCCAGCGCCCAACCGTGTGTAGAAAGCCCAGGAGATGGCCACATCGGCGACGAGCAGCGCCTGGCCTGGCGTGTGGTTGGCTCTCTGGGGGAATACAGGCTTGTGCGCCTCAACGCGCCGGGCGCCGGCCAGCAGCAGCGCCAGGGCCAGCGCCACGGCTAGCAGCGCCCGTCGTCGTCTTGGTCTGGTTGTGATTTGCTGCTCCTGGCCGCGCCGTTCAGCTTTCGTCATCATCATCTCTCCTCGTTTTGCCAGTCCCAGTGGCGCATGGATAGCGAACATGGGCTGCTGGGTCTGGGTAGCTGGGCTGTCCCGGGGCTGGCGACACACCGCCGCCAACCTCGTCCACAAAGCTGTCCCCATCTGTGGATAGTTGAGCGCCACTGCAGATAACCAGACACGGGCATGCGCTGTTTTTGACTCTACCCGAGTAACTATTTAGCGGCAAAAGCTGGGAGCAAGGGAGTGCCCAGGAACAGGCGGCGCAGGGCGAGAAGCACGGGCACGCCTTGCTTCTTGAGGGTCGAGATGTAGCCCCGCACACGGCAGAAGGCGGT
>JAABUM010000252.1_pt1 | contig 104574 bp, 93 predicted proteins | sample 5559161 | NCBI WGS metagenome assembly JAABUM01 (sample SAMN10711868, study PRJNA513369) | rock metagenome | isolation source: Antarctica rocks | place: Antarctica: Victoria Land, Siegfried Peak nord
CCTGCGCCGCCGCCACCTCAGCCCGTAGCTGCGCGTTCTCGGCCCGCAGTGCTGCCACGTCCTCTTCAAGGCTCATACTCCTAGCCTACCACAGGTGCTCCGCTTTACCCCAACTCTGAACACTTACGCCAAACCGCGCATCGCCGCCCGCGAGATAGACCAGTGGTCGGACGATCTGGCCGCCGTGGCTGCCTACCCCAACGTCTACTGCAAGCTCTCCGGCATGGTCACCGAAGCCGAGCCGGGGGCATGGACCCCCACCGACCTGCGGCCCTACGTGACCACGGCGCGCCACCTATTCGGGCCGGAGCGGGTCATGTTCGGCAGCGACTGGCCGGTCTGCCGCCTGGCCGCCACCTATAGCCAGACGCTCGATGCCCTTCTGGCCGCCTGTAGCCTGCTCACCCCCGACGACCAGGCGCGCCTGCTGGGCCGCAACGCCCGCGCCTTTTACCGGCTACCCTGAACAACTCGCCGGGGCTTTGCTCCCTCTTCTGGAGTAGACTGGAGGAATACGGCGGAAGACCAGCTGACTTATGCGGCTCGCCGGGACCTGTCTGCCCCAAGTAGAACCGAGAAAGGCGTCCGTGACCATGGTCGCGCACCCCCAGCCGCCCCTCTGGAGCGTCCAGGCCTATCTGGAGATGGAGCGCGGCAGCCCCATCAGGCACGAGTACCTCGCCGGCCATGGCGTAGACATGGCCGGCGGCACGCGGCGGCACAGCCGCATCGGCGTCAACGTAACCGCGCTGCTGAGTGACCTCGTCGGCGCCGGCCCCTGCCAAGTGTTCAACTCGGATATGAAGGTGCGCATAGACGCCCGCAACTACGTGTATCTCGACGCCGCCGTGAGTTGCCACCCTGATGATACAGCGGACGGCGAGGCCGACTTTATCAGTCATCCTATCCTGATCGTCGAGGTCCTCTCCGACGACTCCACGGCGCGCTACGACCGCGGAGACAAATTCACGCTGCTCTACAAAGGGCTGCCATCGCTGCGCGAGTATGTGCTGGTGGATGCCCGCGCGGTGGCCGTGGACATCTATCGCCGCGCGGAGAGCAGGCCGTGGACAGAACAATCCTATGGTCTAGGCGACGTGGTGAACCTGGAGAGCCTCGGCGCAACCGCCCTCATCTCCGCTTACTACGCCCACGTGGCACTGTGACTTCTACCCCACCTTGTAATGCTCGCCGGCAGGGTATGGCGAGGGTGACGCTGCCCCTGTGGGATTGTAGTTGAGGGGTATGACGCCCGACAGAAACGGTTTATGATAAGATCTAGTCAGGATAAACACGTGTCGCGGCACGAGGGAAGGGCATGAGTCTCACGGAAAAGTTGCGTCAGGACTTACAGGCCGTGATCGAACAGGCTGAAGCGGGCAACACGGCTGAAGCGGTACGCACGGCGCGCAAGGCACTGCACGAGTTGAACGGTGAGCGGCTGCTCACGCTGACGGAGGCAGCCGAGGAGCTGGGTGTGCGTTCGACCACTATCGTGAGGTTGTGGAGCCAATCCGGATTCCTCTCTAGCGTGCGCCGCGGCAATCAGAGCATGATCCCGCTGGCCGAGATCGAGCGGGTTCAGGATGATCAGCGGGTCCAGGCTATCCGCGTGGCAGACAGGCTGCATGACGCTAGCAGCGAGTTTGGTACGGACGAAGGGCTGACCGACGATGAGATGGAGCAGCTCTCTGCTAGCCGGCCGGGCCGCTTGCCATGGCAGACTCAACAGGGCCGGTGATCCGCGCGGTTCTGGACACCAACGTTCTGGCGCCATTCACGATACGCCGCGACTTGCAGCACGCAGCCCAGGACGGCGCGTTCACAGCCCTCTGGTCACCTTGGATTATCGCTGAGTTAAACCGGGTACTGACCTGGAAATGGATAGAACGTCGGTCCTCCAAGGTGGCAGGACACAGGCACGCATGCGATCTCTCAGCAGCAAATTGGCGTCACTGCAGCACAGCCGCCACAACGATGATGGACTTTCTGCTGGCCACCTTTGAGCTAGTCGAGGCGCCGCCACCGTACCCAGCAGCATGGGAGACCCTGCGCGACCTTAAGGACACGCCAATCTGGGCCGCGGCGGTGAACGGCGAAGCACGGTACGTGGTGTCGAATAACACGCGCGACTACCCACCTCGCCAGGAGGACGGACGAGCCGTCTACCAGAGCGTGGAGTATCTCAGCGCCTCAGCGTTCCTTACCTTGCTGACATCCTCCGAGTCATAATCACACCAAGAAGACTGCGTGATCAAGTACATTGGCTCCAAGCGGGCCATCGTGGGCCAGATCGCCGCTATCGTGGGTGGGGTGGCCGGCGTGCGGCGCGTCTGCGACCTGTTCGCCGGCACAACGCGGGTGGGTCAGGCCCTCAAGGCCCGTGGGCTGTTTGTGCTGAGCAACGATCTGGCCACCTACAGCGAGGTGCTGGGCCGAACCTATATTGAGGCCGACGCGCGCAGCGTGGACCGCCCGCGGCTGCTACGGCTGCTGGCCGAGCTACAGGCCACGCCGCCCTGCCGTGGCTACATCACACGCACCTTTTGTGAGGAGGCACGCTACTTTCAGCCAGCCAACGGCATGAAGATAGACGCCATCAGAGAAGCTATTGAGGGCGTGGCCCGCGATGAGGTGGAGCGAGCTATCCTGCTGACCAGCCTGATGTTGGCAGCAGACCGGGTGGACTCCACCACGGGGCTGCAGATGGCCTACCTGAAACAGTGGGCCCCCCGCTCCTATAACACGCTGGAGCTGCGCCTACCCGACCTGCTGCCCGGCGCTGGCCTGGCGCTACGCCAGGACGCCAACGCCCTGATCCGTGACTTGGACGATGTGGACCTGGTATATATTGACCCCCCCTATAACCAGCATTCGTTCTTCTCTAACTACCATATCTGGGAGACATTGGTGCGCAACGACCAGCCCGAGAGCTACGGCGTGGCCCGCAAGCGCCTGGACTGCCGCACCACCAAGAGCCTCTATAACCTCAAGCGGTCGGCCCACAGCGCCTTTTGCGACCTGATCAGCGCCGCCCGCGCGCCCTACCTGTTGGTGTCGTTCAACACCGAGGGCTTTTTGAGCATCGCGCAGATTGAGCAGGCGCTGAGCGCCCGCGGCTACGTCGCCTCGATTAGCCTGGACTTCAAGCGCTACGTGGGGGCCCAGATCGGCATCTACAACCCCCAGGGCGAGAAGGTGGGCGCCATCTCCCACCTACGCAACCGTGAGCACCTGTTCCTGGTCGGCCCCCACCACCAGACCGTCGAGGCGGCGCTGGCCCCTCTCCAGCACGCTTCAGCCACCGCCCAACTGGCCCTGCCCCTATAAGCTGGGCTGGTCGTGTAGCAATCATCACATGAGGGGTTCCAGGGGTTCCAGGGACCTTTATGCGCCGTAGGTGTTGGGGATGCGTTTCTTGAAGTCGTAGTACCAGGCCTCGCGGAAGTAGGCCTGCTGGCTGGGGGTCATCGCCGCGATGGCCTCGGGGGCAAAGTTGGGCCGGTGGAAGTTGACCGCGAGGTGGTTGTAGGCGAAGAACACGGCCACCCGGGGATGATCCTGGTTGGTCCAGGCGGGGCCGGCGTGGGCCAGGTTCTCGGTGAAGATGACCACCGACCCCGCTGGGCAGGAATAGCCGTGCAGGAACGGCGATCGCTTATCCGGCTCCAGCGACTTCTGCGACGCGGGGATGGGGAAGTTGGCCTTGTGGCTGCCGGCAAGAAAGACGGTGCCGCCGTCGTCCGGCCCCACGTCCTCCAGCTCCCACACCACGCGGGTCATCGCCGCGTCAATCGTGCCGTTGACCACGTGGTAGTGGAACCACGGCTCGGGCGTTGGCCCACCCTGGTGCAGCCCCTGGCCCTCTTCCTTGCCGTACTCACGCCAGGTGGTGTGGCACGACTCCAGCCGTAGCTCGGGACCAATTACCTCGTGCAGGATATCCTCCACCACTGGGTGGTCAATCAGGCTGGCGATCTTGCCCCCCGGCAGGCCGCGCGCCTCGGGAGGCAGTTGCCCCGGGTCGGCGCGCATCAGTCTGATCTGCTCCTTGATCGCGGCGGCCTCGGCCCGCGAGATCACCTCGGGGATGACTAGATAGCCGCTGAGGTCGAAAACGAACTTCTGCTCGGCGTCCATTGTGTGCTGCTCCTCTACACCTACGCGTCAACGCTCATGCCATACTATCCCATGATGGCCTACGCCTCACCCAGGCGCAAGATCCGCCCGATCTGCACCCGCGTGATCGCGTAGGCGCTGGCCGCCAGCGCCACGGCAAACGCGGCCAACAAGATCACTACCAACCGCACCACATCCTGCCAGGGCACATCAACCAGGAACGGCGGCGTGGTGAACTGGGCGATGGGCAGATACGGGATGAACAGCTGCCCACCCAGCAGCCCGATGACCAGCGCGGCGACCACGCCGATGGCCACCAGGAAAAGCTGCTCCAGCAGCAGCATGGCCGCCACCTGCGCCGTGGAACTGCCCAGCGCCCGCAGCACGCCGAAGTCGCCGGCGCGCCGCTCCATGGATAGGTACAGATAGGCCACCAGCCCCAGCATAGCCAGACCCGCCGCGATGATGAAGCCGATTGAGGTGACACCGTAGATGCCCACCTGCAGGGGATTATCCACGATGTTGATCGGCGGGGCCTGGGCCTCGTAATCCACCACCACCCGGCCGGTGCCCTGCACCGCCGCGATCACGCGGTTGGCCGTGGCCGCGCTGCCGTCGGTGGCCATCCACATCTCGCTCGGGCCGGGCGCGCTAGACAGCGCGCGCAGGTAGGCCATGTTGACGATGGCGTAGTAGCCTTCCGGTGGGTTCAGCGTGGGGAAGTAGTGGACGACGCCGGCCACGGTGACCAGCACCGGCGGCGCCCCCCCCACGCTCAACTGGATCTGGTCGCCCACATGGGCCTTTGTGGCGTTGATCAGCGCGTCGTTGATCACCATGCGCGGCTGCGTGGCACTGCCGAGCAACCCCAGAAGGGCAGGCAGCGACTGGGTGGCGAAGTCGCGGCGGAACCAAGCCACCCGGCCAAAGCTGGATGGGTCGATACCCAGCACTTCGATCGGCGAACTAAAATCGCCGGAGGCCGCGTCGGCCTGGTACGACTCCACGCGCAGCACTGGCGACACCGCGCGCACACCCTGCTGACGCATGTGCCACTCAGACGGCAGGGCCAGCAACTGGTTGATCTTGGGGTAGTCCTCGACCAGGCGCAACGACGCGCCGGCCTGGTAACGGTACTGGTCGTCCAGGTTTGAGCCGATCGTCCCGGCCACCGCCGCCGCGAAGACGCCGATGGAGAGGGTCAGGCTGAGCAGCATGACCAGCCGCACATACTGGCGGGGCGTGCGGGCGATCGTCTGCACGGCCATGCTCAGCGGCACCGAGCCGCGGCGCAGCATGAGCGCGGTGGCCGCGCTGATCAGGGGCAGCAGGCGGCCCAGCAGCAGCGTGCCGGCCAGCACGAACAGGCCCGGCGTGAGCACCACGAAAGGATCCCGAGACAACGCCGACTGGTTCTGGCTTGGCGCGATGGCCCCCTGCTTGGTCAGCACCCAGTAGCCATAGAGGGCCACGGCCATCAGCAGCGCATCAAGGTAAAGCTGCTGCCACAGCGGGCGATAGCGCCCCCGCGCCTGTTGCTGCTTCTGGCCACTCATGGTGCGCCGCGCCGCCGCCAGCGCCGGGATCAGCCCGGCCACCACGGCGATAGCCGCCACAACCGCACCGGTGGCGAAAGTGGGTGGGCTCAGCCCCACCGCGCGCGACGCGCCGTTGCCGAACTGCAGAAAGCCGGAGGTCTGGCCGATCTTGGCGGCCACTGGCAGGGCCAGGAAGGGTCCGAGCACGATGGCGATCAGCCCCAGCAGGACGCTCTCGACGGCCTGAATGCCCAGGATCTGGCGGGCCGCCGCGCCGCGGCTGCGCATCAACACGATCTCGCCAGCCTGATGGTCCAGCACCAGTTCAGTGGAGACGGTCAGGTAGTAGAGGATGATCAGCACTACCGGCGCGGCTAGCAGGTAGAGCAAGATGTTGAGCAGGGCAAATGTGCCCGCGAAGGATTTCAGGGCGCCTGCCAGCGTGGCGAAGGTGGTTGTGCCGGGGGCCATGCGGGGGACCAGGGTGGTGAAACGCGGCAGGGCGGCCTCTATCTCAGAGGCCGCCCCAAAGTGGATCGCCGAGGGACGGATAGCCACCTGCCAAGCGTACTCCGGTGTCGTGCTGGTGGCCAGCATGGACAGGTCGTTGAACGCCCGCTGAGAGATCAAGCCCAGCGACGACGAGTTGATTGGCGGTGAGCTGGCCTGCCAGTAGGGGTCGGTCGCGCTGGTCGGCGTGTAGATGGCGGTCACCTGCAAAGGCGGGATACGCTGGCCGGGGCTGAGATCGGGCACCAGCAGGGCCAGCCGCTGGCCCACCGCGAGGCCGGAGCTTTCCGCCGCCGCCCGTGAGACGGCCACCGGGATGCTGCCGTTGGCCAGCCGGTCGGCGCCCACGAACGCGCCGCGCAGCACCCGCGCGTGGGCGGCTATGCCGCCCAGATATTCGATGAAGCCACCACCATAGGAGGTCGAGCCGACCGCGCCGCTCTGGCCCCAGGCGGTGAGCTGCCAGGGGTTGGGCAACTGAAAATGCGCCGACACGCCGCGTACGGGCAGCCCCAGATCGGCGGCGGCGGCCCCGCGCAGGTAGGAGTCCATGAGGCGCAGCGTCGGATAGGGCATGCCATCGGGGCGGCCGGGTGAGCTGGTCACCCCCACGGTCACATCGTCGCCATGCGGGCTGAGCGTGGCCTGGAGCATCACGTCGGCCATCGCGCCGGAGTACAGCGACACGGCACAGACGAGCGCCACCGCGACCACGATGCCCAGCAGGCGCAGGCCGACCAACGCCGGGGCCGCCCGTGCCCTCTGCACGATCAGCCGCACCAGACTTGCCCAACTCCCCACCATCACCATGATCCCTCTACTGCCGGTTCAGGCAGGTTATTAGCCCCGTGCATGGAACCCCGAGGCCGCGGGCGCCCACAAGGGGACGCCCCTACAACCAATCGCGCATGTCAGGCCCGACGAGCAGGGACCGCGGGCGCCCACAAGGGGACGCCCCTACAGGCGACGACCGTTGGCGCGGGGGATGTCCCATCAGGCAGCGGCTCTGATTCCCCTCAAGAACCTCTCCAGGAATGAGGAGTGGCCAGGGGCAGCAGCTAGCGGGAAGCCCGCCAACCACCGGACCCTGGCCACCACGCTACCTGACCCGGCGTTTATTGATCCTGGTTGACCACCACCATCAGGGCCGGGTGGCCCTTAACCGAGCCGACCACGAACACGGTGTAGATGCTATCCGCCGCCAGCGTCACACCGCTGACGCTGACCACCGCCTTGGTGGTGGCCGTGGGCATCACGCCGACCATGGCGTAGTTGCCGGGCATTACCTCGACCGGCGCCGAGGTGGCCTGGTAGGCCACCGCCGTGGCGAACGGGATCATCCGCTTACCCATCATGCCCGCCACGTCTACCGCCGGGGCATCGGGCGAGAGGTGGATCACGTGGATCTTGACCATGCCCTTGGAGGGGGCCGTGTTGTCGTCGGTTAGCACCACGGGAGCCACCTTGCCGGCGGTAACTGACGCGGCGACCGTGTAGTCGCTACCGGCCACCACGGCCTGCTTGACATCAATCAGGCCGCCGGTGGCTGGCGGGATGACCAGGTTGGGGTACTTGCCCGCAGGGAAGACCTGGATGTGGCGGACACCGGCTGGCACACTCTCGTAGGTGCTGACATCGCCAAAGCTGGCCCGGGTAAAGGCGCGGTCGCCGTCTACATACACGTCAACCGGTCCCGCGCCAGGGACGGCATGCACGATGCGCACGCGGGCCAGGGTGGGCAGCACATCGGCCATGATGCGCAGGCCCTGCGCCGGACCAGCCAGGCTGCCGATGGCATAGAACGTATACACGCTACCGGCCAGCAGAGTGACCATGGGTATTGTTTTGGCCGCGATAGGCCACCCAGCGGGCCGCACCTGCAGGTCCACCGTGCCCGCCGCAACCTCCAGATAGGGCGAGATGGTGGCGTAGCGCTTGTTGGCGAACAGGATTGGTCCGCCCTTCACCGCCACGTCCACCGCCGGCGTATCCGCTGAGAGATGGACCACGCGCACGCGGGCCATACCCTTGGTCGGCGGGGTCACATTGTCGCCAACCAGGAGCGGCCGGATGCGGCCCAGCATGCCGCCCAGAGCCAGCGTGTACATCTTGTTGGCCTGCAGCATGATGCGCACGCTGACAAGGCCCGTGCCACTTGATTTGGCCCCGGTGGGGAAGACTTGCAGCAGGTGATTACCCGGGGCAACCATCTCATAAGCGCTCAGGTCGCCGTAGGAGGCGCCGCCGAAAGTGCGAAAACCATCAATATAGACATCTACGGCGGGCGCACCCACCACAGCGTGGAGCAGGCGCACCTGGGCCATGGGGGCGGCGGCGGCCCGTGTGGGCGCCGCGGCGGCGGGCAGCAGGCTGCCGGCGGTGAGGGCAAGCAGCAGCGAGGAGACCAGGATGGAGCGAAGAGGCATGCATATGCGCATGGACATGAGTCCTTTCTCTACGATACACCGGGACCACGGCGGCCCGGCGGCGGGGTGACAGGCGAACAAGGCGAAGTACGGGGTACCCAATAGGCGCCTAGGCTTGACGGCTGCTCAGTCTGTCTGGCGCTCTCTCACCTCCCTGCCACAAAATATGGGCGGCGCGTCACGGCGCCGCCCGCGCGACCTACATCTTGATCGCGCCGCTGCCCAGTCCCTTAACGAACAGCCGACTGGTGAAGGCGAACATGATGATCAGGGGGAGAGAGGCCAGCACATAGCCAGCCATCAGCGGCCCCCATTGCTGCTGGTTATAGAACGACTGGTTGAAGTGCCACAGGCCGATCACCAGTGTCTGCAGGTTATCATCGCTAAGGGTCACATCGGGCCACACCAGGTCGTTCCAGGTGCCCACGATATTCAGCACGGCCAGCGTGCCCAAGATACCGCCGGAGAGCGGGATGGCGATGCGCCACAGCATGGTCAGGTCGCCCGCGCCATCAATGCGCGCCGACTCGAACAGTTCCTCGGGCAGGCCAGCGAAGAACGAGCGCAGCAGGAACATGCCGAACACCTGACCGCCGGCGATGTAGGGCAGGATCAGCGCCCATAGCGTGTTGAGCAAGCCTAACTGCTTGACCAGGATGAACGAGGGGATCAGGGTCAGCACGGCGGGCACCATCAGCAGGGCCAGCACGGCGTACCACAGGATTTCCTTGCCCGGGAAGTTGTAGCGGGCAAAGACGAAGCCGCCGATGCAGGAGAACACTAGCACTCCGGCGCACGACGCGCCGCTGACGATCAAGCTGATCTTCATCGGGTTGGCGATGCTCTCCCAGGCCGTGCTGTAGTTCTCCCAATGCCAGGGCAAAGTGAAGGTGAACTGGGCATGGTAATACTGGGACAGGTCCTTGCCGCTGATAAAGAGCATCACGATCAGCGGCAGGAAAGTGAGGATGGCCAGCACGAGCAGGGCGATATTCTTGCCCAGGTCGGCGCCGCGCAGCAGGCGGCGCACCCGTTGCGCGGTGGTCGTTCCCTGGACTCCCGCGCCGGCGCGGGGGAAAGCAGGCGTTGTCTGGGTGCTCACGATCGCTCGAGTCTCCTTACTGTCGCGGTACGCCGGATCAGGCCGCGCGGCCTTCATACTCCATCTCGGAGCGGATGTACTTGAAGTTAACATAGGTCAGCACCAGAATGACCAGGAAGAGGACTACGCCGATGGCGCTGCCATAGCCGTAGTATTTATCCGTGAAGGCTGTATTGAACATATAGAGACCGGGCACCAGCGTGGAGCGGCCCGGACCGCCGGCGGTCAACACAAGCTGCAGGGTAAACTGCTGGATGCCGCCGATCATGCCGAAGATGAGGAAGAACTTGATCTGACCCATGATATGGGGGATATCAATGCTCCAGATGCGGCGCAAACCCTGGCAACCGTCCATGCGGCACGAGTCCAGCACCGACTCGGAGATGTTCTGCAGCCCGGCCAGGGCGATCAGCACGCTGGTGCCGCCCACGTAGGGGAAGCCAAAGAACATCACGCCGTACAGCGCAATATGGTAGTCGCCCAGCCAGTCGTGGGTCCACCCACCATGACCGGTCCACGACAGGAAGCTATTTACGATACCCGATGTGGGGTCGGTGATGAACTGCCACAGCAGGATGCCCACGATGCCCGGCACGACCACCGGCACAATAAAGGCCAGCCGCCAGAAGTATGAAACACCCTTGTTCTTGAGGTTGAAGATCAGCTCAGCCACGCCGATGGGCACCACGATACCCACGACGAGCTGAAAAGCCAGGATCTTGAGCAGGTTACCCACGGAGTACAGCAGGTCATCGTCGGTCAGAAGCTGCTTGTAGTTGTCCAGGCCATTAAAGACCGGGTCGGTGATACCATCCCATCGAAAAAACGAATAGTACAGAGCTGAGAACGGCGGATAGTAATTGAAGATGAGCAACAGGAGCAGGCCTGGGGCCAGATACATGTAGAGGCGTTTGCTCAACCAGATGCGGTTGCCGAGCGTACGCCGGCGCGGGGAGATCACCACGGCAGGACCTTTCCTACAATAGACGCGCCAGATCAGACAAGGGGACCGTGCGGCGGGGAGTGGGTAGCGTAACCCACTCCCCGCCCCGACGGCCGGCTGCTAGCGGAGGCTAGCTACCACTTGCTAGTGTCCCAGGTGCCCAGCTTTGTCTTCGTCTTATCGTTGAGGAGCAGTTGCGCGTTAGCCTCCTCGACAGCCACCTTGTCCAGCGCCTTCATCGCCGAGTCGAGGTCGCGCTGGCCCTGAGCGTACTCGGTAAAGATCTGAACCAGCTTGTCCTTCCACTTGGGACCGTAGATACCTGTAATGGCGATGCCATAGGCGAAGCCGTTGACCATGGCCTTCTCGCCCTCAAAGAACTTGGTCAGGCCCGACTTGTCCGGGGCGCCCTTGACCGAGACCACAAACTGGGGCTGCTCGTTGACCACCGTACTATCGTTGGCCGGCGTGGTCAGGTACTGCAGGAAATCAACGGCCATGTTGACGCTGCCGTCGTTGACCGCCGTCTTGGTCACGGCGTAGTTCAGCGACCCATAGCCGCCCACGCCCTTCGGCTTGATCAGGCCCGGCTTGACCGACTTGGAAGTCTCTTGAGTGATCGAGGGCAGGTAGAACGTGCCGATGTCGAAGCCACGGCGTGGGTCGTTCTTCAGTTGCGCGCTAGTCCAGGTGCCTTCCCACATGAAGGCTTCCTTGCCCTGCACGAAGTTCTGATAGTCATTGCCGCGCGTCGCGGCGGCCCAGCCGGCGCACCAGGTGGGGCTCCACTCCTTCATCACGCGCATCAGTTCGCGGAAGCCCTGGTCGGTTGAGGGCAGCCAGCCCTTGCGCAGGGTAGCCCGCACCATCTCCTCCACGCCAACCGTGCCGGGGATATGGGTGGGCTGGTAGCGCAGCACGTCATATTTCTGGATGTCCTGCCACATCAACTGGTCGCCCAGCGAACCCCAGGCCCACCACTCCTGCGGCACGTAGTAGGAGCAGAAGGGGACAGCGCCCGCGCGGCTCTTCACCTGGGCCAGGTCTTTCATCCACTGGGCCCACGTGGCCGGCTTATAGTTGTTAGGGTTCAGGCCGGCCTTCTTGAGCAGCGTCTTGTTGTAGTAGACGCCGGTGGAGACCAGATCCATGGGCACCCAGCCGTAGTGGTGGTTAGGCGACTGGGCTACCGTCTTGTAGGGCGGCTGGAACGTGTCCATCCACTTGCCGCCACTGGGGTTGTAGGGGTTTGGCTGCTGCAGCCACTTGTCCAACTGCACGATCTTGCCGTTGTCGGTAAAAGCGGGATCGGTCTGCCACCAGATCATGTCCGGCGCACTCTCGCCGGTGAGCACGGTACGCGCCCAGGTCTGGTAGTCGCCAGCAGGGCCAGCCACGAACTTGATATGCACGCCGGGGTGCTTCTTCTCCCAGGCGTCAGCGACCAGGCGCATGGCCCGCCGCGGCGTGGTGTTGGTGGATGAGAGCACCATTGACTTGGTGGGATTGTAGGTCTGCGCGTAGAAAGAGATGGTGCCCTGGAAGCCCGCCGCGCTACGCGGGGACGCCTGCACGGCGCTCAGGGGCTGGGCAATGAGCATAGAGAGTGCGAGGGCGCCAATGCCACCTTTAACAAGACGATGATTCACGGTTCTATGTCCTCCTAGACACTGACTAGACTACGAGGTCTACTGAATGGATCTGCACCGTGTTAGTACACCATGTCACCGTTCTCTCATGGCCGCGGTACTCACCAACGTGTCCGCGGCCCCAGGCCACCTCCTCACTCAACAACATCCATGTCCAGCGGCCCTCCAGGTGGGAGGCACCGTGAGAACTCTGGCCGCTCCGCCACGCCGTAGCGCCGGGTTGAACCCGACCCGCGTGCTTAGCAAAGCTTCAGGTGCTCTAACCATATAGCACCGCGCGAACTGTGTCAATACTCAACACTTCATGTTGTATTCTGAGCGTTGCGCTCGGATCACGTGACAACAGCGCCGCAACGCCACACCAGTAGCCAGACACTTGCGCATGGTTTTGGCCAGAACCCACTGGCCGTTTCACTGCACATGCGTGCCCTTCCTGGGCGTCCGTGACCGCTGGCGCACGCGCGCCATCGTGTGCTACCCCTCTGTCTGGCCGCCACGCAGCCGCAGCAGTTCCGCCTGTAAGCTGGCTATCTCCTGCTCACGCAGGGTCAACTCGCGCGCCTGGAAAGCCATCTCCCGCTCAAGCTCACGTGTACGCCGCGCCTCCTCAGCGTCCTCAAACCAATAGGGCACGGGTTCGCCCTGGGGGTCGAGGACACGTAGCAACGGCCCGTCGGGCACGAACGAGATGTCCAGCCCCACGCTGTGGTAGCGCCCTTCGGCGTCAGGCAGCCACTCCCGCACATTGCCATCGCCACCACGCCGCCACGCCCGCGCCTGACCAGCCAGGTACTCCTGCCGTGGATCGAACACCAGATACTCGGTCACACCCAACAGCATCAGGTACCCGTATGCCTTGCCCGCCTGCCGATGGCCTCTCCACGCCCGCTCCAGGCTCACATCGTAGGCCCATGTCGAGGGGCTGGCTACCTCCACCACCAGCATCGGCGGCCCCTCCACCCGCACATCCAGGTCACGCCGCGCCGCTGGCCCCAGTGTGGGGTGGACCGAGATATCGGGCGCCGGGCTCCACCGCTCACGCCCTGGCACGTCACCGATCAGCGTCAGTTGGTCTCCTACGTGCCACGGCCACTGCCGTTCCCGGGCCAGCGTCTTGAGGGCCAGCCCGATCACGCGGATCGCGTCCTGATGCCAATCCGCGCCCACCATGTCCTCCTCGGTGTCGTCATGGAGCCAGCTGTAATCCAGGACCTGCTCCTGTTGGGCGCTCATGGGATCCTCCTGCCTGTACCCATCCGCCCCAGTATACGACACGCGACACTGGCAACGGCCATCGCGGACTACCACAACGGTCTGAACAGGAGCAACGTGCGGGCTGCCGTCCACGACCACGATAGCTAGGCAGAGAGGCCAGCCATGACCAGAGCACTAAGCCAGTAGCTGATCTCCTGGCGGGTTCCTGACCCCTGCCTGAACGCGGGCCGTCTGTGCTAGATGCGGTAGACCCGCGCCGCCGTGCCGCCCAGGATGGCCTCGCGTTCGGCGTCGGTGCGGCCTGCCAGCGCACGGTTTGTCTCGGTCCACACCTGGGCATAGTCGCCGGCCAGTTCGCACACCGGCCAGTCGCTGCCGAACAGCAGGCGATCGGCCCCAAAGTGGGCAATGGCCTCGTCAATGTAGGGCTTGAGGTCGGCGGCGGACCAGTTGTGGGGGTCGGCGGCGGTGTTCAGCCCCGACACCTTGGCGTACACGTTGGGGTAGCGCGCGGCGGCGGCCATCTGTTCACTCCACGGCTGCATCTGACGGTCCTTGATCGGTGGCTTGGCCAGGTGATCAATGATCATGGTCAGGTCGGGCACGGCCTCGGCCAGCGCGGGCACGTGCTTGAGGTGGTTGGGAAAGACGGCCACCACGTCGAAGGTCAGGCCGCGCTGGGCCAGCAGCTTGAGCCCCTCGATCACGGGGGCCTGCACCACCCAGTCGGGGTCCTGCTCGTCGTGGATCAGGTGGCGCACGCCCTTGAACGCGGGGTGCTGGAGGTAGCGGTCCAGGGCGCGGGCCGCCTCGGCGGGGCGCAGCAACGGTACCCAGCCGACCACCCCACCGATCCAGTCGTGCTCGTCGGCTTGGCGCAGCATGGCCTCGGTGTCCTCATAGGAGTCTGCTGCCTGCACCAGCACCGTCTTGTGGATGCCCGCCGCCTGGAGGTGCGGGGCCAGTTCGCCCGGCGCGTAGGTGCGGTAGATCGGCCCGGCGGCCGGTGTCAGCCAGGGATACCGCCCCGTCTCCAGGTTCCAAAAATGCTGATGCGCGTCAACCCGCACGCCGGCCATACCCCCTCCTCACTGTACTCATGCTAGCTTCCTATGGCTAGCGCCCCGAAAGTCACCCGCGCGAACACACCCCAACTCCACGGCGCCCACACACGTAGGGTGATACCACAGCAGGCGTCAGCATACCTAAAGACAGCCGCGGCGCCAGCGCCCCAGAAACGTGCGGCACACCCTCACTATACAGCCACGAACAGGGCCACGGCGCCGACGACCAGCGTTCTCAACCCTGCTCAACTCGGCTCATGAGCCGATCAGGACAGCGCGTTCGCTGGGCCACCAGTACGTCAGTACGCCGGTATACCTGCTCACTTCAGACGCAGGGCTGAGCGGCCTTCCGGTGGCGCGCGGGTGTGCGCTGTAACATTCAGGCGTTCGCCCCGTCATACAGAGTGTCAGGCGCTTGATGCCCGCATGATCAGAGACTCCGATAACCATATAAAGCGTGACAGGAGGTAGGGAGCTTGCATGGAACTGATGGTTCCACCGCAGCCGGGGCCGCCACGCCTCGTCGTCGGAGGGGGCCACGTGGGTGCTGACCCCGATGTCGATCTGGTGGCCGCCGCGCGGCGTGACCCGGCCCAGTTCGTGGCCCTGTATGATCGCTACTTTCCTCGCGTGCATGGGTATGTGCGGTTGCGCGTGCGGGACACCGCCACCGCTGAGGACGTGACCAGCCAGGTGTTCACAACGGCCCTGGCGGCGATGGGCAGCTACCACGCCGGGGGCAGCTTTGGGGCCTGGTTGTTCCGCATCGCCCACAACGCCGTCGCCGACACCTACAGGGCACGCCGCCCCGACCAGCCTGGCGACGAGGCGTTGAGCGATCGGCCCGACGCCGCGCCTGGCCCGGAGGAGCAGGCGCTGACCGCCGAGCGCCGCGCCCACCTGCGCTCCCTGATGGCGACATTACGCCCCGAGCAACAGCACCTGCTGGCCCTGCGCTTCGGGGCCGGACTGGGCTTCGAGGAGATCGGGCTGGCCGTGGGCAAGACGGCGGTGGCCACGCGGGTGAGCGTCCACCGTATCCTGGAGGATCTACGCCGGAGGTATGCCCATGACCAATGATGACGCGGCCGACCGCGAGGCCGGCGATCAGGCTCTGCAGCACGATTTGCGCGCCCTCGGCCAGATCAATGCCCATGACGACCTTTTTCGGCGGGACCTGCGCGCCCACCTGGTTGAGCAGGCCCACCAACTAGCTACAGCCCCTCCACCTCAACCTGAAAGGACACCGCACATGACCAACGCACCCACAACCCTGCGTCGCACCCACACTCTGACGCCACGGGGGTCCACCCGCTTGCGCCTGGCCTCACTGGCCACGGCTCTGCTGCTCACTGTCAGTGGCCTGCTGGGCTACCTGAAGTGGCAGGCCCCTACTCCGGTCTCGGCTCAGACCATCCTGCGCCACGCCGCCGCTGCCGTGCAGTTACCAGGACCTGATCAGGTAGCCCATATGATCAGCATGGCGCACACCGTCAACGCGCAGGGGCATCACGGCGGTGTGTCTGGTCTGGACGACCCGGATGTGAGGATTGAGCAGTGGGCACAGCGCGACGCCCACGGCACAGTCGTCCGGCTGGATGAGACGTTCACCGACCCCGCGGGTAAGCTGCTGCAACACTCGGTGCATAACGGCCAGGTCACGATGCTCTACAGCGCCAGGACCCAGGAGATGTTCGTAATGACCGACACGGCGACCTCGGGGCCTCCCCCGCACCAGATCATCCCCGATCTCTTCGACCCGGCCAGCCTTCGCCAATTCGTGCTTGACGCCCAGACAGGGAGCAACACTGAAGCCCGCCTGCTGCCCCCCCAAACGATCCAGGGGGCCGCCGTCTACGTGGTGCAGGTGGTCCACACCGTGCCAGGCAGCGCGCCGTCCAACGACGCTACCCGCTGGACGGTCACCCTCTACATGGATCAGGCCACCTACGCTATGCGCAGGATGGAGATTATGAACGCTACGATAGCTAAAGGGGCCAACGTAGTGCCAGGAGGGTCTACCTCAGTGCAGATAACGTTGCAGGAGACCCTGCCACTGTCCGCCGTGCCAGCAGGCGTCTTCACCCTGCACCCTCCCGCTGGCACGCACGTGATCCAGCAGCCGGCGCACTGATCCACCGGAGCAGCCTGGGTCGGGCGGAGACGCCCTACTCGTAGAGCGGCCGCAGCCTGTGGCGTACGGCCTGGTAGCTCAACAGGTCCGTGCTGTCCGAGAGCTGATCGAGCGCCCCGCAATCGGGCAGGGCGCGTACGGCGGGGTCGCCGATGACGGCCACCAGGGCGTCCGCGATACGCTCGGCGTGGATAACCAGGTAGGGGCCGCTGTAGTAGGGCGACACCTGCGCTGGCGCGGGCGGCGTGAGGCCCAGCGCATTGTGCAGGATGGTCACCGCCGCGTAGGCCCCGGCTAGTCTGGCCTCGCGCTCCCGCCACGAGGGCGCCAGCAGGACGCCGCGCAGCAGCGGACCCACTGTGGGGCCACAGGCCAGCCGCGCAAAGGCCGTGCCCAGCCACTTGCTATAGGGGGCGTAGCGCCGCTCAATCAGGAAGCACAGCCGCATCAGGTCGCGCACGATGTTCGCGGCGACCAGCGTCGAGCCAACCTCGTCGCCCACGTCGCCTGTTCGGCCCACAAAGGCCTCCTGCTGGGCAATGCGGCGCCACTGCGCGGCCAGCAGGTAGAGCCACAGGTCGTGGGGATAGTAGGCCAGGCTAGCCCGCAGGGTGGCCAGGACGCCCAGCGCGTCGTGGTACACCGCGCCAGCAGTCAGCTCCAGCAGCGTCTGCTGGGGCGTGACCAGCCAGTCGGCCAGGCGCAACTCACCGGTGGGGTTGAAGCCCAGCAGCGCCGTGGCAAACCCGCCCGCCGTGACCACCTCGACGCGGTGCTCCACCGGCCCGGCGGCCTCCTCGTCGGGCGGCCCAAAGTGGGTGGAGTAGCCGCCGAAGGCGCGCGGTAGCTTATCTCTCAGCAGGGCCACGATGCGCGGCCTGCAGGCGTCGTGGTCGTGCTCAGCCAGGAACAGCTGCAGCCGCGGCCCCCAGTTATGGTCGGTGGACAGAGGCGTGTCGTAGCCCAGCACCTCCGACCCCGGCCCCAGCAGGGCGGCGGAGTAGGGCAGGGAGGGCAAGGCCGCCGCCAGCAACGGCGCGACCACCTGCTGGTAGAAGAGGCCGCTCAGCTCCAGACCGCTCACAAACCCGCCCACCACCTCTCCTCCCGCACTACCCAGAGCCCCCGCCTGTTTGTTATGTCGTGTAGTGGTCGCCGCGCCACCAGCATAGCGCGCCGTGCAGGTGGTCCAGAGCAAGACAGAAAGCTACTGGCTTAATCCTTGCGGCGCCGTGGGCCGCGTGATTTCTCCTGGTGCTCCGGCCGCAGCTCATTTTGTTCGTGCCGACGCACAATGATTTTGTTGTCCTGGTAGCGCATCTGCAGCGCCAGACCGTGCTGCTTGGCGCGACGCCCCAAGGCCATCCGACGCCCACGAACAGCGCGCTCATCGGCAAGCGTTATCTCCACGGTCTTTCCCGCGCCGACCGACTCAATCACGGCGTCTATCTCGTCAGGCCCTTTGAGCGGTTTAGGTGAGGGATACGTCTCAAAATGTTGGGGGTCAACTTCAGTCCATGTGATCACTGCGTTTGCCTCCTACTACTATTTGCCTTTCCAAAGCCTGAGCTATTATAGGGCTTGTTGGCCAGTTTATCAACGGCGATGGAGCAGAAAGCCAGCATCTATCGTGGTAGTTTAGAACGCCTTGACACTAAAGACAGTCCGCGATCCTGCAAACTGCGTGGGGTGACGCCCAAGCGGGCCTGTGCCAAACCATCCCGTGATCCTTATCAGATGTCGCCACCGCGTGGTGGTGTATGCTGAAGGGGGAGAGCTACGGCCTGAAGAATGGTAGCGGCCGCCGTTTCGCCGGGACACGCCGGTTGGGCCGGCGCCAGCGTTAGGAGGACACGGGTGGCCAGACGCCGGGACACGAGAGGGCGCGACGAGGGCGGGCCGCGCGCCCGCTTCTCTGGTGGGCGGGCCACGACCAGGAAGCCCCCTGGTGAGCGTGACGCGCCACCGGCGGGACGCCGCGAACAGCCGCCTACAAGACCCCGTGAGCACGCCCCCACCGGGCAGCGTGAGGCGCCTCAGGGTAGCGGGCGCCGCGAACAGCGCCCAACTGGCCGCCCTGCGCAGGCCACTGGCGGGTGGCGTGACGAGGCTGATGTTTCAGGCGCGGCGGATGCGCGGCGGGCAGCGCGCCTGCGCCAGGGCCAGCAGGCCCACGCCGCGCGCCAAGGCCGCCGCCGCGAGGAACACGCTCCCCCGGAGATGGGGCCACTGGCCTTGGCCTTCCTGGCCACCTTGCCCTTCCCCCCCGACCCGTTTCAGCAGCAGGCGCTGACCGCTCTGGAACGGGGCCGCTCGGTGCTGGTCACCGCGCCCACCGGCGCGGGCAAGACGCTGGTGGCCGACTTCGCCGCCTCCATGGCCGTGGCTCAGGGCCGCGGCCTGATCTACACCACGCCGATCAAGGCGCTGTCCAACCAAAAATATCGCCAGCTATGCGCCCAGTTTGGGGCCCAGCAGGTGGGCCTGGTCACCGGCGACACGGTGCTCAACCGCGATGCGCCGCTGCTCGTGATGACCACCGAGATCGTGCGCAACCTGCTGGTGGTGGACCCCGCCGGGCTGGCTGGCGTGGGCTACCTCGTCTTCGACGAGGTCCATTTCCTGGCCGACCCCGAGCGCGGCCCGGTGTGGGAGGAGGCGATGGTGTGGGCCCCACCGGAGGTGCTGCTGATCTGCCTCTCCGCCACGGTGAGCAATGCCCGTGAGATCGCCCGCTGGCTGGAGACGGTGCATGGCCCCACCACCCTGATCACCCACGATGTGCGCCCCGTGCCTCTGGAAGACCACCTGTATAGCGCGGGGCGGCTGACCCTGCTGCGCGACGCCGCTGGCAATCTGGTCCATACCCCCTCTCCCGGCCGACGCTCCCACCACGGGCGACAGGGGTGGGATGAGGACGACGAGGAGATGGAGGAAGAGCGCCCCTGGGACCGCTACCGTCGCCGGCCGCGCACGGCGGCTGACCCCGCGCTGCCCGTGGCCGTGACGCAGGCGCTACGCGGCGCCGCCCTGCTGCCGGCCATCTACTTCCGCTTCAGCCGGGTGGGCGTGGAGGAGGCCGCCGCCTTGCTGGCCGCCTCGACGGCGACGGCGGACCCGCCGTCCGAGGAGGCGGTGGCCCGGCGGGCCACCGCCGTGGCGCGCACGCTGGCCGACCTGGACGCCGACGCGCGTGCGCTGCCGCATACCCGCGCTCTGGAGGAGTGCATCGCCCGTGGGGTGGCCTTCCATCACGCCGGCCTGATCCACCCGCTCAAGACCTTGGTGGAGGAGCTGTTCGCCGCCGGCGCCCTGGACGTGGTGTGCGCCACCGGCACGCTATCCATGGGTCTGCACCTGCCTGCCCGCTCGGTGGTGCTGGCCGACCTCAAGAAGTTCAACGGGGCCAGTGTGGAGTGGCTGACCGCCACCGAATACCGCCAACTGACCGGCCGCGCCGGCCGGCGCGGCATTGATACGCGCGGCGTGGCCGTGCTGGTAGCCCACCCCGACCAGCGTATTATGCCGATCGCCCGACGCCTGTTCGGCGAACCGGAGGCCCTCTACAGCGCTTTTGCCCTGCGCTACAACACCTTTCTCAATGTCTACGCGCCGCGCGCCGAGGACCGCCTGCTTCTGCTGCTGGAGAATAGCCTGAGCCGCTACCAGCATGTGCAGTGGCTGTTGCGCGGGCGCGACCTGGAGAGCCCCCGTTCACCCACCGCCGACCAGGAGGACAGGCGGCGGCCCAGACGACGCGAGGGCGACCACGAGCAGGCTGAGCGCGTGCTGCGCGCCGAGTTGGCCCGCGGCGATAGCCGCCTGGTCCGCTCGATGCGCCACATCCTGGAGCAGGAGGGCTGCCTGGACGCCAACGGCCACCTGCTGTTGCGCGGCGCGCTGGCCGCGCGCCTGTTCAACAGCTGGGGCATCACCTACGCAACCCTGCTGCTGGATGGCTCGCTGAGTGTGCTGGCCCCCGTCGAGCTGGCCGAGGTGACCAGCTGGTTCATCAGCTCCAAGTTCGCCGAGCCAGGCGCGGGGTCGTGGCGCGGCCGCGAGGGGGCCCAACGCAGCCCCTACGCCGCAGGCTTGTCGCCCCACCTGGCCGCGCTGGCCGACGGCGTGACCATGGGCACGGCCCGCCTACGCCACCGCGAACTGGCCCTGGAGGTGGAGCTGACCCCACCCTGGGATTTGCCTAACCACCGCTTTGTGCGCTCCTGGTGCGAGCGCGGCCTGCTGGCCCCCATCCTGGAGGAGACTGGCGCTCCGCCCGGCGATGTGCTGCAGGTGCTGGGCCAGACCCTTGACCTGCTGCGCCAGGGCCAACGCGCCCTGACCGACCTGGCTGGCCACCAGGACCCCTCGGCCTGCCTGCTGGAGCGCGCCGCCACCGCGCTGGGGCGCGAGGGCAAGCTACTGCACCTGCTGGGCTTGTAGCTCCTCCCTGCTACCCTGGGTCAACTCCAGGGCCATTTGATTGTCCATGTCGCGGTCAACTTGTAGGAGCGGCAGAGCTGGCCTTCTCTCTATTTCTGCCGGTGGCATGTACTTCCATGGGCAGGAGGTGAGAGTGCCACTCGACGGGTTTCCGTTGTTCAATCGCCTTCGGAGCGGAGGAGAAATAACTGTACACGTCGCGGAGGAACTCAAGGAGTGAGTGAGTTGACGGTCCTTGATGATGCGCTGACCCATATACGACGACATCCAAAAATGTATCTGCAATCGGACACCGCGAAGGGCTCCGAGTTAGCTTCCCTGCTTGGTGACGAGGTCCTGGTAGCAACAGGAGAGCAGGCGCAGGTCAGCCATGAGAGCGCATGGTGGGTGGTAGCCAGTCGCAGCGACTAGCTAGATCTACAGGCTGGCACAACTCTCAAAGATATGTTTACGAAGATTATTCCGTTCCCCAGGGCAGGCGCGAATTCCATGCGCCGTGAGGTGTTGCTTACAGCTTTCGCGAGAGACGTGGTTACCCGTGACTGTGAAAGCTCGTGCATCATTAAGGGTGACGTAGAGAGTCAGGATCTCATCTGGCCGCTCATGTGGCGAGACAAGGAGTGGCAGCGTGTTGTCGCGTTTCGCCTTGAGGAGAACGCGGGGTAATGGGCTTGGGGATGATAGCTTTACAGGAAGACGGAACGCCGCCGCGCTCCCCTATAGAGCATAATGGGCAGCAGCGGATACAGCCAGCCCATCATCAGGCGCCCCGTTCTGGTCATCTCTGTCACACCGTTAGGCGCCGTCCTGCAGCTGGCGCAGGTCGGCCTCGAACTCCACAATTGAGGCGCGCAGGCGCTCCATGTGCTGGCCCACGCTGACCCGGCCCGTCTCGTCGGCGCTGTACATGTCCCAGCACAGGGCCAGGGCGGTGCGCAACGTGGCGATGACCTGGCGCAGGTCGGCCTGCTCGGCGGAGATGGCCCCCAGGAGCTGGCCGGAGGCCTGGCCCAACCGCAGGGCCAGCTCTACGGGGGTCAGGGCCACGCCGTCGCCCAGCGGAGCTGCCCCTGGCCATGCCCCTGCCGTCGCCGCCAGATCGGCGGCCAGTTCACCCACGGCGCTGGTCACCTCCACGTCGAGGGCACTCCACGCCACCGCCGGCAGACGGTAGAAGGGGCTGTCCGCGGCCGCACTGCTCTCATCGTCCTCGGCAGCGTCACGCTCCATGCCCTGCTCGTCTACCATGGCTCCCTCCACGCCTCTATTATTGATCAACTAATAGGAGAGTCTACCAGGTCAGGCCAGGCACTCCACGCGACACTGCCCCGCTGCACCGGCCACGCACCGTGGGGGCAGCCGCCTGAGGCTAGCGCCCCGCGCCGGTCAACAGAGGCAGGCGCGGCGTCCTCAGGCGCGGGGGAGTCGGCCACGCGCATCATGGCCCCACCCGCTCAGAGGCAGGGTCGCGCAGCGTGTAGCCCACACCGCGCATGGTCTGGAGCAGCTTTTGGGGGTAGGGATCATCGAGCTTACGGCGCAGGTTACGCATAAACACGTCAATCACGTTCGAGGCGTGGTCGGCGCCCAGGTCCCAGGCCCCGGCGGCGATCTGATCGCGGGTGAGCACCTGACCACGATGGCGCAGCAGCAGCTCCAGGATAGCGTACTCGCGGGCAGTCAGGCTGATCGGCGCGCCAGCGCGCTCCACGCGGTGGCTACGTGGGTCCAGGGTCAGGTCGGCCACGGCCAGCGGCCCCACCTGCAGGGCCAATTCACGGCGGCCCAAAGCGCGCAGGCGAACCAGCAGTTCGGCGAAGGCGAACGGCTTGGTCAGGTAATCATCGGCCCCCACATCCAAGCCGCTGACGCGGTCCTCAACCTCTTGGCGGGCGGTCAGCATCAAGATGGGCGCGCGCACCCCGGTGGCGCGCCAGCGACGGCAGACGGTCAGCCCATCACAGCCCAGCAGCAGCACATCCAGCACCACGGCATCGTAGAGGTCCTGGATCAGCAAATCAGTATAGGCCAGGGCGGCGGAGCCATCGGCCACCAAGTCAACCGTGTGCCGTTCCTCGCGCAGCCCCCGGCTGATGCTCTCGCCCAGGGCTGGCTCGTCTTCCACAACCAGGATACGCATCGCTCTCCGGCCCCTCCCCTTCCCTATGATGGTAGCGCATTGGGGCCATCACGTCCGCGCCTGAGCAGGCGTGGTCCGCGGCGCCGCGGACGCGCCTCAGCAGGCCTGCTTCGCTGCCAGGAGGACCAGGCGCAGGCGTCGGACGCTCGGCTCTCCTTCCAACACACACAGTGGCTGGTCTTTGGTAGCTGCTTCGCCGAGTTAGGGCGCGCACGGCTCATAGCCGAGTCCCAAAAACATCAGCGTCAGCATTGATTGTAGGCGTGGCCCCACGATTATCACGATCCGTCGGTTGTCGCGCCGCCCTGCTACGACACCAATCACCAGAACGTTGTGCTGGATGAGGTGATCAATCCCGGCGCGGTGATCAACTTCAACGACGTGCCGATCGGCGAGACGACAGCCCGGGCTGCTGTCTTCAAGATCTTTGCCTGTGGCCCGGTGACCCTGCAGGTCAAACTAGGCACAGGTCCGGTGGCCCCCTACTCCGTGCTGACCCCGGGCGGCTCCATCGTCGTGCCCCATGCGCTCACCGCCTACGTCGAGGGGCGTATCTGGTTTGGCTTCACTGGTGGGGTAGGCGGTACCGCCGCACCCGCAGGCACGGTGACCATCCACTGTGTGGAGACGGGCCAGGACTTCCCGTTCACCCTGCACGCCAACAGCATCGCTCGCCCAACCGTTGCCGCCATGCTCTGCCTCGACCAGTCGGGCAGCATGGGTTGGCTGGCCGGCATTGACGCCACGACTAAGCGCATCGACGTGCTGCATCAAGCGGCGACCAACTTCATCCAGCTCGTGCAGGACAGCAATGCGGACCGCTCAGCCCAAGCATTGACGACTACTTCCGGCTGACCAAATACTTCCTGCAGATTCTGGCGGGAGTGACCAATAACACGATCGTCACCGACCCCAACGGGTACATCGCGCCCGGCATGAAGCTGCGCATCCCCTTTGTGCTCAACGAGACGGATATAGACACCACGGTCATCCTGCTGACCGACCTGCCCTCCCCCGTGCTGAACTTCCTCATCGAGACACCGGCTGGCGACCTGATGGATCCCGCCCAGGCCACCGCCCTAGGGCACACCTTTGCCGTGGGCGCTAACATGAGCTACTACCGCTTCACCCTGCCGCTCCCAGTGGGCGGCGCGCCGGCCCAGACCGGTACCTGGTACGCCGTGCTCGATGTGGACGACAAGCTCTTCGAGCGCTACGCGCACGCGGGGGATCAATCGCTGGGCGCGTGGTCGGCGCGCATGGCCCATGGCGTCCGCTATAGTGTGAACGTCCAGGCGCTCTCTAACCTCAAGATGGAGGCGCATCTCACCCAGAGCAGCCTTGATCTTGGCGCCACGATGACGCTGCGAGCCACGCTGAGCGAGTATGGCATCCCCGTCACTCACCGCGCTAGCATGCGGGCCGAGGTGCAGCGCCCGGACGGCACGCAGGCCGTGCTTGCTCTGTTGGAGAGTGAGCCCGGCGTCTTCGAGGCCAGCAGCCTGGCGCTTATGCAGGGTGTCTACCGATTCCACGTGGTCGCCTCGGGCGTGACCATGCGTGGCGTGCCCTTCACCCGTGAGCAGCTGCTCACGGGGGCAGCCGTGCCGGGCGGCAATAACCCATTCCCCACCAGCGGCCCCTCTACCCGAGGTCAGGATGAGGCCCTGTGCAAGCTACTGCACTGTCTGCTAAGCCCAGACGGGTTTGGGCGTGTGCTTGCCGCGCAGCATAGCGACCCTAACACGCTTCAGAAGTGTGTCGAGAGTTGGTGCGCCTCGCGCCTGGCACCGCCCTCGCCGGAGGAGTTGCGCCAGCGGGAAGGCGCCTAGACAGGAAGGGAGCAGGTCCCTGGCCGCCGTGAGGTGAGGCCGCGACGGCCCGATCAAGGACCTGCTCCCCCGCACCATCGTCATCGGGGTTGAACCAGGAGTCTGCTTTACCACAGCTGGTACTTTGCCGATAGGCTGTTAGTAGACTGCCTCGCGGCAGGCCCGCTCAGTCACCGCCCGCACGAGCAGGTTTTCGGCGCGGGCAAGCTCCTGCTTGGCTTGGTGACACAACGCGACAGCACGCAGGGCATCAGAGGTCAGGGCTTCCTTGGTCAGCCTCTGCGTCGAGTCCAGGTGATCCCGTACTTTGTCGTCCATGGCCTTGGTGTCCTTCACATGCGCCTATTAGCGTCGCCGGTTCGCGCGGCTCAACACGGTTACGAGCGTAGGGGGCAAGCAAGAAGCGTGCCAGGGCTAGGGAAGGCGCGGCGCCCCAGGATACGGCGCTGCCCGTTTGCCAACGGAGGAGCCCGTCAAGTCAGGTCAGCCGCTCTGTGTACTAGGAGGAGAGCAACGCCGCGCCCAGGCCAGACGCGACGGGCCGGGCCATGACCACCCGTTCCAGGATCAGCGAGGTGTAGGGGCGGCCGGGCAGCACCGTTTGCTCAGCCGGCGCGAAGCCGTGGCGTCTGTAGAACCAGACCAGGCGGCTGTGATCGCGGGGGGTGTCCAGGCGCAAGGCGCGCAGGCCGCGGCGGGCGGCCTCGGCGTCGGCGAAGGCCAGCAAGCGGCTGGCCACGCCGAGGCGCTGCCACTCCGGGCGCACCGCCACGCGGGTTACATACAGGTAGTCGGCGCCTTGGGGCGCATGCAGGCGCAGGGTGCCAACCGCGCAGCCGTCGGACTGGCCGTACAGCAGGTAGATCTCTTTGCCCACCAGGTCGGCCAGCACATTGTCTGCCGTCTCGGTGGCCCCGCTCAGCACAAAACCATCCTGAGTCCCCGCCGCGCAGGCGGCACGCACGATCTCCGCCACTACCGGCGCGTCAGCGGCCTCAGCCCCCCGGATGCGCATCGGCTCCCCCCACCACCCGTCCCGTGGCGCCATCGCTTGCTCCCATCACCCGCCACCTCGCATATGCATAAATATACTAGTTCTTGCATAGTTATGCAAGGGGTAAACACCGCGCTGGTGTGACCTACAATCGTGAGGAAGCTCAGGCTACCGTGCGGCAATGGGCGTCTCCCAGCGACCTAACGGGGCCATGCTCAGGACATCAGGTCACGCCCACGACGCGCTGGTGTGGTTGCGGGCGGCCTGAGCCCGCATTGGAGAGGTGGCTTTGCCCTGACGTTCGCCCGCGAGGGCGGGCGCGGGGCTGCATCCCATCACATACCGTCCTGATGGTGTTTTAGGGCATGGTGGGTGGGCGCTCCAGCGCGGTGTCCGGCGGCTCAAAGGCACGCACCCGGTCGGCCAGATCCAGCACCTGCTCGGCGCTCATGGCATTTTGGGGCAGACTGGCCACAAAGGTGAGCAGGTGATCCAGCCGCAGCGCCGGGCAGGGCGGGTCGCTCAGCTCTAGCTCGACCTGAGGATGGGTGAATACGATGGCCCCAGAGGGCGCTGTGGTCACGCCCCAGCGGTTCAGCAGGCGCTCCAGGAGGCCCAGGGTGCGCCGCAGTTGCGCGGCGGGGTTGCCGATGCGCAGGTCATGCACGCGGCCATCAGGGGTGATGGCCCAGCGCCGCCAATGCCCGGCCAGGCAGACCACATGGCCATCGTGCGCCTTGGTCTCCAGGCCCAGCAAGCCATGTGGCCCCAGCAGCAGGTGGTCCAGCTCACCCTGGGGTTGGGTAAAGCGCAGCCCATTGACCAACACATAGCGGTCGTCCAGCGCGCGCAGGGTGGCCGTCACGGCCTGCTCGCCAGCCAATCCGGCGGCCAGCGCGTCCACGGGGCCGCTCTGGCCAACGTCGTGCAGACGCAGGGCCAATGCAGCCACGATCACGCACAGAAAGCCCAGCGCGGCGGCGGCGTGCTGCCCCTGGGCCATCAGATAGATGCTGACCAGGGTTATCGCCGTCAAAATCAGCATAATCGGTAGGCGTAGCGGGCCGGTGGGCCGGTGGGCGGCGGCCAGTTGGTCGGCCACCAGAGTGCTTTTTGTGATGAGGATCATCAAGGGGCCTCCGTAGTCGGGGCGCCACAGCGCGCGTATCGTATAATGAAACATCGGCCGATGCCCTGGCAAGCCGTGCTCAGCACATCAGCCTGACCAGAGGACGGCCCCACATTCGGACAGGGCATACTCTCCACTCGGGCAGCAGGCGCCCGACCAGAGCAGGGCACATGCCCCAGCCAGCCAGAGCCTGAGCCCACCTGACAGGGGACTATACCGCACACGAGAAGGAATGAGAGACGTGGCCAAGGCGGCCCAGGGCACGGCGCCCGACGAGCAGGTTATCGCGGTCAACCGGCAGGCCTTCCACGACTACGCCATTGACGACCGCGTGGAGGCTGGGTTGGTGCTCACCGGCACGGAGATCAAGTCTATCCGCGCTGGCCACATCAACCTGCGTGAGGCCTACGCGCGCATCGAGCGTGGTGAGGCCTGGCTATGGAACGCGCACATCGCCCCCTACAAAGAGGGCAATCGCTACAACCACGAGCCCACGCGCACGCGCAAACTGCTGCTGCACCGCCGCGAGATCGCCGCGCTGGCCGGCCGCGTGCGCATGCGCGGGTATACCCTGGTGCCCCTGCGCCTGTACCTGCGCCACAATCGGGCCAAGGTAGAGTTGGGACTCGCCCGCGGCAAAAAAGAGTTTGATAAACGCGACACGATTGCCCAGCGTGACGCTCGGCGTGACCTGGACCGCGCCATGCGCGACCGCCAGCGGCAGTAGGGCCGCCTGCTTATCCACCGGCGTGCTCGGTATACCGCTATGTTCGTGGATGAGCGGCAACCCTGCCCACCCCCCGATGCTATAATCGTGCTCAGTAAAGGGCTGCTCTCCGCGCCTTGGGAAGGAGCACAATGTGGCGAAGCGTGTGCTAGCCATTGATGATAATAGTGATCTCTTGGAGCTGCTGCGCGATGTGTTTGCCGAGGAAGGCTTCGACTACATCGCCTGCGCGCGTCCCCGCGACGCCTATCAGACGGCCCGATCCAGCGCCCCCGATATCGTCCTGCTCGACGTGATGATGCCGGCCATGAACGGCTGGGAGGTGCTCAACCTGTTTGTGCTGGACCGCCAGCTGCGTCATGTGCCGGTTGTGCTGATGACCGCCGCGATGGCCGACGCGGAGCGCCGCCTGGGCAAACTTGGCCTGGCCGATGTCTCGATCCTGAGCAAACCCTTCGACGTGGATCGCCTGCTGGCCCACGTCAACGACGCGCTGGGTACGGCGTCGCTGGCTGAGGAGCGGCCCGACCGCCTCGCCCCCACCGGGCCAACCCTCTTGCGTGACGACCACCTGCCCTGATCGGCCCGTGTCCCCAGGAGCGGCCCTGGCGGCTCAGCTGATCAGCAGCGCCAATGAGGCGCTCCCCGCGCCCTACCGGCGCTGCTGACCCGACCGACTGGGGTGTCGTGGCCTCCGCTGGGGAGCTATGGTGGTCCCATGGACCCTCTATCGGCGGTTCTCGTACGCTGTGTGGGACGCTGCCCCGCTGTTGGTGGGGTTGACAAACTGGTCCCTGCCACAGCAGCATAGATAGGAGCAGCAGCCGGTGCGCTGCCTGAACCGACACCTGGCTAGAACTGGGGGGAACATGCGAAAATCACAGGAGTGGAAACAGCAAAAGGGCGTCTTCTACGCCGTCAACAAACAGCGCAAGCGTACCTACCGACGTGTTGACGATGGCCCGTGGGCCGACGCCGAGATGCTGGACAAGGAGGCTCTGGTTACCGCCGAGCAGGTGGGCTGGGACCGCATTGAGGGTGGCTGGTTCGCCGTGTATAGTTTACCGGTCTGAGCGGCGCCCCTATGACACGGCAGCCACAGGCCACGGTACTAGGGGGTACCGTGGCCTGTGGCTGCCGCTAGATAGTGCGGGATGTGACGAGTTGCTTTGTGCAACAACGTCGGCCTGACCTTACAAGGTCATGGCAATGGCCGAGGGCGCCCTCAAGAGGCGCTCCGGCCGGCGGAGCCTGCTAGCTCTGGCCCTCCTCACGCAGGCGGCGCAGCAGCGCATCGCGCTCCTGCCGGTCGCGCTCGGAGCGGCGTCCACCGCGCTGTGGCGGCGCCTGCGATCCACTCTCCTGGCGGCTGTACTGGGACAGCAGCGACTGCAGGGTCACTTCTTCCTCGACGACGGGCGCCTCAACTGGGGCCGCGCTGTACGGCGATGGGGCTGGCTGTGACTCCGCGGCCGCCGGGCGCTGCTCCGTGGACATCGGACGCTGCTCGGGGGTTTGGCGCGGCTCGACAGGCAGCGGACGCCACGGGGCTTGGCGTGGCTCCGTGGACGCCGGGCGTGGCTCAACCACTGGGCGCAGCGAGAGGCCCACACGACCCCGCTCACGATCCACCGTGACGACCCGCACGGTCACTTCCTGACCAACCTGCACCACCTCCGAGGGGTGGCCAATGCGCCGGTCAGCCAGCTGCGACACGTGGATCAGCCCGTCCTTGCGCTCCCGTAGCCCCAGGTCAACAAACGCGCCGAAGTCGGCCAGCGTCCTGACCCGGCCGGTGACCATCTCCCCTTCGCTCAGGTCACCCAACGAGCGCTGTGGCGGCAGCGTGCGGCGTGGCGTGATGGGCCGTTGCGGCGCGGCGGGCTCCGGCGTCCTCGCTTCCGTCAGCGGCTCAGTGGGCTCGGCCACGCTACCATCCGGTGTGGCCTCCTCCAGGCCGACATGCTCCGCGACAGGCGCGCTGATCCCTGGCGATGCGCTGTCCTCCTCGGCGGCAGCGCCTGAGTACGGTGCCTCCTCTATGGCGACGTGCTCCACCACAGGCGCGTTAGCTTCGGGTGTAGCCTCCTGCGTGGCCGCGCCATCAGAGTACGGCGTCGTTTGCTGGGGCGTGCCATGCTCCACCATAGGCGTGCTGACGACCATCGGCGCAGTCTCTTCCACGACGGCGGCATGTTCCGTGCTAGGGACGCTGGCGACCGATGTGGCCTCCTCCATGGGGGCAACGCTGGAGTATAACGGCTCCTGAGGCGTGACATGCCCTATGGCAGGCGCGCTAACGGCCGGCGCAGTCTCCTCGGGAGCATAATGCTCCGTGATGGGCACGCTAATCTCAGGCGTGGACTGGGGGGCGGTGTCGTGGTGGACCAGCGGCGCGTCTACCCCATAGCCTGGCGAGGCAGGCGCCGGGTCAACAGTGGGGCTGGTCAGGCTATTGTCCACTCCGCTGGGAGCAGCCCTCAGGTCCAGCTCGCGCGCCGCCTCGGTTGCCCTACCGTCCACCGCCTGGTGGGGCGGCGTGTCGGCGGCGGCAATTGTCTCCGCTGGCGTCACCACGATCTGCTGCGCCTCGTAGTGGCCAGGCTGGCTTAGCCGCTCCTGAGCCACCTGCTCACCCGTCTCAAGGTCGGGCGGCGTAGGCGCGGCGCTGGAGCGGTACATCCGTGTGTCACTCTCCTCGCCCGGACCGACCTGGCCCACCTGGGCAGGCGGCGCCGAATAGCTACTCGGCGCCGCGGAGGGAGTCAACTCGGCTGCCCCACCATCCGCCGCCTGCATGTGCAGCGCGCCGGCGTCGGCGCGGGCCGATGCTGGCCCGCTGGCGTCAGTTGAGGGCTGCTCGGTCGCGACCTGCCAGTCCTCCGAGGCGGGGTGGACGGCCGCGTCTTCTGAAGGAGGCGCGGCGAACTCGGTGGGGAAGAGAGCCGCCGCCGTCTCCTCGGCGTCCTGAACCTCCTGGCTCCCTAGCGAAACATCTCCTGGTTCGGCAGGGGTGACGCCCGCTGGTTCGGAGCTGCCTGACGATCCCACGATAGGCGCGTCGCCGGCCACCGCCTGGTGTTGGTCGTGCGCTATGGCCAGCGGCGCCGTGTCCTCCGCCGCTGGCTCACTCTGGTCGGCCGCGCCCATGCCGGCCATCCGGTCGGGTCCCAGGCCCTGTTCCTGCATTCTCACACTCTCCCTGTTGCCCGGTATACCGCGGGCACACACATGCTCTTAGACAGGTATGCCCTGACTCTTCCCCCCATTGTAGCACCCTGCCCGCACGAGCACAGAAAGCCATGCGCGGTCAGGAGCAGTAGGTGTGTCAGCGCTATAGCCCAAATGGGCTATTTTGCTCTGGATGAAGCTGTGCAATGATGGTGAACAGAAAGCCCTCGCGGCCTGCCCTCGTGTGGTTCTTGCTTCCTTTCTTCCACACTGATCGGCTACGGCGGAGCGAGGGCTTTCCCTTGTCTGTGTCAGCCCGCCATAGCACAGGAGTTCGGTAGCAACCCGGCGGGCGAAGGAGGCGGCCCCATAACTGACCTCGGCTTTGTAGACCTGCTGGCCTGCCCAGCGTGCCTGAGCCCTCTGCAGCCTGAGCGCGAGGGTGAGCTGCTGCGCTGCACGGGGTGCCAGCGCGCGTTCTCCAGCCGACGGGGCATCCCCGATCTGGTGTGGGGCAAGAACCCGCCCAACGAAGGGCCAGGAGACACGCGGGCGATGATCCAACACAGGGTGGAACTGGACCGCCGGCTGGTGGCCCACTCGGTGGCCACGGGCCGCTACCTGGCCGCTATCCGGGGCCGCCTGACCCCGGGCAGCGCCGTGCTGGATGTAGGCACGGGGCCGGGCACGATGCTGCGTCTGGTCGCCGCCGACGCGCCGCCGGGCGCGCGCCTAGTCGGCTTCGACAACTCGCTGCCCGCGCTGGACGCGGCCAGCGTGGCCCTGCGCGACGTGGCGCGAACAGGGCTGCTGCGCGCCAGCAGCCGCCGCCAGTTCCCGCTGCGCTCGGGGGCGTTCCAGGTGGTGCTGCGACGGCTGACCCCGGCCCTGCCCCAGGAGATCCTGCGCGTGCTGGCCCCCGGCGGCGCGCTGATCCATTTCACCTACGGCCCACGGCACTGGCGGGAGGTCTACGACGTCCTGCCTGACCTGCCTCGTCCCCGCCAGACCGACGTGTCCGCCGCCGTGGCCGAAGACGAGCTGCGCCGGCAGGGCTTCGCCGCCGCCACGGCTCACCTGTATGAGGAGAGCGCCGACGTGTCCATAGACAATGTCCTGCTGACCCTCCAGGGTAACCCCGCCGCGCACTTCCTTCCGCAGCCCCAGCGTGCTCTGGCCCTGCTGGCCGATCTGAGCGCCGCCCAGGGCCAGCCCGGCTGGCTGCGCCTGACCGCCCACTATGTGGTGCGGGTAGCCACCGCGCCCTGAACCGCGCCCTGATGAGAACCGTGGCATAAAAAGGCGGTCCCCCTACTCTGGCCGGAGAATAAGGGGACCGCACAGGCCCAGAACTAGCATTTCTGCCGCGGGGCCAGGGAAAGGACGTGGTTGCGGGACACGATCACCACACCTTCTATGGTAGCGGAATGATGTAACCCTGGTATTTGCGCCATGTTAAGGATGTGTAAACAGGCGCCCCAGGGCAGCTGATGATCCAGGAGATTGTCCCTGGCGTATGCTTAGGTAGAGAGAGCGACAGGGGCAGCAACGGAGTAGCCAGAATTTAGAATAGAGGCCAGAGCATGGTGGGCGCGGCTGGCATGATACAGCGGGCAGGCAGCCCCTCTGCAGGCGCGCGGCACGGTGGCGCTATGTGCCAGAGACATCCCCCTGGTATACTGGGCGACAGAATGGAGAACACGATAGAGGGGCCGACCGACAGCGTATTGCTGGACCGCGTCCGGTCGGGTGACGCCACGGCCTTCGAGAGCCTCTACGACCGCCATAGCCGCGCTGCCTATGGCCTGGCCCTGCGTATCCTGGGCGACGCCACGGTGGCCGAGGATGTGGTCCAGGACGCCTTCCTGGCGCTGTGGCGGCGCGCCGAGACGTATGGCGAGGAGCGCGGCGCGGTGCGCTCCTGGTTGCTAGCCATCGTCCACCACCGCGCAATAGATCGCCTGCGTCGCCGCTCCTACCGCGAGGACCGCCAGGAGACACTGGAAGAGGCGGCGCCCTACCCAGACAAGGCGGACACCTGGGAGTTGGCCCGCCAGAGCGTGGAGGGGCAGCAGGTCCGCGACGCGCTGCTGCGCCTGCCGCCTGATCAGCAGCGCTCGGTCACCCTGGCCTACTTCGGTGGTTACACCCACGACGAGATCGCCCGGCTGCTGGGCGTTCCCCTCGGCACGGTCAAGGGCCGCCTGCGCATCGGCCTACAAAAAATGCGGGGCTACCTCCAGACGCACGGACAGGAGGCCCCGGGATGACGGACGAGCGGAGCCACGTCCACGATCTCGTGGGCGCCTACGTGTTGCGCGCCGTCACACCACCCGAGGAGGAGTTGGTGCGGCGCCACCTGAGCACCTGCGCCGCGTGTCGCCAACTGGAGAGCGACCTGCACGAGGCCAGTGACTTGCTGCCCGCGCTGGCCGGCGAGGCAACGCCCCCTCCCCAACTCAGGGCGCGTCTGCTGGAGATCGTGCGCGCCGAGGCGCCGCCAGGCGGCGCCGATCAGCGCCCTCAACCAGCCCCGCCGCCGCCTCTTCAGGATGTTCCGCGTCCCTTGCCGATCCGGTCCTTCCAGCGCGCGTGGCCCCTGCTGACCGTGGCCGCCACACTGGCCGTGCTGGTCGTCGGCCTCACGCTGTGGCGCTACTCCACATCAAACACGCCGCCCAAGCCAACCGCCCAGTACGCCCTGGCTGGGACTACGGCGGCCCCGCGCATCTCCGGCTCACTGGCCTACTATGCGGGCGGCTCACGCCTGGAGCTAAGCCTGCACGGCCTGCCCCACTTGCCCGCTGGCCGCGTCTACGAGCTGTGGCTGATCCGGGGCACAACCGTGGTCAAAGGCATTGGGGCCTTTCGCCCCGACGCCCAGGGCAATGGGAGCTACAGCGCCACCGGTGAGGTGGCCCCTAGCTACACCCTGGTCGGCGTCACCGTGGAGAAGGCCCCCCTGTCCACCACGCCCACCCTGCCCATGGTAGCCGCCGGCAAGATCACCGGCTAGCCGATGCGCCACGGATGCTATACTATACGGTGGCGCCGATAGGCAGGGCCGGCCGCTACGAGGGCGCTCCCGCCGCGCCGTCGGGCCACTCTGGCGAAGAGGTCGCTACCCCAGGTAAGGAGACGATGTCGCCCCATGTTTAGCCGTCTGCGCCGCCTCAACCCGTTCCGCGAGAGCCTGCAGAAGACACGCGAGTCCGTGTTTTCGCAGGTCACCCGGCTGTTCACCCAGACCGTGATTGATGACGCGCTGTGGGACGAACTGGAGACACTGTTGATCCGCGCCGATGTGGGCGCGGGCATCACGGCAAACGTGATCCAGCGCCTGCAGACCCGCGTCGAGCGCGAGGGCATGACCCAGGCGCACGCCCTGGAGGCGGCGTTGCGCGACGAGTTGCTGGGGCTGCTGGGCGGGGCCGAGGGCGCCACTCTGGCCCGGGTGACCCCACGCACGGTGATTCTGGTCGTGGGCGTCAACGGCGTGGGCAAGACGACCTCCATCGCCAAGCTGGGCCGCTACCTACAGGAGACCGAGCGCCGCCGTGTGCTGATCGCCGCTGGCGACACCTTCCGCGCCGCCGCCGTGGAGCAGCTAGCCATCTGGGGCGAACGCATCGGCGTACCCGTGGTGCGGCGGCCGGACAACAGCGACCCCAGCGCCGTCGTCTACGACGCCATGGAACAGGCGGCCACCCTGGGGCTGGATACGGTGATCGTGGACACGGCGGGCCGCTTGCACACAAAGGTGAACCTGATGGAGGAGCTGAAAAAGATCCAGCGGGTGGCCGCCAAGAGCCAGCCGGGCGCTCCCCACGAGGTGCTGCTCGTGCTCGACGCCACCAGCGGCCGCAACGCCCTCGAACAGGCCCGCGTCTTTGGCCAAGCCGTGGGGGTGACCGGCGTGATCCTGACCAAGCTTGATGGCACGGCCAAGGGTGGCGTCGCCTTTGGCGTGCATAGTGAGCTACAGGTGCCCATCAAGTTTGTGGGCACCGGCGAGAAGCTGGAAAACTTCGCCCCCTTTGACGCCCGCGCGTTTGTGGACGCGCTGTTCCAGGCTGAGTAGAGATATGTTTGAGACATTAACCGACAAACTGCAAGATGTGTTCACCGGCCTTGGCCGTAAGGACAAGCTATCGGAGCGCGATGTCGAGGACGCCATGCGCGAGGTGCGCCTGGCCATGCTGGAGGCCGACGTCAACTTCAAGGTGGTCAAGGACTTCATCGGGAAGGTCAAGGCCCGCGCCGTCGGCGTCGAGGTGATGGAGAGCCTGTCGCCGGTCCAGCAGGTGGTCAAAATCGTCCACGAGGAGCTGGAGTCCATGCTGGGCGGACGTAGTGAGCTGAACTATGCAGGCTCGCCCGGCGTGATCATGATGGTCGGCCTGCAGGGCGCGGGCAAGACGACCACCACGGCAAAGCTGGCCAGCTACCTGCGCAAGAATGGTCAGCGGCCACTGATGGTGGCTGCTGATGTGTACCGCCCGGCGGCTATTGACCAGCTGCAGACGCTGGGCCGTACCCTGGGCATCCCCGTCTACGCTGAAACGCCTCAGAGCAAACCCCTGGATATCGCCAACAACGCGCTGCGCGAGGCCCGCGCCTCCGACTATAATGTGCTGCTGCTGGACACCGCCGGGCGCCTGCATATTGACGAGGCCATGATGGACGAGGTGGCCACCCTGCGCATGGCCCTGCAAGCCGACGAGGTGGTGCTGATCGCCGACGCCATGACCGGCCAGGACGCCGTGCGTGTGGCCGAGGAGTTTAACGCCCGCGTGCCCCTCTCCGGCATGATCCTGACCAAGATGGATGGCGACGCTCGCGGCGGCGCCGCCCTCTCTATCCGGGCAGTCACCGGCATTCCCATCAAGTTCATCTCTACCGGTGAGAAGCTGGATGCCCTGGAGCCGTTCTACCCCGAGCGCCTGGCCACGCGCATCCTGGGCATGGGCGATATGATGTCGCTGATCGAGAAGGCCGAGCAGACGATTGACAAGGACACTGCCCTGGGTATGGAGGAGAAGCTGCGCACCGGCGGCTTCAACCTGGAGGATTTCCGCCAGCAGCTCCAGCAGATCAAGAAGATGGGGCCGTTGACCCAGCTGATGGAGATGATCCCCGGCATGCGCGGAGCCCTGCGCAACGCCGGCGGCATGCCCGAGATTGACGATAACCAGCTCAAGCGCATTGAGGCGCTGATTGATTCGATGACCCGCCAGGAACGGCACAACCCGACGATCATTGATGGCAGCCGTCGCCGGCGCATCGCCCGCGGTAGCGGGGCCAGCGTCGCCGAGCTGAACCAACTCCTGCAGCAGTTCCGCATGATGCAGCGCATGATGAAGCAGCTCACTTCAATGCGCGGCGGGCGCGGCCTGCCCATGGGCGGCGGCCTGGCCGGGCTGCTGGGCGGCCGAGGCTAGTCCGCTGTTCCACTGTGGCGGACAGTGGCCCCCCCTACACACTACCGGGGCAGGCCGGCCGGGGCGCCCACAAGGGGCGGGCACACCACCAGGTCGTATCAGGTGAGCTGGACCAGGCGGCAGGCCCTGGCGCGATGACCAGGGCGCTGTGGCGGGACACCACGCCAGACGCCGAGCGGGTCTACCTGGACGCCCTGCGCGCCATGCCCCCAGCCACGCGGCTGAGCGCGGCCCACGAGATGATCGTTACGGCGCACCTCCTGATGGCCGCCGGCTTGCGCCACCGCCACCCTCATCTTGCCCAGGGCGCCCAGCACGCCCACCTGCTGGCCCTGTGGCTGGGGCTGGAGACCGCCGCCCGGCTGAACGCCACCCAGGATGCCTGGTCCGAGTATACAGAAGGCGGGGCAGGCTTGGTGGCCGACGCCGCGACCCTACCTAAGGGAAGTACACGCATGGACACGCCGCTGGATGCGCTGTTGGCCGTGACTGAGGCCCTGGACCTGCTGGGCGTACCCTATCTGCTGGGCGGTTCCTGGGCCAGCATGGCCCACGGTGTACCCCGCGCCACTCAGGACGCTGATCTGCTCGCCCAGCTCGACTCCTCTCATGTCGCGCCGCTGGTAGCTGCTCTACAGGATACTTTCTACATCTCGCCCGAGGCGATGGACGATGCTATTCGCCGCTCCGCCAGCTTCAACGTCATTCCTCTTGGCCTGGCCTTCAAGGTGGACATCTTCGTGGCCCCAGACCGTCCCTACGAGCGAACGGAGATGGCCCGCCGGGCGCCACTCACGATCACCCAGCATCCCCCACGTACGATCTACGTGGCCACCCCTGAAGATGTAGTCCTGACCAAACTACGCTGGTATCAGCAGGGCAACAGCGTCTCCGAGCAGCAGTGGAGCGATATTCTAGGCGTGCTCAGGGTACAGGGGGCCACTCTGGACCAGGCCTACCTGGAGCGCTGGGCCGTCGCGCTAGGCGTGGCCGCTCTGCTGGCCACGGCGGTGGGGCAGGCCGGGGCGCCCTGATCGTCCCGCCAGCCTCAGGGTCGCGCCATGGGTAGCTGGCGGTGGACGAGGCGCACGTTCCAGCTGCAGGTGGGGATATCCGGTACCTGCTGGCCGTAGGGGAAACCACGGCACATCTGGGGCCGTTGTTGGTGGATCGTGCAGGCGCCCAGGCCGTCTTCCTCCCAGTGGAAGTGACGGCAGCGGTACCAGGCCCCACCCCGCGGGTCATCCTCCAGGCGCTCGGCCATCGCCGCGATGGTCTCCAGGTCGCGCACGTGTACGTCGGCCTGGGGCCGCCGGCCCAGGGCCAGTTCACGCTCCAGCGCCCGGCGGGGGTCGTCGTCCAGGTGAAACCGCGTGCAGCAGGCCCCGCACCGATTGCACTCGATTGCCCCAAACTCCGCCCTGCTGACGAACTTCTCCATGCTCCGACGCCCCTGCCTCCCCGCGTGATCACTCAAGTACGCCACCGCGCTCGTTCGCTACTTGTAGGGACGGGCACACCACCAGGTCCAGGTCAGCCGACCTATATCAGGGGAGGAGGCGCGTTCCCTCTGCCCTGCCTGGTCCCGCTACCCTTCCAGGTTTAGCCAGCTCACCTCAGCGGGGGTGAGTGAGACAATGAGGGCCTCCAGCGAGGTACGCAACTCCTCCAGGGTGCGCGGCCCGATCAACGGGTAGATAGGGAACGGCTGCCGCAGCACATAGGCCAGGGCAATAGTGTTGGCCGAGACACCCTTGCGCTGGCCCAGGTCGCGGGCGCGCTCCAACCGCTGGAAGTTGGCCTCATTGTACCAGCAGCGCACCATCTCCGCGTCCGAACGATCCTCGGCGGAGTAGCGGCCAGTAAAGAAGCCCTGCGCCTGCGACGACCAGGCTAGCAAGGGCATGTGGCGCGCGGCGTACCACTCTCTGCCCGTGACGCTGGCCGAGAGGCAGCCTGCCCAGGGCGGCTCATTCCACACGGCCAGGCTGAAGTTAGGCGAACTAGCCGTAAAGGGGGTCAGGCCATGCGCCGCCGCGTAGTCGTTGGCCGCCTGCAGCCGCTCCACGGTCCAGTTGGAGCCGCCAAAGGCGCGCACGCGCCCGGCCCGCTGATGCTCGTTCAGCGCCTCCACAAGCTCACCCACTGGCACGGCTGGGTCGTCGCGGTGCAGCAAGTAGAGATCAATATAATCAGTACCCAGCCGCTCCAGGCTGTCCCGCAGGTCGGAGGCGATTGTCTCGGGCCGCACCCGTGGGCCACTGGCGTCGGGGTGCGCGCCCTTGCCTACGATGACCAACTCGTCGCGGTTGCCGCGCAGCTTCATCCACTGGCCCACGGCCCGTTCGCAGTCGCCGCCGCCGTATACATGGCCGGTGTCCAGCGTCGTGCCGCCCTCCGCCACGAAGCCGTCCAGCATGGCCAGGTTGTATGGCAGGGTGCGCGTGGAGAACATCATAGTGCCCAGGATCAGCCGCGACAGCGGCTTGCCCACCCCGGCGACCTCGCCGTAGGTCATCGGCGCATCGGAGCGGCGGGCCGGGGTAGGGCCGCGCAGCGCCTCGGGCTGCTCGGCGTCGAAGGTCACCTTGACCGCCCGTCGCCAGGCGTCCAGGGTGGCCATGTTGCCCAGGGTATCCGCCCAGGTCATGCAGGGACTGGGGGCCTGGCGGCTAGCGATATGGAGGGCCACGGTGTCCGCCTCGATAGCGTACAGCTCGTTAGAACCCTCCACCACGATCTCCTGGGCCTCTGGCTGGCCGTTCTTGGTCACAAAGATGCTGTTGGCCCCCTTGCCGGGGAACCAGGGATTGGGCACGTAGATGCTGCCCTCCGAGCCCCACACGCGCGCCTCGCTCTGCACAGCCACCTGGGTGCCGCAGACCAGGCTGGCCACGATACCGCCGGGGAAGCGCAGGCTGGCCGTGGCCCGCTCGTCCACCCGGCTGATCGCCCCGATATGGGCCACTCCGACCACCTCTTCCGGCTCGGCTCCAGCGATCAGCCGGGCCATAGAGGTTGTGTAGCAGCCCACGTCCATGATGCCGCCGCCGGCGGCCGGGTTGGACAGCCGGATGTTCTCATACTTCGGCCCCATGTTAAAGCTGAAACTGACCTGGATCGTGCGCACCTCGCCGATGGCCCCGCCGCGCACCAGTTCCTGAAGCCGCGCCGTCTGGGGGTGGCAGCGGTACATGAACGCCTCCATCAGGAAGACATCATGGCGGCGCACCTCCTCGATCACGGTCATCGCCTCGCCATAGTTCGTGGTGAACGGCTTCTCGCACAGGATGTGCTTGCCCGCCTGGGCGCACTTGATCGTCCACTCGGCGTGCATGTGGTTGGGCAGCGAGATATAGACGGCCTGCACCTCCAAGTCGTCCAACATGGTCTGATAGGTGGGGTAGCGGCGCGGCGCCCCAAACTCCTCACCGAAGCGGTCGGCGGCCTCCTGGGTGCGGCTGCCCACAGCCACCAGCACGCCGGTCTCCGAGGCGGCGATGCCTCGGGCAAAGGTGCGCGCGATGCCGCCCGTGCCCAGGATGCCCCACTTCAGCGTTGCCCCATCTGCCGATGCCATACTCACCTCACGCTTCTCCATCGTCGTCATGTCGTTCTCACACACCACACGGCCTGCCGCGTGGTCAACCTTGTAGCCCCGCGGCCACGGTCGCGGGCGGGCCACGCTTCAGGCCCTGGGGACAGGGCAACGGACGGGCGATACCGCCACGGTTCAGCCGCGCCGCTATGGACCGTATGCCGAGACCATCATACCCGCTTCGGGCAGGCCGGGGCGACCCGCCGCTCAGGCCGGAGCCCTCCATAAATCCACGGGCTGCGCCACCTTGCGGTAGAAGGGCAACTCCACCGCCTGGCCCGTGCGGGCCGACTCATAGCCGGCATAGATCATCTCCAGGACGGCTCGGCCATCCTCACCCGTCTCACGCGGCTGGCTATCGTGGGCCACGCAGTCCACAAAGTGCTGCATCTCGTGGGCGAAGCCGTAGTGCCACATCTCATCGTACATAGTGAACGTCCAGCCCCGCGTGCCAGCGGCCTTCTCCACGGCGTACCCGTAGCCGTCCTCGCTGTAGGTGGTCAGCGACGACCCCAACAGCAGATCGGCGTAGGTCACGCCCCTGGTCCCGTAGATCTCAGCATGGTCCTGCATACCCCCCGCCTGCACCCACGAGGTCTCGTTGAGCCCCACCACGCCGTTAGCGAAGGTGACCACCACGATGGCGTGGTCCTCGGCGGCGGTGCGGGCGCCATGGACAAAGGTATTCAGGGTGGCCTGCACTGTCTTGACCGCCGGCTTGCCCAGCACGTGGCGGAACCACTCCAGGCCATGGCAGCCCATATCCATCAGCACGCCGCCACCCGAGCGGCGCACATCCCAGAACCATGCCGCGTGCGGCCCCGAGTGCTTCTCCAGCTGCTTGATCAGATACACATCGCCCAGGGCGCCCTCTTCAGCTAACTGGCGCGCCCGCTCATACTTGGGCGTGAAGACCAGCGTTTCGGCGTACATCAGCTTGACCCCAGCGTCGCGGCAGGCGGCGATCATCGCGTCGGCCTCATCCAGGGTACGGCAGAGCGGCTTCTCCACGATGACGTGCTTGCCCCGCCCCGCCGCTGCCACGCAGATGGGCATGTGCAGGTCGTTGGGCACGGCGATGGTCACCACATCCACGTCGTCGCGCTCCAACAGCGCCTCCCAGCTTGGGGCCACGTTGGCGATGCCGAAGCGGTGGGCCAGTTCGGCGGGCCGCTGGCTGCCCTGCCGGCCGGCAATAGCCACCACCTCGGCGTTGCGCACCCGCGCGAAGGCCTCCAGGTGTAGCTCCGTCACAAACCCCGCGCCGATCACCCCGACCCGCACCGTCGCCGCCATCGCCCCCTCCTCCCGTGCCTGTCTGCCGCTGTGCAACTCTGCCCACTCTCCCACAACCTTATCATAGCCAGGATAGGCGCGGATAGGACGGTGGACAGACAGACCGGGGGCCGCTTGTGATAGCCTACCCACCCTCTGTACAATAGAGGCATGATAATAGTTGTGGGCGCGGGCCTGGCCGGGTTGACCTGCGCGAAGATCCTGCACCAGCAGGGCCGCCAGGTGCTGGTGGTAGACGCGGGTGACGGCCCCGGCGGGCGGGTGCGTACCCGCGTCCACCCCGAGGGGTTCCTACTCGATCAGGGGTTCCAGGTCCTGTTCACCGCCTATCCTGCCGCGCGGCGGCACCTCTCGTTCACCCGCCTGGACCTGCGCGAGTTCGACCCTGGCGCGATCATCGCCACCGACAAGGGCATGCGTACCCTGAGCGACCCTTTTCAGCGCCCCAGCCAGGCCCTGCCCACTTTGTTCTCTGGGGCAATGGGCCTGGGCGACAAATGGCGGGTGGCCCGGCTGCGCTCGCGCGTGATGCGCCGCAAGATCGAGGAGATCTTTAAGGGCGAGGACACCAGCACCCACGACTTCCTGCAAGGGCGTGGCTTCTCGGACAGGGCGCTGGCTACTTTCTTCGAGCCGTTCTTCGGCGGCGTCTTCTACGACAGCGCCCTGTCCACCAGCGCGCAGATGTTCCAGTTCACCTTCAAGATGCTCTCCGAAGGCCGCACCGTGGTGCCCGCCGGCGGCATGGAGGCCATCGCCCAGCAGCTAGCCCGCGCTATCCCCTACGATAACATCCGCTACCGCCTCTCCGCGCAGGCTATTGTGAGCGAGGCTGGCGAGGCGCGCGGCGTGCGTCTGGCCAGCGGCGAAACGCTGGCCGCCACGCAAGTCGTGGTAGCCACCGACGCCCGGGAGGCGCAGCGCCTGACCTCCGTATCGCTGCCCACTGAGGGGGTGTCGGGGGCCACAATCTACTTCAGTTCCCCGGTTAGCCTGTACAGCGGCAAACAGTTAGTGCTCAACGCCCGCGCCGGCCGGTTCATCAACAACCTGGTCCAGATCACCAATATCGCGCCGGAGTACGCGCCCCAGGGTCAGCACCTGCTCTCCTGCACCGTGCTGGGCCTGCCCGACGGCGACGACCGTTCCATCGTGGAGCGCTGCCGCCAGGACTTAACGGCCATCTTCCCCAAGCACGACCTGCGCAGGCTGCGCGGGCTGGACGTGGTGCGTATCCCCTTTGCCCAGTTCGCCCAGCCCCCGGGCATCTACGGCACCCTGCCCGGCCATGGCACGCCGATCCGCGGCCTCTATCTAGCCGGGGAATACACCAACAGCAGCTCTATCCATGGCGCGCTGGAGAGCGGTGAGAACGCGGCCAACTACCTGTTGACCGACGGGACGCTGTGAGCGAGGCTGCCCACCTGCCGGTCGGCCTCGTCTACGACGAGCGCCTCACCGCCTACAACTTCGGCCCCTCCCACCCCATGCAGCCATCCCGGCTGATCCTCACCGTCGAGCTGCTGCGCGCGCTGGACCTGTTGGCCGAGCCGGGGGCTTGCCTGCTGCCCTTCCAGCCTGCTACCCGCGAGGAGCTACAGCTGGTCCACGCGGGGGAGTACGTGGACGCCGTGGCGGCCCTCTCCGCCGACCCGGCAGCGGCCCTGGGCCGCCTGCGCGACCAGGCGCTACGCGCCGGCCTGACCCAGGGCGATAACCCCGTCTTCCGGGGCGTTCATGAGGCCTCGGCCCTGGTCGCCGGGGCTACCCTGGCGGGTGCCCGCGCCGTGATGGATGGCACGGTCGCCCACGCCTTCAGCGTCGCCGGTGGACTGCACCACGCCCACCACGACCACGCTGCCGGCTTCTGCATCTATAACGATCCGGCTATCGCCATCGCCGGGATGCGCCAGCAGTATGGCTGTCGCGTGGCCTATGTGGACGTGGACGCCCACCACGGCGACGGTGTGCAGGAGCGCTTCTACGACGACCCCCACGTGCTGACCATCTCGCTGCACGAGAGCGGGCGCTACCAGTTCCCCGGGGCTGGCTTTGTGGAGGAGACTGGTGAGGGCGCCGGCTACGGCTACGCGGCCAACCTGCCCCTGGAGCCCTATACCGGCGACGAGCTGTTCCTCAGCGCCTTTCGGGCCGTCGTGCCACCGCTGCTGCGTTCATTTCACCCCGACCTGATTGTGGTAGAGGCGGGGGTGGATAGCCACTACACCGATCCGATCACCCACCTGGCTACCACCACAAACCTGTGGCCACCGCTGATCGGCGAGCTACATGGGCTGGCCCATGAGCTGTGCGGGGGGCGGCTGCTGGTCACCGGCGGTGGCGGCTACCAGCCGCACACCGTGGCGCCGCGGGCCTGGACGCTGGTCTTCGCCGCCCTGCGGGAGCGCGTGCCCCTCGACGACCGCCTGCCCCCGGCATGGCTGACCCTGTGCCGCCGCTACGCCAAGGGCGACGTGCCGCAAACCCTCCTGGACCGCGAGGCCCTGGAGATCCCCGCCGACTACGCCGAGCAGATCACCATGCTGACCGCCTCCACAATTCGCCAGTTGCAGCGTGAGCTGTTCCCTCTCCATGGCCTGGCCCCCGCCTAACACTGGGCTGGCCGAGGGGGCGCCGTCCCTCAACCCTGCCTGGGTGGGCGGTCCAGCACGGCCGCCGTGGACAGCGCCCCCTCGGCCATTAGATAGCGCAGTAGGATGGTCAGCAGGGCAGCTACCGGCGCGGCCAGCAGCGCCCCCAGCAAACCTAGCAGCGCCGTGCCGCTAACCAGGGCGAAGATAACTATCGCTGGGTGCAGCCGCAGGTGCTTGCCCAGGATAGTGGGGGCCAGCACATGCATATCCACCTGGTGGGCCAGCGCCACCAGCGCCAGCACCCAGAGCATGCGGTCCGGCTGCTGGATCGCCGTCAGCGCCACGGCGGCCCCAGCCCAGATCAGCGGGCCGACCACGGGGATCAACTCCAGGAACACAGCAGCCACGCCGACGAGCAAGGCATAGTGGATGCCAAAGATAGTCAGAATGGCGAAGGCCAGCACGCCGGCCACCAGCGACAGCAGAGCCTGGCCGCGCAGGTAGCCGCGCAGCGAACTATTCAGCTCATCCACCAGGTTCTCGAAGCGCTCCGGCCTGCTGGGCTGCAGCAGACGGCCGATATGATCGAGAAAGAGCCGGTTATCCTTGAGCAGGTAGTAGGCCACGATGGGCACCACGACCAGCTCGATCAGATCGGGCACCCGATGCACGATGCCGGGCACGGTGTGGCGCACCTGATCACGCACGATGCTGTCCAGGTTATCAAAGGTCTGGGCCACCCAGAACTGGGCCTCCTGAGGCAACCTGCTGAGCAGCCCAGTCTCCTCGGAGCGCAGCAGGCGCAGCTCGATCATGGAGTGAAACGCCGGATAGTTGTTGGCGAAGCGATGGACCTCAGCCACCACCAGCAGCGACAGGCGGTCCAGCGCCACGCCCAGCACAACCAGCAGCAGCAGGTAGACGATCAGGATGCTCACGCCCCGGGGCACCCGGTAGCGCGCGGTCAGCCGGCCCACCCACTCCACCGGCGCGCTGAGCGCATAGGCCAGGATAAATGAGAACAGAAAAAGCGGCAGCACGTGGCGCACGCTGAACAGGAACCAGATAGCGGCGCCGACCAGCGCGCCGAAGTAGACTGTCTGGCGCAGCAGGCGACGGGTCACCGCCATGGTCAACGGCACATCGGCCTCATTCTGTACGGGGGGCGCAACTGCCCGTGGTGGGGCGGACGATGGCGCTGCCGGTACAGGCTGGCGCGGGGGGCGACTCATGACTACCTCACTATCCAGGTTACACGGGGACCAGCGCTGGTCCTACTCCGGCCACGACTCGTCGTGGTCTGGCTATCCCCATTACGCGGAGGGCCAGGCAGCCGGGGTGACCGCCTGGTTTATTCTATACCGGCCACCACTACACCAACCTTGCGCCGACACAGGTGCCGGCGGCGCCTGTGCCCCTGAGTGCGCCCGGCTATCCACGCTCCCCTCTCCCTTTCTCGACCCCTGGATCAAGGCGGTATGGGATTGCCCCCGCGACAGTGGTCGCATTGTCCACGCTGCCTTGCGCCATCTCTCTTCCCATGCTATGCCTATTATTGGGTAAGAGGCGCATCATGATGCGCCATCTACCCGAGGGAGGGCAGGTGGGCACATTGCCCCGGACACAGGACGAGGGTGTGGAGGATTGTCTCCCAACAAGCCGCTGGCCCAACTGATAGCGTAGCAGAAGAGAGGGGTAGAGTGATCCGCATTCTCGCCGCCGATGACAGCCAACGGGGACGCGCCACGCTGACCGAGATGCTGGTTGCCCCTGACTTTGTCGTGGTCGCTATCGCCAGCGATGGGCGCGAGGCCCTGCAGCTCGCCCTGGAGCACCGCCCCGACCTTTTAGTCCTCGATATTAACATGCCGCACATGTCCGGCCTTGATGTAGCTAGGGCCGTGCGCAACAGCTTACCGCAAGCGCGCATCATCCTGTATTCGGCGCACGACCCGCGCGTCTTTGGCCACCGCGATGTAACCGGACGCCACAACGTGCATGGCTTTCTGTCCAAGAGCGCCTCCACGCAGGAGGTGGTCGCGGCCATCCGCGCCGTCCACTCTGGCGAGCTCGCCTTTCCGTATCCCCACGAGCCGACGCTGGAGCCGCCGACTGAGACGGAGATGGCTGTGTTGCGGCTGCTGGCTACCCGCATGACCCTCGAAGAGATCGCCGCGCAGCTCGGGAGCCGAGAGATGACAATCCGCCTCAGCCTAAACGAGTTTTATGACAAGCTAGGAGGCGAAACGCGGCATGATCTGGTCGAGCGGGCCCGGCAGCAAGGCCTCCTGCCCTGACCCAGCTCCCACGCCTTGGTCACCTTGCCCCGCGCACTGTCCAGCTGCCTCGGAGCGGTCCTCTGAGACCGTGATGTAGCCAAGGAGAGATATGTAATCTGGCGTAGTTCTCCACCATGCGCTGCTTCAGGTTGGCCTGGGACCGTGATGTAGCCGAAGAGAGACGTGCAATGCCGGAAGCATGGTAGCATAGGCGCGGGGCGCCTGACCTGATTGGTGAAGGCGCTAGAAAACTAGGCATGGAGGTGGTTGGGCGATGACCCGGCGCTGGCCCCGTCCTGTACCTCTGGCGCTCTGTCTGCCTGTTATGATTTGCCTTGCTGGCGCTGGCGCGTCGCCAACGCACGGCGCACCCGGCTGCGCAACGCTGGCCGTGGTCAACCGCTTTGCCGGCGCACTGGCGGCTCGCCGCTACCCAGCCATGTGGGCGCTGCTCGGCCGCGCCAGCCGCGCCGCCTGGGGCGGCGACGCCGGCCTGTTCGGCCGCTACGAGCGGGCCAAATTCGCTGCGCTGCTGGGCGCGCTGCCCGCCCGACCCGACTCAGGACACACCGCGCTGGCCGGGCAAACGGCCTCCGTGCGCCTGCGTTGGTCCCCTCCGGCGGGCGACGGGCCTCGCCTGCTGGATGGCTACCCCGTGCGCGTCGGACCCGACGCCACCGGGCGCTGCGCCGTTCTCGACGGCGGCTTTAGCGCGCCGGACACCCCGCTGGTCGTGCCGGCTCGACCGGCCCACCGGAGCGCTACCGTGCCTATCTTGATGTATCACAATATCTCGGACCGCCCCCTGACCGCTAGGTCACTGCTCTATGGCCTGACCGTCTCCGACGCCGAGTTTGCCGCACAGCTGACCTACCTGCGAGACCACGGCTACCACACGATCACCCTGGTGCGCCTATTCGAGTATCTTTACTATGATCGGCTCCTGCCACACCAGCCCATTGTGCTCAGCTTTGACGACGGGTACGACAACGCCTACGCCGACGCCTTCCCCCTACTCCGCCGCTACGGGGCGGTGGGTGTGTTCAACGTGATCACCGGCAAGGTGGGCCTGCGGCACGACGGGGTCAACGCCTACGCCACCTGGCCGCAGCTAGCCCAGATGCGCCAGGCTGGCATGGAGATCGAGTCGCACACGGTCTACCACGAGGACCTGGGTCTGGTCTCCCGCGGCCAGGCCCGCCGTGAGGCGCTGCTGGCCCGCATTGCCCTGCGTCAGCATCTGGGCGTGCCGGCCCAGTTCCTCACCTACCCATCCGGTGAGCCGTTCCGCTCCGGCAGCGCGGTGGCCCAGACGCGGGTACTCGGCATTGTCGCCGCCGCCGGTTACGTGGGCGCCCTGCTCGACCAGCGCGCGCCCTCCACCCTGCAGCAGGCCGCCCTGCCCTACCAGCTGCCGCGCCTCCGGGTGGCCGGCGGCGAGTCGCTAGCCGCCTTCGCCGCCAGCCTGGCTGTCCAGTAACACCCTGTAGTGGCGGCGCCAGACCCATGCTTAGCGTAGTACATCGCGGCACACGGGCGTCACCTATCACACTACCTGATCGGGTCAACCGAGCTGCACGACAGACATAGCGCATAGGGGCTATACCCCTCTAGGCCAGGATTTGGAGAGAGATGGCTGTTTCTATAGGGCCCGGCGGAGGGCTGCCACCGCTTGTGCTGGCTTCCGGTTCACCGCGCCGCCAACAGTTGCTTGCCGCGGCGGGGCTGCGGTTCACCGTCGCCCCCGCCGACGTGGATGAGACACCACCGCCTGGTGTGGCCCCAATGGACCTGGCGCGGGCGCTGGCGCGGCGCAAGGCCGTCCACGTGGCCGCCGGCTACCCGGAGGCCGTGGTCCTGGGCGCCGACACGGTGGTGGACCTCGACGGGCTGCTGCTGGGCAAGCCGGCCGACGCCGCCGAGGCTATAGCGATGCTTCGTCGGCTGCAGGGACGCAGCCACGCCGTGCATACGGGTATCGCCCTGGCCTGGAACAGTGGCGCCGAGGTGCGCTCCCAGGTGGTCAGCGCCACTGTGACGATGCGCGCCATCTCCCGGGGGGCGATAATCGCCTATGTGGCCACCGGCGAACCGTTGGACAAGGCAGGGGCCTACGCCCTGCAGGGTTTAGCGGGCGCCTGGATCAGCAGTGTGGAGGGCTCACGCACCGCCGTAGTGGGCCTGCCCATGGACGAGACGCTGGCCCTGCTGGCCAGGGTGGGCATCCACCCTCAACCTACACTGCCGTGAGCAGCGTCGCCGGAAGCCATAGTAGATGGGTAGGCGCTCTTTCCCGATAGATTTGATGTACAATAGGGGCGGCGGGCACACATCCGCGATTGTGTGGAAAACACACAGGGTGTATACTGCCCGCGTGCAGCATTGCTGCACGCGGGCAGTGGCACGAGTAGGTGGCCACGCGGGCACCCCCTGCTGGGTAGCTCGGACGGTGAAACTCAGAAAGGCGAGGCGTCGGCTTGATGCAAAAGGGATTTACACTCTGGTTTACAGGTCTGTCGGGCGCTGGCAAATCAACGCTGGCCCATGCCGTGGAGAAAGAGATCAGGGCGCGCGGGCGCAACGTGGAGATCCTGGATGGGGACGTGGTGCGGACCCACCTGAGCAAGGGTCTGGGCTTTAGCCGCGAAGACCGCGACACCAACATCAAGCGGATTGCCTTTGTCTGTTCGCTGCTCACGCGCAACGGCGTGGCCACCATCTCGGCGGCCATCTCGCCCTACCGCGAGACGCGCGACTACGCTCGCCAGGAGATCGGCAACTTTGTCGAGGTCTACGTAAAGTGCCCGCTGGACACGGTGATCTCCCGCGACGTGAAGGGGCTGTACAAGCAGGCCCTGGAAGGCAAAATCAAGGAGTTTACGGGCGTCTCTGACCCCTATGAGGAGCCTCTCGCCCCTGAACTGGTGGTCGAGACGGATACGCAGACCATTGAGCAGAGCGCCACCTTGATCATTAACAGGCTAGAAGAGCTGGGCTACCTGACGCCGGCCACTCAGCCCGCGGCCGTTGGCGTCTAGCCGGAGGGGTAGAAAAACACTGTGGCAACAGCACATATGACCTCTCCGCATGGCGGCGCCCTGGTGGACCTGCTGGCGCGTGATGAGGAGAAGGCCGCCGCCGTCGCCCGCGCCGGGTCGGCCCGTCACCGGCTCACGCTCAGCCCACGTCAGCTCAACGACGTGGAGATGCTGACCATCGGGGCCTACAGCCCCTTGCGCGGCTTTATGGGTGAGGCCGACTACAAGAGCGTCGTGACCACAATGCGCCTGGCCAACGGGTTACCCTGGAGCATCCCCATCACCCTGGCCGCCGCCAAGGCCGATGTGGCGGCTATGCGATCTGGCGACGACGTGGCGCTGGCCGACGCCACCGGGCAGGTGGTGGCCGTGCTGGCGCTGAGCGAACTGTACTCCTACGATAAGGAGCACGAGGCTCAACAGGTCTACCGCACCACTGAGGTGGCCCACCCCGGCGTTGCGGCGGTCTATGAGCAGGGCGACACGCTGCTAGCTGGCGAGATCACCACGCTGGTCCGCCCGGGCGACCAGGCGTTCGAGCGCTACCGCCTTGATCCAGCGCAGTCGCGCGACGCCTTCGCCGAGCGGGGCTGGAAAACCGTGGTGGGCTTCCAGACGCGCAACCCCATCCACCGCGCTCACGAGTATATCCAAAAGTGCGCTCTGGAGCTGATAGATGGGCTGTTCGTGCATCCGGTGGTAGGCGAGACAAAGGCCGGAGACATCCCGGCCGACGTGCGCTTTCGCTGCTACGAGGCCCTGTTGAGCAACTACTACCCGGCCAACCGCACCATCCTGGCCATCAACCCAGCGGCGATGCGCTACGCCGGACCGCGCGAGGCCATCTTCCACGCCCTGATCCGCAAAAACTATGGTTGCTCGCACTTTATTGTAGGCCGTGACCACGCCGGCGTGGGCAACTACTACGGCACCTATGACGCCCAGCACATCTTTGGCGACTTTGAGCCGGACGAACTGGGCATTACGCCACTGTTCTTCGAGCACACCTTTTTCTGCCGCGCCTGCGGCAACATGGCCTCGCCCAAGACGTGCCCCCACCCCACCACCGAACACATTGTGCTCAGTGGCACAAAGGTGCGGGCCATGCTGGTGGCAGGGGAGACTCCACCGGTGGAGTTTACCCGTCCTGAGGTCGCTCAGATCCTGATCGATGCGGCCCGCGAGGAGGCCCGCCAGCCCGCATAACCACGCGGTCGAGATCGCCCAACAACAGAGGGGGCGCTCCCGTTATGGGAGCGCCCCCTCATCTTTGGCTGAGAGACCGCGGCGGTGAGTCTGGACGGACGCCTCAACCGCTGGGGACCCTGCGCGGCGGTGGGCTAGATACCGAGTTTCGCGGCGGCCTTGCGGCGCTGGCGAGCATTGCGGCGGCGCTTAGCGCGCTCCTCCTCGGCCTTGCTGGTGAAGCGCTGGCTGGCCCTGAACTCGCGCAGGATACCAGAGTTGTTCACTCCGCGCGTGAAGCGGCGCAGAGTCTGCTCAAACGATTCTCCATCACGGGCATCAATACGCATTGTGATCACCTCCTCCCTGACATGTACTCGGCCACGCTACCCTTTGGCTGGCTTGGCCTACCAAGTATAGCCCATCATACCCCTCGGCGCAATCAGAGGCGCGGCTTCCCCGCAGCTTCTTCAACCCGAGGAGCAGACGCGCTATGATGAGCCCAGGCCCCACGCTCAGCCGACCCGAACTGTATATAGCCTGCATCCAGCACATCATGGCTGCCGAGGCGTGCGGGGAGGTCAACGCCGCCGAGGCCTGGCTGTTGGGGGAGCGCGCGCTGGCCCATCAAGTGGCTGCACGCCGTCCAGAAGGGAGAGATATTATGGCAACCGAAGGCAGCTGGTTCCGCACCCAGGTAGCTGAGGCCGAACGCCGCGGCATTGAGCAGAGCCGCGAGATGCTCCGCGAGATCGCCCTGGTGCGCTTTGGCGTCGTACCGGCGGGCCTGGCCGCGCGCCTCGCCCAGGCGCATAACGAGGAGGATCTGCGTCTGCTGGCGCGGGCAGTGGCGACGGCGCCTGATAGCGCGGCGCTAGGCTGAGAGTGGGGCATGGGGTATGCGGGCTGACTTGCCCTGGCGGTGTGTTAGGGCACCCATAAGGGGACCCCGACTACTGGCACAGGCGTGCGTCAGTGGACTAGACGCCGATGGGCGCTCCTGAAAGGATCTGCTCGATCACCAGGGCGGCCCCATCCTCGTCGTTGGTCAGGGTGCTGGCCCTGGCATGCGCCCTGACCTCATCCACGGCGTTGCCCATGGCCACGCCCAGGCCGGCCATGGCCAGCATCTCCACATCGTTGTAGTTGTCGCCCACGGCAACGGTGTCGGCCAGGGTGAGGCCCCGCCACCCAGCCAGGCGGGCCAGCGCCTCACCCTTGGAGCAGGTCGCGCCGAACACCTCCATGAAATAGCTGTCCAGGTTGCCGCTGTAGGAGATGATCGTGCGACAGCCGACGAGCTGCAGCAAGGGCACGGCGCGCTCCAGTGGCGGCAGGTCGTCAATCACGGCTAGCTCCAGGGGGGCGCCGCCCACACCCTCGGCGTGGAGCAGTTGCTCATGCGGCAGCCGCCGCACCGTGTCCGGGTTGCCGGCAAAATAGGCGCCGGCCCCACGGGAGTCGTGTTCTTGGGGGCCGGTGTAGAGGTGCTGTTCGTGGACAGCGTCCTGGTAGATGATCGGCTGCAGGCCCTGGCTCACAATGATGCGCAGTGCTTCCTCGGCGGCGCCTGGGGGCAGCGGGTTCTCGTGGAGGGGCTGGCCGGTGTGTGGGTCAACGATTAGGGCTCCGGTCTGCAGGATCAGGGCCTCGCGCAGGTTGAGTTCCCGCACGAAATGGCGTGTGGTGACATAGCGGCGGCCGGTAGCCAGGGTGACGATCAGCCCCGCGTCGTGGGCGGCGCGCACCGCTGAGCGCATGCGCTCGGAGAGCGCGGACTCTGAGTTGAGCAGAGTCCCATCAATGTCCAGAGCAACTAGCTTGTAACGCACGGCGCCTGCTACCCCTTCTCATGCTGGCCTCCGGGAGCAGACAGGCGCCGCCCCCTGCCTCCAGTGTACCGTATTGCATTGCCACCTATGAGCGGCTTGCCCGCACGCCAGCGCATGCATAGCCTGGTGGCGTCCCCTTGAACAGTGCGGCTGAAACGACTTGGTGCCGTGCCCGCCTCCCACGCCCACAGCGCCCCGACCGCTGGCACACGGGCGCCGCCGCGGCGTAGCATCTGGACGGGGCGGCTGGCAACAGGGCCGCTGCCAGAGGCCAAACGCCTGGTAGAGAGCCGCCTGCTATCATCAAGGAGGCGCCGACTCGGCTGGCGCTAAGTGTGGGCGTCGCGCCTACTATGATGAAAGGTGAACCACGACGATGACTGCGACCGCTGATCTTGGAGCCCTCTACCGCAGCCTCGACCACCGCCTGGAGGCCCAGGGCCCCGAAGTAATTGATTCGCGCATTCTGCTGACCTTCCCCTATCCCGTAGATGGGTTAGAGCAGGAGGTAGCTATTGACACGGATGAGTTTACGGCCCTTTGTCCGTGGACGGGCCTGCCCGACTACGGCACACTAATCTTACGCTATACGCCCTGGCGTAGCTGCCTGGAGCTGAAGTCACTCAAGTACTACCTGCTCTCCTACCGCGATGTGGGGATCGTGCAGGAGCACGTCACCGACCGGTTGCTGCGCGACCTGGTGGCGGCCTGCGAACCGCGCCGCATGACGATCACTCTGGACTACAAGGTGCGCGGCGGCCTGCACACCACGACCACGGCAACCTACCAGGGCCATGGGGCATAGCGCCACCGCGCGCGAGCCAGACGCGGCGGCCCCCGCGGGGCGCACGCTCACCCTGCTCCATGGGGCGCTGCGGCTGCCCACCTATATGCCCGACGCGACCCTGGGAGTGGTGCGGGCCGTGGACGCCGCCGACCTGGAGGCGGCAGGCGTGGATGCGTTGGTGATGAACGTCTTCCACCTGATGCAGCGCCCTGGCTCGTCCACGGTGGGCGCCCTGGGCAACCTGCACCGCATGGCGGGCTGGCGGCGGCCTATTATCACCGACTCAGGCGGCTTTCAGGCGTATTCGCTAATCAGGGAGAACCCCAAGTTCGGCTCGATTAGCGACCGGGGCATTGCCTTTCAGCCGGAGAACGCTGACCGCAAGTTCCAGCTCACGCCCGAGAAGAGCGTGCAGCTACAGCTCTCCTACGGCGCTGATGTAGTCATCTGCCTGGACGACTGCACTCACGTGGATGATCCTTTCGAGCAGCAGCAGACATCGGTGCGCCGCACAATTGCCTGGGCCAGGCGGTGCAAAGCGGAGTTCAGCCGTCAGACTGCCGCCCGGCGCGGCCCAGGCGAACGGCTGCTGTTCGGCGTGGTCCAGGGCGGCGGCTACCCTGAGCTGCGCCGGGAGTGCGCCGAGGCTCTGCTGGAGGTCGGCTTCGATGGGTTCGGCTACGGCGGCTGGCCATTCGACGGCAAGGGCAGCTTGCTCACCGAGATGCTGGCCTACACGCGGTCGCTGATCCCCCCCCACCTGCCGCTGCACGCGCTGGGAGTGGGCCATCCGCGGCACATCGTCACCTGCGCACGGCTGGGCTACGACCTGTTCGACAGCGCCCTGCCCACGCGGGACGCCCGCGGTGGGCGCCTCTACCAGTTCACCACCGACCCACACGCGCCCGGCTTTCAGCTGGCCGGCGACTGGTTTGACACCCTGTACATTGAAGACAGGAAGCATATCAAGACCGACCGACCCGTGTTCAGCGGCTGCGACTGCCATACCTGCCAGCGCTACGCGGTGGGCTATCTGCACCACCTGCAGACGATCAACGACACCCTGTACTACCGCCTGGCCACGATCCACAACCTGCGCTTCATGATGACCCTGATAGGGCTGCTGAGGTCGGAGGTCCGTGAGGGTTAAACCGCTGACTAGCCCCCTGGACACACACGGAGACCGCTGGTCGGGACCACACGGCCTGGTTAGAACGCCATGATGAGTGATGAGCACGAGCAGCTTGCCGCGCTTGTGGCCACCGTGCTGGACAGCGCCAGGTATGGCCAGATCAGCCGGGATCTGGTCGCGTCGGTAGGTCAGCAGAGCCTGCGGCGACATCGTTCGCTCCAGGAGGCGATCAAGGAGACGAAGCGCACACTGCACCAGGTGGCTGGGGCCTTCGCCACTGAGCGGCCTCCCTACGCTATGTGGTTGGACGAGTTGAGCCACGCGGCTCAGCACGGCGCCCACGACGCCGAGGCGCCTCGGCGGGTCTGCGCGCGGGTGATGCGCGCCCACGTCTCCACCCGTGAGCGGCTGCCCATGCTGGAGCGCTTTTATGCCCAATTTTTTGCTGGGCTGCCACCGGTGCGGTCTGTGCTGGACGTGGCCTGCGGCCTGAATCCCCTGAGCATCCCCTGGATGGGGCTGCCGCCGGGCGGGGCCTACTATGCCCTGGACATCTACCAGGATATGATCAGCTTCCTGGACGCCTGCCTGCCGCTGTTGGGCGCGGCGGGCTGGGCACAGGTGGCCGATGTGGCGCACCAGCCAGTTGAGCAGAGCGCTGATCTGGCCCTGGTGCTCAAGGCCTTGCCCACCCTGGAGCAGATCAGAAAAGGGGCGGGGATGGACCTGCTACGCGGGCTACGCGCGCCGGTGATGCTGGTGTCGTTCCCCGCGCGCAGCCTGGGCGGCCGCGACAAAGGCATGGCCCGCGCCCACGAGCAACGTTTTACCGCCGCCGCCGCCGCCGAAGGGTGGGCGCTGGAGCGCTTCTCCTTTCCCACCGAGTTGGTCTTCCGGGTACGCAAGTAAGGCGTCATGATGAGAGCAGGCGGTCGTGGCCACAGGCGACGGCGGGGCCACGCATGGGGACCGTTCAGACAGCCCAGGCGGCCTGAATACGGCCGATAGCCCGCGCAATGTCATCCATTGCCGCGCGCTCGGCTAGCAGCACGTTTTGGGTCAGCCACACGGCCGTCTCAGCACAGGCCTCCTCGACATTGGGCAGGCGCAGCCCCGCGTAGCTCAGCGTAGCCGCGTAGTCGCGCAGCAGGGGGCCAAAGTTGCTGTGGGCAAAGACCGGCTGGTGGTACAGGGGCACGGGGTAGCCGCCGCTGGCGGGGATGCCCTCGGCCTGCAGCGCCCGCAAGAACTCGGCGCGTGGCCGGCCGCCGAAGCCATTGGCGAAATAGCGGAAGAGGTAGAGGTGATAGGCGCCGCGAGTCTGCTGGTCGGGCCGGCGCTGCGGCGTGATACCTGGCACATTTGTCAGCAGGCTATCGAGATAGCGGGCATTGGCGTCGCGTCGCGCCGTCTGGTCCTCCAGGCGACTCAGTTGGGAGAGCAGCAGGGCACCCTGCATCTCGGTCATGCGCAGGTTGCCACCCAGCGCCGCGTGCTCGTACCAGGCGCCACCCTCGACGCGCCCGCAGTTGGAGAGGGAGCGGGCCGCCGCGGCCAGGGTTGCATCGGCGGTGACGATGATCCCGCCCTCACCGGCGTTGAGGTTCTTGGACGACTGGCAGCTAAAGCAGCCCAGATGCCCAATTGTGCCCAGCTTGCGGCCCTGCCACTCCGCGCCCTGGGCATGGCAGGCGTCCTCGATGACGATCAGGTTATGGCGCGCGGCCAGCTCCAGCAGCCGGTCCATCGCGGCGGCAACCCCTCCAAAATGCACGGGGATGATCGCCCTGGTGCGCGGGGTAATCGCCTCGGCGACCCGGGCGGGGTCTAGATTGAAGGTGGCCGCATCAATATCGACGAAGACGGGGATAGCCCCGGCTTCCAGGACCGCCGTCGCCGTGGCGATAAAAGTGTAGGGGGGCACGATCACCTCATCGCCCTGGCCGACACCCGCCGCCAGCAGGGCCACGCGCAGGGCCTGGGTACCATTGACCAGGCAGACGGCGTGCTCGACGCCACAGTAGGCGGCAAAGGCCTGCTCAAACCGAGCCACGGCCCCATCGCCCTGGGCACTGCCCCACACACCGCCGCGCACAACGGCGGCGACCGCCTCCACGTCGGTTTCATCGAACACCGGCCAGTCTGGAAACGGGGCCGTGCGCACCGGCTGGCCGCCCTGAATGGCCAGCCGGTCACCCGTGGGTGGCGCTATCGTATCCTGAGTTGTGGTGGTCATTGGTCAGCCCTCCTCGCATCTCTCTCGCATAGCGCGGCGTACGCCACCAGTAGGGACCCTCCTTGAGCGCCCCGCCAGCGCGGGCGCCAGTCAGCGGGTCAACCCCAGCGTAGCACGGGCGCTCCAGTTGGCGCCTGATGGCGGGGCAGGCTATGCTGGACTGAGCCCATCTGGGGCGAAGTGGAATAGCATGGCAGGCTACAATGGAGTGTAGTCTGGAACGCGCGGGGCGGAGGTATAGGGAACCAGTGGCGGTGGAGACAGCGGAGAGTAGCACGGATGAGCTGCGCATCGTGTTCCTGGGCACCCCCGAGTTTGCGGCGCCCAGCCTGTACGCGCTGCTGAGCCTCACCGAGGCAGGGGGGCGGCCGACGCGGGTGATCTGTGTGATCACCCAGCCTGATCGGCCTGCTGGGCGCGGTGGGCGCATCACGCCCAGCCCGGTCAAAGCCGCCGCCCTGGCGTCGGATGTGCCGGTGTGGCAGCCCGAGCGGCTGCGCCGCCCCCAAAACGTGGAGACGTTGAGCGGCCTGCGGCCCCATCTGATTGTGGTCGCCGCCTATGCCCAAATCCTCTCGCCGGCCGTACTGGCTTTGCCCACTCTGGGGTGCCTGAACGTCCACGCGTCGCTGCTGCCACGCTGGCGAGGGGCCGATCCGATCCGCGCGGCGATCCTGGCCGGCGACGAGATGACTGGCATCACGATCATGCGAATGGACGCCGGGCTGGATACGGGGCCGATACTGCGCCAGCGGGTGGTCCCTATTGGCCCCAGCGAGACGGGTGGCAGCCTGGAGGCCACGCTGGCCCACGTGGGGGCCGACCTGTTGGCCCAGACGCTGCCCGGCTGGGTAACCGGGGCGATCACGCCCCAGGCGCAGGACGCGGCGTTGGCCACCCTGACGCGACCCCTGCGCCGCCAGGACGGTATAATCAACTGGCGCGAGGACGCGCCGACGTTGGCCCGGCGGGTGCGCGCCTATCAGCCCTGGCCAGGCACAGCCACGACCTGGGGGGGGCGGCTGCTCAAGGTGCTGGCGGCCACGGCCAGCGCCGGCGCCGCGCCACCAGGCCATGTTGTGGGGGATCAGGAGGCCCGCGAGGCGGCGGCGCTGGCTGGCCTGTCCGCGCCGTGTATCGCCGTGGGCACGGGCGCCGGCCTCCTGCTGATCACCCACCTGCAGCTTGAGGGCAAACGGGCCATGAGCGCCGCTGAGTTCCTGACTGGGTACCGTACGCTGTGGGGGGCCAGCCTCGGCAGCGCGGCGGCATGAGCAGGCGCAACACATCGCCGTCCCGGCGGCGCCCCCAGCCCCCAATGAAGGGGAAACAGCAAGCTCAACATTCTCCACGCCAGACGCTCACCGGTGAAATGGGCCACCTGCCCACCACCACGGCGCCGCCGACGGCGATCCAGACGGGCACGTTGGTTGCGCCACCGGAGGAGAACCGAGATCGTCAGACCGGCTTCGGTCCAGTGCTGGCCAACTCGGCGTTTGTGCGCCTGTGGAGCGCCCAGTTGCTCTCGCAGATGGCTCAGAACACGATCTGGATCGTGCTGATCACCCGCATCATGGGGCTGACCAACTCGACCACTCATGTAGGGGTAGCCATCGTCAGCGGCATCGCCCCCCAGATGCTGATGAGCGGTTTCGCCGGTGTGATCGTGGATCGCAGCTCGAAGCGGGCAGTGCTGGGCATCAGCAACGTGCTGCGGGTGGGCATCGTGGGGGGCTACGTGCTGACGCGCAACGACCCCACCCTGATCTATGTGCTGACCTTTATCTCACAGAGTATCAGCCAGTTCTTCGGTCCGGCGGAGGCGGCGTCTATCCCTATTCTGGTCAAGAGGCAGCAGTTGATGCCTGCCACCTCGCTGTTCAACCTGACCTTCAACGCGGCGCAGTTCATCCCGTTTGGCGTGGGCCCCTTGCTGGAGATCTGGTTGCAGGGCATCTTTGGTGGGCCAGGCAACCCGGACGCTGGCTTCAACGCCATTATGATCGGGGCCGGACTGTTCTACCTGGCCGCGGCGGCGCTGGTGCGCACCCTGCCCGACTCCACGGCGGTGCGCCCGCCAGGAGGCGTGGGCAACTCGCTGGGCGAGGCGGCCGGCCACATCTGGCGAGACATCCAGGAGGGCATCCATTTCATCCGCCAGGATCGTCGGCTGGGCATCGCATTGTTCCAGATCAACATCGCTCCAACCTTCTTCTTCGTGTTCGGTGAGCTAGCCCTCTCCTACGCCAAGACGGTACTACGCCTGTCGGCCGGCGATATTTATGTCGTGCTGGCGCCGGCCGGGATTGGCCTGGTGATTGGCCTGCTGGGCCTGGGCCGCTTCGGCCATCTAGTGCGTAAGGACCTGCTGATCAGCGTCGGCTTGGTCAGCATGGGCGCCGCGGTGGCCCTGATGGGCCTGCTGCCAGCCGTGATGACCCAGTTCGCCCGCCTCGGCAATGCCCTGGGTTATCAGCAGCAGATCGCGGGGATGGTCCTGCCGCCGGCGATGATCATCGCCCTGGTGATGGGCGTGGCCATGGCCCTGACCACCGTGCCCACGCAGACAGTGGTGCTGGAGCGGGCTACTCCCGAGGTGCGCGGCCGCGTGCTGGCCATGCAGCAGGTCATCGGTGGGGCCATCCCCATCATCCCGCTGCTGGTCGCCGGCCCGCTAGCCGACGCCTTCGGTGTGACCCGCGTGCTAGCAGCCATCGGGCTGCTGATCCTGCTCACTGGCGTCTGGAGCGCCAAAGCCACCCCCCACCACAGCTAGGCCGCTGCCCCGCCCGCGCTGCCCGTCCTCCAGCGGCACACCACCCGCAGTGTCCTGATCGGGGCTGGGCTGTAGGCTTCCAGTCCGGTATCTTCAAAAGGGCTGGGCTCAGGTTGCCCCGTGATCCAGGCAACTACCCTCACGCGTACTACCTCGCAGTGGGTAGAGCACGCTCGTAGGCGTGTCTGGGGCCCACCTACCCTGGCCAGCGACCCGAGCGAGCGAATAGGCAAAGGAGGCTTCAATCGACGAGAAAGCACGGAGGAACGGCGCACTGCCTTGGAGCGCTAGATCAGCTACCCCACAGAGACAATCAACCGCACAGGCTCACACACGCACGTAAGGAGCAGCCAAGAAATGAAGCGCATATTAACTGGGATGGCCGTCCTGACCATGGTCGCGATGGTCCCACTGGCCACGGCAACCGCGACGACCACCACGGCCACCCGAGCGGCCCACGCCGCCCACGCTACCGTTCATGTGACCATTGAGAACTTTGCTTTCTCCCCGGCTAAACTCACGGTGGCCCCAGGAACCACGGTGGTCTGGCTACAGAAAGACACGGTCGGGCACACGGTTACCAGCGACACCAACGCCTGGACCACGTCGCCACTGCTGGACCAGGGCAAGACCTTCTCCTATACCTTCACCAAGGCGGGTAGCTACAGCTACCACTGCGGGCCGCACCCCTACATGCAGGGAACGGTGACCGTTTCGGGCAGCGCCAGCTCGGCTGGCGGCACGATGGGCGGCGCGGGCAAGATGGCCGTGGCCACCTACGGCGCGGCCACCCTGAACCCGCTGGGCAGCGCCAAGGTGACGGGGGGCGCCGCGCTCTTCCTTGATGGCAAGAGCCTGCTGGTGGCCGTCTCGGTCTCTGGCCTCAAGCCGATGAGCACCCACGCGGAGCACATCCACGCGGGCGTCTGCGGGAGCAACGGCAAAATCCTGTACCCGCTACCCAACCTGGTGGCCGACAGCAAGGGCAACGCCAGCGCGACCATCAAGATCAGCGCCATGGACGTGCCGTCGGCGGGCAAGATGGGCTGGTACGTCAACGTGCATAGCGATGATGCGACGCTCACACCGATCTCCTGCGGCGATGTCCACCACGCCGATATGATGATCCGCCTGAAGGGCCTGGATGGCTCGAAGGGCAGCGGCGTGGCCCTCCTGACCGCCCACATTGATACGATGGGCATGACCACTGGGGCCATGGCCAAGGGCACGGAAGTGGTCGTGTTCGTCAAGGGCTTGCAGAGCAACGCGGCGCTACCGGAGCACCTGCACACCGGGACCTGCGGGAGCAATGGCGCGATCAAGTATGCCCTAACCAACGTGCTGACCGACAAGGCCGGCATGGGCGTTGCGGCTACCTACCTCAAGGGCATCACCCCCATGACGGGGCTTTATGTCAACGTCCATGCCACCAGCATGAAGCCAGTGGTCTGCGGCAACCTAATGATGGGCATGTAGCCGCGCGTCCTAGCTACACCTCGGCGCGGAGATGGGGTTGCTTCCCTGGGGGGGCAGGCCCATCTCCGCGTTAGGGCTGGGTCCGGCGGGTCAGTGCGCCGAGGCGGGGAAGGCGGGCCGGCTGCCCAACTCGGGGGTGGGCAGGAACACGGGTGTCTCACCCTCCCGCACGCTGACCAGTGGCGCGCCGGTGGGACCGCCCACGGGCAGCACGACGGTGAAGGTAGAGCCCATGCCCTCGACACTATGCGCGCCGATATTGCCGCCATGAGCTGTGACGATACTCTGGCAGATAGCCAGGCCCAGACCACTGCCACCCGGGTTGCGCTGCCGGCTGGCGTCAACACGGTAGAAGCGGTCAAAGACATGGGGTTGCGCCGCCTCGGGGATACCGATCCCTGTGTCGCGCACATGGAAGGCCACCTCGCTCTTGCTCAGGGGGATCAACCGCACCTCAATATGGCCACGCTCCGGGGTATAGGCGACAGCGTTGTTGAGCAGGTTCAGGATAAGCTGCTTGAGCAGGCGATCATCAGCCAGGATGGACACTGGGGCCAACTCGCGTGTCACCATGGTGATGCCCTTCTCACTGGCCAGCACCTCCATGCGGGCGACCAAGTCACGCAGCAGGTCATCCAGCTGCACCGGGCCAAGGTTCAGCACCATCTTGCTATTATCCATGCGGGCTAGCATGGAGAGATCGTCAACGATAGCCGACATACGCACGATCTCCTCCTGAGCGCTGCGCAGTATACCCTCGTAGTCGCCGACGCCACGCCGGCGGCGCAGGGCCAGGCTAAAGTCGGCCTGCATGACCGCGAGGGGCGTACGTAGCTCATGGGAGGCGTCGGAGGTGAACTGCTTCTGGCGCTGGAAAGCGCCTTCCAGGCGCTCGATCATACCATCAAAGGTGCCGGCAAGTTGGGCCAGTTCGTCATCACCGGCAATGTACAGCCGCTTGCTGAGGTCGGAGACGCTGATCTCGCTGGCCAGACGGCGGATCTTGCCCACGGGGGCCAGAGCGCGGCCAGCCAGGAACCAGCCCAGAGCGGTGGCCATGCAGAGGATCAGGGGAATAGCCACCTCCAGGTAGAAAAAGACCTGGTTGAGCGTGTCGTGGATGTGCGAGATATCCTCGGCTACCTCAATGACGGCGGTGGCCCGGCCGCGGGTGACCCGCATGGCCAGCACCTTCTTTGTGCCGATCTCACCGGTGGCGCTGCCCTTCTGCTGGGCCGCCGTCTTGAGCCGCTGGGCAGCGGGGCTACGCAGCGTGGTGGCGTCCCCTTTCAGCTCCTGCACCTGGGCAGCGCCGCTGCCGCTGGAGATCTGGATGGCGTATTCGCCCTGCGCCAGCTTGGCCCCCTGCTGCTTGATCGTCAGATCAAGCAGGTACTGTTGACCATCGGGAGTACGCGCGTAGCCGCCCGTGACGGGGGCTTGCTTGACCCCAGAGTCGTAGTTCAAGTTCAGGATGAGGTCCGAGCTGACCTTGGAGGCATACGTCTTCAATTGGTCTTCAGCGGCCTGCAGCAGGCTATCCGAGAAGACAAAGATGAGCGAGAGGCTGAACCCGATCAGCACCGCGCTCATGATCACCGAGTAGAGCAGGGTGAGGCGGAAGCGGATAGAGTTGAAGAAGTGAATCGGTGGCATATCGCCCTCCGCCGGAGCCATGTAACCGGCATAATGGGGAGAGAGCGTCCGCTGATGAGACGTACTTCAGTATAGCAACTTCGGGGCTACGGCTCACCTGCGCTTTTTCTTCAGGCTAATCTACCGCGTCTGAAACAACCTGGCGCTTTATGGTGGCGAACACATACCCAGCCAGGCCGGGCGCTGGGGACGCCCCTACAGACCGCCAACCCTGTTGTCAGCCTGGGCTGCCCACCAGGAGGGGGCACACCGACGACAGCCCTGTGAGGCCAGGATAGACTGGTGAGCGGGCCCGCGCAGCGGGTACAATGGGAGCAACACGAGGACGAGTAGGACGAGAATGTGGGCCGCGGCAGCGCGTGGGCAAGCCCGCCACGCCGCGTGGTGGGTCGCGGTGTGATAGGGAGGGAACGAGCATGGCACATGGGGTGCGCGTGGGCGTGGTCGGCTGCGCGCGGATTTTACCGGCCCACCTGCGAGGCATGGCCGCCCTGCGCGCCGCCGGCATGGACAACTTCCGGGTCACCGCGCTGTGCGCCCGCGACCGCCGCGACGCCGAGTCGTTTCGCAAGCGCGGAGAAGGGCCGCCGCCGCGTCCACCCGTGGCGGCGCCACCCGACCCGCTGGGCGCCCCCCATATGTATGTCAGCGATCTGCACGAGGATACGCTGCCAGCACTGTATACCGACCTGCGCGAGATGCTGGACGCCGACGTCGTGGACGCCCTGCTGGTGCTCACACCGGTCTACCTGCACCACAGCCATGTCATCGCCGGACTGCGGGCAGGCAAGCACGTCCTGGTGGAGAAGCCTATGGCCATCACTGTGCGGGCCGCGCGCCTAATGGTTGAGGCGGCCCACACGGCTGGGCGCGTGCTCGGGATCGCTGAGGTAGTGCGCTATATACCCGACGTGCGGGCCACCAGTTGGCTGGTGCAGCAGGGCATCCTGGGTGATGTGCAGCTCTATGTGTCCGGCGGCCTGGGCACGGCCGACTGGTCGCCCAACAAGGTGGTAGCCAACACGCCGTGGCGGCACCAGAAGCTACAGGCGGGGGGTGGCCCCACGGTAGACATGGCCGTCCACCTGTTTGATGGCGTGCGCTGCCACGCCGGTGAGGTAGTCGAGGTCAGCGGTATGGTGACCACCCAGGAGGCCCAGAGGCACATATTCGGGCCGGATGGGCTGCCTCAAACGAGCGTACGCAACGAGGTGGAGGACGCCTTCATGGCCACCTTCCGCCTGGCCAACGGCGGCATGGGGCAGCTTTTCTTCTCGTGGGCCTGTCATGGTCAGCCCGTGCAGCTAGAAGGCCGCACGGCTATCTACGGGTCGCGGGGGTGCCTCAAGGGGGAGACGCTGCTGCTGGACGACGGCACACAGGGTGCTGCCGCGCGGATCGCCTGGGAACGGGCGGACCAGACGGCACGCGCCAGATTTCAACCGCACGGTCTGGACGACCCGTTTGCCATCCAGTTCCTGGACTTCCTGAACGCCATTGAGGGCGGCGGCGCGATGCAGGTGGATGGGCACGAGGGGCTGCGCGACCTTGCGGCGGCCTACGCGATCCTGGAGTCGGCGACCTCCCACCGCGCCGTGGGTGTGGACGATGTGGCCAGCGGGGCCGTGCGCGCCTATCAGGAGGAGATTGACCGCCACTACGGCCTGTAGCTCTCCCAGGCAAGCTAATCTCCAACAAGCCAAACCTCCGCGGAGGCCCAGCTGGCCCCACCCCTGCCACCCCTTAGCTCGGGGAACAGGGCGGGCGCCGCCCGCTCTGGCGCCAATTGTGCGGCACTGCCTGGGGCCCTGAGCATGAGCGCCGGACCACAGGCCGGCGAGGCGCTACAGACCACGGGAGGAGAGAGGCACGATGGCGGATGACACGCTTGTCCTTCAAGGAGACGGCACGGGATCTACCCTGGAGAGCGGTTCGATCTTCTTTGTGGGCACGGCCACGGTTGTGCTGCGGTACGCTGGCTTCACTATTCTGACCGACCCCAATTTTCTGCATCGGGGCGACCACGTTCACCTCGGCTATGGCCTGCGGGCACACCGCCGCACCGAGCCTGCTCTGACTCTGGGCGAGCTGCCGCCGCTGGACCTGGTGATCCTGTCCCATATGCACGAAGACCACTTCGACCGGGTGGTGGAGCGCGACCTGGACAAGACCCTGCCTATCATCACGACGGCGCACGCCGCCCGCGACCTGGCGAGCAAAGGGTTTTCGCACGCCCGCGCACTAGAGACGTGGCGCAGCCTGGAGGTGGCTAAAGGCGACGCGCGCCTGCGCATTACGGCTATGCCGGGCACGCATGGCCCTGGTCCCCTGGCCAGGTTGCTGCCGCCGGTGATGGGCAGCATGCTTGAGTTTGGCGCGGCGGGGAGCCAGACCCTGCTGCGCCTGTATATCTCAGGGGACACGCTAATCCATGATGCCTTGCGAGAGATCCCGCGACGCTATCCCGATATAGATCTGGCGTTGCTGCACCTGGGCGGCACCCGTATCCTGGGCCTGATGCTCACGATGGATGCGGCGCAGGGCGTGCGGGCGCTGCGGCTGATCGCCCCCCGGCGGGCCATCCCAATCCACTACGACGACTACACGGTGTTCCGCTCACCCCTGGGCGACTTCAAGAGCGCTGTTGAAGCAGCCGGCCTGGCCGACAAAGTGACGTATCTGGATCGGGGCGAGACGTACACGTTCCATGTGCCCCCCGCTACATGAGCATGAGACCACCACAGGAGGGGCCAGGTGAGGGTATCGTGCATGCGACGGCCTGCTAACGTGGTACAACCGAAGAGGGCGCCCCTGGCGGCGCCGGCGCTGAACACAACGTGAGGAGGGTGAACTGGCCACAGGTGTACAGGCGGGGGACCAGCCCCGCATCGGCATTGTGGGTGGGCATGGGCAGATGGGCCGCTGGTTTGCCCGCTTCTTCACCGAGCGGGGGCGCACGGTCCTGCTGAGCGACCGCGCCACCTCTTTGAGCAACGCCGATCTGGCTGCCCAGTGCGCCGTGCTGATCGTGTGCGTGCCGCTACGAACAACGCCCGCTGTCATCGAGGAGGTGGCGCGGGCGGCGCCCGCGACGGCGCTGGTGGTCAGCACGGCGTCGCTGATGCTGCCATCGCTGCCGGGGCTACGCCAGGCGCCTGGGGAGGCGCTCTGCCTGCACCCGCTGTTTGGGCCAGCCGTACCCACGGTAGTTGGGCAGGTGCTCATCAGCGCTACCGTGCGTGCTGGCCCCCTGAGCCACTGGCTGACCGACACGCTCACGGAGGCAGGGGCGACGGTGCGCGCGCTGGCGCCGCGCGACCATGACACCGCGATGGCCTCGGTGCAGGTGATGCAGCACGCAGCCTTCGTGGCCTTTACCAATGCCCTGGCCGCCGCTGACCTCGATGTAACGGCGGCGCTACAAGTAGCCACGCCTAGCTTCCGCCTGTTCCTGGCGCTGGCCGCGCGTATCGTGAACCAACCGGCCAGCCTTTACGGCGATATCGTCACCCTCAACCCCCGGGGTCCCGCCGCCCTGGAGCGGCTGCGGGGCGCCCTGGACGAGGTGAGCGGGGCCGCGCGGGCCGCCGACGCTGGGGAGTTTGAGGGGCTGTTCGAGCGCGCCCGCGCGTACTTTACCGCGTCGCCAGCCCTGGCGGAGGCCCTGATCGCCGAAGCCGATGCTGCCCTGGCCGCTCTGCAAGCGGGGCAGGGCAGCCCGACGGGAGAAGCAATTTAGATCCAGGACTACCCGGTGGCACGCTCCGTGCAGCAGGACTTCATGAAATCTTTGCGCCAGCTTTACAGGAGCTTCACAGTCCCTTTGTAGTATGAGATGTGACGAGCAACGCCTGGCCAGAGGAGATCATGCATGGCTAGAACAGCTGGGCGCCTCGTAAGAAAGGAAGCACCGATGCTGGCACCAGTGCAACAGGGCACGCCGCGGGAGCCCACCCGTGGTGGGGGCGAGGGGCACGCCGTGGCATCACATGGCGCCGCCACGCGCCGCGCGCCCTATCGTAAGGATACCCGAACGCGCTCAAACGCACCGACGGCGGAGCGGGCGCCCGAGACGACCCTTGAGAACGGCATGGCTTACCTGCACGACATCAGCCGTATTCAGCTGTTGAAACGCGCCGAGGAACGTGATCTGGCCCAGCGGGCCGCCGAGGGCGACCCGGCGGCCCGGCGGGCCTTGATTGAGGCCAACTTGCGCCTTGTGATCAGCGTGGCCCAGCGCTACACAGGCCGTGGCCTGGATCTGGGTGATCTGGTGCAGGAAGGCAATATCGGCCTGATGCGCGCGGTTGACCGCTTTGACTACAGCAGGGGTTTTAAGTTCTCCACCTATGCGGTGTGGTGGATTCGTCAGGCCATCTCCCGCGCCGTGATGGAGCAGGGTCATGTGGTCCATGTGCCCAGCGGTGTGCAAGAGGAACTGGCCCGCCTCAGCCGAACGGCTGATGGCGACGGCGAGGCCGCCGGTGTGGACGAGACGGTGGACGGCGCCGCCCCGCTTACCCAGGAGGAGAAGGACGCGGCGGCGCGTGGCCTGCGCGAACGAGCCGAGCTACTGCGCCGCCTGACCCGCCAACCGGTCTCTCTGGATGCCCTGGCCGACAACGGGGACCAGATGGACCTGCTGGAGGGTGTGGCCGACCCTGAAGCGCCCGCGCCGATGGAGCGGGCAGTCCAATCGGCCCTGCGCCGGGAACTGTCCGCGCTACTGGAGCGTTTGCCCACGCGTGAGCGGCACGTGCTTGAGCTGCGCTATGGCCTGCGCGACGGCAAGCCAGCTATCCTTGACGAGGTCAGCGCCTCGTTTGGGCTAACCCGTGAGCGCATCCGGCAGATCGAGCGGGATGCTCTGTCACGCCTGCGCGCCGACCACGATACAAACGCGTTGCGCGACTACCTCAGCGAGTGAGATCGCTGGAGCCTATCTCCGCCGCCATGGGCATGTCGAGGCCGCTGCTCTCCAGGGCCTCGGCAAGCTCCGCCCCGACGTGGTGGTATGCTGGCTGAATGAGCTGCCCGGTGGCAAAGCGGGACGGGTTAAGTAGTGCTGTGTCGAACGGCGCGGCGGACGCCGTGATCATGGCTGCCAGAGCCTGAGCAAGCCCAGGGCTGGAGGTCATACCATTACCAGCCCCGTCGCACAGGCAGTAGAGGCCCTCCACCCCAGTGATAGGGCCGAGCAGAGGATAATGGTCAGGGGTGACGGGGTAAGAACCGGCGTGGCCGCCAGCGACCTGGGCCGCGGCCATGGCGGGGATACGCCGGGCCAGGCGCTCCCGAATCCACGGTCCCAGCCAGTCCGCCGCGCCGGGGTCGAAGCTTTCAGGGCCACAGGGTGGTTCGGGGGGCAGCGCGGCGTCGGCGCGGGCGTAGCCAGCGGTGATCAGCCCCCCCGGCTCAGGACGCAGGTAGACATTGAGGTAGGGGTCAGTACAGAGCGGGAAAGGCTGGCGCAGTCCCGGCGGGGCGGTCAGGTGGGCCACCTGATGGCGTATCGCCGCGACGGGCAGATCTACCCCGGCCAGCTGGCCCAGCGCGGCGCTCCAGGCTCCACCGGCCAGCACAACCACGCCCGCCACGATCTCGCCACGGGTGGAATGTACCGCATGTACGCGCCCCCCAGCACAGCGTAGCCCAATCACCTCGGCGCCCTGGTAGACGCGAACGCCCAAAGCGCGGGCGCGGTTCATCAAGGCGGTGGTCACCGCCGGCGGGTCAATCGCCCCCGAGCCGGGCGAGTAGAGGGCCAGGTCCACATCGTCCAGGTCCCAGTCGGGGACCAGGACAGCCACCTGCCGGCGCTCCAGCACCACCGTATCGTGGCCAGCCTGGCCCATCCGTCCCGCCTCGGCGTCGGCCAGCGGGCGTTGCGCCTCACGCAGCAGCAACAGCGCGCCAAAGGGGGCCACGGCGGGCGGGCCGCCCACGTGGTCTGACCAGGTCGCGTAGAAGTCGGCGGATACCTTGAGCACGGCGGCCTGCACGGGGTGGCTGCCGGTCAGGAAGGTGAGCAGCCCACTGGCCCGCCCGCTGGCCCCGGCGGCGACCGCGCCGCGCTCCAGCACCAGCACGTTGGTCACTCCGGCGACGGCCAAAAAATAGGCCGTGCTGGCCCCGGCAATGCCCCCACCCACCACCACCACATCCACCGTCTCAGCCATCTAGTTCCCCCTCTGCCCGGCGACACCGCTGGGGCCAGCGTCCTGAGCGTACAGCAGCCGGCCCCTGATCAGCTCGTTGACCAGAGGATTAAGGTAGTAGTGGGCTACCCACTCTGAAGGGGCCGCCACCTCATCTTCCGGGACCTCAGCGGGCGCCCCCTCTCCAGCAGAGTAGGGGTCAGGTGGGGTAGGCAGCTCACGAATGCGCCACTCTATGTCGGGATGATCGCCGATGTAGCCTGCCAGGGCCTCAGGACGCACGACGCTGGCCAGCACGGGGCGGCGTTCGCGGAGCCGGCCTGCCGGCAGGTCAACTTGGAGCACACCCACCACAAAGAGGCGCGTCGTGCCGCCCCCCACATCAGCAGCCGCATTGAGCATGAACGCATCCACCCCATAGCCCAGCCGGTTGAGCGCCCGGAGGGCGTCGCCAAAGTCCTCACCGCCCCGCGACGCCATGACGCCGGGCGGATAGTCCAGCAGAACAAGGGGCGGACGGGGAGGGCGCAGCGCTTCCAGGGCTCCCATAAATCCCCGCACGGCCTCTCCCTGCGTGGCACTCCAAATTCCTCCTGGTCCGCCGACAGGTTCACCGGCACGGGGGAAGGATGCCGTGGCCAGTGCAACAGCAGGCACATCGCCGACACAGGAGACAGGGCAATTGGCCTGGTGGTCGTCCAGCCCTCCAGTGGAGGGATCAGGCTGATGGGCGAAGCTGACCGACCATCCTTGCCGCTCCAGACCCACCAGCAGACCCTTGCCAGTCACCAATGCGGCGACCGTCCTGGTGGGCAGGGCGCTCAACGGGGTAGGCGGCGGGCGATGGCCCAGTGCCTCCATGGTCATCTGGACACAGCCAGCGGCGTTCGCCCGGATGTCACTCTCCCAGAAGCGCAGCACCATCCACCCCTGGGCCATCAGCGAGGCAGTGGTGGCACAGTCACGCCGCATCGTACGCTGTATCTTAGTCAGCCAGTAGCCGCTGTTGGGGTTCTCGGCGAACTGTTCCTTGAGCGCGGCCAGTCCGCGACGGCGCCACTGGCCGCCGTGCCAGAAGTCGCCATCAATAAAGATGGTCAGCCGTTTGCCGCGGAAGACAATATCTGGCTTGCCCGGGAGATCGGCCACGCAGACGCGATAGCGTAAGCCCCGGGCCCACAACTCCCGGCGCAAGATCAGCTCTGGGGTAGTGCCGGTAGAGCGCACCTGGCGCATGATGCGCGACACATCGCGTCCACCGGGCTCATAGCCTATTCTGGCTTCCATGGTCCCACCCCGCCTCTACGTCAGGTCAGCGGGGGCGAGGTAGCTGCCCCTGGCGGCGGCGCAGCTCCTCCCACACGCCGCCGGGGGGTGTCTCGGTCGCCGCCAGCAAGACGAGGGCATGGTAGAACAGGTCAGCCATCTCGGAGGTCAGCTCAGCAGCCGACGCGTTCTTGGCCGCGATAACCACCTCAGTGGCCTCCTCGCCAATCTTCTTGCAGATCTTGTCAAGCCCTTTATCGAAGAGGTAGGTGGTGTAAGCGCCCTCGGGGCGCTGGCGGCGACGGCCCTCGATCACCTCGAACAGGCTGGCCAGCACGGCGGGGGTGGCCTCCTGGTCGGCCGCCTCGGCGGCGGGCCGCTCCGGCGAGCCGTCGAGCGGCCCATCCACCGGGTCAAAGCAGGAGCGGGCGCCGGTATGGCAGGTGGGACCCTGGGGATGGGCCAGCACGAGCAGGGCGTCACCATCGCAATCGGCGCGCAGCTCAACCACGCGCAGGTAGTTGCCCGAGGTGGCGCCTTTGTGCCACAGGGCCTGCCGGCTGCGGCTCCAAAACCAGGCCTCACCAGACTGCACCGTGCGGGACAGCGCGTCGGCGTTCATGTAGCCCACCATCAACACCGCATGGGTGTGGGCATCCTGCACGACAGCGGTCAGCAGGCCCTGGCTATTATAGGACACGGTAGGAGGAATGCTTAGCGTGGTCACCCGTTGTTGGCCTCCCAGAAAACACTCTCTGACATGATAGCAGCAAACCAGCCGGGTCAGGCGAAGCGCATAGGCAAGCCGCGCCGGGCCAACTCCTCCTTGACGTCCTGGATGCGGTGGCTGCCGTAGTGAAAGATAGACGCGGCCAGGACGGCGTCGGCCTGGCCCTCGCGCAGGGCAGCGGCCAGATGGTCCACGCTGCCCGCGCCACCCGAGGCAATCACAGGCACGGAGGCCGCCGAGGAGACGGCGGCGGTCAGCGGCAGATCGAATCCAGCCTGCGTGCCATCGGCATCCATTGAGGTGAGCAGGATCTCCCCGGCGCCGCGCTCGACGACCTCACGGGCCCAGGCCACCGCGTCAAGACCGGTGGGCCGTCGCCCGCCGTGGGTGTACACCTCGTGGCCGCTGCCATCGTCGCGGCGGCGCGCGTCAATGGCCACCACAATGCACTGTGAGCCGAACTCGCGGGCGCCCTGGGAGATCAGGTCGGGGTTTTGCACCGCCGACGTGTTGATCGAGGTCTTGTCGGCCCCGGCGCGCAGCAGGGCGCGCATGTCGGCCACACTGCGGATGCCCCCGCCGACGGTGAGCGGGATGAACACCCGCCGGGCCGTGCGCTCCACCACGTCGAGCATCGTGTCGCGCCCATCGCTAGACGCCGTGATATCCAGGAAGGTCACCTCGTCGGCGCCCTCGGCGTCGTAGTAGGCAGCCAACTCCACGGGGTCGCCCGCGTCGCGCAGATTCAGGAAATTGGTGCCCTTGACCACGCGGCCGCCGGTCACATCCAGGCAGGGGATAATCCGCTTGGTCAGCATGGGCAGGCCCCTCGGGGGCGGCAGCCGGGAGATACCAGAGCAAGGGGCACCGGCTACACCTCGCAATCGGGGAACTGCGCCAGATCCACATCACCGGTATAAATGGCGCGGCCGACGATGGCCGCCTCCATGCGCAGATCACGCAGGGCAATCAGGTCGGCGGGGCCGCCCACACCACCCGAGGCGATAATTGGCACGTCCACCGTCTCGCGTAGGAGCCGCAGGCCGGCCAAGTCAGGGCCGCTACGCATGCCGTCGCGGCTGATGTCGGTGACGATCAGGCGCTGGGCCCCGCAGGTCACGGCGCGCTCGGCAAAGTCGAGCGCGTCCACCTCAGTGGTCTCCTGCCAGCCCTGGGTGGCCACCCGGCCGCCGCGGGCGTCAATGCCCACCACAACCCGATCGCCATAGCGCAGCAGGGCCATCTCCAGAAAGCGCCGGTCGCGCACGGCGGCGGTGCCCAGCACGGCGCGGGAGACCCCAGCCTCCAGCACGGCCTTGATCGCCTCCATGGTGCGGATGCCGCCACCCAACTGCACACTCAAGCCTGCTTCGGCCACGATCCTCTTGACCAGAGCCAGGTGGTGGCCCACGCCGGTGCGCGCTCCATCAAGGTCCACCACGTGCAGCCAGCGGGCGCCAGCGGCGGCAAACTGGCGCGCCGTGGCCACGGGGTCGGGGCTATAGACGGTGCGCCGGGCAAAGTCGCCCTGCTCCAGGCGCACGGCCTGACCGTCCTTGAGATCAATGGCCGGGATGATCAGCATGCCCTTACACTCCCCCGGCCCGCTGTGAGCTCGAGAGGGTCAGGGGCAAGGCGCCGGCCACTGCTAGGGAGTGTGGCAGCTCCACCGGCTCCACGGGAGCGGGCGGGGAGAGCGGCGTGCCGGCAAACTCCAGGAAGTTGCGCAGCAGTTGCAGGCCCCAGCGACCGCTCTTCTCAGGGTGGAACTGGGTCGCCATCAGGGCGCCCTGCCAGACAGCCACGGGGAAGCGCAGCCCATAGTCAGTCCAGCCAGCCACCGCCGAGGCGTCACGGACATCGGTGTAGTAGGAATGCACAAAGTAGAAGTGCCGCTCGGGGGGGAAGCCGGCGAACAGAGGGCAGTGTGAATCGGCCTCCACGCTGTTCCAGCCCATGTGCGGCACCTTCAAGCCGGGGGGCAGCCGCCGTACCGTGCCCGGCAGAATGCCCAGGCATGGCTCGTGGCCCTCGTCACCCTCCTCGCTGCTCTCCAGCAACACCTGCATGCCCAGACAGATGCCCAGGAAGGGCCGGCCCGAGCGAGCCGCCGCGCGCAACGGCTCGACCAGCCCACGTGTACGCAACTCACGCATGGCCGCCACCGCCGAGCCCACGCCAGGCAAGATGACGGCGTCGGCGGCGGCGATGTGCTCTGGGTCGGCGGTGACGACCGGCTGGGCGCCCAGGGCATGCAGCGCCTTAACCAGGCTGTGCAGGTTGCTCACCTCGTAGTTGATCACGGCCAGCATCAGCCATCGCCTCCTTCTCGCCTGCTTCTGATATAGGCTACCAGGCCAGCCAGATTCACTCGCTCCTGGGCGCCGCCTTCGGCGCGTAGATCCTTGACCATCACGACCCCGGCGGCTACCTCGTCGTCGCCGATGATGCAGGCCAGCGCGGCCCCCGCCGCGTTGGCCTCGCGTAGCTGGGCCTTCAGGCTGCGCGGCGTGGGCGAGCCCAGCGCGGCGATACCGTCCTGGCGCAACCGGCTCAGCAAGCGCGGTGCGGAGTCGCGGGCGCCCTCGCCCAATGCAGCCACGTAGACCTCGGCGCGCGGAGGAGGCTCCAGAACCAGGCCCTGCTCTTTCAGATTGAGGATGATCCGCTCGATCCCCGTGGCGAAGCCAATGCCGGGCGTGGGCTTGCCGCCCAGCGCCTCGGCCAGGCCATCGTAGCGGCCGCCGCTGCCGATAGTGCTCTGGGCTCCCTCGCGCTGGGGCACAACCTCAAAGACTGTCTTTGTATAGTAGTCCAGGCCGCGCACCAGCCTCGGCTCAACCGTGTAGGCGATGTCGCGCGCGGCCAGCGCGCCGCGCAGGTCGTCCCAGTGCGACTGGCACTCCGGCCCCAGCATATCCAGCATGCGCGGCGCGCCGGCGATAATCGGCTGGTCGCCCGGCTTCTTGCAGTCCAGCAGGCGCAGCGGGTTGCGGGTGAGGCGCACGCGGCAATCCTCGCACACAACATCCTGGTACGGCTGGTAGTAGGCGACCAGCTTCTCCAGGTAGGCTGGCCGACACAGCGGGCAGCCAATCGTGTTGAGCAGCAGGGTCAGGTCACGCAGGCCCAGGCGCTCGTAGAAATGCAGCAACAGCTCGATCAGCTCGGCGTCTACGGCGGCCCCAGCCTCCCCAATCACTTCGCAACCAAACTGGTGGTGCTCACGCAGCCTGCCCGCCTGAGGGCGATCATAGCGAAAGGCAGGCAGGCCACTGTAGTACAGGCGCACCGGCTGGGGCAATGTGTGCATACCGTGCTGCAGGTAGGCGCGCACCACCTGAGCAGTCACCTCCGGCCGCAGAGTTAGCGAGTCGCCACCCCGATCCTCAAAGGTATACATCTCCTTATCCACCACGTCGGTGCCGGCGCCGGAGGTGCGCGCAAAGACGCCGGTGTACTCGAAGGTGGGGGTCAGGACGGGGCTGAAGCCATAGAGGCGACCTACCTCGTCGGCGGCCTCCTGGACAAAGCGCCAGTAGCGCATATCTGTAGGTAGGATGTCCTCCGTGCCGCGGGGCCTCTGAAACGTCTGTTGAGCCAATGAACACTCCTACGAGGGCGGCTACCTCTAAACGAACGGCTAGCGCACCGGTCGGCAGCGCGTCCGGACGCTGTCAGACTACCTGGGAGACGAACTGCAACACGAGGATGGCCACGATGTACGAGATGTCGAACATGCCCACGCGCGGTATCACGCTACGCAGGGGAGCCAGAATAGGTTCGGTCACCTCAATCAGCAGGTTGAACGGGGCTTTGTGCCAGGGCGGGTTGACCCAACTCAGCACGGCGCGGGCGATCAGGGCCATTAACAGGATATTGACCACAATATGGATGAAGTTGAGCACCAACACGGCTCTTCCCTGTTCACTAATCGAAACCGCCGAGCGGGCGACACCACACCGTCGCCGTTCGCGGCTACATCCTTTGCAACGTATCACCACCCCTAAAAGGGCGATTTCTGGGTCTACGGGCTGGTCAGAGACGACCATGAACACAGCCCGCGGTTAAAACAGCGGACGGAGCGACTAGCTAAAGGCGCATCGCTTGCTGTGCGCGCCTTATTCCTTGACAATATCGTAGCGGGATTACTCACTACGTTCAGGAGGAGTTAAGCCTACTCCACCGTAGCCTGGTCGGGTGACAAGCCAGGGTCGCCGTTGCCGGCGTGGCCGATCATAGAGGGATTGTAGCATGAGCGCCCCATGGTTCGCCCACACTGATCCAGTTCGGCTACCCCCGGCAACCGATGACCCAACCAGGGTAAACTCTCCTGTGGAGAGCAGCCCAGATAGAAAGGGGCCGAGCCGTGATCTCATCTACGCGGTCCACCTCCCCTGACGCCTCACGACGGGAACCCAGCGCGCGGTCGGGTCCTCCCTCTTTTTTGATCCTGGTAGCGCTGGTGATCATGGCGCCGGCCCTACTAATCGAGACACAGGCGCAACCTCCTCGCTCGGGTAGCACTCCGACTTTAGAGCTCTTCCTGGCCGAGGTGCGCGCGGCCACCCCACCATCCGCGCATCTCTGTGCAGTCAGCGAAACGTTCGTCTTCCATCGTGCCAGGTACCTGCTGTACCCCCGGTCCATCTGTCTTCTGGAGGCCCCGGACGTTGACGGGATGGCCCCTCTGGCCCGGCCTGCCTTCTGGCGGGACCTGCCACGTCGAGCGCGTCAGCAGGGCGCGCTCTATCTTCTGGGCTGGTCGTTGCCTCAGCTCCCCCGCTGGAGGGTACTCCTGCGTAGCGGCCCGGGCATTCTGGTGGAGTTCTCACCATGAGGCAGCCGGCGCCCGACCTCTGGTGGGCGCTGGCCGAGGGCCTGGGGCTTGGCTGGGCGGTGGGCGTGGCCATGTTTACAAGTATCCTCTTCGGCCTCTCCCTGGCTGGCGTACCCGGCGCGGTCGGTATCTACCCAGCGGCGCTGTGTACGGCGGCTGGCGTGGGCCTGCTTGTTCGGTTCGTCGGCGCGGAGCGGCGGGGGCCATCCTGGGCCGTCCCCGAGGGGCGATCCGTTCCACTGCTGGCCGCCCTGGGCATCGCGGCGGCACAGGTGGCCCTCTCCACCTGGATGACCCTACGCGCGCCCTTCGCCGCCGAGGACAGTTGGGCGTTCTGGGGGTTGAAGGCCCGCATGTTTGCCGGGGACGGCCTGCCGCCCGGCTACTTCCACGATCCCACCTTTCTGTACTCGCACCCCGATTATCCGCTCAACCTGCCTCTGGCCGAGGGTACGGTTTTTCGCCTGGAGGGAGGCTGGGGAGAGCCGCTGGCCGCCCTGTTCGGACCTGCCTGTCTCGCTGCCCTGGCGCTGCTCTTTGCCGTGGGCCTGGCCCGCCTCTATGGTCCCACCGTCGCCGCCCTCGGCCTCGCCATGCTTGTCCTTATACCGATGGTCCCGGCCAGCGCGGCCAGCGGCTATGCCGATCTGCCCCTGGCCATGTACCTCGGCTCAGCCGCGCTCTATCTGCTGCTCTGGTGGCGTGGCGGTCACCGGAGCGACGCCGTGGTGATGGGGCTGCTGCTGGGCGGAGCCATCTGGACCAAGAAAGAGGGCGCGGCGGTGGCCGCGGTTGCTCTGGCGCTGTACGGCGCGGGCGAGCTGCTCCGCCGCCACGGGCCGATCTCCCCGCGCCTGCGCCGTCTTGGCTGGGGCATCGTGCCGGCGTTGGCGCTTCCGCTGCCCTGGGAGCTGCTCCTGCACGGCACGCGGCCCCTTGGGCGCGACTTTCTGCCCCTCACACCCATGAACCTTGTGGGACACCTCGACCGGCTACCCGGCATCGCCGCCGAGTTTGTTTTGCAGATGCTCTCGCTCGCTCATTGGAGCCTGTTCTGGGACATGGTGGGAATCGTGGTCGCGCTGACCATCCGGCGTCTCTCCTGGCCTGGCTATGGGCTGCTGGCCCTTCTGACCGGCCAGCTGAGCGTCTACGGGTGCTCCTACATCTTGTCGTCCTGGGGCGACTATCGGGTCCACATCTGGACGTCGCTGGATCGCCTGCTCCTGCAGGCGGTGCCAGTAGCGTTACTGCTTCTGGTGGAGGCGTCCACAACATGGTCGCGGTAACGATCCAGACGATCCGCGCGGGTCACGGCAGGCGCAATCAGGTATAGACCCGCGGTAGCCCAGCGCGTCCAGGCAGGAGCCGGGTGGCCTCCGTACCTCTAGTAGCGAACAGGGCCCCGTAAGCGCCTGGCGTTGGGCTATGGCCGATCCGGCCTGTCCTCGGCGCGGCCCAGAGCCAGAGCGCGCTGATAGGCAGCCACGACGGCCTCGGCCATGGTGGAGCGCAACCCGCCCTTCTCCAGGTTATACAGGGCAGCGGCGGTGGTGCCGCCGGGTGAGGTGACCGCGTTCTTGAGCGCGGCGGGGTGCTGCTTTGTCTCGATAGCCAGCCGGGCGGCGCCCAGCATGGTCTGGGTGACCAACTCCTCGGCCATGTAGCGGGGTAGGCCGATCTGCACGCCAGCGTCGGTGAGCGCCTCCATGACCAGGAAGATATAGGCGGGGCCGGAGCCGTTGATGCTGGTGGCCATATCCAGGTAGTTCTCGTTGTGTACCTCAATCTCACGGCCCAGGGCCCCAAAGATGCGCCGCGTGTAGCCCAGCTGGCGCTCAGTGACGGCGCGGCTGGCCACCCACACGGTCATGCCCTCGCCGACCTGGCACAGCGTATTGGTCATGGCCCGCACGATGGCCGGGTGGTAGGCCCCGCTCTCCAGCGCCTTCACGGTCGCGCCGGTGACGATAGACAACACCAGTTGATCTGAGGTGAGCGCCTCGCGGATATCGGCCAGCACGCTGGGCAGCGTCTGCGGCTTCACCGTGAGCACGACCACGTCGGCGCCGGCCACCGCCTCGGCGTTTGACTCCACGACGCGCAGGCCAGGATAGGCGGCGGTGAGGGCCTCGCGACGCTCGGCGCGGGGCGCGCTGGCCAGGGTATCACAGGCGCGCACGACGCCGCGGGCGATCAGGCCCCTGATGATGATCTCGCCCATGGTGCCCGCGCCCACGATACCGATGCGCGGCGGCCGCTCTGGTGCGGCCTGCTCCGTTGACCCGGTGTCCATGCTGCTCCTTACCCGCTCACTCGCGTTCACCGAAGATAGCCCGGCCGATACGCACCAGGGTCGCTCCTTCGGCGATGGCCAGCTCAAAGTCGTTGCTCATACCCATGGAGAGGTGCTGCCACGCCGGGGTGGGAAAGACGCCGGCCAGCTCCAGGAACTGCTGGCGCAGGGCCTGGAAGACGGCCATCAGGGCGTCCTGGCTGTCTGTTAGTGGGGCAACGGTCATCAGCCCGCCGAAAGCTAGCGAATCCAGGCCAGCCAGCGCCGTGACGGCGCGGCGCAGCTCGTCGGGCGCGAAACCATCCTTGCTGGCCTCCCCGGCTACATTGACCTGCAGCAGGACCTGCAGAGGCCGCGGCCCAGCCGCCGTCTGGCGGGCCAGCGCCTGGGCCAGACGCAGGCTATCCACCGAGTGGATCACGTCGAACAGGCGCGCGGCGGCCCTGGCCTTGTTCGTCTGCAGGTGGCCGATCAAGTGCCACGCCGGCGCCACGGCGGGCGCGCCGGGGTCGGCCAGCAGGCGCGCAACCTCGGGGACCTTCTCTTCAGCCTCCTGAACGCGGTTCTCACCCAGGGCGGTGGCCCCCGCGCGCGCCGCCTCGGCTACCACCGTGGCTCCCATGGTCTTGCTCACGGCTATTAGAGTCACCGAGGCGGGGTCGCGCCCGGCGGCGCGGGCCGCGACGGCGATACGCTCATGCACGGATTGCAGGTTGGCCGCAATGGTGGAGTATGCGGTAGCTACCCCCACGTCAGCGCTGTCCGCGGCCATCGTTCCTGCCCTCCCTCATCGCGCTTAACGGCCTATCCCCCCACTCACTGTGTTATGCCGAGAACCCAGGCGTCCACAAGGGAACGCCCCTACAGAAGTAGTGTAGCATGGGCTGGAGGATGGCTTCCTCCTGGACACAGACCTAGAAAGCCCCGGAGGCATCCGATGGGGGCGGCCATGCGTATACAGGACAAGAAGGATAAATGGGCGCGGGCGCGCATAGCGTTTGTAGAGCGGACATCGTAAGGAGCAGCAATCATGGATGAAGGGTCTCAACTGATCACCCCGGGTAGCCCGGAGTGGGCGGCCAGCGCCGACACGGGGCCGCGGCGGCCAGAGGAGGCTGAGGTAGAGCGGCCGGTGCGCTTCGGGCGCGCGGCGTTCCTGGGTATGCTGGGCGTGGGCGCGGGCGGCCTGGTGCTGGGCCAGCAACTTGCGCCGGCCTTTCAGGTGACCAGAACGCTGACAGCCAGCATCCTGCCGGTCAACGGCTTCCGCATCTACACGGTGGCCCCCATCCCCCAGATCAAGCCAGCGGCGTATCGGCTGAGCGTGGACGGGTTGGTGGAGCGGCCAACCACCCTAAACCTGCCCCAGATCCTGGGCATGCCCTACGTTCATGAGGTGCGTACCTACCAGTGCGTCACCGGTTGGGTGATCAAGGACACCCACTGGCAGGGCATCTCGCTGCGCCACTTGATGAGCCTGGTACAGCCGACAAAGGCGGCGCGGTACATCAGCTTCTACTGCGCCGACGGGGCCTACACGGAGAGCCTCTCCATGGAGCAGGCCAGCCAGCCTGACGTGCTGCTAGCCTACAAGCTGAACGAGAAGCCGCTCTCGGTGGATCAGGGCTTTCCCATCCGGCTGGTCGTGCCCGGCATGTACGGCTATAAGTTCGCCAAGTGGGTCAACCGGATCAGCTTCTCAACGACTCAGCTACAGGGGTATTGGGAACAGAACGGCTACGCCGCGGACGCGTACGACAACGATCTGCAAGGCGAGAAAACTCGCTTCCTGACCGCCTGAGCCTCTCCCAAACGACGTTGATGCCACGGCATCAGGCTTGCCACCAGTAGGGGCGTCCCCTTGTGGGCTCCTCGAACCGCCGGATTAGGTCAGCCAGGCTGCACTAGTAGTCTGTCAACTATTATCTGAGACGTTGATGGCCTCAGGCAGAGGCTTCAGGCAACGTGTCAAAAAGGGCGTGACGAACCACTAGACTGTTGAAGCCACGGGTCCGAGACAACCTGTTGTCTGTGGCCGCCCCACGTCAGCATCGCCCAGGGCCACCGGCCAGGGAGGACTATATGGAGACCACCGCGCCAGCGCCGAGGATCGCCCGCTTCACCTTTACCGAGCGGGGCCTGCACTGGACCCACGCCATCTTTTTCCTGGGCTTGCTGGCTACGGGGCTGGTCATGCTCGTGCCTAACCTGTCGGTCGCCGTGGGCCACCACTTCCTGATCTTGCGCATCCACCTGGTGATTGCCATCTTCTACGTTAGCGGCCCCCTGCTATGGTGGATCCTGGGCAACCGGCGGGCCCTACGCGCCGACCTGCGCGACCTGGATCGCTGGCGGCGTGACGACTTCCGCTGGCTGAAACCGCGCCGGCCCAACGCGGCGGCCCCCCCACAGGGCCGCTTCAACGCCGGCCAGAAGCTCAACGCCCTGTTCGTGGGGGCCTCCACCCTGGGCTTCGGCCTGACCGGGGCGATCATGTGGCAGACCCACCTCTTCCCCAACTGGCTGGTCGTCAACGCCGTGCAACTCCACGATACGCTGACCTACCTGGCCCTGGCTGCCTGGCTGGGCCACGTCTACCTGGCCGCGATCAACCGCTCGACCCGCCCCGGGCTGACCGGCATGATCAACGGGGAGGTGGACCGCACCTGGGCCGAGCACCACCACCCCCGCTGGGTGGCGGAGACAAAGGACGATCACCAGTAGCCGGGTGCTATGCGGCTGTGCCATCCTGCCCCGGCGTCGCTGCAGACAAGAGACGACCATCGGTAGCCAGGTGCTACGGTCGGTAGTTGCTCCATCAGCGCGTACCCCGCCTCGGAGACAAGGGACGACCATCGGTAGCCAAGTGCTACACTGGGAGGGGATAGACGATCAGGCCCTGGCAGCGGAGGAGCGGACATGGCCCTCACCATCGGCAGCCTACCTGTTGTTGCACCCGCCGATAACGTCGCGGGCGGCACTCAAGGGCAATGGACGTACGCGGACATGGCGAACCTGCCTGATGATGGCCGCCGCTACGAGATCCTGAAAGGGGTGCTCTACGTGCGCTCATCGCCAGCCACGCTACATCAGGCAGCTAACCGGTGGTTTGTGTTCTACCTGACGATGCATGTGCAGGTGAGCGGACTGGGCCAGGTTTTTGGTCCACCATACGACGTTGAACTGGCCCCCGACGATGTGGTTCAGCCCGACGCGGTGGTGGTGCTGAACGGGCGCGCGAGCATCATTACGGCGTCGCACATTATGGGGGCGCCTGATCTCGTGGTGGAAATCTCCTCGCCCAGCACAGCCGGCTACGACCGGCGGGACAAGCAAGACGCCTACGCCCGCTCGGGGGTCAGGGAGTATTGGCTTGCCGATCCGGCGGCGAAGACCGTTGAGGTGCTGACCCTACAGGGCCAGGCCTACCACTCGCTAGGGGTGTCCCAGGGGCAGGCCACGTTGCCTTCCCGGGTCGTGCCGGACCTGCCGACGCGTGTCGAGCAGTTCTTCGCCTGATCGACCCCTTTGGCGCACATGCGTTACCGATAGATCAGGGTAGCCGCGCTGAACAAGACTCAGTAGCGCCGTAGGCAGTCCATCAGCACGTCCAGGAAGCCCTGCCGATCAATATGCAGGCCCACATCGGCGTTGGGTGGCTGTTTGGTCACGCCCCACACATCACAGACAGTACGGCCCAGGGTCAGTTCACTGGCTGTCTCGATAGCCACGAACATGGGTTTGGTGGTGATCAGGCCGGGGCGGATCAACTCGGCCACGCAGCAAGGATCATGCAGGGGCACGGCGTCCCAGCCGTAGCGCTCCCTGTGGTGGTGACCAAAGAAATCCAGCAGGTCGGCCACCAGACTGGCTACAGGGCTGCCCAGCGCGCGGATGAGGTCTTTCTCCGGAGCGCCGACAAGCGCCTTGTGGGTCACGTCGAGGCCGACCATTGTGATGGGTACGCCGCTGGTGTAGACGACGTGGGCCGCCTCTGGGTCCACATAGATGTTGAACTCGGCGGAGGGGGTGACGTTGCCCTCGGCCACCGAGCCACCCATGGAGACGATGCGGGCTAGCCGCTCCTTGAGCCGTGGCTCACGGCGCAGGGCCATGGCCACATTGGTCAGGGGGCCAGTGGGCACCAGGGTGAGCGGCGCCGGTGAGGCCATGACCATCTCAATGATCAGGTCCACGGCGTGGCGGGGGTCCAGTTCAACCGTCGGGGCAGGCATGGCCGGGCCATCCAGGCCGGACGCGCCATGCACATCGGCGGCGGTGACCAGGGGTCGCATCAGCGGACGATCCATGCCAGCGGCCACGGGGACGCCGGTGAGGCCAGCCACGGTGAGCACGGCGCGGGCGTTGCGCTGGGTATCGGCCAGCGGGGCGTTGCCGGCCACGCAGGTGATCGCCCGCAGGTCCAGGGCGGGGCTGGCGGCGGCCATCAGGATAGCCACGGCGTCGTCGTGTCCGGGGTCCACATCCAGGATGATTGGGGTAGCGGTAGGAGTGGGCATAGGGGTATGTTGCACTCTCTAGCCACGCGCCAGGGCTGTGGCGCGGGCGATCAGGGCGGTGGCGACGGCGCGGGTGTCGGCCACCTCGGCGGGCGAGGCCGAGGCCACCACGGCGGCAACCAAACCCTCGCAGCGCTGGCGCACGGCCTCAAACCGCTCAGGGGGTAAACCCTGAGCGGCGATCAGCGCGCTGAGCCAGCGCTTGCCATAGCCGGCGTGGATGCTCTCATCGGCCCAATCGAACTCCATGTCGTGCTGGCTGGCCGCGTCGCCGTAGCTGGCGAAAGCCTCGGCGCGTTTTGGCTTTTTGCCGATGTTCTTTGTCTCAAAGTAGAACAGCATGGCCAGACGGTAGAGCGGGTCCTGACCGCGGGCGCTGTCATAGATATAGCTGCCCAGGGGCAGTTCCTGGGGGTCAAAGCCCCAGTCGCGCAGGCGGGTCCAGCCCATCAGGGCGTGGCGGCTCTCGTCGTAGACCCAGCGGGCGGCGTCCGCCACGAACTCCCAGCCCAGGGTCGGACCGCACGCCTCCAGGACGGCCCCGGCGGCCTCCACGGCCCACACTTCGTTGAGGTGGCTGATCGCGCTACGCAGCTGCAGAGCCACGCCATCGCCGTAGGGGTAGGTGGGGTCCACGATATCGGGCCAGTAGAAGCGGCAGAGGTGAAAGCGGGAGTCTCGGCTGGGCGCCTGGACCAGTGTAAATGGCACGCTGCCTGGCAGGGGGTCTGAGGGGCCGGCGGCGGGGCCGGCCAGGGAGAGGCCGTCCAGAGCGGCCATCCGCTGGACCAGCGCGCCAGCCCACCCATCGGCGCGAGCACGGGTCGCGGGGTCACTGGCGGCCAGCAAGGCGGAGAGCAGCGGCTCCAGTTCGGCGGCCTGAGCCTCCTTCTCGCGGGCCGCCAGGTCCAGGAAGCGTTTGGTCGGCCCATCACCCAGGTCGTCGGCCACGGCCAGGTAGGCGCGGTAGGCGCGGCCCAGCGCCGGGATCAGCACGCGGACCAGCCCAGCCAGGTAAGCCGCCGCGTCGGGGGCATGGCGCGCTGCCTCGAAGAGGGTGACCAGCGGCGCGTCGTCGCCGACCTCGATCAGGCGGTTAGGGTAGCGCAACTCCAGCACGCGGGCACGCAGGGACTCTGCGTTCTGGGCGGCCTGCCAGATGTGGCGCGGCAGGGTCAGCTTCAACTCCAGAGGGGCGATGGCGGGCAACCAGCCCGCCGCGCCGCGCAGCAGGGCCTCCTCGCAGAAGAAGAAGCGCTTGAGGATAGCCGCGCTCTCCAGGCGCATCAAGTCGGCGCGGGCGCGCCGGCCCGGCAGATAAGCGGTGGCGGGAGATAAGAGAGTCATAATAACGATAGCTCCTTCGGCGCGGGAGGGTCAGCCGGACTCTATCATCATACCGCGTCCCGGCCCAGCGGCGCCCCGCGGTATACTGGGAACCGATTGGGCCGTGAGCCAGCGCGGGGTCAGGGTTGTGAATGGGGAGGCATGGTGACTCGGCGACGTCCGCGGGTGGTGGTGGTCGGCTCCTACGCCGTGGGGCTGGTGATGCGGGCCAGGCGTATGCCCGCCGTTGGCGAGACAGTGCTGGGCCACGGCTTCCAGGCCATGGATGGCGGCAAAGGCTCCAACCAGGCGGTGGCCTGCGCCCGCCTGGGCGCCCAGACCCATCTGGTGGCCGCCGTGGGCGACGATGCCTACGGGGACCGCGCCCTGGCCATGCTGCGGGCTGAGGGCGTGGAGACCTCACTGGTGCGACGGGTCGCTGGCACGCCGACGGGGGTGGGCTTCATCCTGGTGGACGACGCGGGCAACAACGCTATCGCCGTGGACCTGGGGGCCAACAGCCTGCTGGACCACCACGATGTGGACCGCGCCGAAGAGGCCATCGCGGCGGCAGACGTGGTGCTGGCTCAGCTGGAGATCCCACCACGCACGGCGCTCTACGCGGCGGAGGTGGCCCACCGCCACGGCGTGCGCACGATCCTCAACCCGGCGCCGGCGCAGCCGCTCGACCCGGCGGGGCTGCGCCACGTGGAGATAATCACGCCGAACCTGAGCGAGGCGCGCACGCTGTGCGGCCTGGACTCTATCGCCCCGGCGGAGTTGGCCCGCGCGCTGCAGGCCAGCGGCGTGGGCACGGTTGTGCTGACGCGGGGCGAGCAGGGCGCCTGGATCGCCGACGGGGCCGAGGGACTGGCCGTTCCGGCCCCCCACGTGCAGCCAGTGGACACCACCGGCGCCGGCGACGCCTTTAACGCGGCGCTGGCCGTGGCCCTGGCTGAAGGCCAGACGCTGCCGCGAGCGGTGCGGTTAGCCTGCGCCGCCGGCGCCTACGCGATACGCTCACTGGGCACCGTGCCGTCGTACGCCACCAGAGCCCGGCTGGATGCGTTTATAGCCGCCGTGGACGAGGGGGGTTGACGATAGGGGGAGCAGCGTTTATGCTGCACCCGAACGAATGTATCGGCGCCGTGTGTCATGGGCTGTTCACATGGAGCATGGTACACCGGAAGAATGCGGTACGCGCGTACCGCTGGACGTCGTGTCGTAGCGTGTCATGTCGTAGTGTTAGGAAAGGGGACTTCGTTAATGCGTACACGCCTGGCAAAGTTGGCGCTGGGGATTGGACTGATTGGCCTGCTCGTCACGGGGTCCGCCGCGCCGGGGCACAGCGCAAGGGCGGCAGCGGGCACGGTGACCTTTGTGACAGACATCGGCGGCCTCAACGACAACGGGTTTAACCACCTGGGCGACGTGGGCAGCATGAAAGGGGCCACGCAGGCTGGCTGGAAACGCAACGTGATCGAGACGGCGTCGCCGTCGGACTACGAGAAAAACCTGACCACGGCGGCCACCAAGTCGGATATGGTGGTGGCGGTGGGCTTCTCGTTCGGCGACATCCTCAAGAAGGTGGCGGCCAAGTACCCCAAGGTCAAGTTCGTGATCATTGACTGGTCGTACTCGCCGTCGCTGCCCAACGTGCTGGGCAACGTGTTCAAGCCCGGCGAGGCGTCGTACCTGGCGGGCATCCTGGCCGCTGGCCTGAGCAAGACGCACACCATCGGCTTCGTCGGTGGCCTGAGCGTGCCGGTGATCCACGAGTTCCTGGCCGGTTATAAGGCCGGCGCGCTGTCGTACGACCCCAAGGTCAAGGTGCTGGCTGTCTATACTGGCTCGTTCACCGACCAGAGCAAGGGCAAGACCGCTGGCCTGCAGGAGATCAACGGCGGCGCCGATGTGATCTACCCCGCCGCCGGCGCCTCCGGGCTGGGCGCTCTGACCGCGGCGGCGCAGCGGCACAAGCTGGCCATCGGCGTGGACACCGATCAGAACTACCTGCACAAGGACGCGGTGATGACCAGCGTGGTCAAGCACGTTGAGGTAGCCATCGCTAACGCTATCGTGTACGCCAGCATGGGCAAGTTCAAGTCGGGCACCAAGCTGTGGAACCTGGCCAACAACGGCGTGGGCCTGGCCTCCTATCATAGCCTGGCCTCTCGCGTGCCGGCCACCGTGCAGGCGGCCATGGACAAAGCACGGGCAGGCATCATCGCGGGCAAGATCATGGTGCCAGCCGACGTGAAGTAGGCCGCTAGTCGGTAGGAGGCCAGAGGTGGTGGGGCGACGCCCCACCACCTCTGGCCTTTCGTTTATGATGTTGGGTATATGAGCAACTCAACCGTCTCAATCGCCCCCGTGGCCCTGCGGCTAGAACACATCACAAAGCGCTTCCCCGGCGTGCTGGCCAACGACGACGTGACCATTGAGGTGGGCGCCGGCGAGATTCTGGCTATCCTGGGCGAGAACGGCGCAGGCAAGAGCACGCTGATGAATATCCTCTCCGGGCTGTACAGGCAGGACGAGGGGCGCATCCTGGTGGGCGGCCAGCCGGTCGCCATTGCTGGCCCGCGCGATGCCATTGCTCACGGCATCGGCATGGTCCACCAGCACTTCGAGCTGGTGCCGCCGCTAACGGTGGCCGAGAACATCATCCTGGGCCACGAGCCGGGCCGGCTGTTCGTCCGGCGCGGCGAGGCCGCTACCCTGGTGCGCGAGCTCTCCAGCCAGTTTGGGCTGGCCCTGGACCCCCATACGCACGTGGCCGACCTCTCGGTGGGGCTGCAGCAACGGGTGGAGATCGTCAAGGCGCTGTACCGCTCGGCGCGCATCCTGATCCTGGACGAGCCCACGGCGGTGCTGACACCCCAGGAGTCCCGCGAACTGTTCGCTATCATGCGCAGGCTGGCCGCTGACGGGCGCTCGATCATCTTTATTAGCCACAAGCTAGATGAGGTGCGCGAGATCAGCTCACGCATCGTGGTCATGCGGGCAGGGCGGGTGGTCGGTGAGGCGCGCTCAGCTCAGGCGACCAACGCGGGTCTGGCCTCGCTGATGGTCGGTCGCTCGGTGGTGCTTGAGGTGGAGCGCGGGGCGGCCCGGCCGGCGGCGGAGACCCTAGCCGTGCGGGACCTGCGCGTGCGCGACGACCGCGGCGTGGTCGCCGTGGATGGCCTGTCGTTCGCCGTGCGCGGCGGCGAGATCCTGGGCATCGCCGGGGTGGACGGCAACGGGCAGGCCGAACTGGAGGAGACGCTGACGGGGGTGCGCCGCGCCGACGGCGGGTCGGTCGCGCTGGAGGGCCGCGAGTGCCTGGGCCTCAGCCCGCGGCAACTAATCGGCCTGGGTATCAGCTGCATCCCCAGCGATCGGCACCGCCGCGGCATGGTCGGCGACTACTCCGTGGCCGAGAACCTAGTGCTCTCCGCTTTCGATCAGCCGCCCTACGCCCATGGGCCGCTGTTGGACCTGGCGGCGATTACCCGCGCCGCGCGGGACGCGGTGCGCCGCTTCGACGTGCGCACCCCCACGGTGACCACGCTGGCGCGCCACCTCTCGGGCGGTAACCAGCAGAAGATGGTCGTGGCCCGCGAGATGAGCAGGGCCAGCCGCCTGCTGATCGCCGCGCAGCCAACCCGCGGCGTGGACGTGGGCGCTATCGAGTTCATCCACCGCACGATCATCCAGAAGCGCGACGAGGGGCAAGCCGTGCTGCTGATCTCGGCCTCTCTGGACGAGATACTGGCCCTCTCCGACCGCATCGGTGTGATGTACCGGGGACGCCTGGTAGGTATAGTGCCTCGGGCGGGGGCCAACGCCGAGATGCTGGGGCTGATGATGGTGGGCCGGCCGCGGGAGGAAGCTCAGGCAGCGTCCACCGCCACTATAGCGCCGGTGGGTGGCGTGGAGGGCACAACTTCGTGATCGGGAACACACCGTCGGCGCCTGCTGGACCGCCCGACGCGGCACTGGAGGGCTCCGCGCTGTCGCGCCGTCTGGCCCCACTGCACGCTGGCCTGATCCCCGCGCTGGCCCTGCTGACCTCGCTGATCTTCTGCGCCGCGCTGTTGGCGGCCACGGGACACAACCCGGCCCCGGTCTACGGGGCGCTGTGGAGCGGCGCGGTGACTGGCCCCTCGGCGCTGGCCGAAACGCTGGTCTCCACGACACCCTATATCCTGCTGGGGCTGGCCGTGGCCCTGGGCTTCAAGGCCGGGCTGTTCAACATCGGGGCCGAGGGCCAGTTCATCATGGGCGCAATTGGGGCCACCTGGGCGGGTCACCTGTTGCCCGGCGCTCCGGCGCTGCTGCAGGCGACGCTGGCCCTGATGGCCGGGTGCGCCACCGGCGCGCTGTACGCCGCGCTGGCCGGGGCGCTCAAGGTCTTTCGGGGAGCGCACGAGGTGATCACCACAATCATGTTGAACTACATCGCGGCCAACCTGGTCTCGGTGCTGGTAGACAACGCCGGCGCCCCCATGCACGGGTCGAGCCAGATCCAGCAGAGCTACTATATTCTGGCCGGAGCGCAGCTGCCCATCCTGGCCCCAGGCACCCGCCTGCACGCTGGCTTGCTGATCGCGCTGGTAGCCGCGCTGGTTGTTTATGTGCTGGTGTGGCGCACTACCTGGGGCTTCGCCCTGCGGGCGGTGGGGCTAAACCCGATGGCCGCGCGCTCGGCGGGCATCTCGATCAGGGGCGTGACGATCTGGACGATGGCCGCCAGTGGCGCGCTGGCTGGCCTGGCCGGGGCGATCCAGATCACAGGGCTGCAGCATGTGCTGCCCGACCCCTTCGCCAGCGGCTTCGGCTTCGACGCCATCGCCGTGGCCATCATCGGCGCGGGCAGCCCGCTGGGCATCGTGCTGGCCGCGTTGCTGCTGGGCGCGCTGCACAACGGGGCTACCACAATGGAGCAGACGGCGGGCATCAGCGCGCCGTTCGTTTCGGTAGTGGAGGCGACGATCCTGTTCTTCGTGGCCGCCCCGGTGGTCATCCGCTGGCTCTACCTGAGTTGGGGAACCCGGCGGCGGCGGCCACGGCCGGTGGTGGCCCGGTGAGCACGATCTTGACCGGCGTGTTCGTGATCAGCGTGCTGCAGACCACGCTGGGCCTGGCCACGCCGCTGGTGCTGGGCGCCCTGGGCGGGGTGGTCTCCGAGCGGGCGGGCGTGGTCAACATCGCCATTGAGGGCATCATGCTGATCTCCGCGTTCGCCTGCGCGGCCATCAGCACGCTTACCTCGGGCAACCTACTGCTGAGCCTGCTGGCCGGCGTGGCTGCCGGCGCGGTGGGCGGGCTGTTCCTGGGCCTGCTGGCAGTGACGCTGCGCGTGGATCAGGTGGTGGCTGGCTTTGTGATCAACATCGCCGCCGTGGGCGTGACCTCGTTTGTGTTCCGCTCCACCTTTGCCAACTCCAACGCCAGCGCCTCGGTCACCCTGGAACAGCTGAACATACCGGTGCTGTCTACCCTGCCGGCGCTGGGGCAGATCCTGTTTCAGCAGAACGCGCTGGTCTATGTAGCGGCGGCGCTGGTCGCCCTGGCGCATCTCTATTTGTTCCGCACCCGGTTAGGCCTGCGCGCCCGCGCGGTGGGTGAAAACCCCCGGGCGGCGGATGTGGCGGGCATCAATGTGGAGCTGATCCGCTACGGCGCCGTAATGGCCAGCGGCGCGCTGGCTGGCCTGGCCGGGGCCTATCTGGTGGCCGACGTGGGCAGCTTCTCCGAGGGCATGACCAGCGGTAAGGGCTTCATCGCCCTGGCCGCCGTGATCTTTGGCAAGTGGCGGCCCACCCAGGCCGCCCTGGGCGCGTTGCTGTTCGGCTTCTGTGACGCGCTGCAGACGCAGCTACAGCAGATCCCCGATATGCCCATCCCGGTGCCCGTCTTCTCCATGATCCCCTACGTGGTGACGATCGTGGTGCTGGCCGGCTTCATCGGGCGGGCCGTCGCCCCGGCCGCCGATGGCCTGCCCTACATCAAGGAGTAAGCGGTAGGGCGGCATGGCCGGTTACCGGCCTATCCTAGTACACCGCGGCGCCCGTGCCCCAGCGACTTGGGCGCCCACAAGGGCACACCCTACAATCCGTTGCGCCGTGTGTTGGACCCAGGCGCCCAGTGTGCGCCGCGGGCCGGCATGGCCCGGTAGGGGCGTGGCAGGCAGGCGCATCTGACTTGCTAAAGCGGAGGGCAACAGAGTATGCTAGCGGGCATGCGCCGTGCCCCTGGTAGGGCCTGGTTTTCGCTGCCCGCCAGCGCCACGGCATCTTATTGACCGTAGTATAGGCACGTCTGGGGAGGCCAAGAAAAACCTATGGAACAGGGAGCGCCATATTTCGCTATGCTCTGCGCGGTGATCGGCGTGATCGCCGGGGGGCTGCTGGTGCAGTGGGTGCTGCGGCAGCCACAGGGCAACGCCCGTATGATCAGCCTGGCCCAGGCCATCCAGGAGGGCGCGGCGGCTTATCTGAACCGGCAGTACCGTATGGTAGCCATTGTGGGGGGCGTGCTGTTCGTGGCCCTCTTCGCCATCACGCGCACCTGGCAGATGCCCGTGGCCTTCGCCGTGGGCGCGGGGCTGTCCGCCGCCGCTGGCTATATCGGCATGAACGTGGCCGTGCGCTCCAACCTGCGCACGGCCCAAGCGGCCACGCTGGGGCTCAACCCGGCCCTGCAGGTAGCCTTCCGCGGCGGCGCGGTGACCGGCTTGCTGGTGGTCAGCCTGGGCCTGCTGGGCGTCAGCGGGATGTATGTATGGGTCGTCAACCCCGACTACCTGGTGGGCTTGGGCTTCGGCGGCAGCCTGGTCAGCGTGTTTGCCCGCCTGGGCGGCGGCATCTACACCAAGGCCGCCGATGTGGGCGCGGACCTGGTGGGCAAGGTGGAGGCGGGCATCCCCGAAGACGACCCACGCAACCCCGCCGTGATCGCCGACAACGTGGGCGACAACGTGGGCGACTGCGCGGGCATGGCTGCCGACCTATTTGAGACCTACGCTATCACCATGCTGGCGCCCATGCTGCTGGCTTCGTTGCTGTTCCCCGTGGGCGACCCGCACCGCGCCGCGGCTATCGTGCTGCCCCTAGTACTGGGCGGCATCTCCATCCTGGCCTCCATCGTGGGCATCTTCTTCGTGCGCGTGGGGGCTAACGGCCGCATCATGGCCGGGCTGTACCGCGGCACCCTGATCAGCGCCGGCATCGCCGCCGTGGCCTTTATCCCGGCTATCCTGATCATGATGGGCAACATCAACCACATCGGGCCAGCCAATAGCGCGCTGGGCGTCAACGCCTTCAGCCTGTATATCTGCGCGGTGATCGGTCTGGTGATCACGGGGGCCATGGTGGCGATCACAGAGTACTACACATCGTCGAGCTATAAGCCGGTGCGCTCGATCGCCATCGCCTCACAGACCGGCCACGCCACGAATATTATTACGGGTCTTGCCGTGGGTCTGCAGGCCACGGCGATGCCCGTGGCGGTGATCGCGGCGGGCATCTGGCTGGCCTACGTCGTGGGCGGCGGGCTGTATGGCATCGCTATCGCGGCCACGGCGATGCTCTCCCTGGCCGGCATCATCGTGGCCATTGACTCATATGGCCCGATCACGGACAACGCGGGCGGCATCGCCGAGATGGCCGATCTGCCCAGCGGAGTACGCACGATCACCGACGCGCTGGACTCGGTGGGCAACACGACAAAGGCGGTGACCAAGGGCTACGCCATCGGGTCGGCGGCGCTGGCCGCGCTGGTGCTGTTCGCCTCCTACACGGATACCTTGAGCAAGAACGGGATCAAGCACACCTTCGACCTGTCTAACTACCAGGTCATCGTGGGCCTGTTCATCGGCGGCATCCTGCCCAACGTGTTTGCCGCCCTGTCCATGCAGGCGGTGGGCCGCGCGGCAGGTGGCGTGGTGGACGAGGTGCGTCGGCAGTTCCGCCAGATCCCAGGCATTATGGAGGGCACGGCCCGCCCCGAGTATGGCAAGTGCGTGGACATCGTGACCGCCGCCGCGCTACGTGAGATGATCGCTCCGGCGCTGATCCCCGTGGTGGCCCCGGTGCTGGTCGGCTTTATCCTGGGACCCATCGCCCTGGGGGCCACCCTGGTGGGCAGCATCATCGTGGGCGTGTTCATGGCCGTTTCCATGACCAGTGGCGGCGGGGCCTGGGACAACGCCAAGAAGTATATCGAGGACGGCAACTACGGCGGCAAGAACAGTGGGGCCCACCAAGCCGCCGTTACTGGCGACACGGTAGGCGACCCTTACAAGGACACCGCTGGGCCGGCGATCAACCCCATGATCAAGGTGCTGAACATTGTGGCGCTGCTGCTGGCCCCCCTGCTGGGCCATGCGTTCTTCGCCTGACTCACGCTAGCTGTAGAGGAGGAGAGGGGCGGGAGGGACACGAGGCGGGCACGGCTGCCGCGCTTCGGGACTCAGGGCTGCCATCCATTAAAGATGAAGATATTAGTAACTGGAGGGGCAGGGTTCATCGGTTCGCACCTGGTGGAGCGGCTGCTGGAGCGGGGTGACGAGGTGGTCGTGCTGGACAACTACTCGACCGGACGGCCCGAGCACCTGCGCGACCCTGGCCTGGCGGCGGAGTCCCCCTCCCCCGCCTACTCCTCATCATCACACCCCTCACTGACCCTGCTCACGGGCAGCATTCTGGACGAGGCGGCGGTGCGCCAGGCGGCGGCGGGCTGCGCCGTGATCTATCACCTGGCGGCGGCGATCGGCGTGCGCTACATCGTGGATGACCCGCTGCAAAGCATCATCACAAACGTGCGGGGCACGGAGCACGTGGTGGCGGCGGCGGCGGAGCACGGTTGCCGGGTGGTCATCGCATCTTCGTCCGAGGTGTACGGCAAGAGCACGGATGTGCCGTTCCGCGAGGACGGCGACAGCGTGATTGGGCCGACCTCGATTGGCCGCTGGTCGTACGCCCATGCCAAGGCGCTGGACGAGCACCTGGCCCTGGCCTATAGCCGTCAACGCGGCCTGCGGGCCAGCGTGGTGCGCTACTTCAACATCTACGGCCCGCGTCAGGAACTGGGCGGCTACGCCGTGATACCCCGCTTCGCCGTGCAGGCACTGCTCAGGCAGCCGCTGACCGTGCATGGCGACGGGCTGCAGACGCGCTGCTTCACCTATGTGGGCGACGCCGTGGAGGCCACGCTGCGCGCCGGCGAAGCTGAGGCCGCGCTGGGCGAGGTATTTAACGTGGGCAGCCCTTTTGAGATATCTATCCGTGACCTGGCCGAGCGGGTCGCCCTGCTGGCCGGTGCTGAGGCCACGGTAGCCTACCAGAGCCATGAGCAGGTGTATGGCCGGGCCTTCGAGGACACGCGGCGGCGGGCGCCCGATGTCTCCAAAGCGGAGCGGTTGCTGGGCTTTCGGGCGGCGGTAGAGCTGCAAGAAGGGCTAGAGGCCACCGTCGCCTGGTGGCGCGACCGCGCCGCGCGGGAGCAGCTGAGCGTTTCCAGGTAGTCGGCATCCTGTTAGTATCGTTGTGTTGAGTAACGTTCCCTAGTGTCGCGGAGATAATGATGCCGAGTTCCACACTGACCCGGACGATGAACGCAGTCATTGAGGGCTGCTGGCTGGTAGCCGTGGCGGCCATCCCACTGTTCTTCAACGTAAATAGCCGGCGGGTGTTCGAGCCGGACAAGATTACCGTGTTCCGCAATATCGTGATCGTGATGCTAATCGCCCTGATCGTGAAGGGCATTGAGGCGGCTCCCCGGTTACTGGCGCGGTTGCAACAGCGACGGGGCCAGCCCGAGGGCCAGGCCACCGAACCGGCGGCTACGCCGGCTGGAGGGCTATGGGGCCTCTTGCGCACCTATCCTCTGCTGGCCCCTATAGCCCTGTTCGTGGTGGTGTATAGCGCGGCCACGGCGCAATCCATTGACCCCTCAATCAGCTTCTGGGGCTCCTACGAGCGGCTGCAAGGGACCTATACCTGGTTCAGCTACATCGTCTTTTTCCTGGTGATCGTCACGCACCTGCGCCGCTGGGAGCAGATCGAGCGAGTGATCAGCGCGGCTATCTTTGCCAGCATGCCCGTGGCCCTCTATGGCGTGCTGCAGCACTTTCACTATGAGTTCCTGGCCTGGGGCGGCGACGTGTTCACCCGCGTGGCCTCCACAATGGGCAACGCCATCTTCCTGGGGGCCTACCTGCTGATGGTCGTGCCGCTGACCATCTACCGCATCTACATGCAGGTGGCCGACCTGACTCAGCCGGCGGCTCCCGCATCACAGCCCCAGCAGACGGCGCGGGGTGGCCGGCGCAACGCCGAGGCGGCGGCGCCGCCGGCGTGGCAGCGCCGCCGTGAGCAACGCCATGGCATGATCATGCTGGCCGTGTACACCGTTGCTTTGCTGCTGCAACTATTCGCCATCCTGTATACGTACAGCCGCGGGCCGTTCGGCGGGTTGGTGGTGGCCCTGATCGCCTTCGGCATCATCGCCGGCCTGCGCTACCGCGTCTACCCGTTGGTGGCCGGCTGCGCGTTCGTCCTGCTGCTGGGCGTCGCAGTGCTGGGCCTGGCCAACAAGAAGAACCCAGTTATCCACAGCGGCTCGTCAGGCATCAGCCGCCTCTTCGCCGTGACCAGCAGCGAGTCGGGCACCACCGAGGTGCGGCAGCTGATCTGGGAGGGCTCACGCATACTGATCAAGGAGCGGCCCATTCTAGGCTGGGGGCCGGAGATCATGCTGCTGGCCTACAACCACGTCTATCCACCAGCGCTGGGCCATATCGAGCAGGCCAACGCCTCGCCGGACCGCAACCACGATGAGCTAATGGACTTCCTAGTGATGAGCGGGGTGCTGGGCCTGCTGGCTTATCTGAGCATCCTGGGCACATTCTTCTGGCTGGCCTTCCGGCTGGTCTGGCGGCTGCGCGGCGTGCGCGAGAGCATGCTTGTGATCGCCCTGATCGCCGTAGTGCTAGGCCACATCGGCGAGGGGTTGGTGGGCATCGGTATCATCTCTACGCTGATGATGCTGTGGCTGTGCCTTGCGCTGGCCTCGGTGGTCTATCGGCTGGCCCCCGGGTTTGCCCTGGCTCCAGCCCTGGCCACGGCGCCGGCTACAGCCGCGGCGACCCCGCTGGGCGCTCGGGGTGGGCGGCAGGGCAACCAGGCCGCGCGGGGGACAGCAGGCCGCCCCGCCGTGGGTCAGACGCGAGCGGCCCCGGCCTCTGGCTCGGCCTGGGAACACCTCTCCGGGGGCCGCATGGTGGCCGCGCTTGGCTCGACCGCCGCCGGCATGGTGGCCATCGTAGCCTTGATCGTGCTGTTCCTAGGCAACTACCAAGTGGTGGCCGCCGACGTGGTGTTCAAGGACGCGCTGAACTACGAACAGACGGCCCTGCAGGCTGAGCAAGCTGGCCAGACGCAGCCTGCCCCGGCGGCGGGGGCCAACACGACGGCAACCCAGAACTACCAGGCCGCCCTGTTCTATTTCAATGGGGCGATTGACCGCTTCCGCCAGGCTATCTCCGTGCAGCCCAATCAGGACTTCTACTACCTCTACCTGGGCAAGACCCTGCTGGAGTTGGTGCGCACCGACGGCGAGGTCTACACAAAGGACACCTCGGCGCGCGACCGCGACATCCGCACGGCGGAGGACGTGCTGCACAGGGCCTACAACCTGAACCCCCAGGACACCGACCACTCGGCTAACCTGGGCCGCATGTATCAGCTGTGGGCCAACTGGGACGCCACAAAGTGGCCGCTCGCCCTGCAGTGGTTTGATAAGGCGGTCAGCCTCAGCCCGCACCACAGTCGCCTGTTCGACGAGTATGGCATCGCCGTGCGCACCTACGGCCAGTACCTGGGCAACGCCGGCAAGGACAAGAAAGCCCAATCGATCGCTATGTACCGGAGGGCGCGCGACCTGTTCAAGCAGGCAACAATGATTGACTCGCAGCTCAGCGACGCCTACGCCCTGTGGGGGGACACCGAGTTCTCGCCCATCTACCTGAATAACCCGGTGGCGGCGATTCGGCCGTACTCGATGACGGCCAGCCTGCTGGCCCCCGACGCGGGCAACCTGCCAGCTATCTACAGCAATATGTCGTTTGCCTATGTGAAAGAGAAGGACTATGCCAGCGCGGTGACCTATGGCAAGAAAGCCATGGATGTGGCCAACACGCTGTTGCAGCGGGCTGCCACGGCGTCGAACGCCAGCCCCAGCGACCAGGGTCTGCGGCAGGCCTACAGCCAGGCCCAAAACACCTATAACCAGACCGTAGCCATCTACAACCAGGCGCTGGCCAAGCTGCGGCCAAAGGGGAAGTAGGAGGTGGCCGGCGGGCTGCAGAACTTCCTGTTCACCATCTTTCTGGTCATCTTCACCGCCTCATTGGCCCTGGCGCTGGTGGGCACACCCATTGCCCGCCGGGCCGCCCTGCACCTGGATATCGTGGACCACCCATCGTCACGCAAGATCCACGCGGCCCCGATGCCCTACCTGGGCGGGGCAGCCATCTACGTGGCCTTCCTGGCTATCATCGTGGTGGCGTTGACCGTGGTACAGTCGCAGGTGCGCGAGGTGCGTGGCCTCACCGCCGTGGTCCAGCTGGTGGCCATGGTCGGCGGGGCCAGCATGATGGCCGTGCTGGGCCTGTTCGACGACCGCTATAACCTGCCCTCGCTGCTGCGCCTGAGCATGCAATCACTGGCGGCGGTGGCCCTGATCGCCAGCGGCGTGACCCTGCACTTCCACCACTTCGGCTGGCTGGACTACCCGGTTAGCTTTATCTGGATCGTGGGCATCACAAACGCCTTCAACCTGATGGACAACATGGACGGCCTGTCCGTGGGCGTGGCCACCATCGGCTCGGCCTACTTCTTCCTGCTGGCCTTCCTGGCCGACACAACCCAGTTTCTGGTAGCCAGCCTGGCCGCCGCGCTATGCGGAGCCTGCCTGGGCTTTCTGCGCTACAACTTCAACCCGGCGCGCATCTTTATGGGCGACGCGGGGGCCTATTTCCTGGGCTTCCTGCTGGCGGCCATCGGCATGAAGCTGAAGCTGCCGGGGCTGCATGTGGTCTCCTGGATCATCCCCATCATCGTGCTGGGGCTGCCTATCTTTGATACGACGCTGGTCACCGTGTCGCGGCTGCGCCGCGGCGTATCGCCGGGTAAGGCGGGCAAGGACCACACATCGCACCGGCTGGTCCGGGCAGGCTTCACCCAGCGTGAAGCGGTGCTGCTGCTGTATCTGGTGGCCGGGGCGCTGGGCACGAGCAGCCTGGTGCTGACGCGGGCCAGCCTGAACGAAGGCTTCGCCCTGGGCTTTGTGCTGATCGTGATCGGCGTGCTGGCCTTCCTCAAGCTGGAGCAGATCTACTACCAACCGGAGCGCTGAGCCGCCGCCGACGCGGCGGCCGCGCTGCTTGCCTCGAAGGGGGGAATAATCGTTATGTCACAGCAGGCCGGCGACCCAACGGCGGCACACGACGGGGTGCAGCGCCCAGGCGGGCGGGCAGAGGCCAGCCAGGCATTGGGCGACCTGATCCGCGCCCGCACGGCTCACGTGGCCGTGCTGGGCATGGGCTACGTGGGCCTGCCGCTGGCTGTGGAGATCGCCCAGGCTGGCTACCCGGTCACCTGCGTAGACCTTAACCCGCGCCGCGTCGAGCAGCTCAGCCGCGGCGATAGCTACATCCCTGATGTACCGTCGGCCACGCTAACACCGCTGGTGGCGGCGGGGACGTTCCGGGCGACGACCGACTACGCAGCACTGGACCCCGCGCCGGATATCGTGTTTATCTGCGTGCCCACGCCGTACAACGCCATGAAGGTGCCTGATGTGAGCTATATCGAGGGCGCGGCGGCCACGCTAGCTGGCCGTCTGCGCGTCGGCCAGCTGATCATCCTGGAGTCCACCACCTACCCGGGCACAACCGATGAACTGGTGCAGCCCATTCTGGAGACGAACAACGCCCTCTCGGCCAGGGACGACGATTACCTGCTGGCCTTCAGCCCCGAGCGTATTGACCCAGGCAACCATACCTTTACGGTGCATACGACGCCCAAGGTGGTGGGCGGCCTGACCGCCCTGGCCGGCGAGATGACTGCCCTGTTCTTCGACACCGTGGCCCCAGGGACGGTGCATCGGGTCTCCTCACCGCGGGTGGCCGAGATGACGAAGCTGCTGGAGAACACCTTCCGCGCCGTGAACATCGCCCTGGTCAACGAGTTCGCCCTGCTGGCCGAACGGATGGGCATTGACATGTGGGAGGTGATTGACGCGGCGGCGACAAAGCCGTTTGGCTTCAGCCGCTTCACACCGGGGCCGGGGGTCGGGGGGCACTGCATCCCCGTGGACCCCTACTACCTGAGCTGGAAAGCCCGCGAGTATGACTTTGTGACCCGCTTCATCGAGCTGGCCGCCGAGGTCAACGAGGCTATGCCGCTGCATGTGCTGACCCTGACCCAGGATGCCCTGAACAGCGCGGGCAAGAGCCTGCGCGACGCCGAGGTGGTGGTGTTGGGGGTGGCCTTCAAGCCCAACGTGGATGATCCACGCAACTCCCCGGCGCAACGGGTGATCGAGTTGCTGCGGGCACGCGGCGCACGGGTGAGCTACCACGACCCTTATGTGCCCACGTTCCGCGTGGCTGAGCGGCCCTTTGGCCACGCCGAGGCGGGCAAGGAGACGGTAACCCTGGCGTCGCGGCCCTACTCCGCCGATCTGCTGGGGGCTAGTGACGTGGTGGTCATCGTCACCGGCCACGGCGCCCTGGACTACCAGCACGTCGTGGAGCACGCGCCGTTGGTGGTTGATACGGTCAACGCCACGCGCGGCGTGGAGGGGGGCGGCCAGCGCATCTGGCGGCTGGGCGCGCCGCCCATGACCAGGCAAGCCTGAGCCGCGCCACTCCCTTGCCCCAGGCCCTCTGTATCGGACTGGATACCTGCGTAACTCTCCAGCCCGTCGCGCCTGCGGTGGCACGCTACTTGCACCATTGTGCCGTGCGGCGGCCGGATATGGGGCGCGCCGCGGGTCACGGAGAGAAAGGGAGAGCACGGGCCATGACGATCAATACTACGCAGGAGAAGTTCACCCACGAGCTAGGCGACATCTACGACGCCGAGCACCGTTTTCTCAAGGGCCAGGAGGAGATGCTGGCCCAGGCGACCGACCCGCAGCTACAGGGCATGATCAAACAGCACATGCAGCAGACGCAGGGCCACATCACAAACCTGGATCAGGCCTTCAAGATCCTGGGCGCCCCGGCTAAGGCTGAGAAGTGCGATGCGGCGACGGGCCTGGTCACCGAGGCGCAGAAGACCTTGAAAGAGGCCGGCACGCCGGAGATCCGCGACTGCCTGATCGGCGGCGCGGCGGCCAAGGTGGAGCACTATGAGATCGCCAGCTACCGTGGGCTGATCACCGGCGCCCAGTTGATGGGCCAGCAAGAGGTGATGGCCCTGCTGCAGCAGAACCTTCAGCAGGAAGAGCAGACAGCGCAGTTGATCGAGCAGAGCGCGCCCACCCTGCTGCAGAAAGCCATGAAGGCTGAAGGCAAGTAAACCCACACCTCAGGGACACATCTCGACAGATCTATAGGGGCAGAGGTGGCGGATTTCTCCGCCACCTCTGCCCTTTGTGTTTTCCTGTATGGCTATGGCCCCACGCGGGTCCGCCGCACTGTTGCCTGCTCCCTGGGACAACGTGGCGAGATGACCTGGCGGTTTGGGTGTGTAGAGAACCCCCACGTTTAACGGCAATGACGCGGGCACAGCAGCGGCGATCTGGGTGTGTAGGGGCACCCTTTGTGGGCGCCCAGTAGCCTCAGGGGCGTGGGAGGCGCTCCTAGCGGCGGAGAACCAATATACCACGGTGTACTGGGTCCGTAAGGCGTAGCCAGCCTGCTCTGCTTGACCAGGGGCCTGGCGGGCACTTAAAGTAGTACCCAGGATGCACGCTTTGGGTTGTTGCAGAAAGGATCCGCGCCATGACCACTCACCCGGACGCTACCCCCGTTGGCCCGCCACCAAAGGACACTATCTTTCCCAGCGACTCCGAGTACCGATGCCGCCATAACGGCGATAAGGGCACTTGTGAACTGGAACGGCACTCTGGGCACCAGCAGGATACCTACCCACACTCCAATCCCCAGGTCCAGGCGGGCATCTGCCCCGAATGTTACCACCTGAACTGTCTCGAACCCGCCTGAAGGCCATCTAGCCAGCGCCACCCGGGCTTACCTAGGCGTGAGGGCGGGCAGACCACCGACGTACTGGGCGCCTCGCCACACCTTCAAATCAGCCAAGTTGTAGTAGCCGCGTGTCCGCCGCGGGAAAGGCGACCTCGTGCCCTTTTCGCTCGATACGTTCAGCCAGTTACTCGCCCAGTTTTCCAAGGATCTGACCAGTCGCATCAGTACGGCGGTGCTGTATCCGCTGCTCGCTACTGTTCTGGCCATGGCCACGATCGTGGGCCAGAGCCTGGGTTGGGCGCGGGTCAAGGTGGCCTGGGACGCGGCGCAGCTGCCCACTCAGGTGATGATCACGGCCATCGCCGTCCTGGTCTTCTTTGTGCTGGCCTTTGTGGCCAACAGCCTGCAGGCCAGCGTGGACCGGCTTTTTCAGGGCGCGTGGCCGGGGTGGGTCGTTCGCGCCTCAGGACAACGTGAGCACCATCGTGCCCGGCGGGACCGTCGGCGCAATGAACTGGCTGACCTGGCCGCGCTGTACCTGCGCGTGCAACAGGCACAACGAGACCTGGCCCGGTGGGACGCCGCGCCGGCCCCGCGCGTGTACGCTGTGCGGACGAGCCGCGCGGTACCGCAAGCGCACGTGCTGACCGCGACCGACCTGCTGGTAGCGCGGGTACAAGAGGCCCCAGCGCACGGCTTTGCCACCGTCGCCGATGCCCAGGGCTGGCTGACGCCGGTCGCTCTGCCCGAGGGGGTCACACTGGACCGGCGAACATTGCTGCAACTCACCGATGGGACCGGTGACCAGCTAATCCCCCTTACGCTGCCTGCCGTCGCCGCGCCCGCTGGTTTGGCCCCAGGTGATTGGGTGCGCCTCTACACTGCGCGCCCTGGTCGTGGGCTGGCCGATCAGGAGCTGCTCGTCGCCGCCGTTACCCCGCTGACCCAGCACGGGGCAAGCGGCGCCCAGGCCGATCTCCTGCAGCTGATGCTGGTAGCCCACGCGGACCGGGCGGCGGCGTTGGCGGCGGCAGCCGGCACTGAGCCGCGCGTGGGGCTGGTCCTGACCACGGCCCAGCCGCCGCCCCAGCCCACCACTGCGCCGGACCCAGCGCCGGAGGGCACGCCCACTGGCCAGCTGCCCCTCTTGAGCGCCGCCGAGTTCCGCGACCGCATTGAGCAGGCCGGGGCTGCCACCGATGTCCTGCTGCGCCGCCTGGCCGTATACTGGGACGCCGCGGCCACCACTCAGATCACCACATATCTGGCTGACCTTGATCAGACGGTCAGGCACTATCCAGACGCCAGCGCCACCGCGAAAGACGACTATAGGCTGTACCAGGCCACGGCGGCGGCGCGCTCGGTGCTGCTGGTGCAGCTAAGCAGGCTGCACGACGCCCTGCTGTATGAGCAGAGCCGTCGTAAATCGTCGCTCTACCAGTTCTATGCGGCGCCAGAGCCAGCTATCGCGCCGACGGTGGTGGGCAATATCTTTCAGACCGTGGACACCTATTGTGATCGGCTTTACGGGCTTGATGTCTCGCTGGTGCTGCCCCGCCTGCAGTCGGTTATGTCGGAGGCCACGCGGGACCCGCTTGCCCACGCCTATGATGGGTTGGCCTTCCTGGAATGGAGCGTCCTGGGCGCCCTAGGCGTCGCCGGTCTGGGCACGCTGGTTGCGCTGGGTACGCGGCATACCCGGCTAGCCCTGGTGGTGTGGCTGGTGACCACGCTGATCGTGGCGCTGCTCTCTCGCGGCCTGGTCGGCGCGGCGCTGAATTATGCCGCCGCGCTACGCCAGGCGTTCGACCGAGAACGCGGCAAGGTAATCGCCAGCCTGGGCGTTGTGCTGACCTCACCCACCAGCCAGGCCGACGAGAAGGACTACTGGACAAAAGTGGAACGCTGGTGGATTGAAGGCACGCCCCCTGGGACCTATAGCATCTCGGGAGAGGACCCGCCCCTTGGCCAGAAATAGCGCGTTCAACTGGCGCTGGTTGATCGCGGCGGCCCTCTGGCTGATCGTGACGGGCGCGCTGTGCCTGGCCGTGGGCCAGCAAGACCCCCATTTCTGGCAGCTAGACAATATCGCGCGGGCGCTACTGGCCAGCGGCGCGCCCACCCCGGAGGCGACCAGCGCGCCCCTTCCGTTGGTCGCGCTCAGCCCCATTCCCCCCTTCACCCGCCTGGACCCAAGCCGTGGCATGTACAGCCTGAGCGACCCGGCTCTCCAGACTGCCCTGGCCCAACCACCGCCGCGCGCCATCCCTACTCCGCCGCCCGATCCCGCGAAGGCAGGCACCGGGACTGCCCTAACGGTGGTCACGGCAGAGACGCGCGCCGTGGCCATGGCCACGCGCGACGCTGTGAGCAACCACATTACCCTGCGCGCCCTAGCTGCTGGCGAGAGGTTTGATGGGGCGGCGGTCGGGCCGCTGCTGCCACCAACCATACCCTACCAACTGCGGGCCATCACGGTGACCAACCCAATCACCTGGCTCGCCGCGGGCGAAACGGTCAGCCTGCTGGTGACGCCGTCCAGGCCGGGTGGCGGAGCCTTGACTAGCGGGCACTGCCCATCGTGCCTGGAGGACGTGGTCATTGCCCAGGTGGCCCCCGTGGGACCAGACGGCGCCCAGGCGCTTCTGGTCGCCGTGCCGGTGGACGCGGCGCACAAGCAGCGTGAGGCGCTGCTGCCGCTGCTGGACACGCCCGGCGTGACGGTGCGGCCCATCGCCCTGATCACCAGTTCCGCCTGCCTGCCCCCGCCACGGCCACCGGTCGCCTCAGGGGAGTGCGTCAGGTCCACCCGTTAACTTGGGCGCGCTACGCCGACGATAGAACAGAGACATGGAGAGGAGACACAGCCCCAGTGAGGTTCCTCCGGCTACCATAACGGAGAGGGCAGGCTGACCACCTGATCACCGACCGACAGGTCGCCGGTGGTGTGGTGGATCAGATTCATGCCAAACGTCACCCCACCTGTTGCTGACCGCCGATAGGTGGCCAGCGTCTGGAGGGGTTCCTTGCCCACCTGAGCGGTCTCCTGGTTGACCGTGACCACCGCGCAACGCACGCAGGGCGTGATACCGCTAAACTCGACGGGACCAAGCCTAAAGCGGCGCAGCGTATCCTCGTAGTGCGGCGCGGGGCCGCCTGTCAGCACGATGTTGGGCCGGAAGCGGTCCATCGGCGCCGGCTGAGCGAGACGCCCATTGAGATCGGCGAGCGATTCCTGGGACAGCAGTAGCACGGGGTATTCATCGGCGAAGGCAACCTGATTGGTCGGTATAGTGGTAAAGGCAGGGTCGGCACGGCGGATAAACCCTGGCGCCTTACGCACCACGCGCACCGCATGATTCAGGAAGCGGCTAAACCAGGCAGCTACCCGATCTCCTTGATCAACGCTTTCTACCTGCTTGTTCCAGATGATGGTGTTGTGCCGTGTGCCATCCACGACCACCGGTTCCTCCAAAGGGGGCATCTCCGGCGCAGTGGCGCGGAGGCGGCCCTCGCTGAGCGACGGGATGATCAACGCCATGCGCGGGAGTTGCCGCTGGGTCAGAAAAACGCCAGTCGTGGCGGCGACGATCATCAACTCCCGGTCGTGACGCGGGCCACCCTCGTCTACGGCAAGGGTGTCAACGCGGGTCCCGCCGCACGACTTTATGGGATAGTAATAGAGCGCGGAGACACGCGGCTCCCCGCTAGCGTCGGGCTGGTGTGTGTTCATACCGTAAGATCTCCCGGGCTGCCAGTTGGTGGTCACACGGGCGCGAGCACCGCCACGGGATCACCGACCGTGATGCGCCCCCCCTGAACCACCTCGGCCATCACCCCAACGCGGCCCTGCACACTGTCCGGCATGCGCGCGTCAATGCCGTGCAGCTTGGCGCACCCGGTGCGCGGCACGATGATCTTGATCACCGCGTGCTCGCCGAGCCGCAGTTGTGTCCCGCGCTCCAGCGTGCGCAAGTCCAGGTCGGCGATAATCAGGTTTTCACCGAGTGCCCCAGGCGTGGTGGGGAACCCCTCGGTGGCTAGTTCGGCCAGCGTGGTCGCATCCATGATGTTCAGGTTGCGCAGGGAGCGCGCCTTGCTGTCGTTTTCGATGCCCTGTTCTTGCTGTAAGAGCGCTTCAGTCAGCGCGACGCGCCGATACCCTACCTAGGGCAACGGCTCAGGGTCGTCGGCTGGTCGGTAGGTAATACTGGTGATCGTGGACATACGCGGGCTTCTCCTTCTCCTAACTCTTGCGCCGCACCCACGCGGCCCTGATAGCTAGTTGAGGGCTGGGCCCTCCACCCCGAGCCCCACGCGTCCGGCATGGGCATCTCCCTCTCCACTACTATAAGCGCGGCTGGTGAATTCTGACGCATCCACCAGCCTGGCCCCTCCAGCTTGCTCCGTTCCCGTAGCTAGCGGCCACCCTCTTGAGCCAGGGTGAGCGCACTCTCCTGGGCCATCTCCACACTCCTATCCACCAGCTCGTCGGTGTGCAGCGCGCCTAGCCCATGGTGCCACGTGGGGGCAACATAGATGCCCCGATCGTGCATCTGACGGCAGAAGGCGTGCAGCAGTCCCCTGTCCTGCCCGGCGGCCTGCCGGTAGTGCCGCACCTGCTCAGCCGGGTCCAGGCCAAAATACAGGCCAAAGCGGGCTCCCACTCCCTGCACGCGCACGGCCAGCCCAGCCGCGGCAAAGGCAGCGCGCAGTCCGTCATACAGGCGGTCGTGCAGCCCCAGCAGGCGCGCATAGAAGCCCGGCTC
>JAABUM010000253.1_pt1 | contig 104524 bp, 81 predicted proteins | sample 5559161 | NCBI WGS metagenome assembly JAABUM01 (sample SAMN10711868, study PRJNA513369) | rock metagenome | isolation source: Antarctica rocks | place: Antarctica: Victoria Land, Siegfried Peak nord
AGCGGTATTTAATCCCAACTCAGGGCAGGCCTGAGTTGGAGGGAATGCATCCGCAAGACCAAGGCAGGGTCAGAAAGCCTTGTATAGCAAGGCTTTCTGACCCGCCAAAAAGTGTCCGAACCATTGTGTATAGAGTACTCGCCGCTTTATCTTGACTTATAACAATTGCTCAGTGCAACCGAGATGCAGTGCGCGCCGCAACTGAAGCCCGAGCCGAAGTCCGAACCACGCCGCGAGCGGAATTCACTGTGGCGCGGAGGGCTGAGCTCTTGGGCTGAGCTTTGGAAGCAGCCTTGGCGATTCTGGGTGCGGCTTTGGCAGCGGGCCTGGGAGCAGAGGCCACGGGCTTGGCGGGCGCGGTTCTTTTGGGCACAGCCGGGTAGCCTTCAATGATGCCAAGCTCAGCCAGGCGCTTGATGGCTGGGGCGGCCCAATGATTATCGGGCACATCGGAGAAGGTGGACTGAGCACGCGCAACCGATGCCGTGCTCACGGAAGCGGCCAGAGCAGCAAGAAGAAGGCTCTTATTCATGGCGCCTTCAACGAGCGGCGTGCGTGCGGGTTCGCGGCTTTGTTATGTCGGCGGGCCACTGTTTCCGGGCGCGTTCCACATGGGAGCGAGCGAGCGAACCTCACCCCCACAGAGAAAGACGAAGGCGCAGCAAGAGGCCTTCAAGTACCTGCTGATTCACTCGGCTTTGGCAACTCGTCACGCGGGCCTTCATACTGAGGCGCACATCGATGAAAGCAACTTATGTCGCGCTCGCCCCGACACGCGCCGCCCTCGAAGCAGGGCGTCCGTCCTTAACGCCTGAGCTTCTGGCTGCCACAGGCGCCCGCTACTCGCGCTCAAACGAAGGGCTTGAAGCGATTCTGGCGAAGATCAATCCCGAAGATCCCGAGGCCAGTGTCGAATCCATCTTCCGCTTCCTGGATTACGGCCACGCTTCAGTTGGAGACATGGCGAGCGTCGCCATTTTCATGGACGGCGTTTCGATCTTGCTCGCCGCCCTGATCTGGAACCTGTGCCCCACGGCTGGCGGCCAGGAATCGTCCACGCGCTACATCAATTACGCCGCGTCTGAGCCCGAGCACGCTCAAGTACTTGGCGTGCCGCAAGCGCTCGAATCCGAGTGGCGAGCAGGAGTCCAGGCGAGCCTCGCGGCTTACGAGCGGGCGCTCGAATCGTGGGAGATGCTGGGCGAGATGTCCCCCTACAGGACGCGCATACCCCAAGCGCTGCTCGAAGACCCCTCGAAGGCCAAGGCCGTCGCGCGTATGAGGCGCAACTTCGCCTTCGACCGCGCGCGCGTGTTCCTGCCCGTCTCGGCTCCCACCAACATGATGCTCGTGATGAGCGCGCGCGCCTGGGCCGCTCTGTGCGCAAATCTCTCCTCGATGCCGTTGCCCGAAGCGCACGCTCTGGCCGAGATGATCCGAGCCGAGCTGCCCCTGGCCGCGCCTCACTTAGTCAAGCACGCAGGAGCCAAGGAGAGCTTAATCCAGGGCTGGAAGGATGAGCTCGCGCGCTGGCAGGAACTGGCTCAAGCGCCGTGCAAGTACTTGGAACTGGGCGCGGAGCAGTGGAGCGCGGAGCCCAGAGCTGAGCTGCAAGTACTTGAGGCACCTGGGCTCGAAGCCGCGCGCGATTTACAGTTCCACGACAACCGCTACGGCTGGGTCGGCGGCGGGCTGCGGCGCACCATGGTTCGCTTCAGCTGGGAGGCCGTGGGCTTCGCCGAGGTGCGCGACCTGAACCGTCACCGTACGGGCACCAAGTGGTGGCCTCCCGTCCCCGTCGGCTTCTACGACGCGCTCGACCAGTGGCCCAGGAAAATCAAGGCCAACAGAGAAGACGCGCGCCATGTTGGGGCCGCGTTGTCGCGACGCGCGCGCGCTCTGATGGCCGAGGGCAACTGGTCCGGGCTGTATGTCTTGCCTCTGGGCGCTCAATTCAGCTTCGAGCACTCGACCACAGCCGACAAGTTCCTCTACGAAGCCGAGCTACGCACCGGAGCCGGAGCACATTATCGTTACGCCGGGCATTTGCACGATGCTCTGAGCTTGTGGTTCGACAAGTATCCCGAGACGCGCGGTTTGGTTCTGGAAGGTATGGCCGAGCCCGAGTGAAGGCCCCGATTGATGAAGCGACTGCTGGCCGCCTCGCGGTTTCTGCTTCTGCTGGCCGTGCTGGGCTGCCTGGTGCTGGCTGTGGTGATGCTGGGCTATGGCATCTTCGCTTCAGCTGAGCTGGGTTGGGATGTATTGAATGGCCACTACGCACCGCACGCAGACGCCAAGAGCGGCAAAAAACTCCTGCTGGCGTGCATCGAGCTGGTCGACCTGTTCCTGCTCGCTACGGTCTGTCTTATCATTGCGCTGGGCTTGTATGAGCTGTTCATCGACGACACCATTCCACTTCCCGCATGGCTCCAGATCCACTCGCTGGACGACCTCAAAGCTAAGCTCATCAGCGTTGTGGTGACGATTCTGGGCGTGCTGTTCCTGGGTTACGCCGTCTCGTGGACAGGAGGCAGCGACCTGCTGAACGCGGGCGCGGCCATCGCCCTGGTTATCGGGGCGCTGACATACTTTTCCGGTCACAATAAGTCGTGACGCGCGGCGTTGAGGCGTCCAAGTACTTACAAGGAAAAGATGCAATATCCATTGCAGTTGCGCTTCAAGCTGCTGGCCATCGCGCACCAAATCTACGTGACTGAGCCCAGCCAGAACCTGGTTTTCTACGTCAAGCAGAAGGCGTTCAAGCTCAAGGACGACGTGACCATCTTCAGCGACGAGGCGCAGACGCGGCCCCTGTTCCACATCAAGGCCGACCGGATGCTGGACTTCTCGGCCAACTTCCACTTCACCGCAGCCAACGGCCAGCCCGTGGGAAGCATCAAGCGCCAGGGCATGAGGTCGCTGTGGAAGGCGCGCTACGACATCTCCGACGCCTCGGGCGCGCTCCAGATGCACATCGCCGAGGAGAACCCGTGGATCAAGGTGCTCGAAGCGGTGCTGGTCGAAGTTCCCATCGTGGGCTTCGCCATCAACTATATGCTCAACCCAAGCTACACGATTTCGGATAGCAGCGGCCAGATCCTGATGCGCCTGACCAAAGAGCGCTCGATGACGGATCGCCGCTTTTCCATCAACAAGCTCACCGAGATGAACCCGCAGGACGAAGCCCGCGCCGTCCTTGGCCTGCTCATGATGGTGCTGCTCGAACGCACTCGCGGCTAAGCGCAGCTAAGCTAAGCGCAGCGCAGAAGCGAGCGGCTGCAAGTACTTGCAGCCGCTCTTTTGCCCTACAGCGCGCTTGTGGCCACGACCGCGTAACGATCCCACACCAGCCTGACCTGGCGCGCCGCATTTAAATCGCGCGCTTCTTCCTCAAACAGCACGATGTGGTTCTCTTCGCGCATCCAGCACTTGGGCACGAAGTAGCGCGTGTAGCCGTTCACGTTCCAGAAGCGCCCCAGATTGTGCTGCATCTCGCGCCCGTTGAGCCAGATGAACCCCTTGCCCATTGTGCTCACGTCCAGCCACATCTCACGGTCCGGCGCTTCCAACTCTTCCTTTGAGACGCTGAACGAAGCGCGGAAATAATTGAGCGGCTGAGCTGGGCTGTCCTCGCTGCTCCACTCGATCTGCTCGCCGCGCTCCCAGCCGGTGTGAGGCCAGTAGCTCCACGATTCCAGCGCCGCACCACCAAGCGTAACCGCGCCGAAGATGCCCTTAGCGTCCTGCTCGTGCGGCCTCATCACACCGTTTTCCTTGACCTGCCAGGCTCCCTTGACGTGCCCCAGGTTGTCGGTCAAAGCCACGATTTCGTTGCTGCCCGCGCGCAGCTTCACCTCGACTTCAAGCGAAGGATCGGCCTCGCGCTCCTCGGGCGGCATCGGCGATTGAGCCACGCGCTTGCCGTTGACGAAGACCGTGAGCAGATCCGCGAACTTCGAGAAGCGCAAGATGGCGCTCTTCTCTTTCTCGCTGTGGACTTCGCAGCGGTAGAAGCCGTAGCCCATCATCGAAGGCAAGTCCGAGTGCAGCCGAATCCGATTCTGAGGCACACCGATTTCGCGAGCTGCGTTGTTGCCTCCGTTCAGCTCGCGGCGCGCTGAAGCGATTTGCCAGTTGCAAAGCTCAGGCGGCGCGGGCAGTTCGGCGCGCGGGCGCTCGAACTCGCTCCACGAAGCCGAAGCCGCATCGAAGCGGAAGGAGGGCGCGTCGTCTTCGAGCCACTCGGCAAGTACTTGCGAGCCGTTCTCGCGCACCAGATACGGGCCGGCCAAGATGTCGCCGCTCTTCAAAATCCAGGCGCGCTCGGCCAGCTCGCGGCGCATGAGGTGGACGCGCACGCCGCTGGCCTCGAAGGTTTCGGGCACGCCATCGGGAACTGTGTGGGCTTCGCCTGGCCCGCTCAGCGAGATGAGAACGCGCTCGCCCGCCTCGCCATACAGAATGAGCGTGCGCGCTTCCTCGTCGGCCAGAAGTACTTGCGCGTTGGTCGACAGCCGCGCGCCGCACACAAGCGCGTCATGGACGAGGTGGCGCACCGATCTCGCGGGCACCAGAATGTCGTCGTCGTGCCGCGAGGCTGAACTCCACCGCGCCTCGTCGCTCTCGTTGTCCACGAAGCAGATCTCGCCCCAGTCGCTTGACCGCGCGTAGATTGTAATGCCCTCGACGCCCGTCTTGAACGAGGCACGCGCGCTCGGCGCGTTGGTCAGCAAGTCCTTGAACGTCTGGGCGAACAGAGCCACGCGGCGGGCGCGGAAGTACTTGTCGCTCAGGCCGCCGGCTTCCGAGAGCGGCGCGGTGTAGTCGTAGCCCGTGGGCTGGCCCATGTTGCCCCAGCACGCGAAGTTGGTTCCGCCGTGCCACATATAGTAATCGTAGCCGCCAAAGCCGTAGGCTAAATGACGCCACGTCTCGCGCTCAATGGAGGCGGGCTCGAAGGGGTTGTGGCCGTTCGACTGCTGCAGGCTCCAGCCCGGAAGCGTGGCGTGCGGCTTGTCCCACTGGTCATACCAGCCGCTCCAGAACTCAGTCGAGTGCAGCGGAACATCGGGCTGCTTGGCCCGGTAATGGTCGGCGCGCTCGCTGGGCCTGAAGCCGTTGACGCACTCGATGGCCCAATCCACGCCGCCTTCGCACGTGATAAAGGGCACCTGAATCTGGTTCGCCAGCGCGATCTGGCGCAGGCGATCCATGTAGCGCGCGCCTTCGCTCGCGTCGCCCTCGACTCCGCTTTTCTGAGCTACGAGGCCAAGCTCGTTCTCGATCTGCATCAAGATGACGCGCCCACCGTTGTGGATCTGGTGGCGCGCGATGATGGGCAAGAGCCTGTTCCAATACGCCTCGACGCGCTCTAAATACGGCTCGTTGTCGCGCCTGACTTGCAGATTCGGGATGTTATACAGCCAGGCCGGAAAGCCTCCGCCGTCCCACTCGGCGCAGATGTAAGGGCCGGGACGCGCCACGATCCACAGGTTCTGCCGCTCGCACTCACTCAAAAACTCCTCGACGTCGTGCTCGCCCTCGAACAGAAATTCGTCTTGTGCGGGCTCGTGCGTGTTCCAGGCGAAGTACAGCTGCACGGTGTTGAGCCCCATCAGCCGCGCCTTTTCGAGCCTGTCGCGCCACAGAGCACGCGGGATGCGGAAGTAATGCAGCGCGCCCGAGGAGAGGAACACGCGCTCGCCGTTGAGGATGAAGGATTGGGAATCGTAAGCCACTGGGTTCATGGCCTCAAAGGTTGCAAGTACTTGAGCGCGCGCGCAAGTACGCCCCTACGCAAGCCGAATTTTGGCTGCGCAGACGAAGAAATCGCCGCGCAGACGTTTGCAACAGCGCGCAGACGAAAAATCGGCTACGCAAGCGTTTACAACAGAGCGCAGACGAAAAATCGGCTGCGCAGAGCTTCGCGACGTTGCGCAGCGGAAATTTTGGGCGCGCAAGTCTTTGCGACAGGGCGCGGGCGTTCTCTGCGGGCTGAGAGCGTTTCCTGCAAACTGAAGCGCCATGAGCGGAAGCGGCATTGACCTGAGCAGCGAGCGCGACGAGATTGACTGGATCGACAACGAGATGCTGCGCCTCTTGAAGCAGCGCGTCGGAGCGGCCCTGCGCGTGGGCGAGAAGAAGAAAGCCGCTGGGCTCCCTTTACACGACCCAACCCGCGAGCGCGCCATCTACGAAAAGCTGCGCGCGGCCAACCGAGCCCTGAACTCCGAGCTGCCCGACGCGGCCATCACAGCCATCTTCCGCGAGATCATCTCGGCCTGCCGCAACGCCGAGCACGCGCTCAGCGTGGCCTTCCTCGGGCCGTCGGGAACCAACACGCAAGAAGCTGCGGTTCGTTACTTCGGCTCAGCCTTCACGCCTCTGCCCTGCGCCACGCCGATTGAAATCTGCCACGCCGTGGCCCGAGGCGCGCGCGCGGAGGGAAGCGAAGCACCAAGTACTTCCCAGGCTTCGAGCGTCGCTTCGGGCGCTGATTACGGCGTGCTGGCCATCGAGAACTCGATCCACGGCATCGTCTCGCCCACGCTGGATTTGCTGGCTCACTCGCCGCTCTCAATCATCGCGGAGATCGAACTGAGCATCCATCACTGCTTGCTCTCGAACACAGAATTAGGCCAGATTTCGGTTGTCTACTCGCACGAGCAGGCTTTGGCCCAGTGCCGCGAGTGGCTCGCGGCTCACTTGCCCGGCGCGACTCTGGTTCCCGTCACCAGCACGGCGCGCGGCGCTCAGATGGCCTCGCAAGAAGCCAACGCCGCCGCCATTGCTCCGGCTCTGGCGGCCAACATCTACGGCTTGCAAATCGCGGCCTCCAACATCGAGGACATCGCGGGCAACAAGACGCGCTTCTTCGTGGTCGGGGCTTCAGACAAAGCGCCCCAGCCCTCAGGCCGCGACAAGACGTCGCTGACGTTTTTCACGCCGCACAAGCCCGGCGCCCTGGTGCAAGTACTTGAGGTGTTCCGCGCTCACGGCATTAACATCTCGATGATCCAGAGCCGCCCTTCGAGGCAGCAAGCCTGGACCTACGCCTTCTTCGCCGATGTGCAAGGCCACCAGAAAGACGATTCGATGCGGGCGGCGCTCGATGAACTCAAGCAGCACACGGTGAGCGTGAAGATCATGGGCTCGTATCCCGAAGCGTCTGGTTAGGGCGCAAGTACTTGACTACAGCGTGGCTGGTCGCGCCAGCCTTAACAGGTGACAACACGGACAAACCCGCGTCAGCAGAGCCACCACCTTGAGGTTGCGCAGCCAGCTTTTGCAGGGAAACATCGGTCACGTTTCGGTAAAGAGCGCGTTCGTGGTGCGACGCGCCAGCCGAATCATAGCGAATGGAAGAATACTTCAGCGTCTGCTGCCTGCGATTGTAGAACGCGGTCGAACTGATGTGAGCCCCCAGAACTTGAATGTGCCAGGCGACTTGGAACAGTGCTGCTTTGGGGTATTCCTTGAGAGCGGTCGATAGGCACGTCCAGACATAACCTGGCGAATCACTAACTTCGGCGTTGACGGATACCTGAACAATCTGCCCCACAACTTTTATTGTTGGCACTGGAGGCAGCGTATTTGGATCAGGTTCACTCTTCTCCTCCGCACAGCCAGCAGACATGACCGCAGCTATCGCGCAGAGCCCGAGCCAATTCATCGTGCGGGATTTCATCTCGCTTAGTGTTCCCTCATTGTCCATCCTGCCTTCGCTTCCTCGCCGCTCATTTATTTGAGAGCGGTTAAGCATTCCCAAGTACTTGCAGCACTACCATCTACGCGTCCAGAGCGCCGCCCCAAGTACTTGCGTGCTTGAGGCGGCGCTTTTTTGTGTCTCGGCGCGCGCTGTGGTTAATTCTCAGCATGAAACAATCGCAATTCTTCGCGCCCACGCTGCGCCAGGTCAAGGCCGACAACGAAGGGCACTCGCTGCTCTTGCGCGGCGGCTTCGTGCGCCAGTTGTCAGCGGGCATCTACTCTTACCTTCCGCTGGGCTACCGCGTCCTGCGCCGCATCGAAGCCATCGTGCGCGAGGAGATGAACCGCGCCGGGGCCATCGAGCTGCATATGCCCGTCGTGCATCCCATCGAGCTGTGGGCCGAGACGGGGCGCGACAAGCTCGATATTCTGTTCCACTTGAAGGATCGCAAGGGCAGCGATTACATCCTGGGGCCGACGCACGAGGAGGTCGTGACCGAGATTGTGCGCGGGACGGTGTCTTCCTACAAGCAGCTGCCGCTGAACCTGTATCAGATCCAGACCAAGATGCGCGACGAGGAAAGGCCTCGCGCCGGCCTCTTGCGGGGCCGTGAGTTCGTGATGAAGGACGCCTACTCCTTCGACCGCGACGTGGCCGGGCTCGATGTGTCCTTTGACAAGATGGTCGAGGCTTACAAGCGCATCTTTGAGCGCTGCGGGCTCGAAACCGTGATCGTGCAGGCTTCGGGCGGCGGCATCGGCGGCTTTGATACGCAGGAATTTATGGCTCTCTCGCCTTCGGGCGAGGACACGATTCTGTTCAACAAAGACGATGGCTACGCGGCCAACTTAGAATTAGCGACTTCCGTTCTGCCCACGCTTCAAGACCGCTCGGACATCGGCTCGGAGATCGCGGAGTTCGCGACGCCTGGCATCAACACCATCGAGAAGCTGGCTCGCTTCGAGGGCGGAGCCGCTGCCGAGCACCAGATCAAGACCCTGGTTTACATCGCGGATTCCAGGCCCGTGCTGGCGCTTCTGCGCGGCGATCATCAGCTCAACGAAGCCAAGCTGAGCTCAGCAACCGGAGCCTCGCAGCTGCGAGCCGCCACCCCGGATGAAATATTCGAGATGCTGGGCGCTCATCCCGGAAGCCTGGGCGCGGTTGGCGTGCAGAAAGATGGGCTGCAAGTACTTGCCGATGCCTCGTTGCAAAGTCGCGCGCGCATGACGACAGGCGCTAACCGCGACGGCTTCCACCTGCGCGGCGTGGATGTTTCACGCGACATCTCAAACGCCAGGTTCGTGGATCTGCGCGAGGCCAGGGAAGGCGAGGCGAGCCCGAACGGAGGCGGAGCCTTGCAAGCGGCGCGCGCGATTGAGCTGGGGCACGTGTTCAAGCTGGGCAACAAGTACTCGAAGGCTATGAACGCCTCGTTCCTGGACGAGAACGGCCAGAAGCAGATCATGGAGATGGGCTGCTACGGCATCGGCGTCTCGCGCATATTGGCAACTCTGGCTGAAGCACACCGTGATGAGAAGGGCCTCATCTGGCCCGCAGAAGTGGCTCCGTTCGATGTTCATCTGCTGCAACTCGACACGGACGAAGTCTGCACCCAGGCGGCTCAGAGGCTCTACGAGGAGCTAAGCGCGCGTGGCTTGGACGTGCTGTGGGATGAGCGCAACGAGCGCCCAGGCTCCAAATTCGCCGAGGCCGAGCTGTTCGGGATTCCGCTGCACGTGGTCATCGGCAAAGCAACCAAAGCCACGGGCGAAGTCGAGCTGCAGTCGAGGCGCGACAAGGTGAAGGAGACGCTGAGCGTGGAAGATGTGCTCGCGCGCTTTGAGAAATAGACCATGGATCGAAACGGAAACGCCACGGATGAAGACGGATTCTGAGATTGGATCGGGCCTGCAAGTACTTGCGTGCGCGCTCTTGAAGTCGTCTGCCAGGCGCACCCACAGCAGCGTCTTGCCATTGGGCGAGAGCGCGGAATCGAAGATGCGCTCAGGCACTTGCTGCACGCGCATGAGCTCCCAATCGCCCGGCGCGCCTGAAGTGTCCCACCACTGCAGCGAGGTGCCCCCGAACTTGTCTACGGAGCCCCTCCAGCTCGCGGTGAACAGCGATCGGCCATCGGGCGCGAAGGCAGCCGAAACCAGGAAGCCCGACTGCTCACCCAGTCGCGCCAACATCTCACCGCTCTCCACATCCCACACTGCGGCGCCGTTGCTTTCGCGGTTCTGCAGACCGCCCAGGAAGTACTTGCCGTCGGGCGAGAGCGTCGAGATCGCAGCGGCGTTCGCCTCCTTGAGCGTGTGGCGAGCGGCCCACTTGCCCGCGTCCGCATCCGAGGCGTCCCAGAGCTGCATCACGGGCGTTCCGCCGCCGCCATTGTCCCAGTGCATTCCTGGCAGCGCCAGCGTGCGCCCATCGCGGCTCCACTGCATCCGCTGGCCTTCTATATCGGGCAACAGAACTCGCTCCAGCTTGCCCGCACGCACATCCCAAAGCCGAGTCTCGCCGCCGATGTAGGTGCTCTCAGCATTGAGCTGAGCCGCTGAGGAGACCACCCAGTGGCCATCAGGCGAGAACGCAACCGAGCTGATCGGCCCGATGTGCCCGCCCAGAACCATCGGCCCAGCCGCCTTCGGCTCTGCTTGCACGCGGCTTAGGCGAGTGGCCAGAGCCACGCCAGCCAGCCCAGCTACAAATTCGCGTCGTTTCATGGTTTCTCCTCCCGACCTTCTATGTCTCGAAGCTCCACTTGCCCCACAAGCGCGGCGTCAGCTCAGCTTCGCTGGGCGCATCCACCGTGATGGGCGTGGCTTTGTGATTCCAGCAAGCGCGCTGAACTGTCTGGAAGCCGCTGCCGCGCAGAACGCCGCTCATCATGGTGTACCCATTGCGGCTGTGCTTTCACGCGCGCAAGTACTTGGGCGTGTTGCGTAGGACTCTTTCGTGGGGCTCGGTTGCTCGCGTGCTGCGTCCTGTTGTCACACTTAAAGGCGCTCGTGCCACAGGCCCGCCGATGCCAGACGTTTCCTCCGCCTCACTCCCAACCAACACGCCGCTTTCACCCACGCCGCACGACGCTTCTTCTCGTGGCGCGTGGACGGTTGCGCTTGGCGACGTGCCGGTTCATACCGAACCTCCCGGCGCGCCCCAATCCTCAAACAGCGCCGTGACCTTGAGCGCGAGCGCGGCTGGCACGCTCGATCCCCTGCCTGCGGGTACGATTGTGGGCGGCTACAAGATTCTGGGAGTGCTGGGGCGCGGAGGCTTCGGCATCACGTACAGAGCGCGCGAGGCTGCGAGCAACCGCGAGGTCGCGGTCAAGGAATTCTTTCCTGCAGGCTGCGTGCGCCGCTTCGACGAGGCCGATCAAACTTCCTGGCGCATCGAGGCCACGCCAAGTTTGGGCGAAGGCGCCTACGAGACTTCTCGGGCTCAGTTCCTGGAAGCCGCTCGCATCCTGAGCCGCTTCCGCCATCCTGCGCTGGCCCGTGTGGGCGAGTTCTTCGCGCGCAGCAACTCGGCTTATCTCGTGATGGAGCTACTGCAAGGTCAGACACTGCAGCAACTCGTTCAGGAGAATGGGCCGCTGAGCGAAGAGGACGCCATCGCCATTGCGCACGCTCTGGGCGAGGCGGCCTCGACGATGCACCGCCTGGAGGTTCTGCACCTCGACATCAAGCCCGAGAACGTCATGCTCTGTGCGAGCGCGCCCGTTCTGGAGGCTGCAAGTACTTGCAGCCTCCAGAACGGGCGCGTGGTTCTGTTCGACTTCGATTTGCTGCAGCGCATTGAGAAGGGCGAGGGGCTGAGCACGCGGCCCCTGACCTCGCACTGCGGCACGCCTGGCTACGCTCCTCTGGAGCAGTATGCTCAGCACGCGGCTCTGGGGCGCTTTTCGGATGTGTATGCCCTGGGCGCCACCGTGTTCCACTTGCTCACCGCTCAAGACCCGCCCGCAGCCGCCGACCGCGCGCTATCCCATTCGCCCTTCGAGCCGCGAGCCTGGCGCTCTGAGCTAAGTTCAGAAGTCGCTTCAAGCTTGGCCTGGGCCATGGAAATCGCGCCTTCGGCTCGGCCCCAGAGCGTCGAGGAGTGGCTGCCTTCATTGCGCGAGGGCCGTCCTCAAGCCATGGTTCAAGCTCCGCCGCAAGTGAGTTTTGATGATTCGGACGCAGCTTTTCTGCTCAACGCTCCTCTGGCTCCGACAGGCGCTTCGGGCAGCGGAATTTTGGCGGGAGCTTCGATCACGGGAGCGCGTGTGCTTCCAGCCTCGCTGCCTCAGCCCGTGGCTCTGCCACCCTTGCCCCAGGCGGACAACTGGTATCAGCTTTCGGCGCGCTCACTTGAGTTTGACTGGCCGTACTCCTGCGCCTGCTGCGGCAGAAGGCCCGACACCAGTCTCACCGTACGCGCGGGGCGGGCGCGCTGGGGCGTGCCTTACTGCGTGCGCTGCGCGAGGCACGTGAAGGCCGCGCATCAGGCGAGCGCGGGCACAGCCTGGGGCATTGTGGTCGGTTTGGTCGTGGCCTTCATCGGCTGGATGATGAGCGACTTCTGGATCGGGCCAATCGGCGTGGCCATCCACTTCTCGGCCCTGGCTTACGGAGCCTTGAAAGTTCAGGCCTCCGAAGCCCTGATGCGTCCACGCTGCTGCGACCGCAAGCACGCCGTGGGCTTTGGAGGCGAAAGCGAGACGCGCGCGGGCCGCAAGTACTTGGTGCGCTTCCGCTCGCTCAAATACGCCCACGAGTGGAAGTCCAAGAACGCCGCTAAGCTTTGAAAGCCTGCAACGCGAGGCTCAGCCACACAATCAAAAGCAGCGGCGAGAACTGTTCTCGCCGCTGCTTTTGATTGTGTGGCCTCAAGTACTTGAGCGCGAATGTCAATGCCCCGCGTTGTTGATCCAGTGGCGCGTGAAGTAATCGCCGTAGGTCATCAGGAACATGATGGAGACGAAGAAGTAGGCCGCAACTGAAAACAGCGCGATCAGACGACTGGAAAACTTCACGTGCATGAAATACAAGATGATCAGCGCCGCTTTGATGACCGCGATAGCCAGCGCGACAACAATGTTCAGCCAGGCGAAGTTGGGGCCTAAGATGCTGTTGAAGTCCAGCTCAGCCGCGCCAACCGTGAGCAGCAGCAACACCATCAAGCCGCCGAAGATCAGGAAGTAGGTCTTGAGCGGAACGATGTGGCGATGGTCGTCCTCGTGGTTGGTGTCGTAGTGCGCCGTCTGCGCGCCACAGTGAACGGCTTCCGCCTTCAGGATGTCAGCGCTCTCGGGGCCAGCGCCCTCGGGGCAGCCTGGCAAGGTCTCGCGAATGTCTTTTTCCATCAGTGTCCTCCGCCAAACAAAGCTGCCACATGGCCGCCGCCGATCAAGTACAGCAGCGGAAACAGGAACACCCACACGATGTCCACAAAGTGCCAGTACAAGCCCAGTAACTCAACCGGCTGATCGTTGCCATTGGTGAAGTGGCCGCGCTTGCCCAGGAACATGAAGTAGGCCACCAGCCCCAGCCCGATGATCATGTGGATCGCGTGCAGGCCCGTCATGCAGAAGTAGACCATGAAATACAACTGGTACGCCTGCAAGTTGAAGCCCTTGTTCAGCAGCGTCTCGAAGTTGTGCGGGCGCGGGTCCCAGTTAAAGCTCGGGATCAAGCCCTCATTGTAGTCCGCTGTCCACTCAAAGCCCTTGATGACCAGGAAGGTCAGCCCCAGGATCCAGGTGATGCCCATGAACATCAGCAACTTCTTCCTGTCCTTGAGCTGAGCCGAGTGCACCGCCATCGCCATCGTCAGCGAGGAGACCAGCAGCACCAGCGTGTTCATGAAGCCCAGCTTGAAGTTGAGCGAGTGGCTGCCGGCCAGCCACTCCTCGTGGTGCATGAAGCGATACAGCGAGTACACGAACATCAAGGCGCCGAACATCATCACTTCGGTCGCCAGGAAGGCCCACATTCCCAGAGCCGTGGCCTCGCGTTGCTGCTCCATGTCATCGAAGTGATGGTGCAACAGCGAGTGCTCGGCCCCGTGCCCGTGCCCTTCGTGCTGCGAGCTAGGGCCATGCGGCGAGTCCAGGCTGGCCTCATGTGAAGCGCGCCCGTGTTCGAGCGAGGCTGTCCCAACGTGTTCCACTGCTTGTGCCATAAAGGTGAACCCAATGCAAAACCTGCAAGTACAGAGGAAGCCCCAGGTACTTGCAGGCATCTCAGCGCGAGCTACTTTAACTCGGAGTGCTCAAAGGAACGTCCGGCCTCTGACTTGAGCACTTCCTGGCGCGCGATGTCGGCGGCGCGCTCAGCGTCCTGCTCTGCACGCTCGGACTCTACAGCCGAGTACACGTAAGGGCCCGTCGTCACGATGGGAATGGCCTCGAAGTTGAAGGTCGGCGGCGGCGAGGGCGTCTGCCACTCCAGGCCGGTCGCGCCCCACGGGTTTGGCCCGGCCTTGGGACCATACTTGAGCGACCAGGTCAGGTAGCACACCGGCAGCAGGTAGCCGATGGCCTGGATGCTGGCTCCCAGCGTCGAGAAGATGTTCAAGATCTGGAACTCAGGCGCATACGAATGGTAGCGCCGATCCATGCCCCACATCCCCAGCAGGAACTGCGGCGCGAAGGTCATGTTGAAGCCCACGAACAGGATCACAGCAGCCAAGCGGCCAAGCGTCTCGTTGTACATCCGCCCCGTGATCTTGGGCCACCAGAAGTGCAGGCCGCCCAGGTAGGCCGCGATCGCGCCGCCGACCATGATGTAGTGGAAGTGAGCGATCACGTAATACGTGTCGTGCAGGTGAACGTCAGTTCCCAGCGAGGCCAGAGGCAGCCCGGTCAGGCCACCGATGACGAACAGCCCGATGAAGACCAGAGCGTAGATCATCGGCGTCATCAGCCTGATCGAGCCCTTGTACAAAGTCGCTGTCCAGTTGAACACCTTCACAGCCGAAGGCACGGCCACCAGGAACGAGATCACCGAGAAGACCATGCCCGCGTAAGGCGACTGCGAAGACAAGAACAGGTGATGCCCCCAGACCAGGAAGCCCAAAATCGCGATGGCCAGCGAGGAGAAAGCCACGAACTTGTAGCCGTAAATCGGCCTGCGCGAGAAGCACGCCAGGATCTCGGACACCACAGCCATGCCCGGCAGGATCATGATATACACAGCCGGGTGCGAGTAGAACCAGAACAAGTGCTGGAACAAGACCGGATCGCCGCCCAGTTTGGGATCGAAGACGCCGACCCTGAAAACCTTCTCAACCGTCACCAGCAGCAGCGTGATGGCTATTACGGGCGTGCCCAGAACCTGGATCAGCGAGGTCGCGTACATGGACCAGATGAACAGGGGCATCCGAAACCAGGTCATGCCCGGCGCGCGCATCTTGTGCACCGTCACGATGAAGTTCAGGCCCGTCAAGATCGAGCTAAAGCCAGCGATGAAGATGCCCACCACGACCCAGGCGATGGCTCCGTTGGCATACAGGCTCGAATACGGCGTGTAGAAAGTCCAGCCCGTATCCACGCCGCCCAGCAATAGCGCCAGTATGGCCATGACCGCCCCGATGATGTACAGATACCAGGACAGCAGGTTCAGCTTAGGGAAAGCCACGTCCTTGGTTCCCAGCATCAGCGGGATCAGGAAGTTGCCCAGCACGGCGGGAATGGATGGGATCAGGAAGAAGAACACCATCAGCACGCCGTGAGCAGTGAACGAGCGGTTGTAAGCCTCGGGGCCGAGCAGACCTGCGGGCTCCAGCAAGTTCAGGCGCACCAGCGAGGCCGCGGTGCCGCCCAGCACGAACATAACCGAGATCGACACCAGATACAGGATACCGATGCGCTTATGGTCGAGCGTGAGCAGCCACGACTTCCAGCCTATGCCGTTGTTGAGGTAATGCTCGCGATGCTCCTCGATCGGAATCCCAGGAGCATTCGCGACGCCAGGCTCGCGCACCTGAGGCTCTAGCGAGCGAGGGTCGACGGGAAATGATGTTGCTGCCATGACGACCTTTTCAATCCTTCAATGCGCCCAATTCTGGAAGCGCGGCTGGTGTGTTCTTCACTTACTTCCGGACTGAGTCGAGCCAGATCTTCATAGCTCGTCCCGCGCCGCGACTTGGCTTTCGCTCTGTCCCCAAGCCTGCAAGTGCCGCAAGTACTTATACCCGACGATGCTCATCTTGCTGTGGGCTGAGCCGCTGCGTCCGCGCTACGCTTGGGCGTAACGTGAACACCCAGCGCAGGTTTGGCGGCTTGAGGAGCCTTGGCCGGAGCTCCGGCTCCTGCGCGGGACAGATTACTGCGATCCAGCTCGGGTGTGCTCGATGTGCCTGTCTGGGGCTGAGGGTTTGGGCGCGCGTAAGTATCCTGGTTCATGCCTGAGTACACGCTGGGCGCATCGCGGGCCACCTTGCGCACCGTGCCGCCCACGCTGTCGGGGCGGTTGTCCGTCAGCCCGGAGCGGCTGCTCCCGTTTTGGCGCTGGCCCGTGTTGTCGGTGCTGTACACCTGATCGCGATCCGGCGTGCGTCCCATGTTAGCGGAGGAGATGCCGGCAGTTGAGGTCGCTTTGTTGTTGTTCTGGTATACGCGGTCGCGATCAGGTGTGCGGGTCAGGCTGTCTCCAGCACTTGCGCGTGGCACTCCTGTCATGCCCTCAGTGCTGTCTTTGGCTGCGCCTTCGGGGATGTAGGTTTTGGAAGAGCCATTCGAGGTGCCGTTGGACGTACCCAAGGAGCGGATGTAATCCACTAACTGCGCGATGTTCTCCTCAGTAAGCTGACCGCGATACGTGGGCATAATCGAACGATACCCGGCCACGACTTCCTTTTCGGGCAGCACAATCGAGTCATGGATATAGCGATAGTCCGCTGTCACGATTCGATCAACGTAGGTGCCATCCTCCTGACGCACCTGCACCGGAACCGGCTTGTTCCAGATACCTTCCAGGCTGGGAGCCCGTACATTGGCATTAGCTCCGTGGCAGCCCGTGCAGCCATTCTGACGGAACAACTGCTCGCCATTGGAAGCCATCGTGCCCTGAACATTGCCCGTCTGTAGCCATGCCTGGTAGTCAGCGGGCTTCATAGCGTGCACGAAGCCGCCCATAATCGAGTGCTTGGTGCCGCAGTATTGCGCGCAGAAGATGCGGTACTGGCCTTCTTGCGTGGCCTCGAACCACATATTGGTGTAGCGGCCCGGAATTACGTCCTGCTTGATGCGAAAGGCCGGTAGGCCGAAGTCGTGGATCACGTCTTCGGAAATCATGGTCAGCTTGATGGGCTTGCCAATGGGCACGTGCAGTTCGTTCATCTCCCAGCGCCCGTTGGGCTGCTGCAGCTTCCACATCCACTGCTTGCCCACTACGAATACTTCCATGGCGCCCTTGGGTACGCGGATCATCGTGAAGTAAGCCGATGTGGACCAGACGAACATCATGACCAGGATGATGAGCGGAATAATGGTCCAGGCCAGCTCCAGAGCAATGCCCTCGTGCTCTGACATATGCCGGTTCACCATGGCACCGCGCCGGTAACGGATGACGAAGAAGGTGAGCACAGCGAAGATGCCGCCGCCAAAGACCAGCGCGACGAGGTGAATCATCCAGAAGAGCGCGTCATACACCGGCGAGGTCGTAGAGGCCGAGGGAATGAGCTGCGCCAGAAGCGAGGAAGGATTTATCCAGAAGAGACCCATGATCGTGCTCAGTGTAGCGCTTCAATTTGGGCGCGCGTGACCCGCTCTATCCACAAGTACTTATAAAGAGTGCTGCTCGCACTCGCTCTGCCACGCTTTCGTGCGCCTTACGTGCTGGCCGCCGTTGGAGCCTCACCGCTCGCTGTGCCCCTGGCCACTCGCTTTTGCAGCTTGTTCTCGACGCGCCGCATGGCCCAGATGCCCGTGCCAATACCCAACACAGTCATCAGGCCCGCGATCTGTATCACCTTCATCAAGGCCAGCGAGTACTTGCCGGTCGTCGGGTTGTAGTGAAAGCAAGTGAACAAGGCCAGCTTCTCAATCGGCGTCCCAATCTTGTTGTGCGAGGCCTCAATCAAGGCCAGGCGCACATCTCTCTCATCGAAAGCCACGCCAGGGAAGTAGCGCGAAACATGGCCATCGGGCGTGAGAATCACGATGCCGCCCGGATGCGCGTACTGATCCTGGTTGGGGTCGTAGGTGTAACGGTAGCCAACCGAGTCTGCTACGGCCTTGATCTGGGGGTTCTGGCCCGTCAGCAGGTGCCAGCCCTGAGCGGCATCCGGCTGCGTCTTGAGCTGCGACAGGTAAGTCTTCTTCTTGCCGGCGGCCAGATCAGGCCCTTCGTTGGGGTTGATCGAGATGGTCACGGCTTCGTAGTCGCGGCCCAGCTTGAAGCCCAACTGCTTCTGCTGATCCTTGAACAGCTCCTGCGAGCCGTTCATCACCTCCGAGCAGAGCATGGTGCAATTGAAGAAGATCATCGACAGCACCACGGGTTTATCGCCGTGGAAGAACTGCCCCAGAGGTACGCTCCGGCCACTCTCGTCCTTGAAAGTGGCGTCCAGGGGAATGGCATTGCCCTGCTTCTGATCCCAGCGCACCTTGGACAAGATGGCATCCTGCGGAGAACTGGCCGGTCCTTTGGCTGAGGCGATGGCTCCATTGTCGATGTTAGGCGCCAGCGCGCCGCCGCTGCCAATTTGCGCCGAGGCGGGGTGAGCCGCCAGCGCGAGCCAGCAGCAAGAGGCAAGAGCGAGAGAGCGAGAGAGGATGAACTGCTTGAATTTCATGATTGTCCCGACGCGAGCGGGTCAGGCCGTTGCGTCCCAATGGTTATAGCACCTGCTCTGCAAGTACTTACAGCGAGAACCCAACTCTCATGGCCTCTCACTGCTTGATCTGGCGCGGCCCCAACTCGCGGGTATCGCCTGGCCTCTGCGCCGGTTTCTCGGCAGTGCCCGTGGTGCCGAAGCGCTTTTGTGCGTCCTGCTCTTCCGCGGACAGGCCGCCGCTGGATTGGCCTGTGTAGCGGTTGCCACGCTGCTCCCACTCTGCCTTCGACTTGAAGTAGCTGTTGGTGTCCTGAGAAACCTGAGCCGTCGAAAGCTGAGGGCCTGGAAGCTGGTAGGCGCCGCTCTTCTGGTTGATGATGCCGTACTTGGCGGCCTCAGCTTCCTGGGCGCGCCTCTCGTCCTGGTAGGCGGCCCAGGGCAGCTTGTCTTCTTTAGGCGAGGGCAGCAGAGGCGGCCCTGGCGGTAGCTGGCGCATCTCAAAGGTGTCGGGCACCAGCACGTCTTTGGCTTTCTCGCGGTTGTTCAGGTAAGTGAACATCCCCGCCATCGCCAGCATGACCACCGCGACCGAGGACAGCAGCACAGTCACAGCAGTCACGACCGTGCGCATATTAGCGTCAGCGCTCTCGTGACCATGAGGAACGCCATTTTCCTGCGTGCCCTGGGGAACCATATCAGCCATGTGCGATTGCACCTCCATGCGCCACGGCGGGCTTGGCGTCCGGCGTGGGCGGAATTTCAAACTGGCCCACAAAGCGAGGATCCGTGGTCGAGAGCAAATCGGGCGCGGTCTTAAGGTTGCGCACCCACATCGAAAGCCAGATCCCGGCCAGGCCCAGAGGAGCTCCGATCATGGTCAGCCAGTTCACCGAGTCCAGGTGAGGCCCATCCACGCCGTTGCCCATCAGGTTGTTGCCCAACAGATGGGGCGCAAAGGTCGCCGTGATGAAGTAGTTCATGTCCAGCCAGCGCATGAACAGGATCAATACGGCCAGCTTCGCCAAGTTCTGGATGCGCACCTTGAGAGAGGAAGACAGCAGGCTCAAGAACGGCACGGCGAAGTGGAAGGCGATGATGAAGCCGCCGATGAAGACCCAGTTGGTCTGGATGCGCGGCACATACCACTCGGCTTCCTCGCCAATATTGCCGGACCAGATAATCACATACTGCGAGAAGTTGGTGTAAGCCCACAGCAGCGTGAAGGCCATGGTCAAGTTCCCAAGGTCGCGGAAGTAGCGTTGCGGCACCCAGTCGGTCAGGTTGGTGTTCTTGGTCAGGTGCGTAATCATCAGATGCATCAAGCACAGGGTGCTCAGCCCCTGGCCAATGATGAAGATCAGGCCAAACATCGACGAAAACCAGTGCGGCGTCAAGGACATCACCCAGTCGAAGACCGCAAACGTCATCGTCAGCACATACACCACCAGGAAGAACGAGCCCCACATCGCGAGCCGGTGCGTGGCCCAGGCCTCGCCCTTCTCCTGCTGGCGGCTCCACTTGAGAACGGTGAACAAAATCCCATTCCAGGCCGCGAAGTAAAACACCGCACGCCCCAGCCAGAACCCAACGTTCAGGTAAGGCGCTTTCGAGATCAGGATCTTGTCCGCGGCTACGAGGTGCGGGTCGGCCCAGGGATAAAAGTGCAGCGAAGGGCTCAGCACACCAAGCAGGATGGGCAGGAAGAACAGGGTCATCAACGGCAGGTTCTTGGCCCCGGCTTCAAGCAGGCGGCGCACCAGGAAGAAGGCTCCGCTGCCGGCCACGTGGTGCACCAGCAGCCACGCCAGCGAGCCGATCGTAATGCCGAAGATCAGCATATACGACACCAGGTACGAGACCAGGAACGTCTTCGGGCCTTCCAGGAAGAAGCCCAGCACCGTCATCAGCAGCCCGATCCCTCCGATGGGCAGGGCCATGCGCTGCAAGCGGTCTAACTGGGGCCGGATCAAGTCAATCGAGTTCATGGGATAGAAGTTCGCGCCCTCAAGTACTTGGACGCTCTTTACTCGTCCGCGTCCGTGTCGGCGTCCCAGTCTGTCAGCGAATACACCGTCACAACCGTGGCTGCCATACCGAGGAAGAAGTTGCGCGCGCTCTTCTGTTTGAATGCGCCCAGCACCAGAGGCAGAGCCACCAGCAGAGGTGCGCTCGAAATCTCAACCAGGCCATGAGCGCGAAAGGGAATCAGGCGCTTCAAGGCCAGCTTGTAATCGGTGAGCGCCGAAACCACGGCGTAAGTCGCGCCGAAGAAGTAGGACAGTGTGCGCGCCCGCCCCTTGAGCCCGAGCAGGCTGGGCGCCAGCAGCATCAGGCCAACCGAAGAGTAGTCGATGGCGCCGTGCACGTTGGGCGAGATGGGCTTCTTAGTCGTTTCCATAAGTAATTTTCATTCAGGCCGCTCTGAAGTTGCCTGCAAGTACTTGAGGCACCTCGCTGAACTGTTTCTACCGCTCGTCCAAGCCCGGAGTCGCCATAGGGCCGGGCTGAGGTAGAGCCTGCATCGGGTTCTTGGGCTGCGGGAAGCTTGATCCCTGGCGTGTCTGCGAGCCCGAGCTTGGATTCTGCGCGGTTCCCAGCGTGCTGTTTGTGGTGCGAGGCGCGGCCTGCAGCATTCCGTTCGAGCCATACACCGGCGGCTTGCCTTCTTTTTCGCGCCCGCTGATGCTGTTGGCGTTGTAGCGCACATCGGGCACCACATCGGGCTGCACTTCCTGCAAGCGGCGCACATAAGCCGCGATGGCCCAGCGATCCTGCACGGGAACGCGCGAGGCATACGAGTACATCGCGCCGTAGCCATTGGTCATCACGTCGAAGAAATGGCCAATGGGAGCTTGGCGCAGGCGCTTGATGCGGTAGTCGGGCGGCGGCACGAAGCCACGCTGCACCACCATGCCGTCGCCGTGACCCGAGTAGCCATGGCACATCGAGCAGTAGATCTGGAACCTCTCCTGCCCGCGCGCCAGCAGCATCCTCGGGTTGCCCTTGGCGTAGCCGCTCAAGATCGAAGGAGGAATCGCAGTCACGAAGCGGCCATCCGGACCTATGCCGCGATACATAGCGTCGTCGGCCTTGAACATCTGGCCACGCGCCACCGTTCCGGGCACCAGAGGACGGTAAGAGGTGTGGTCGGCGAAGAAGTCGACCGGCTCGTAGGTCTTGAGTTGCGAGCGGTTCCACATATCCACGGGCGAAAACTCGCCCTTGCGATTGCAGCCCGCCATCCCGCCGACCAGAGGCACAGCCACCAGGCCCAGGGCAAGTACTTGCAGAAGTGTTCTCATCTTGCACGCAGCGTCCGCGCTGCCCTCTCTTGCTTTATCGCTGAACTTCGCTCACACGCAACCCGCCCAGCCTACGCGCGAACTGCAGCGTGTCGCGCCTGTTCCACAAAGCGTCGCCTTCTTCCAGACAGAGGAAGAAGCGATCGCTCGAAGCCGCCTCGAAGCCCGGCACGTTGAACACCGGATGGTAAGGCGAAGGCAGCCCATTCAGCACGATCATCGCAGCCACGCCAGTGAGAGCCGTGAACAAAACCGTCATCTCGAAAGCGATCACCACGAACTGAGGCCACGAGTTCAACGGCTTGCCACCGCTATTGATCGGGTAAAACCAGGCCATGCCCGAAAACTCCAGCAGCCACGCCAGCGAGAACCCGGTCAGGCCACCGCATAACATGAGAGCGGGCACCTTCTTGTCGCGCCAGCCCATCTCTTCGGTCAAGCCCTCGACAGGAATCGGCGAGTAGCAGTCCATCTTGCGGTAGCCGGCCTTGCGCGCCGCTCGCACCGCTTCCAGCAGAGCCTCGGAGTCCTCGAACTCAACCATGATGCCGTGCAAGTCACACGGGTTGTGCGTGATGGGATCGAAGGTTTCGCCCACCGTGTAGACATCCGAGGTCAGCCCAACCTCGCCTGAAGCGGCGTGAACTTCATGTGTCGTGGTCTCGGAATGCATCGCTTCGCTCTCGAAGCGGGCGGTCTCGGGCTGAGCGGCGATGGTCGCGTTAGGAATGACCTTGCGGCTCACGACACGCCCGTGCACCTCTTCGCCAAGTACTTGCTCGCCTGCGGCTGCCACGCGATGCTCGGCCTGACCCGTGCCTTCAACGCGCACAACTTCTTGCTCAATGATCTCACCCGGCGCGGCTTGAGGCCGCTGCTCCTGGGGATCGGAGGGGTTAGGGGTAGTTGCCATTACGTTGTCGCTCCTGCAGCTCCAATTTCAGGCGTGCGCCTGTCGCCGGACCAGCCTGAAGGCTGCCCGCCCTTGGAAGAATCGTCGCCCGCCTCGTGCCCACTGTGATGATCCGAGCCGTGCGTATCATCGCCGTGGCTGTGCGCGTGTTGCTCGTGGTGCACGATCTCGCGCACCTCGGCGATAGCAATGGCAGGCAGGAAGCGCACGAACAACAGGAACAAGGTGAAGAACAAGCCGAAGGTGCCCGCATACAGCATCACGTCCCAGATCGTGGGTCTGTAGTAGCCCCACGAGGACGGCAGGAAGTCGCGCGTCAGCGAAACCACGATGATGACGAACCGCTCGAACCACATCCCGATGGAAAGCACAATCGAGATGGCGAACAGCCAGATGACATTGGTGCGGATCTTGCGGAACCACAGCAACTGCGGTACCACGCCATTGCAGAACCACAGCACGTAGTAAGACCAGGCGTAAGGCCCGGCCTTTGGCCCGAACAAGGTTAGACGCGACACGAACTGCATATATTGCTCGTAGGTGTTCGCTGAGTACCAGGCAGTGAAGATCTCCAGCGCGTAGCCATACAGCACGACCAGCACCGACAAGAGCATCACCTTAGCGCAGTTCTCCAGGTGCCTCATCGTGATGAGGTCCTTCAAGCCGTAGACGGCTCGCAGGGGGATGGCTAGGATCAACACCATGGCGAAGCCGCCGACCAGAGCTCCGGCAACGAAGTAGGGCGGAAAGATCGTCGTATGCCAGCCCGGAATGATGCCAACCGCGAAGTCAAACGAGATCGTCGAGTGCACCGAGAGCACCAGGGGTGTCGAGATGCCGGCCAGGATCATGTACAAGGCCATGTAGCGGTGCCAGTGCTTGGCCGAGCCGCGCCAGCCCAGGGCAAAGGTGCCATACATGACCTTCCCGAAGCGGCTCTGGGCGCGGTCGCGCAGCGTGGCCAGATCGGGAATCAGGCCCACATACCAGAACAGGATCGAGACCGTGGCATAGGTCGAAACCGCGAAGTAGTCCCACTCCAGCGGCGAGCGGAACTGAGGATACAGACCCATCGAGTTGGGCAGCGGGATCAGCCAGTAGAAGACCTGGTGCCGCCCGATGTGCATCGCGGGGTAGATCGCCGCGCAGATAACCGCGAAGATCGTCATCGCCTCGGCGAAGCGGTTGATGCTGGTGCGCCAGTTCTGGTGCAAGAGCAGCAAGATGGCCGAGATCAAGGTTCCGGCGTGGCCGATGCCGATCCACCACACAAAGTTGATGATGCCCCAGGCCCAAGCCACCGGGATGTTGCTGCCCCACAGCCCGATGCCCATCACGATGATGCCCAGCAGAGCCACCACCATCATCGCCAGGAAGAAGACCGCCACGCCCAGGAACGCAAGCCAGCCGATGCGGATGCGATCCTTGAGCACCACGTTGGCGATCTTGGCCGTCACGCTTTCCAGCGTGTGGCCCGGCCCAATGATCGAGAACATCTCGTCCGGCGCCACCAACGGAGGCGTTGGAGCGGGACGCTGCTCAGGGTCGTGGTTGTCGCGAAACTGATCGCCCCTGTTTATCTGCTGAACTGCCATGCGGATGTCCTTCGGATTCCCTCGCTGTGCCTTCTAATCAACGCTCTGCGCCCTAAGTACTTGCACCGGCTTTAGTTGGGCAGGTTCTTGCCGCCTGGAGCCGTTTTGCCTTCGGGCTGCCTGGGGTGGTCGGCGGGCTTGAGTTCCTCGGTGTCCTCTTCGTTCTTCGCGTTGCGCAACGCTGGGTTGGGATTGTGGACTTTGCCCAAGTAGGTCGTGCGCGGGTAGGTGTTCAGCTCGGTCAGCATCCCGTAGTTGTGCGGCTCGCGCTTCAGGCTCGAAACCAGCGACTTCTGGTTGCGGATGTCGCCGAAGATGATCGCGTTGGTCGGGCAGGCCTGCTGGCAGGCCGTCACGACCTCACCATCGCGCAGCAAGCGATCTTCCTTCTCGGCCTGGATGCGGCCCTCATTCACGCGCTGGATGCAGTAACTGCACTTTTCCATCACGCCGCGCGAGCGCACAGTCACATCTGGGTTCTGCATCAGCTGGATCTGAGGCGTGTCCTGATCCGAATACTGCAGGAAGTTGAAGCGCCGCACCTTGTAAGGACAGTTGTTCGAGCAATACCGCGTGCCGATGCAGCGGTTGTAGATCATCTCGTTGATGCCCTCGGGCGAGTGCTGAGTGGCCTCCACCGGGCACACAGGCTCGCACGGCGCTTTCTCGCAGTGCATACACATCACAGGCGCGAAATACACCTCGGGATTAGCCACGTCACCGTGAAAATAGGTGTCGATGCGAATCCAGTGCATCTCGCGCCCCACCAAGACCTGCTGCTTGCCCGTGATAGCCGAGTTATTCTCGCTCTGGCAAGCAATCACGCAGGCGTTGCAGCCGATGCAAGTACTTGTATCGACGCTCATGCCCCAGGCATACGAGATCTGGTTGTCATTGAGAACCGTATCGCGCCCATCGTTGTACAGCGAAGGGAAGCCCTTCTGCCTGCCGCTCTCGGGCGCTCCCGCCACGCCGCCCTCGGCCTGGCCCGGCCCGCGTCGCCTGGCATCAGTGGGCGTGTGCGTAGTTCCCTCACCGGGCGCACCCTCACGACCTGTCTCGGCGGGCTCCTTTTCGGTGTCGATCATGCCCTGCTGCACCAGACCAATCACAGGCAGCGACATCTGCGTTTCTTCCGAAACGAAGCGCGGATTCTTCTTGAACTGGTCGAAGGTCGCGACCTGGATCAGAGGGCGCTGATGCAAGCCGTCCACGCTCTTGGTCTCGGGGTCGATCAGGTTGTGGTGAGCCGTGCGCGCCACGCGATACGAGCCGCCCGCCGCTTCGACCTTGCCCTGCACAAACGCCATCGCGCCCGAGGTGCGCATCGGGAACACGTTCGAGCCCGCGCCCTCAGCCACCTGGCCTCCGCGCTCGCGCCCATAGCCCAGGTGCAGCGTCACCGAATCATCGGCGTGCCCGGGCACAATCACAACAGGCAGCGGGATCATCTGGCCATTGGCACGCACGTTCACCAGATCATCGTCCGAGACGCCGTAGGTCTGAGCCGTGGCGAAAGACATAATGGCTGCGTTGTCCCACACCGTCTTGATGAGCGGCTTGGGCAACTCTTGCAGCCAGGCGTTGTTGGCGTAGCGCCCATCCCAGATCGTGGGGTCGGGCCTGAACAAGATTTCAGTGCCTTGCACTTCGCCGCCCTCCTCGGGCACCTTGCCCGCAAAGGCCAGGGTGCGTGCAGCCGCTGCGGTGCCTGGAATAAGACCATCGTGAATCCAGGTGATCCACTGCTTCTCGAAGTCGCTGGCGTTGCTGGCGCTCAGGGCCGCATTGACCTTGCCGGGCCGCTTGGACTGCCAGTATTCCTGCACGATCTGCAGATCGGTGCGGTTGGGGTTCTGCTCGAAGGCCGCAAGTACTTGCGGCGCGCTCTTGCAATCCTCATATAAAGGCTGGATCAAGGGCTGCTGAATCGAGACCGTGCCGTCATGCCCGCGCACATCGCCCCAGGCTTCCAGGAAGTGGCACATCGGCAGGTGCCAGGTCGAAACCGCCGAGGTCTCGTCATCGTGATCCGACAGGTGGATGGCCACGATCGGGCTCTTGGGGTCCATCACCTGGCGCTTGAGCGTGTCAGCGAAGTTGAGGTCAGAGGGAGCGTTGAAGGCCGGGTTGCCGCCCAGCATCAGCAGCATCTTGACCTTGTTCTGACTGATTGCCAAGGCCAAGTCCTGAATTGAAGCTGTCTGGTCGATGGGCTGCGCTTCGATGGGGTCGTGCCCCATAACCGTTGTGTTCAGGTTGCCCAGGGCAGCGTTCATGGCGTGCGCAACCAGGTGAACCTCGGGCGGCTGGTGCGAGCCAGCAATCACAATCGAGCGCCCCTTGGGCACGCCTTGTAAGTCCCTGGCGACCTCATCCACGAACTTCTGCTCATCGGGCTTGATCCCGGGTGGAGCTGTTGCTCCGGCCACGCCCATCTTGGCCGCCAGAGCCAGAGCTAAATTACGTACGCGCGAAGCCTTGGCCGGAAGGCGGTTGTCGGCCATGGCTCCTGTTATGGTCGGCGTGCTCTCGATGACATAGAGCCGGTTCATGTCGGCGTCCATCACCTGGCGGGCGCGGCGGCGGTTGGAGAAGTCGCGAGCGTAGCGCACGTGGCCCGGCTCTTCGAGCAAGAAGTCGGCGTCCAGCGCAAGCACACGATCGGCGCGGTCGAAACGATAAACCAGATGGGTGTTGGTTCCAAAGGCGGCCTTGGCGCCCAGGCGAGCGCCGTCGCGCGTGATGGGCTCATATTGGTGCCACACCATCTGCGGCATCGTCTTTTGCAGGTTGCGAATCTGGTTGGCCAGCGAGGGCGAGGTGATGGTTTCGGTCAGCAGGTGGAAGCCATGGCCGCCCGAGCGCTGTATCTCCAGCAGGGCACTGTCCATGGCTCCGGTGAAGTCTTCCCAGCTCGCGTTGTTGCCCAGCTTGCGGATCTGCTGCGCCCGCTCGGGGTCATACAGGTTCAGGATCGAAGCCTGCGCCCAGATGTCGGTGCCGCCCAGAGAAGAGGGATGCGAGGGATTGCCCTCGATCTTGGTCGGGCGCCCGTTGTTGCTCTCAGCCAGGAGGCCGATGGCGCTGCCATTGAGGTGCATCGCCGTGGCGTAGAACTGAGGGATCGAAGGGATCTGATCTTCCGAGGCCTTGACCTGCGAAACGATCTGCTCCTGCGGCTGGAACGAGCAGCCCGTGAGCCCAGCCAGGGCGAGCGAAGCGCCCATCAGCTTGAGGAAGTCGCGGCGTGCCAGAGGAGCCATGTCGCGCGGCGCCTGGTGTGGGAACTCGCGCTGCAAGAGCCGCTCGAACTTGGGGTCGCCCGCAAGCTCTTCCAGCGAGCGCCAATAAGCGCGGCCCTTCTTGCCTTCGAGACGAGACTGCACATCCTCCACGCTCAGAGCAGGCGCTGCGGATTCGGCCTGCGCGTCAGCCTGCAACTGAGCGTCCTGCGCCTCCTGGAGCGAGGGCAGCGAAAGGCTCTTCTTATCGCCTGTGCGGTCGATGATCTGGATAAGATTCGACATCTTCTTCCTTACAACGCAAACCAAACACTCTTCCTGCTCGCCTCACTTGCGGCGTCCACACGCCCTCAAGTACTTGAGGCCCGGCTCAGCAACTTTCTCAGCGACTTTAGCTCTGTGGCTTAGCGGTGGCACGTTCCGCAGTCGGTCATCTCGCGGGCCGAGCGCACGTGATACTCGCGCTTGAGACGCAGGCCCAGCTGCAGCTGCGTCTCGCCCGGCTTCAGGTTGTCTTTGGTGCCTTGAGCTCCAGTTGAAGACTCGCTGCCCGAGCCTCCGCCTGCGCCACCAGCTTCCTGGCGCTCGATGTATTGCTTGAGCTCGACACCTTCCAGATTCGCCGCCCGTCCCGTGCGCGACTCGCTCAGCAGCTTGGGCTCAAGGGCCAGAATGCCGGCGGCATCGCCCGTTGAGGCGTCCATGCCCGGTTTCCAGCCCATAGTCCACACGGCTTCGCGCGGTCGCAAGTACTTCTCGGGCTGCCTGTGGCAGTCCAGACACCACGACATCGTCATGGTGTGCGACTTATACATCAGAGGCTTCTCGTCCACGCGCCCGTGGCACGTCTCGCAGCCCACGCCCTTCTTGACGTGGATCGAGTGGTTGAAATACACGAAGTCCGGCAGGTCGTGCACGCGGTTCCAGCGGATCGGCTGGCCCGAGATATACGAGGCGCGCACGGTCTGCAACTCGGGCGAGTCGCTCCACAAGGCCGAGTGACAGCTCATGCAGGTGTGCGTGGGCGGCATTCCCGCCGACTTGCCCTTCTCGACCGAGGTGTGGCAGTAGCGGCAGTCGATGCCGTCGTCGCCCACATGGTGCTTGTGCGAGAACTGCACGGGCTGTTCAACAGGGATGTAGTACTTGTAGCCATACACCATGTTGACGGCATACATCGCCGTGCCCAGAACAGGCAGGGCAGCGATGCTGCCCACGATGCTCAGCTTGGTGAGCACGTTCGCGGAAGGTGAAAAAATCTGAGCCATCGCTTGGAGCCTTTAACAAAGGCGCGGAGTTTTCCGCGGGCACGTCACTGCCTGACAACTATTCACCAACAGCCCAAGTACTTACGAGCCCTTACGAGCCGCGCCCGTACTTGGTGGGAGCCTGCAGCAGAGCATTCCGTGTGGAAGGCCCTGCGCTGACCTCGGCCCGGCGCGTCAGAGTCGCGCGATCAATGGCCAGGGCCAGGAACAGCAACGCCAGGTACAACATCGAGTAGTGAAACAACGAGCTGGCACGAGGGCGACTTGGATTTTGGTAAAGCTGAACCGAGCGCCACAGCAAAATAGCGTTCAAAGCCACCACCGCCACGCCGTAGATCCAGCCCGCACCTAAGCTCCCGCCCTCGCGCAGCACAAACGGAAACAGCGAGACGGCCACGGTTGCAATCGCATACATCCCGATCTGCAGGATGGTGTAACGATCACCGCGCACAACAGGCAGCATCGGCACTCCGGCCTTGGCGTAGTCGTCCTTGATGAGCAGAGCCAGCGCCCAGAAGTGCACCGGCGTCCACACAAAGACCAGGGCGAACAAGCACCACGCCAGAGGAGACAGCCCGTTGGTCACAGCCGCGTAGCCCACCAGGGGAGGAAACGCTCCCGAGGCCCCGCCGATGACGATGTTGCTCCAGGTGCGCCTCTTGAGCAGCAGCGTGTAGACGATAACGTAGACAACCAGCCCCGACAAGGCCATCAGAGCCGCCAGTACGTTGGCTGCCCAGGTCAATATCCCGAATGATCCAAAGCACAGCCCCAGCGCGAACCACAATGCTCTCGGCGCCGGAACTGTTGTCAAGGTAGGCCGCTTCGAGGTGCGCTCCATCCTCAAGTCCAAATCGCGCTCGCACACCATATTAATGGCATTGGCGCTTCCGGCGGCCATATAAAGCCCCAGCCCCGTCGCCAGGAACAAGCCCAGCCCAGGCCAGCCGCCGTAGCCGATCACCATCGCGGTCCAGGTCGTGACGAGCAGCAATGAAATCACGCGCGGCTTGGTCAAAGCGAGGTAATCCTTCCACGTGGCCTTCGTCTGGCCCACAGCGGCCAGCACTTGGGGCGCGCTCATCGAGCCATCGGGCAGTTCGTGCGCATCTTCAAGTACTTGGGGGAAGGGCTGGATCTCACTCATCTCGCGCGAAGGCTCTTCCATTTCGAGCTGCCTGCAATCGACGGCCAGAGCCGAAGCCGACATCAAAATCAGCGAGATCCACAGCGCATCAGCCACCGCTAAATGGATGAGCTGCATCGGAATCGGAGCTAAGGTGAGCAGGTTGAGCAGGCCGCACGCGATCTGGAAGAGGAAGATGCTGACCGTGGCACGCATCCATCGCTTTGTGTGCTCCGAAGGACGCAAGTGCCCGCACAACCCGCACACCAGCATCAGCCACAGCCCGACGCCGAGCGTGGTGTAGGGATGGAAGGAGCGCAGGTGCTGCAGGATGTGCTCGGTGGCGTTGGGGTCACTGTGGCGGCGTATGGCCAGGATCAGGTCCGCGTAGTTCTTGGCCGGGAACAGAGTGTCGCCCAGGGCAGCCAAAGCTCCCGTGACCGAAAGCCCGATCACGGCCATCAAGTTAGTCGCGATGGCAAAGCCCATGGCGCCCTGACCTCGCCACGTGATGCGCGAGCGTCCCGAAGCCCACCAAGCGGTGAGGACCAGCGAAGCCACCAACAGCATGGTGTTGATGAGGTGCAAGGAGAGCAAGAAGGCGCGCATCAAGGACGCGTTATCGACGACGTAGCCGCCCTTGACCAGAGCGCGCCCGAGCAGAGATTCGATGAAGGTGAAGAAGAGCGCCCAGCCCGCGCCGCTGCGTGCGGGGTGGCCTTTGGGCAAGAGGCGTATGGCGAAGATGAGCAGGCCCAGGATGAGGAAGCCATCGCCCATGGTCATGATGCGGTGGGCGAACTCGATCCAGGTCTTGGTCTGGGCTCCGTTGACGGGGATGATCTGGCCGTTGCAGTTGGGCCAGTGGTTGCCGCAGCCATCGCCCGAGCGCGAGGCGCGCACCAGAGCGCCCCACAAAATCACCAGGATGTTGTAGGCCAAGACGAACCAAGCGAAGCGATCAAAGCGAATTTTGGCGGGCATGAAAAGCGGTTCTCACCCAAGAATCCAAGGACTGCCACAGCGTCCAGAAGCGGACACACAACGATCTGGAGGCAGCAAGGGGTGGAACCGAGCCCAGTATAGAGCGGCCCTCCGCGCGCACGCACCTGCATTGGAGGATGGATTTCTAATAGAAGCAGCGGAAGATGGCACGGCACGCGGCTTATAAGAGCGCAAGCACTGGAGCCCACTGCAAGCTGCCCCGGCCCCTTCAAGCGCGCCAGCAGAGGCCCGAACTGGCTCAGGTCGCGCGCCTTGAGCTTCCTCGCCACGAAGGGCAGCTGAGCCACGCGCGAGGCCGCCACCAAGTTGCTCCACTCATCGCCACGAAGACTTTGCTCTGCGGGCTGCAGCACCTTAAGAGCTTCCTCACCCTTGTCCACATAGAAGAAGCGCGCCAGGGCCGACAGGCTCGCCACGCCCTCGGATTGAGCCTGAGCGCCGGATGATGGAACTGCAAGTACTTGAGGCGCGGCTTGAGCGTGAGTCGAGGGCAAGGCGAGGGCAAGGCGAACAGCATCGCCACGCGGAGGAGGCGCGTGTTCATAGCGAAGGTGAACCGAAACCAGACTTCATTCACACACAGAACCGCCGAGAACCATAGAGCTGAACATAGAGAGGATGAAGAGAATGCTGCAAGTACTTGCGCCTCTCTAAGCTGTCCTCCGTGTTCATCTCTGTGGTTCTCGGCGGTTCTGTGTGGTGAAAAACTAAGGCGTGGCGGGAGCGGGCTGAGGCAGCGAGAGCTTGAAGCCCAGCGGCAGGCGCGGGCGCCTGGGGTCGTTGGTGCTGAGGAAGACGAGCATGTTCTGCGTCGGGCTCTTGAGAACCGAGCGCCAGCGCAGCGACAGGCTCAAGGTGACGCTGGCTCCGGGAGCCAGAGTATCGGCGGACAGCTCGGCCTTCTCGCAGCTGGGAATGGACCGCTCGATCTGCAGCGAAAGCGGCGCGCTTCCGGTGTTAAAAATCTACACCGTCTGCTGCATCACTTGCTTCGGCCCGGTGAGCGAGAGCACGCGCACCGGATCGTCTGCAAGTACTTGCGGCGCGTTGGCCACGGGCGCAAGGGCGCTGGATGCGACCAGAGCTTGCCCGCCGTAGCGCAGGGCAAGCAAGTCGCGTGGCACGATGCGCGTCAGGCCCCGGTCGATGACGATGGCCGCCTTGTCGTCAAGCTGCGAGAGGGTGACTGCGCCCTGAACCCAAGGCCAGCGGCTTGGGCAAAGCCTGCCGCCAGCAGCCTTTGTTGGGCTTCACTTGGCCGCGCGGCCTTCGTAGAACAGGGCGCGGAAGCCACGGAAGCCAGCGTCGGGGTTGCCCCACTCTTTTTTATCGGCGCCCTTTTCCTCGACCACGAACTGGCGGAACGGGTTGTCCGAGTTGTTGACTTCGGCGAAGGTCACCGACATCTGCGAGTTGCTGTTGACGAACATCGGGGCCGCGCTGCCATTGTTGGTCTGCGACAGACCGCCAAGTACTTCCGTGCTGCCGCCGCCGCGCGTCTCGACAACCGTGCCTCCGGTCTCGACCTTCAGCCCCAGAATCCACAGCCGGGCACCGTCATTGAGGACGTGGACGCCAAAACCCTCGGGGTTGAGCTGGCGCGCCCACGCCCCCTGGTTCTTGAACACGAAGCGCGGGCCAACCATGTCCTCAATAAAGACCGTGCCGCCTCCACCCCCGCGATACGCATCGCCGCTGCGGAAGTTGTCCTGCAGGTGGCGCAGCACCAGAGTGCGCTTGCTGGCGTGCTCGATGAAGAGCCTGGCCTCGCTGAAGTCGGTGCTCAGCCGCTCGATGCAGACAGCCGGGGCCGCGCCGTCCTCAACGCGAAACATCGGGGTCTCCATGTTGATGCCCGCGCCCGGCATCAGCCAGGCCTTGCAGCCGACAAGCCGCCGCACATTGCCGCGAATGATGATCGTCTTGCCGATGTTGTAGCCGCCGCGCGGCAGGTACACCGTCTTCGCGCCCGAATCGATGGCCTGCTGGATCGCCTCGCTGTCGTCCTGCCCATCATCTAACTTGGCCCCAAACTTCAAGGGCGAGACCCACTGCGACGCCTCGTCCGCAAGTACTTGCGGCGTCTCTTGAATCGGCAGGTTCAGGGTCTGGTCGGCTCCGGCCAAGAGCTTGGTCGGCGCGAGCGAGCGGTATTCGGCGATGGTGGCTTGCTGCAGGCTCCTGTTGTTGGCGCGGTCGTTGAGCGAGGTCGCGTAGCCGCTGGTCTTGACGTTGCGCGCCAGCAGGGTGGCGGTGTTCAGGATGGCGGGCGTGTCTTTGCCGACCTTCTGACCGCTGATTTCCGAGTCGATCAGCACCAGCAGGCCGCCGGAGTTGACCACGCCGGGCACGCTGTTGAGGCTGCGGAACCCGCGCAGGCTCAGCGGCTGGCCTCCGTTCTCCAGCCCCACCCGGTTCTGATCCTGGACGCGGATGTTCTCCATCGTCACGCTGGCCACGCCAAAGGCGGTTCCCACTCCGACATCGAAGCCCTTGACCTCGATGTTCTTCATCAAGCAGGGGCCTTGCTCATCCGAGTAGCCCAGGTCAAGTCCATAAGCGCCGTATCCATCGCCCGACACGATGCTCACATCGCTGACGCCGCCCTGGTTGTTGGCCATGAACTGCAGGCCGCTGGCGCCGGGATTGTCCACGCCGGTGTCGATGGTGAGGTTGCAGACCTCGTTGCCAAAGCGCTGGGCCGGAGCGCGCCCGGTCCAGATCACGCCCTGGCGATGACGCGCGTCCTCGAATCCGGGCGCGCCATCCTTGAGCTGCACGATGGTTCCCTCGCGGCTCTGGCCCTGCAGGATGAGCTGCTTCTGCGCGCTGCTGCCCTGCGGATCGTCGCCGCCGCTCCAGCGCAATTGCCGCGACACCAAGTACTTGCCGTTGGGCAAATAGATGATCGCGCCCTGGTTCGGGTGGTCGTTGAGCGCCTTTTGAATGGCCTCGGTGTCATCGCTCACGCCGTCGCCCTTGGCATTGTAGGGCGCTTTGGTCACGTCCACAATTCCCGCATCGGCTGGATAAACGATGTTCTCGGCGCCTTTCAAGGGCTGGCCCAGCGCGAGCTTGGGGTGCGTGGGGCGCAAGTACTTGGGCTTGCGCTCGCCGGGAGCAAACGCCTTCTGGTCCGCGTTGGCGAAGCGGACTTCGGACAGCGCCAGTTCATCGCCGCCATAGTTGTTCTTGATCAGCATCCTCAGATAGCGGGCGCGCACGGCCTTGCCGAACGGCACCGTCTGGCCTTTGTAATCGGGCGAGCCGGGCGCGCGGTCGAGCGTGAAGTCGCCAATGGGCGCGAAGGTCTTGTTGTCAATCGAGGCCGAAAAGCTCACCTCGCGGGCGCCGCGCCCCGTCCACTGGCCGGTCTCGTTGTAGTTCCAGACGTAGGCGCCGTTGACGTTGAAGTCGTTGCCCAGGTCGAAGGTGATGGTCGCGGTGGGGACTTTGTTGTTCCACATCGAAGCGCCGGTCTCGTAGACGTTGTCGGTGTGAACCCACACGCCGCTGCCGGGAAACCACTCGCCCAGCCCTGAGCCGTCGATGATCTTGCTCAGGGGCCGCCCGCCGCCCGCAGGATCGCTTTCCACGCCAACCGGCTGGATGAAAACCCCCAGCGATTCGGTGGGAGCTTGGGGCGGAGCAAGCACGATCTGGCCGCTGTCCAGGTTCTTCACCACGAAGTAGGTCTTGCCGTTCAGCTCGATCTTCTGGCCCAGCCGGAAAGCGGCGGTCGGCTCTCGCGCCGGCTCTTGTGCCCGCGCCGCGCCGATTGCGAAGAGGGCGCAGGCCGCGCCCAGTGAGAAGTTGAGTTTCATGGAGAGGTGTCCTTTTTGGGCGCTGTCGAATCGCGCAGGTTGAGAAAGGCGGGCAAAAGCAACGGAGTGGGCCGATGCGAAACGATTGGGGAAATGTCTTCTGGCGCAGCGGCTGATGGCCCAGCCGCTTCGACCTGCGCGATCAGCAGGCGCACGGCCTGAGCGCCGATCTCGAAGAAGGGCAGCGCGATGCTGCTCAGGCGCGGGTCGGCGTGCTCGGCCATTTCCAGGTCGCCGTAGCCGATAACCGACAAGTCTTTCGGCACCTTTATTTGCTGCTGCCGCGCGACGCGCATGATGGCCATCGCGATCGGGTCGGTCGCCCCGATGATCGCGGTGGGCGTTGGAGTTCTGGTCAGCAGCCCACGCGCTGAGGCTTCGACATCGCTGCCATCGATGCCGCAGCGCGCGATGAGATTGGGCGCCAATTCTGCGGCTTCCATCGCGCCGCGAAAGGCCGTCTCGCGGGCGGGGCCGGTGCCCTGGTTCAAGGTAATCAAGCCGATGCTCTTGTGCCCCAGCCCTTGCAGATGCGCGATGGCCAGGCTCATCGCCTGCGCATCGTCGCTGATAACTCCTATGCCCCACGGCGGCACGGCGTCTTCCAGAATCGCAATCGGCATCGCGTGGCGCGTCAGCTCCATGTGCAGCGCATCGAGGCTCGCTTCATCGAGATAGATCGCCATCACGCCCGCCAGCCTCAGCTCGACGCAGCGCTCGATGGTCGGCTGGTCCACCTGATGGCTTTTCAAGCGCAAGACCTTGAGCGAATAGCCGAGCTTATCGGCCTCGTCCAAAGCCCCGGCCAACATCCGCGCTGTCGCCTCGGCCTCCGGGCGCGCAACCAAGAACCCCAGCATCCTGTTGCGGCTCGAGATCATCGCCCGCGCAATCTCGTTGCGCCGGTAGCCCAGCTCCTCAGCCGCCTGGAGAACGCGCGCCCGCGTCTCGTCGGGAATCCGCACGCTGCCTCGCTTGTTGCTCAGCACCAAAGACACCGTCGGACGCGCCACACCCGCCCGCCTGGCCACATCTAAAGTTGTCACCATTTGCTTGATAACCTATGTTATCAGCATGGGTGGAGCAGCTGCAAGTACTTGCAGCTGTATCTATGTGTGAGCGGTTGCTGTAGATGGGCGTTGCGGCGCGCGCAAGCAGCAAGTGCTTGCGGTGTCTTCTGAGCCGCCATAGAGGCACCTGAGTGCTTGCGCGCATCCTTATATCAATGGGGTATGAGAGCGCGCAGGGCACCCTCTCGTGCGTTTGCCCTGAGGTTCAGCCTTGAGGTTCAGCCTTAACGGCTTATCGCGCTATAATTCCCGCGAGGTGTTTCTCATGCCCCGACTTCCCGGCACTTCCAATCTTTCGCCCGCTCCAGCCCTCGCGCCGCCGCCCCCTGCTCAGCCCAAGGTCCAAGCCAACGCCAAGCCGCGCCGCTATCCGCACTCGTTCTGGTGGTACATGAAGTGGAGCTTCATCGCGGCTCAGCTTGTCTTGTTCTGCGCCATCGTGGTCATGGCCTGCGTGGGCAAGGGGATGTATGACCAGTTGCAGAAGGTCGTGCCCGACACCCGCTTCATCACCAGCCGCTCCAAGGCCGAGGCGACTCAAGTGTGGAGCGCCGAGGACGCCGTCACGCACAAGCGCACGCTCTTAGCCGAGTTCAAGGGCGAGATGCGCGCGTTCATCCCGATCGACAAGCTCAAGGTCACGCGCACGCGCAACGGGCAAAGCGTGACCGAGACGGGCAACCTCATCAACGCCACGCTCTCCATCGAGGACGCTCGCTTCTACACGCACCCAGGCATGGACCCGTATCGCATCGCGGGAGCCCTGGTCGCCAACTTCAAGAACCCCAACGGCGCGGCCCAGGGCGGCTCGACCATCACCGAGCAGCTCGCGGTCAACATCTACCTCACGCGCACCAAGACCTTCGGGCGCCGCTTGCAAACCGCGTTGCTGGCGCTTCAACTCGAAAAGCGCTTCTCCAAAGATGAGATTTTGGAGCTGTATCTGAACGAGATTTACTACGGCAATCGGGCTTACGGCTGCGAGGCCGCGGCCCAGCGCTACTTCCACAAGAGCGCGCAGAAGCTGAGCATCGCCGAGGCCGCGATGCTGGCGGGCCTGCCGCAGCAGCCTGGACGCCTGGACCCCTTCGAGCACTACGACCGCGCCAAGAAGCGTCAGCGGCTCGTGCTGCACGCGATGCTCGAAAACAAAAAGATCAACTGGGGCCAATATTTGGCAGCCGTCAAGGACGAGTCGCTCAAGGACGTGCTGCTGGCCTCGAAGCAGCGAATGCGCGAGGAGAGAACCGAGAACACGCACTGGACCTCGCCTTACTTCGTGGCCTACGTCAAGCAGTACTTGCAGCGGCAGTATGATTGGAGCGATGAGTTCTTGAACAAGGCTGGGCTCAAGATCTACACCACGCTCGACATGAGGATGCAGGCTGCCGCCGAGAAGACGATGACCAAGAACCTGAACGAGCACGGGCGTGCTCTGGAAGGCGCTCTGGTGTGCATCGACCCCAACAGTGGCCGTGTGCTGGCCATGTATGGCGGGCGCGACTACTACGACAAGCAGCACGGCCAGTTCAACCGCGCGACGCAGGCTCACCGTCAGCCCGGCTCGACCTTCAAGCCTTACGTGTATGCCACGGCCATGGAGCAGGGCTACTCGCCCGACTCTCATGTCAAGGACGAGCCGGTAAAGTACGGCGACTGGGAGCCCAAGAACTACGAGGGGCGTGGCGTTCACTATGGAACGCTGACCTTCCGTGAGGCCATTGGGATGTCGAACAACGTGGCCGCCACGCGCATCCTGATGGGGCTGGGCGTGCCCGACGGCATCCAGAACGTGATCCAGAAGGCCCATATGCTGGGCATCACCTCGCCTCTGGCTCCCGTGCGCTCTTTAGCCCTGGGCGCGAGCGAAATCACGCTGCTGGAAAACACTTCGGCTTACGGAGTCTTCGCCACACGCGGCCTGCGCGCCGAGGCCACACCCATCCTGCGCGTGGACAACTACAACGGCGAGACCTTGATCGACCAGTCCACCCAAGTACATGGAGCGCGCGTCTTGAGCCAGGAAGCAGGCAACAGAATGTGGGATCTGCTGCGCTATGTGGTGACCAACGGCACGGGCCGCCCCGCTCAGATTCCAGGCGTCGAAGTGATCGGCAAGACGGGCACCACCTCAGACAACAGAGACGTGTGGTTCATGGGGGCGACGAACCAGCTCGTGACAGGCGTATGGATGGGCTACGACAAGCCCAGAATGCTGGAATATGGCTCCTCGGGCAGTGGATGGTGCGCTCCTCCGTGGCGCGAATTTATGATCCAGGCGCTGGACCTGTGGAGCCAGCACCACCAGACCGAGAAGCTGATCGAGGACGAGCGGGCCACGGCTCAGCAGCGCCTCAAGGCCTCGCAGTTCAAGAAGTATGTGACCGTGACGATCTGCCGCGAGTCCAATATGCTGGCCACGCGCTACTGCCCCGACACCTTCCAGCAGCAGTTCTCGGCTGCGGGAGGACGCATTGGAGGCGCTCCAACTCAATACTGCACCATCCACGGCCCCAAGCCCGGCCAGCGCACCCTGGATCAAACCCGAGGCAACAGCGATAATGCCACGGCGGGCGACCTTTCGGTTCCCGACCAGGCTCCGGCGCGCGCCGATGGCGGCTCGCAACCCGATGCCGCCCCGCCCGAGCCCGACACTTCCGCTGACGCCTCGCCTGACGCGGCTCCGGCTCGCAATCAGCACGCCTCGCGCGATGGGGGCTTCCGTCACACCAGCACTTCAGCTGGCTCGTCTCCTCCCTTGCGCGATGAGGCAGCTCCCACAGTTGAAGGCGGCGCCAGCTACGCCAGCGACAGCAACGAGGTCGTGGTCAATATCTGCGCCGACAGCGGAATGCTGGCCACCAGCAAGTGCCCCGTCACCGTACAGCAGTTTTTTGAGCGCGGCCAGGAGCCCACCAAAAAGTGCACGCTGCACGGTTAAGCCATCCCAGTTCCCAAAGCGCCTCAAGTACTTGCACTGTACTTGAGGCGCTTCGGGTTGTGCAGCAGCCTGATGACGCGGCTCAGGAGCGGCCATAACGGATCGCTTGGACATCGCAACCAAAAATCCGCCACACTACGCCGCTGTTTTGACTTCTCAAGTACTTGAGCCACCACTTATGTCTGAACTTCGCAAAGACCCTATCATCGACCGCTGGGTGATCGTCGCCGCCGAGCGCGGGCGCCGCCCCACCGACTTCACGCCCGCTCTGGACCCGCCCACCGGAGCCTTCTCGCCCTTTGCTCCCGGAAACGAGGCCAAGACGCCGCCCGAGGTGTTTCAAATCGGGCGCGCCCCGAGCGAGCCCTCCAACTCTCCGGGCTGGCGCGTGCGCGTGGTGCCCAACAAGTTTCCCGCGCTCTCGAACACGGGCGAGCTGGATTTCCGGGCACACGGAATGTACGACGAGATGAACGGAGTTGGCGTGCACGAGGTCATCATCGAGCACACCAATTCGGAGTGGGACCTGGCGCTGGCCACCTCGGACGAGAGCGCCGATGTGCTCAACGCGTACAAGGCGCGCATCACGGCTTTGTATGAAGACCCCAGGCTGCGCTATGTGGTCGCCTTTCGCAACAAGGGCGTGGCGGCAGGAGCGACCATCGCGCACCCCCACTCGCAGATCATCGCGCTGCCCATCATCCCGCGCCAGGTGCGCGAGCGCTTGGAAGCGGCGCGCGAGCATTATCAACGCAAGAGGCGCTCGATTTTCTCCGATATGCTGCGCCAGGAAGCCCAAGATGGCAGCCGCGTCGTCGAAGAGTCCGAGCACTTCTGGGTGCTGTCGCCCTTCGCGGCCCGCTTCCCGTTCGAGCTGCAGGTCTTCCCCAAGCGCCACAACCACGACTTCACCGCCCAGTCGTCTGAGGAACTGCGCGCGCTGGGCGAAGTACTTGTGCGCGCTCTGAAGCGTGTCAAGGGCGCCTTGAGCAACCCGGCCTACAACATGATGCTGCACTCGACGCCCAACAAACGCTACGCTCCGGGCTCCGAGGACGACTGGAAGACCATCGCCCAGGACTTCTGCTGGCACATCGACATCCTGCCGCGCCTGACCTCAGTCGCGGGCTTTGAGTGGGGCACGGGCTTCTACATCAACCCTGTGGCCCCCGAAGCGGCCACGAAGTACCTGCGCGATGTCGAGGTTTAAACAGCCGGAGTTGAAGGCCTGGAGTTGGGGCACACTCTTAGAAGCTGCTTAGGAATTCACCACAGCCAAGTACTGGAGAAGGCACCTGTAAGTACTTGCAGCCCTTTCTCTATCCTCTCTGTGATTCTCGGTGTCCTTTGTGGTGAATTCCTAAGCAGCTTCTAAGAGTCTGTACGCAAATACAGTTATTACGCCGAAAGGAGACAAGTGTCGACGGATTTTGGCAGCAAGGGAGGCTAAACGAGAGGTCCCCTTGGTCAATCTTCAGCCCGCAACTCTCGAATTTCAGCCCTAATCGCACGAATAACTGTATTTGCGTACAGACTCTAAGATCGGCTCACAGAACCCGAAGCGTGAGCAGCTCTTGCAGTTGTGGCTTTCTCTCACTCCGATGGCACCCTTCGACGAATCCAATACGCGTCCCGGCGAGGCGCATTACTTCTCGCTGCTGGACAACGCTTCTGAAGCGATCATCTCGTTTCGTGCGGGCGAGGGGCTGATCCTCGAAGCCAACGCTCAAGCTGAGCGCCTGCTCGGGCGGCCTCGCGACGAACTGGTCTCGACGCCCTTTGTCGAGGTCTTCGCGCCCGAGCACCACGATCCCATCGCCTGGCTCGTGGCCCAGGCCGATGGCGCTCCACTGCGCCTCGAAGACCTCTCGATCCGCCGCCCCTCACCGCCCGCCCTGCCCGCTCCGGCTCACGAGGAAGGGCGCGGGCCGCTCACACAGCGCGACAACTTCAGCACTTCGTCCTGGCAGCCTTTGCCCGATCCTTTTCGCGTTCCCGAGCCCAGCGATGAGCGCGGCGAGGCCTTCGATAACGGGCCAAGCGGGAGGCGCGCGGCCAGGCCGCATCGCGACGAAGTACCGGTTTCGCTGTCGTGCAACTGGATTCACGTGGACAACGGCGTGGTTGCCCAGGCCATCTTGCGCGACGCCACCACGACGCGCCAGGCCCAGCGCGACCTGGAATCCTACGCCGTGCAGCTCGAAGAGCGCGTGGCGGCCCGCACGCGCGAGCTGCAGCAGTCCGAAGAGCGTTACCGCGCGTTGTTTCTGCAAGAGCAAAAGCGTGCTCAGCATCTCTCGCTTATCAACGAGGTGCAAAAGTGTGCGCTGGACGAAAGCGACCTGGACGTGTTCCCCCACTGCTGCGTGCGCTTCATCCAGGAGCACTTCAGGCGCGGCGACGCCTCGTTTTTCCTGGTCGATTCCTCGCAGCCCTGGTCTTCGCTCGACACCACGACCAGCCCGGCCTCGATTCTTGCCGCAAGTACTTCGGGCTCGCCTTCTCTGGGCGAAGAGTTCGATCTGGTGTGCGTGGCTCAAGCCGGAGGGCACGGGCTGAGCGCGCCTCCCGGCACGCGCATCTCCTCGCGCTCAGGGTTAATCGCCGAAGCCGCCAGGCGCGGCGAGATCTTGCACCGCGTGGCCCACGAAGGCGAGAACAGCGAATATGTGCCGGGCGTGTATCGCAGCACCAAGTTCGAGGTCGCGGCTCCCATCATGCTCGAAGGGCGCGTGCTCGGTGTGCTCGCCGTGCAAAGCGAAGAGGCCCTGGCCTTCGATACGCGCGACGAGGAAGCGCTGGGCACAGCGGCCAACATCATCGCCACTCACCTGCATTCGAGCCGCCTGTTCCGCGAGATCGGCGAGCTGAACGCCTTCCACCAGACTCTGATCAACACCATGCTGCACTCGCTCATGGTCGTCGATGGGCACGGGCGGCTCGAAGTGGTCAACGAGAGGCTGTGCACCACGTTCTCGATGGCGCGCGAGCAGATTTTAGGTCAGCCCATGGCACGCGTCTTGGGCGAGGACGTGATGCACCTCTATGGTCTGAACCAGGCCATCGAAGCCGTCACTCTTGAAGGCACGCCGCGCCAGATTCCCGAGGTGCACGCGCGCACGCCCGAAGGCCAGGCCGTCTTCGATTTGCGCATCTTCCGCGTGTACTTCCGCGGCGAGGCCAAGGCGGTGATCTTGGCGATCAACATCACAGTGCGTTGGCGCAAGGCGCACCAGCTGCAGCTGATGCACGAGATCGGGCGCTTCTTCCAGGCCTCGCTCGACATCGACCGCGTGTTGCACACGGTCTTGACCTGCATCACCGCGGGCTCTTCGCTTGGCTTCAACCGAGCCTTTGTGCTGCTGCGCGACCGCTACTGGCTGCCCCAGGCGGGCCGCGTCAAGCCCGAAGGCGAGCGCGATATTTTGACCGGCGTGATGGCTCTGGGGCCGTCCTCGCATGAGGAGGCCTCGCGCATCTGGAGCGAGCTGTCGCAGCGCAACCCTTCGCTGCAAGAGATTCTGGCCTCGGCCTCGCAGCAGCAGCGTGGCCCGGTTAGCCCGCTGCAGCACGCCACGCGCGGCCTGAGCTTTGAGCTGGACGCGCCCGCTCTGCAAGTCCTGTCCTCGATTGTGCGCGAGGGCCGCGCGGCTCTGGTGCATCCCTGCGACCTGTTCCCTCTGCCCGAAGACCGCAACAGCGACGAGTGCAGGGAGTCGGCTCAAGTACTTGAGGACGCCCACTATGAGACTCCCCAGGCGCGCGAGCACACCTTGATCTTGATGCGGGCGGCGCGCTCTCTGTTCACGGCTCCCGAGATGGCCGTGGCTCCTCTTCTCTCCAAGGACGGCGTGATAGGCGTCGTTCTGGCTGACAACCTGTATTCGCAGGACATTATCAACGAAGACGACGTGCAGCTTCTGGACACGCTGGCGCAGCAGGCCGGGCTCACCATCGACAACGCTCTGGCCTATCAGCAGCTGCAGGAGGCTCAGCTTGGTTTGGTTGATGCCGAGAGGCTGGCGGCTGTGGGCAATATGGCCGCGCGCGTCTCGCACGAGATCCGCAATCCTCTGGCGACTATCGGCGGCTTCGCGCGCCTGATCCTGAAGAAGCCGGGCGACGCCGAGAACGTGGCCAGCAAAGTCGGCATCATCGTGAACGAAGTCACGCGCCTGGAAGAGCTGCTGGGCGATTTGCTCGACATGGCGCGCCCGCGCGAGCTTAATTTGGAGCCTCACAACGTCAACGAAGTGGTTTCGCACGCGCTCTTGCTGGCTGACGCCGACATCAAGGCGGCTGGCGTGACGTTAAAGAAGAGGCTCGCGCCCGAGATGCCCTCCTTGCTGATGGATCGCTCGCGCTTGCTGCAGGCCGTGCTCAACATCGTGCGCAACGGAGCCCAGGCCATGGCCGATAAAAGCGGCGGCGGGGGTAATAATGAAGGCGAGTCGGTCACGATGACGGTCTCGACGCGGCTGGACACGGAGCGCGAGCCGCCCATGATCGAGATCGGGGTGCAGGATGAGGGCGTGGGCATCTCGGAGCGCTCGGTCAAGAAGATTTTTAACCCGTTTTTCTCGACCAAAGTGTCGGGTTCCGGCCTGGGATTAGCCGTTACCAGGCGTATTCTGCAAGATCACGGCGGCGAAATCGAGGTGCAGTCGCAAGAGAACGTGGGCACGACGTTCTACCTGCGTATCCCCGCGCGCACGCCGGGCTCAGCACAGCCCGCTGAAGCCACAAGCGAACAGAGTAGCCAGGGCGAGTAGCCAAAGGAGGCAGCTATGGAAGGTCAGAAGACAATCCTGGTGGTCGAGGACGACACCAATCAGCGCGCGCTGTATGAGGAAGAGCTCAAGGACGAGGGCTACCACGTGCTGAGCGCGGGCGACGGCAAGGAAGCCATGGCCCGCGTCGCCCAGCAAAAGCCCGACTTGATCGTGCTGGACGTGAATATGCCCGTCATGGACGGCCTGGACACCCTGGCCCGCCTGCTGGAAAGCGACGCCAAAATCCCCGTCATCCTGAACACGGCTTATGCCTCGTACCGCGAATCGTTCCAGTCGTGGTCCGCCGATGCGTATGTGGTCAAGAGCTCGAACTTAGATGAGCTCAAGGCCACTGTGAAGAGGCTGCTCGAAGAGAAGAGCGCGTAGCAAGTACTTGAGGCTCGAATGAGCGACTTCTATAACGAGGAGGAAGCTGAGGAGCAGCGAGCTCAAGGCATCCACGGCGACGAGGAAGATTACGGCGCCTGTCCAAAGTGCGGCGGCTCGGGCGAGATGGTCGCTCAGGGCCGCCGCCACTGGATGGTCTGCCACCGCGACAAGCTCAAATGGCCTGTGGGCATCGGCTTCTTCGGCTGGCTGCTGAGCCGCTCCAACAAGTGGGATCGCGCGGGAGATTGGCTGGATACTTATCGCCAGGTCGAGCCGGACACAACGCCGCTTCAGCCCGGCGAGCCCCAAGCCAAGCTCAATGACGACGAGGAGCGGCTGAGGCGAATGTTCGAGTAAGCGCGGCACGTCAAGTACTTGATGTGCCACTTCGGACTTTGCAAAGAGGAACAGATGCCAAAGTGGAATCCAGCGGTGCGAACGGGCTTGATCTGGGCAGGTGCGCACCAGGTGTGGGCGTTGTGCGGGCTGGCAGCGATGTGGTACTCCGTCACCTTGTTCTCGATCTTTGGTGTTTTCTTGCTGATAGCTGACCTTCCCGTGTTCATGCTGCCCAGCGGGCTGGGGCTGAACAACTGGCACCCTCCGTTCGCGAGCGAGCTCAGCGCGCACCTGCCCGTCGATGGGCGCACCTTCGCCGAGGGCATCGTGCTCGTGCTCACTTTAGGCGCGCTGCAGTGGTTCCTCATCGGCTACATTTTCGAGTGGAGGCGAGCGCGGCGCTCGAAGGCAATATGACGAAGCAGCTTCATCCGGCAGTGCGAACCGGGCTGATCTGGGCAAGTATGCATCAAGCGTTCGCGCTGTGCGGACTGCTGAGCCTTTGGGTGTCTGAGTACGTGTTCACGGTAGTTGGCCTCGGCTTATTCCTGGCTGACCTTCCAATCTTCTGGATCACCTCTTTCCTAAGCGATGCGGGACTTCGCAACTGGACGTCAGATACAATCGCTCGCGCGCCGGCGACGCCTGGTGCCGTTCTGAGCTACTACAGCGGTGCGATTACAATAGTCTTTATCTTGGGTGCGCTACAGTGGTTCCTCATTGGCTACGTGATCGGCTTAGAGCGAGCGCGTCGCGAGCCGCCGCAACAGGCACAGTAAATTCTCCTTAAGCCGACTTGAGCACACGTAAGCGACGCTTCAATCCGTTAAAGTACCTGCCGCGACTTCCTCAAGTACTTGCACTGCGAGAACACGCCATGACACCTAAAATCGAAACCCTCGCCTCCTCGCTCGCCGCCCTCGAAGCCTCCGAAGCCGAGCCGCCCTCGCCCGTAGACGCCTACGCCAAGCCCGACCGCGTGCGCTTCGCGCCCACGCTCAGCCGAGGCGTGGCTGTGCGCGGTGAGGAATCTGCCGTCCACTCGACTCTGGTCATGCTGCTCGCCGGAGGGCAGGGCGAGCGCTTGTATCCATTAACTCGCGACCGAGCCAAGCCGGGCGTGCCTTTTGGCGGCTCGTATCGCATCATCGACTTCGCCTTGTCCAACTGCGTGAACTCGGGGATGAGGCGCATCCAGGTGCTGACGCAGTACAAGTCGCACTCTTTGCACCGCCACATCCGCGCGGCCTGGGACTTGTTCAACCCCATGATGGGCGAGTTCGTCGATGTCATCCCGCCTCAACAGCGAAACGTCAAGCGCTGGTACCAGGGCACAGCCGACGCCATCTTCCAGAACATCTACATGATCGAGCAGGATCGCCCTGCCTTCGTGGTGATCCTCTCGGGCGACCACATCTACAAGATGGACTACGCCAAGATGCTCGACTTCCACATCAAGAACAACGCCGACCTGAGCATCTCGTGCACCACGGTTCCCAAGGCCGAGGCCACGCGCCTGGGCATCGCGGGAGCCGACGAGACGGGACGCATCACGCGCTTCGTCGAGAAGCCAGCCGACCCGCCCACGCTGCCCGATGATCCCAACAGTTCCTATGCCTCGATGGGCGTGTACATCTTCTCGACCGAAGTACTTGTGCGCCGCGTGATCGAGGACATGAAGCACGATTCAGAGCACGATTTCGGCAAGGACATCATCCCCACGATGGTCAAGAACGGCGACCGCGTCTTCGCCTACCCCTTCGTGGACGAGAACAAGGGGCCGCAGGTGTATTGGCGCGACATCGGAACGCTGAGTTCGTTCTACGAGGCCAACATGGACTTAGTCCAGCCCGTGCCCCAGTTCAACCTGTACGACGAAGAGTGGCCCATCCACCGCCGCCACCAGCCCGGCCCTCCAGCCAAGACCGTCTCGCACGGCCCTGACCGCATCGCCAACGTACGCGACTCGCTGATCGCGACTGGAACCATCGTCTCGGGTTCAACCGTGGAGCGCTCGATTCTGGGGCCGCGCTGCTTCATCCACTCGTGGTCCACGGTGGAAGACTCGATTCTCTTTGATGACGTTGAAATCGGGCGTCACTGCGTCATCAAGCGCGCAATCATAGACAAGCACGTCAAGATTCCGCCGGGCACCCAGATCGGCGTGGACGCTGAGGAAGACAGGCGGCGCTTCACGGTTACAGATGAGGGCGTGGTCGTGATTCCAAAGGGCCTGGTTTTGCGTTAAGCACAAAGTAGAAAGGCCGCACGTACTTGAGATGCAAGTACGTGCGGCCTTTTGCGTTCTGTTGGCTCCGTGGACTTCAACCCCATCGAAGCCCGCTTGCTGGGCGTTCAAGGCGCCCTAGCAGTAGGCCTCAAGTACTTGGGGAATCTCGCTCAGATCCAGGGCGCGCGGCGTCACGTAAGGGCGCTTGGGGCGCAGGATCGAGACCTGGCCTTCCAAAGCAATTGCCGAGGGCGCAACAGGCAGCTCGCCGTTGAGGTAAAACGGATCGGAGACGCGCCCCACGTGCCACAACTGCAGCACGATGCGCCCGCCTGCTGCGTGCACGGCATCAGTAATCTTCTTCCAGCCCGCGACCTGCTCGCCTGACCAGATGCCCGGCGTGTCGGGGTAGCCAACGCCCATCGGCGAAACAGAAGTCGCTTCGGTCAAAATCATCCCAGCACTGGCTCGCTGCACGTAATAGTCGCGCATCAAGTCGTTGGGCACGCGCCCCTCGCTCGAACGGCAGCGCGTCAGAGGCGCCAGAATCACGCGGTTGGGCAGCTCAAGCGCGCCCAGCTTCAACGGCGAAAATAAATCCATCATCTCTCAAAGCCCTCCAGCAAATTCAACCCGCTTCAACTCACCTCAGCACCTCCGGTTCCACGCCGCACAGCGCTCCAAGTACTTGCCCGAACCCTTGACGCTCGACCCAACACGGTTTACAATTCTCCCGGCTGTTTCATTCATTCGAGTGAAACCATTTTAAAGCGGGAGCATCTGATGTCGATTTCGCGCGAGGCGGTGGAGGGTTCTTCACCGGATGCTGCATCGCTCAAGGCGGCTCACAAGCTGAGCGCGGGCCGCAAGCTGCTGAGCCTGGGTCGCGAGGGCGATGTAGCCTGGGGCGAGGTGTCGGGCTCAGCGGCTGTTGCTTATCAGGTGGCTTTTGATGGCGGCTCGGTGGCGTTCAGGTGCTCGTGCCCTTCGCGCAAGATGCCTTGCAAGCACGCTCTGGCCGTGGCTCTGCGCTTTGTGGAGAAGGCTGAGGAGTTCGCAAGTGCCGACAAGCCTTCGTGGGTGGGCGATTGGGAGAAGGCGCGGGCGCACAAGGTTGCCAAGGCCTCAGCCGAGCCCAAGCCCGTGGATGCGGCGGCTCAGGCCAAGCGCGCGCAGGCTCGCGAGCAAAAAGTCGCGGGTGGCTTGGCTGAGCTGGAGATGTGGCTGCGCGACGTGATGCGAAGCGGTGTGGCGAGCTTGCCGGCTCAGCCTTATGGGTTCTGGGACAAGATCGCGGCGCGCATGACGGATGCTCAGTGCGGCGGGCTTGCGAGGCGGCTGCGCGACATGGCCGGCGTGCCTCACGCGAGCGCGGGCTCAGGCGGCTGGCAGGAGGAAATGCTGCACAGACTGAGCTTGCTGCATCTTCTGATCGAGGGCTACAAGCGCCTGGACTCGCTTTCGCCCGCGCGAGTCGCGGACATCAAGGGCTTGATCGGCTGGAACGCGGATCAGAACGAGCTTTTGCAAAACGGGGTTGCGCTGCGCGACAACTGGCTGTCGCTGGCTTACACCGAGGACGAAAGCGAGGACGGCCTGCGCTCGGGCAAGACGTGGCTGTGGGGCCAAAAATCCAATCTCGCGGCCTTGATTATCCAGTTCGGCTTTGGCGGCTCGGCTATTGGCAGCGCGGCTCCCGTGGGCACGAGCTTCGACGGCGATTTGGTTTTCTTCCCCGGCTCGCTGCAATTGCGGGCTCTGGTCAAAGAGAAGTTCGGGCCGCCTCAACCGCCTGAGTTTGCGCCTCGTGGCATGGAAGCGCCTCAAGTACTTGAGGCCTGGGCGCAAGGGCTGGCTCTGTTTCCGTGGCTCGAATCGCTGCCTTGCGTGCTGCAAGATGTGGTTCCGGCTCGCGCGGGCGGCACGATGTGGGCGCTGAGCGAGGCGGGCTCGCTGGAGCTGAGCACGCGGCGCATTGATGAGTGGGCTTTGCTCGCCGCGAGCGGAGGGCACGCGCTGAGCCTGTTCGGGCTGTGGAACGGTCGCGCCTTCGAGCCCTTGGCGACGCTGCAGCCATCTGATTCCAAGTGTATTGCGGTGTGTGCTCTGGCGCCTGCGAACTCAAGCTGAGCTAAGCCGAGCCGAGGCCATCTCTTTATGAACATCTTGGAACTGTGGGCCGGGCTGCACAAGGTCGCGCTGCTGGGCACCGAGCGGGCGGGCGAGATGCTCGCGTTGCCCCAGGATGCGCCCGCTTCGTTGCGTGAGGCGCTGCACGAAGATCGCGAGGGCGCTCTGCTTTCGCTTTTGGCCACGGCTTCGCTGCAAAGGCGCGCGGGCCAGGAGCCTTCGGTTCTGGAGCAGCTGAACGCGGCCCCAAGTACTTGCAAGCCAGAAAGCTACGACCTCGCGCCTCGCGCTGCGTGCGCGCGGCTGCGTGGGCTCAGCTCAGTTGAGGGCGCTCTGCTGCACGAGTGGCTAAGCGTAGCGCGCTCGCAGCACGTTCTGGCTCCGCCCGATGCTCTACCCAACTTGCTGCGGTTGGGCTCGCGCTCCAAGGCTCTACGGCCCGCTCTGCTGGCCATTATGGGCAACCGAGGGCGCTGGCTGGCCGAGCAGAACCCCGAGTGGAAGTGGGCGCGAGGCGAGGCCGTCGACGAGCAAGCGGCTTTCAAGGAAGCCGTCTGCACCTTTCGCGAGGGACAGGGCGAGGCTCGCACCTCGGCCTTTGCTCTGCTGCGTTCGAGCGATGCTGAGCGCGCGCGGCAAATACTTGAAGCCACCTGGCCACACGAAAGCGCTGCGGATCGCGAAAAGTGGATCGAGATGCTGCGCCCTGAGCTTTCCAGCCAAGACGAGCCCTTCTTAGAAGATGCGCTCGATGACCGCGCCTCGGGCGTGCGCAAGATGGCGGCTCAAGTATTTGTGACGCTTCCTAACTCAGCTTTTATGGCGCGCGCTATTGAGCGCGCGAGCAAGTACTTGGGGGCCAGACGCAAAGAAGGAGTGCTGCATCTGGAAGCAGATCTTCCGCTTGCCTGGAACGAGGAGTGGGCGCGTGATGGAATTGAGAAGGACGGCGTGCGGGGTCAGGCAAGCGCCGCTGGCTGTGGAGCCACAGGGCAGCGAATGTGGTGGCTGGTGCAGATAATCTCCTGCACGCCGCCCGCTTTCTGGGTTGCTCAGTGGAAGGCCAAGCCGATCGAGATTCTCGAAGCCGCCCTACGCGACGAGCCTGCTCTACTTGAAGGCCTGGCTCTGGCCGCCATTCGCGCTGGGGACGAGGCCTGGATCACGGCCTTGCTGCTCTCGCCCCTGACGCGCCAGTCCATCCCGCGCCTGCCGCCGGGCGTTCTGCTCGCCAGGCTGGAAGCGGGCGCGCGCGAGGCTCTGCTCACCGAGATCGTGGGCGAAGTCCAAGATTCAAGCGACGCCGCTTTGCTGCACTCGGCTCTGGCCCTTCTCACCTCGCATCCTGGGGCGTGGGGCCTGGAGCTGTCGCAGGTTGTGCTGGGTTGGATGCGCGCCATAGCACGACGTGCCGTGGAAGAAGCCAAGCTCAAGAGCCTCAACCAGTGGCAGTTCGCGGGCGGCCACGTTCTGCACCGCGCGCCTGAGTTCGCTCCGCTCATGCACATGGAAGCGCTGGCCACAGCAGACCAAGATTGGCCTTCTGATGCGCCGACTTTCGTCCAGGACGCCCGCGATGCCCTGCTCGAAGCCTACGAAACGCGCCGCGATCTGCGCCTTGAATTCGAGATGTGACCGCGCCACAAGTACTTGCAGCCCTTCAACGAGGAACCATGACAACCGAAACTCCCAACATCCTGCGCCGCCACGCCGAGAACCAATTCGCTCACGAACTCAAGGCCCTGGCCGCTCACGACAACAAGGCGCGACCGCCGCAGTGGAAGCTCTCGCCGCACGCCGTCTCGCTCTACATCCTGGGCGGCCAACTTCGGGACGGAGCCGAAATCACCCCCAAATACATAGGCTCGCGGCGCTTGATCGAAGTCGCCATCGCAACGTTGGCCACTGATCGCGCCCTGCTGTTGCTCGGCGTTCCAGGCACCGCGAAATCTTGGCTTTCGGAGCACCTGGCCGCAGCCGTCTCGGGCGATTCGACGCTCTTAGTCCAGGGCACGGCGGGCACATCCGAGGAATCGGTGCGCTACGGTTGGAACTACGCCCTTCTGCTGAGCAAAGGCCCGTCGCGTGCGGCTCTGGTTGAGAGCCCGATCGTGCGCGCGATGCAGAGCGGGCAGATCGCGCGCGTCGAGGAGCTGACGCGGATGCCAGCCGATGTGCAGGACACCTTGATCACCATCTTGTCCGAGAAGACCTTGCCCATCCCCGAGCTGGGCGAGGAGATTCAGGCGCGCAAGGGGTTCAACATCATCGCTACGGCCAACAACCGCGACAAGGGCGTCAACGAGCTGTCGAGTGCTCTCAAGCGCCGCTTCAACACGGTGATCTTGCCCGTGCCCGACTCGCTGGAGCAGGAAGTCGGCATTGTGCAGAGCCGAGTCGAAGCCCTGGGCCGCGCCCTGGAAATCCCAGCCCAGACCGCGGCTCCCGAAGAACTGGTGCGCCTGGTCACGATCTTCCGTGAGCTACGCGAAGGCCAGACCCTGGACGGCAAGACCAAGCTCAAGTCGCCCAGCGGCACCATGAGCGTAGCCGAAGCCATCTCGGTCGCCTCGCACGGCCTGGCTCTGGCCGCCCACTTCGGCGACGGCAACCTGGGCGCGCGCGACGTGGCGTCTGGCCTGACGGGAGCCGTTGTCAAAGACCCGATTCAAGACGCGATTGTGTGGAAGGAGTATCTCGAAACCGTGGTCAAGGAGCGCGACGAGTGGAAGGATCTATATCGCGCCTGCAGGGAAGTGGCTTGATGGCGCGCCTCAAGTACTTGGACGACTGGGCTCGATGACTTCCGCCACCGACGTGTGGCCCGGCCCAAAAGAGCGCCTGGCCTATTACTTCGTGCCCGGCCCCATCGACGCCGAATGTGCAGCGGCGCTCTTCGGGACGAGCGACGCCCACACGCTCCGCAACTTCGCCCGCGACCCGCAGACGCCGCTCGAAATCCTGCGCGACCTGGGAGAGTTGCGTGGCATCGGGAACGCCGCAGCCATCCGCCACGCCGCGCGCATCAACCTGCGCCGTCAGGGAATTGACCCAGACGCCGAGCATCAAGCGCCATGAGCGACAGCCCGCAACTCCTCACCATCGGCATACGCCATCACGGGCCGGGCTCCGCGCGCTCGCTCCTGCGCGCCCTTGATGAGTTCAAGCCCGACATCCTGCTCATTGAAGGCCCGCCCGATGCTCAAAGCGCCCTTCCCTTCGCCTTGCATCCTCAGATGGAGCCTCCGGTCGCGCTCCTGGTTTACGCGCCTGATGCTCCGCGCCACGCCGCCTTCTTCCCCTTTGCGCTCTTTTCTCCCGAGTGGCAGGCCTTGCGCTGGGCTCAGCAGAACCGCATCGAAGCCCGTTTCGCCGATCTGCCTCACGCCCACCACTTCGCCCTTGATGCGCCCTCCGCCCAAGCACCAGAAGAGCCCGTAGCGCAACCCGATGCACTGAATCCTGAGCCCTCCGCGCCTCCCGAAGATGCGCCTCAAGTACTTGAGGAAGTGGACATTTGGCGCGCCGATCCCTTGAAGCTGCTGGCCGAAGCCGCTGGCTATCAAGACTCGGAGCGCTGGTGGGAAGACATGGTCGAGCATCGCTGCGACGGCATCGCGCTCTTTCAGGCACTGACTCAGGCCATGTCGGCTCTGCGCGAGCGTATCGAAGACGGCGAGGCCGCTCAGATCGAAGCTGGGGTTCTGCCGCCCTGGGTTCAGTCCGAGCGAGAGCGCGAAGCTCTGCGCGAAGCCTGGATGCGCCAGTCCATCCGAGCCGCGCTCAAGGAAGGCTCCACGCGCATCGCCTTTGTGTGCGGAGCCTGGCACGTTCCGGCCCTGCAAGTACTTAGGGAAGACAAAACACACGCCAAACAAGACGCGGCTCTGCTCAAGGGGCTGGCCAAGATGAAGGTCGCTTCGACCTGGATTCCCTGGACCAACGGGCGCTTGTGCGCGGCCTCGGGCTACGGCGCGGGCATCGCTTCGCCCGGCTGGTATGGCCACCTGTGGGCGCATCCCGAAGCGCCCGCCGTGCGCTGGATGAGCCGCGTCGCTGCCCTCCTGCGCGAAGCGGACTTGGACGCCTCGCCCGCCCACGTCATCGAAAGTGTGCGCCTGGCCGAAGCCCTCGCTTCGATGCGAGGCCGCCCTTTGCCCGGCCTGGAAGAGCTCAACGAGGCCACGCGCACCGTCTTGTGCTTCGGGGCCGAAGAGCCGCTCAAGCTCATCTCAGACAAGCTCATCGTGGGCGAAGTGCTGGGCCGCGTGCCTGAGAACACGCCCACGGTTCCTCTGCAAAGCGATTTGGCCGCTCAGCAGAAGGCGCTGCGCCTCAAGCCCGAGGCCTCCTGGCGCGAGCTGCACTTGGACCTGCGCAAGCCCAACGATCTGCTCCGCTCGCATCTGCTGCACCGCCTGCAAGTACTTGGCATCTCCTGGGGCGAGCTGCTGCGCTCGGGAGGAGGAGCCAGCACCTTCCACGAAGACTGGCGCATCCAGTGGAAGCCCGAGCTCTCACTCGCCGTCATCGAAGCCTCCGTGTGGGGCAACTCCGTCGAAAAAGCCTCCGGCCAGCGAGCCATCGAACACGCCCAGGCCGCTTCAACCCTGCCTGAGCTCACGGCACTGCTCGAGAGCGTGCGCCTCAGCGGGCTGAGCGTGGCCTCGCGAGCGGTCACAAAGCGGCTCGAAGAAGTCGCGGCGACCTCGGGCGACGTGTCGCACTTGCTGGGCGCTCTGCCTCCTCTGTGCAACATCGCGCGCTACGGCGACGTGCGCGGCGCGGGCGAGGCCGATGTCTCGCACATCATCGAAGGCCTGCTCACCCGAGCCGCCATCGCCCTGCCCACAAGTGCGGCCAACTTAGCCGAGGAAGCCGCCAAAGCCCTCTCCAACCACATCGAAGAGGCCTCGCGCGCCCTGGCCCTTGTGGATCGAGCCGAGTGGAAATCCACGCTGCGCGCCTCGCTGCGACAAGTACTTGAGCGCGATTCAAGTGCGGCCATCATCGCGGGCAAGTGCTGCCGCCTGCTACTCGACTCAGGAGAAATCCAAGCCGAGGTAGCCGCGACCTTCCTCTCGCGCGCCCTGTCGCGAGCCAACGAAGCCGCGTGCGCCGGAGCCTGGATCGAAGGCTTTCTGGAAAAATCGGGCGCGCTCCTCATCCACGACGGGCGCCTGTGGCAAGTGCTCGATGGCTGGCTGTGCACTGTAGGCGAAGAGTTCTTCACTGAAGTACTGCCGCTCTTGCGCCGCACCTTCGGCACCTTTGAAGCTCCTGAGCGCCGCGCACTCCTCGATCGAGCCCGCACTTCAGGCACCTCTCAGGGCACGCCTCAAGACGTTCACTTCGATACTTACCGCGCCGCTCTGGTGCTGCCTTCGCTCTCAGCTCTGCTGGGACTTGAGCTCGAAGCGGCGGCTTGAGCTGAGCCTCCTCCAGCCTGTTTCACGTGAAACAACTTCAAAAACAGCAAGAGACGGCGCAGGTTGTTTCACGTGAAACAAGATCTGCCAGTACTTGCAGCAGGAACCGATCATGAACATTTCAAGCGAAGAGCAGGCGCGGCGCTGGCGTCTGGTGCTGGGTGGCGAGGCTGGAAGTGAGCCTGCTCTGGGCGCGCGCGATGCGGCCATCGATGCGGCTCTGGCCGCGCTTTACAATCAGGGCGATGGGTCAAATATGGGCGAGGGCGGCGCGCAGAACAACGGGCGCTCGAACGCGCGCAGTGGCGGGCTGGGAGCTTCAGCGCCCAACGTGTCGCGCTGGCTGGGCGACATCCGTTCGTATTTTCCTTCGTCCGTGGTACGCGTAATGCAGCAGGACGCCTTTGAGCGCCTGGGCTTGCAGCAGATGCTGCTCGAACCGGAGATGCTGCAGGCTGTGGAGCCCGACATCCACCTGGTCACGACGCTTCTATCGCTGCGCAACGTCATCCCCGAGAAGACCAAGGAAACCGCACGCCTGGTGGTGAGGCGTGTGGTGGATGACCTGATGGACAGGCTCGCTTCGCCGCTGCAGGCTGCGGTGCGCGGAGCCCTGAGCCGAGCCGAGCGCAACAGCCGCCCGCGCCACTCGGAGATCGACTGGAGCCGAACCATACGCGCCAACCTGAAGCACTACCAGGCCGACTTGAACACCGTGGTGCCCGAGACTTTGCACGGGCACGCAAGGCGGCGGCACTCGCTGCGCGACGTGGTTCTGTGCGTGGATCAGAGCGGCTCCATGGCGGCTTCGGTGGTTTATGCGAGCGTCTTCGGCGCTGTGCTGGCCTCTTTGCCCGCGATCTCGACGCGCATGATTGTCTTCGATACCTCGGTTGTGGATTTGAGCGAAGATCTGGACGATCCCGTGGACTTGCTTTTTGGCGTTCAGCTGGGCGGAGGCACCGACCTCAACCGCGCCCTGAGCTACTGCGAGAGCGTGATACGCCGCCCCTCCGAGACGATTCTGGTGCTGATCTCGGATTTATACGAAGGCGGCGACGCGCGCGAGATGCTCAAGCGAGCCGCGTGCCTGGCCGCCTCGGGCGTGCAGATGGTGGCTCTGCTGGCGCTTTCGGATCAGGGCGCTCCGTTCTACGACCACGCAATGGCCGAGCGCTTCGCGGCCCTTGGCATTCCAAGCTTCGCCTGCACACCGGACTTGTTTCCCGAGCTGATGGCCGCCGCCATTGACCGACGCGACCTGAGCCAGTGGGCCGCTCAACACGACATCGCCGCCTCACGTGCTTCAGCTTAATTGATGATCCCTCAAGTACTTGTAACGCTGATTACTTAGAAACAACTTTTGAGAAAGCGAAGGTTTTCTCTAATAATCCCTTGACGGCTTGGCTTAGAGGATGGTAACGTTTGCTCTGTCGCTGTACAAATCCCTGATTCCTCACTTAAATGGCTGCCTTCTTCTTCCCGCAACCTGGCTTAGACAACGCTGCGCCCAAACAGGCGTTGGCGCCGGTTCGCGTGCCGAGCAGCCAGCAGAATCGTAGCCCCAGAAATCAAGATAGCCGGCCCAGCAGCCAGCGAGATCCTCGTCATGGCTCACGGCAGCACAGTGGGAACGCGCGTCTTCATCAGCCTCCACGCTGAAGAGATGCGCCTGCAAGTACTTGCACTTCCCGCCCGCTGCCCTCACTGGCAGCGGGCTTTTTGTTTTTCACCCGTATTTTGCAGCGCCCACTTTGGTTCAAGGCTGCGCTTGAGCCAGACGTACAGCGCGTCGCATTAACTTCCTGCTTTTGCCCTGTGGTCTAATCGGTAGGACGGGAGACTCTGGTTCTCTAAATTCTGGTTCGAGCCCAGGCGGGGCAATTCTTTTTCTACAGGAGGCACTTCGGGCTCAGCTTGCCTTGTCGTCTAATGGTAGGACAGAAGCCTTTGAAGCTTCAGATCCTGGTTCGAGCCCAGGCGGGGCAGTATCCGTTGTCATATGGTGGATTCGTAACTTATGATACTGAAGCGGTTTGGGAGCGTGGTCTAATGGTCAAGACAACGGATTGTCGATCCGTTAACGGGGGTTCGATTCCCCTCGCTCCCGCCAGAGCCCGGCTCGCTTAGAAGCTCAAGCGGGCCTGGATGCAGGATGAATGTGGAGAGTTGCGCGAGTGGTAAGCGAGCACACCGCTAATGTGACGTCCCCGTCTCGGGGCGGGGGTTCGAGTCCCTCACTCTCCGTCAGGCAGTAGGAAAGTTGTGGGTTGAATCGCGATTTTGTTATTGCAGAGGTTGGACCGCTGGTGTAACGGCAAGCATGACGGTCTTTTAAACCGTTCGGACAGGGTTCGAACCCCTGGTGGCCCATGGCTCCTCGTGGGTGGAGCTTTGTTCGGGATGAGGTGTAACGGGTGCATTCTCGGCTTGGAACCGAGGGGCAGCGGGTTCGATTCCCGCCATCCCGACCAGACGCAAGTACTTGAAGTTCAAGTGCTTGCTCTTAGCGAGGTCGCCAAGTGGTAAGGCAGCGGTTTGTTAAACCGCCCATCGCGGGTTCGATCCCCGCCCTCGCTGTGTTGGTGCTGTGCAATTTGGAAGCGTCGTCTAAGGGACAAGACAGCGGTCTACGAAGCCGCCAATGGAGGTTCGATTCCTTCCACTTGCACTTCTTCCTCTCGGGGAAGCGTCTTCCAAGGGACAGGATGGCGGCGTCCGAAGCCGTTGATGGAGGTTCGATTCCTCCCGCTTCCGCTTACCTCAAGTGCCACAAGTACTTGTGGGCTCACATGGTGGCCGTGGTGTAGTGGTTCGCATGAGGGACTGTGACTCCCTCGGTGCCGGTTCGATTCCGGTCGGTCGCCCTTCAAAATGCTCAAACACCTGGCGCGCTCGCGGTTAAAATAGTGGCGCATGAGCAACCAACCTTTCTCGCCGGGCGATCTCCGGCACGTCAAGTACTTGTGGGATGATGCCCACGCCAACTCCCTTGAACCTGTGGAGCGGCTGGTGTATCGCTCGAACATCCTGGGCGCCGATGGGCGCATCACCAACACCGGAGGCGGCAACACCTCGGCTAAGCTGCACGAGCGCGACCCGCTCTCGGGCCAGGATGCGCTGGTGATGTGGGTCAAGGGCTCGGGCGGCGACTTGCGCACGGCTACGCGCGAGAACTTCTCCTCGCTGTATCAGCAGAAGCTGCTCGATCTGCAGGGCCTGTACGCCCAGGCTGAGCACAGGGGAGCCAAGACCGAGGCCGAAGACAAGATGGTCGCGCTGTATTCGCACTGCACCTTCAACCTCAATTCCCGCGCCTCTTCCATTGACACTCCGCTGCATTCTTTCGTGCCAGCCAAGCACGTCGATCACACCCATCCCAACGCGGTGATTTCCCTGGCAGCGTCCAAGAATTCCGAAGCGTTGACGCGCGAGATCTACGGCGAGGACGTGATATGGACGCCTTGGCAGAGGCCAGGCTTTGAGCTGGGGCTGATCCTGCAAGACATCGTGCGCGCTCACCCGAACGCACGCGGCGTGATTCTGGGAGGGCACGGGCTCATCAACTGGGCTGAGGATGACAAGGCGTGCTACGAGCTTTCGCTGGAGCTTATTGAAAAGGCCGCGCGCTTCATTGAGGAGCGCGACAAGGGCGGCTGGAACTTCGGCGGTCCCAAGTTCCAGTCGCTCGAAGAAGGCGAGCGCCGCCAAGTACTTGCGAAGATTCTGCCCTGGCTGCGCGGCCAGATTTCGCAGAGCAAGCGGCTCATAGGCACCATTCAGGACGACGAGAACTTGCTGCGCTTCGTCAACTCGCACGGCGCACCCCGCCTGGCTGAACTGGGCACGAGTTGCCCAGATCACTTCCTGCGCACCAAGATCAAGCCTCTGTATGTCGAGTGGAACCCGCAGAGCGAGGATCTGGACGCCTTGAAGCTCAAGCTGAGCGCGGGCTTGGAGGCCTATCGTCAGGATTACTCGGCCTACTACCAAAGCTGCAAGCGTCCCGATTCGCCCGCGATGCGCGACGCGAGCCCGACTGTGATTCTGATCCCTGGCCTGGGCCTGATCGCCTGGGGCAAGGACAAGTCCGAGTCGCGCGTGACGGCTGAATTCTATGGTTGCGCGGTCGAGGTGATGAGGGGAGCCGAGGCCATCGACGAATATGTGGCTCTGCCGCAGCAGGAAGCTTTCGACATCGAATACTGGCTGCTCGAAGAGGCCAAGCTCCAGCGTATGCCGCCTGAGAAGGAGCTCGCGCGCCGCGTCGTCGCGGTGATAGGAGCGGGCAGCGGCATAGGCCGCGAGGTCGCGCTGCGCATCGTGCGCGACGGCGCTCACGTGGCCTGCGTGGACCTGAATCTCGAAGCCGCTCAGAAGACAGCGACCGAGATCACGGACAAGATCGGCATGGGCATCGGCGTGGCCGGCAGTGGTATTTCGAGCTGCGGCCAAGCCGTGGGCATCGCGGCCAATGTCACGAACCGAGCTTCGGTGCGCGCTGCTCTGGATCAGATCGCTCTGGCTTACGGTGGCCTGGACGCCATCGCCATCACAGCCGGCATCTTCGTCGCGCCCGACAACAGCGGCCACATCCCCGACGACAAGTGGGCGCTGACCTTTAACATCAACGTCACGGGCTCCTACATCGTGGCCGATGAAGCAGCCACCACCCTGCGTGAGCAGAACCTGCCCGCCTGCATCGTGCTCACCACCTCAGCCAACGGCATCGTGGCCAAGAAGGGCTCGCTCGCCTACGACACCTCCAAGGCCGCCGCCAACCACCTGGTCCGCGAGATGGCCGTCGAGCTATCCCCTCTGGTGCGCGTCAATGGCGTGGCTCCGGCCACGGTTGTGCAGGGCTCAGCGATGTTCCCGCGCGATCGCGTCCTTTCGAGCCTGGCTAAATACGAAATCGCCTACTCAGAATCGGAAAGCGATGACGAGTTGCGCTCCAAGCTCGCCCATTTTTACGCGCAGCGCACCCTGACCCGCGTTCCCATCACGCCCTCGGACCAGGCCGAGGCCTTCTACCTCTTGCTCACCGGGCGCCTCAGCAAAACCACGGGCCACATCATCCCCGTGGACGGCGGCCTGCACGAAGCCTTCCTGCGCTAAGCCCATTAACCGTAAAGAACCCCACCGCAAGCGGTGGGGCATTAACGACCACGACAAGAAGTGCTCGGTGGCATTGAGCCACCTCCCACTTCCAGAACTTCCGAGGAGGAAACAGACATCGAGTCTGTTCCCTCCTCCAGCCCATTCATCCCCGCCGCAAGCAGCGGGGCACTCTGGGCTACTTCGCAGATGGCCACGGCGAACCAGGGAAGACCACAGAAAAGATAAAGGGAGAATCGCAAGTCCTTGCGATTCTCCCTGGTTCGCCGTGGCCATCTGTGGTTAATTGTGCGCTATGCAATATCGTGCTCTGGGCTCGACGGGCCTGCAGGTTTCGTCCCTCTCCTACGGCGCTTCTCCCCTGGGCAGCGTCTTCCGCGACATCGACAAGTCCCAGGGCATCCGCACTGTGCACGCCGCTCTGGATGGAGGCATCAACTTCATCGACGTCTCGCCCTACTACGGCCTGACCAAAGCCGAAACCGTTTTAGGCCAGGCCCTCAAGGGCGTGCCCCGCTACAAGTACTTGCTGGCCACCAAAGTCGGGCGCTACGGCGAAAACGAGTTCGACTTCTCACCCCAGCGTGTCACACGCTCGCTGGAGGAAAGCCTGGCTCGCCTGGGCGTCGATTACGTGGACATCATCCAGTGCCACGACATCGAGTTCGTCCCGCTCGACCCCATCATCCACGAGACACTGCCCGCCCTGCGCCAGCTTCAGCAGGCAGGCAAGGCCCGCTTCGTGGGCATCACCGCCTTTCCCCTGCGCGCCCTGCGCACCGTGGCCGAGCAAGCCTCCATCGACACCATCCTCTCCTACTGCAACTTCTCCCTCAACAACACCAGCCTGCAAGACGACATTCCCTTCTACCAACAGCACGGCGTCGGCATCATCAACGCCTCTCCGCTTTCGATGGGCTTGCTCACCACGCGCGGCGCCCCACCCTGGCACCCCGCCGATGACCAGATCAAGGCCACCTGCCAACAGGCCGTCCAATTCTGCCAGGCTCAGGGGGTAGACATCGCCCAACTCGCCTTGCAGTTCGCCCTCTCCAACCCAGCCATCGCCACCACTCTGGTCGGCACCGCGTCTCCTGAGAACATCCAGAAGAACCTCGAATGGGCCGCGCAGCCACTGGACCACAGCCTGTTCGCCCAGGTTCAACACATCCTTGAACCCATCCACAATCACACCTGGCCCACAGGCCTGCCCCACAACTCCTGATCCCCTTCATCCAGCTGTTTCACGTGAAACAAAACAGTCCAGACCTCAGCACAACTACTTGCAGAACTTGTTTCACGTGAAACGAGCTGCTTCACAAGGTTCATTATGGAAGCCATTGTTCTCACGGAGCCTGGCCGTTTAGACACCGCGCAACGCGACGAGCCCGGCGCGCCGCTCCCAGGCGAAGCTCTGGTGCGAGTGCGGCGCATCGGGATCTGCGGTACCGACATCCACGCCTTTCGTGGGCGCCAGCCCTTCTTTTCTTTTCCGCGCGTGCTCGGTCACGAGTTGGGCGTTGAGGTTGTTCAGGTCAACCTGCGCGCTTCTGGCCTTCAGTCGGACCTTCAGCCCGGCGATCTATGCGCGGTCGAGCCCTATCTCAACTGCGGGGTTTGCCGCGCCTGCAAGATAGGCAAGCCCAACTGCTGCCAGAATCTGCAAGTACTTGGCGTGCACCAAGACGGCGGAATGCTGCCCCTGCTGCGTTTGCCCATCCACAAGCTGCACCGCGCGCCCGCTCTCTCGCCCGAGCAGGCGGCGCTGGTCGAAACTCTGGCCATAGGCTGCCACGCCGTTACCCGCTCGCGCCCCCACGAGTGGCCCTCAGACACCCGCGTTCTGGTCATTGGAGCCGGGCCTATCGGTCTCTCTGTGCTGCAGTTCGTCCTGCTGCACGCTGGGCTCAACGGCGCTCAGATCAGCGTGCTTGACACTTCGAGCGAGCGCCTGGCCTTCTGCCGTGAGCAACTCGGTCTTCAAAGCACGCTTTCGCCCCCGGAAGCCCAGAATCAGACCTTCGACATCGTCTTCGACGCCACGGGCAACCCGGCTTCGATGGCGAGTGCTTTCGAGCGCGTCGAGCACGGCGGCAGCCTGATCTTCGTGGGGATTTTTCCAGGCGAGGTCGCCTTCCAGGACCCCTTGCTGCACCGGCGCGAGATCACCTTGCTCGCCTCACGCAACGCGCTCTCAGCTGACTTTTCCTTCATCATCGACGCCATCTCGCGTGGGCAGCTGGACACCACGCCCTGGATCACGCACCGCGCTTCCTTCTCCTCCTTCATCCAGGACTTCCCCTCCTGGCTCGAACCTGACAGCGGGCTGGTCAAAGGCTTGATTGCGCTCTAAGCGATGAGCAGAACCTGTTTCACGTGAAACAACAGGGCGCTACGAGTAGAATAGAAGGCGCATGATCTTGAGCGTGATTAACCAGAAGGGCGGGGTGGGTAAGACCACAACAGCCGTAAATCTCTCGGTGGCCCTGGCGCAATGGGGGCGGCGCGTGCTTTTAGTGGACATCGACCCTCAGGGCAATGCCACTTCGGGGTTGGGGCTACGCGCGCGCCATCCCGAGACCTCAGCGCCCTCGCTGTATGCGGCTCTTTCGGGCCAGGCTGCGCTGCTCGAAGTAGAGCGAGATACGGCCATCCCCAACCTCAAAGCCGTCGGCGCGGCCCAGGACCTGGCCGGGGCCGAGGTCGAGCTGGCCGGAGAAGAGCGGCGTGATGTGCTCAAGAATCTGCTGGACGAGGCGCGCGGGCGCTACGACATGGTGATTCTGGACACCCCGCCCTCGCTTTCGATGCTGACCGTCAACGCCCTGGTCGCCGCAGACGAGCTGATTATTCCCGTGCAATGCGAGTATTATGCTCTGGAAGGGCTGGGGCACCTGCTGCGCACCCTGGAGATGGTCAAGCGCTCGCTCAACCCGCGCCTGAAGGTGATGGGCCTGCTGCGCACCATGTTCGATGGACGCATCGGCCTGTCGCGCCAGGTCTCAGCCGAGCTGGAGCAGCACTTCCCCACCCTGCTCTTCAAGACCATGATCCCGCGCAACGTGCGCCTGGCCGAAGCGCCCTCGCACGGGCTGCCCATCGCCCTTTATGACCGGCGCTCGCCCGGAGCCGACGCTTATCGCCGCATGGCCATCGAAGTCACACAACGCGCTGGCCTCGAAGCCAAGCCTTAGATCGAGCCTGGTCAACAACCAAGCCACGGCGCGCACGACAAAGTAAATACTTGCTGGGCCAAGGCACGGCAAGCACAGCCAGGATACAGCAGCACAAGCAGCGAGGGACGATATGGCGCAAGTAAAAAAAGGGCTGGGCCGGGGCTTATCTGCCCTCATCCCCACCGACATGGACTTCCTGGCCGAAGTCGCGCGCGGCGACTTCTCCGTTCTGGCCCCCTTACAAGGGTTGCCTGCAAAGCCGGATGCTGCCAATGCACCCGCTGTTTCACGTGAAACAGCTTCAAAGCCAGTTCAGCAACCAGGTCTTGAAGCGGTGGAGGAGTCCACTCAGACCAGCGGCTCGCTGGCCCAGAGCACTCCCCAAGTACTTGCTGCTGTGCCAACATTGGCTTCCACAGGGGACCCCACACTACCCACAGACACCGGGCAGCCAGAATTTGCGCTCGGGCAGGCTGCGGGAAGAGATTCGGGCCTATCGGCTCGGCCTGGGCGGCGCGATGCGGTACTGTGGGTGGCTCCTGACCAAATCGTGGCCAACCCTTACCAGCCCAGGCGCAGCTTCGATGAAGCCGAGCTGAGCAACCTGGCTGGCTCGATCCGCGAGCACGGAGTTTTGCAGCCCATCATTGTGCGCCCCTTGTTCATGGGCTGGGACTTTGAGCTGGACGCGGAGCCCACCGGAGGCAAGCTGCAGCTAATCGCCGGCGAGCGGCGCTGGCGAGCGGCGCAGGCAGCTGGGCTCGAACGCGTGCCCGTGATTGTGCGCGAGGTCAGCGATCAGCAGGCTTTGGAACTGGCCATCATCGAGAACGTGCAGCGCCACGACATCTCGGCCCTGGACGCGGCCATCGCTTACAAGAGGTTGGCTCAAGAATTCGGGCTCTCGCAAGAAAGAATCGCCCAGCGCGTAGGCAAGAGCCGCCCCTCGATCGCCAATACGCTGCGCCTGCTCGATCTGCCGCCCGAAGCGCAGCAGGCCATCCAGGACGGTACGCTGTCCGAGGGGCACGGGCGCGCCATCTTGCTGGCTCCTGGTGCGGGAGCGCGCCGCGCCGCGTTGCGCGCCATCTTGCGCGGCAAGCTTTCGGTGCGCCAGGCAGAAGAGATCGCGGGCCGCATCGCGCGCCAGTCACAACGAGAAGCCCAGGCCCAGACGGAAGCGCCGGGAGCGGAGCACACAGTCAACACTGAAGGCGGCACACCATCCACGGTAAACCGTATCGGGCCGCTTGTTGAAGACTCGACGGAGCAGGAAGTGCCCGAGCACGAGGATGCCGACCTGCAGGAACGCTTGCAGCGCGCTCTGTCCTGCCGCGTCGAGGTCAGGCGCAGGCGCGCAGGGGGCCAGATCGTCCTCTTCGCATCTGACGCCGAGCAGCTCGAACGCCTGGCCGCCGTTCTGTCCTCCAAATAGAGCGCAGAGCTTCTGTCGCGGCCTATGTTGTTTCACGTGAAACAACACAGGCCGCTATCGCTGAAGCCTGGAGCAACAGGGCGTTCGGGCCGAGTGCGGGTATGACTTTTGGGTGAGTCGTTGAGGTGAGAGCAGAAGATGAAATGTCCCAAGTGCGGGGCGTGCGATGCACGCGTGGTAGATTCGCGCGGTGCGGAGGGCGGAGCGAGTCTCAGGCGGAGGCGGCAGTGCGTGGCCTGTGAGCACCGCTTCTCGACCGTGGAGCGTGTGCTGACCAGCGCCCTGTTCGTCATCAAGAAGGATGGGAGGCGCGAGGAGTTCGACGCGGCCAAGCTGCGCGGCGGCATCATCAAGGCTTGCAACAAGAGGCCCGTCTCGCTGCATGATGTGGACAGCCTGGTCGCCGAAGTCGAGGCCGGTGTGCGAGCCGAAGGCCGGGCCGAGATCGAGGTTTCTGAAGTTGGAGCGCGCGTGATGGACAAGCTGTACAGCCTGGATCAAGTCGCTTACGTGCGCTTCGCCTCGGTGTACCAGGGTTTCGATGACGTGAAGCTGTTCGCCGAGCTGCTGGAGCGTATGACACGCGGCACGCGGCGCTCGCGCCCGGCCTGAGCCCGCCATCCGGCATTTGATGACTGGCGCACCGCAAGCTGTAAAATGGTTGGTGATGACGCCCAAGCCACCTCAAGTACTTGGAGAAGCGGCGTTAAAAATCATCGGCACACGCAGGACATTTCTTGAGGGCATTTCTATTTTGATTGCCGCCTGCTCTTGGCGAGCAGCTTCCAAAGCTATGAACCAGACCATGAAAAGGAGGCTCCGCTTGTGAGCCAAGAGGCCTGCCTGAGCCCGACCCGCATCTCGACGCGCACGATTGTGCCTGTGCTCGAAAGCGTGGGCGTGGGCTCATCGTTCCATAAGCTGCGGCTGGGAGGAACGGCCATTGCGCGAGCGGCCCGGCCCGGCCAGTTTGTGCATGTCCTGCCGCACATCCTGCGCTCTGGCGCGCTGCACGATCCCTTGCTGCGCCGCGCCTTTTCCATTATGGCCACCAGCAGCAGCACCCCTACGACTGCGCGCAGCACCGCCGCAAGCTCGTCCTTAAAGATCGTGGATGAGGAAGAGTGGTTCGAGATCCTCTTCCGCGTGGGAGGGCGCGGCACAACCCTGCTGGCTCAGGCCCGAGCAGGCGAGGAACTGGACGTGCTGGGGCCTCTGGGCAACGGCTTTGGGCTTGAAGCTGTGGCACAGCCGCAGGCCCAGCGCCCTCTGCTTCTGGTGGGCGGCGGCGTCGGAGTGCCACCGATGATCTTCGCGGCTCAATTCGCGGCTCAAACGGCTGCGTTGCGCTTAGCGGATGTTTCACGTGAAACGTTGGCACCTCAACACCCCCAGGCTCAAGAATTTGCGGTGGAAGCCTTTGTGGGAGCGCGCTGCGCTGCCGAATTGGTGGGAGTAACAGCCCTGCGCCTGGCGGGAGCACGTGTATCTGTTGCCACAGATGATGGTAGCGTGGGGCAGCGCGGCCTGGTGACAGCGCCTCTGCTCCAGCGGCTTCGGGAGCTTAAAGGGCGTGCATCGGGCGCTGTGGAACCCCTGGTGTGCACCTGTGGGCCGTGGCCGATGCTAAAGGCCGTGGCCCAACTGTGCGCCGAGCAGGATGTGGAGTGCCGGGTTTCGCTGGAGGAAAATATGCCGTGTGGCGTTGGCGTGTGCAACGGCTGCGTCGTGCCACTTCTCAACACGCCGGATGATTACGGGCGCTATGGGCGAATCTGTGTCCACGGCCCCGTGCTGGATGCTCGCACCGTGGACTGGGGCGATGCTCAAGCGTCACCTCCAGGCGTGGCGTCACCTCCAGGCGTGGCGTCACCTCCAGGCGGGGCGTCACCTCCAGGCGGGGCGCAACATCCCACGCCAGAGCACAGCCCCAACGGTTCTTGGACCGGGGCGATGCACAGTGAGAAGTGAGAAACAGGAACCGCAGAGCATGGTGTTTCACGTGAAACACTGACTCTCGCACGTACTTGTTATAGCTCAAGCGCTTGAGCCATAGAGGAGACGCTTCTCATTGTGTGCAACCTGTCGGCTGATGTTTCACGTGAAACAGGCGTACTGTGCGACAAAAGGAACCGCCTGGCTTAGCCGAGCGAGAGTTGATGATTGAGGTGAAGGCGAACGATGGAAGCAGTGGATGGGATGCAGAGGCGGGAGCAAGTGATGAGCATAGAGGCGAGCGCGGGCTCTGTTGATGTGCGGGTTGACCTGAACGGCCTGTGTCTGAGCAACCCGATCTTGACGGCATCGGGGACTTTTGGTTATGGCGAGGAAATGGCGTCCTTTGTTGATCTGGCGCGTTTGGGCGCGATCATTGGCAAGACGATCACGACGCAGCCGCGCGCGGGTAACGCTCCGCCGCGCACTTGTGAAGTGGTTGGGGGGATGCTCAACGCTATCGGGTTGCAAAACGTTGGCATCGAGCGCTTTGTGCGCGAGAAGCTGCCAGTTCTGCGCGGCCTGCAACAAGAGGGAAGCGCGCCCTTTATTGTCAACATAGCAGGCGATTCGGTGGACGACTTCGCTTTGCTGGCGTGCAGGCTGGGCGAGCACACCGATGTGGTACGCGCTCTGGAGCTGAACATCTCGTGCCCCAACGTGGCCCATGGATTGGATTTCGCAACCGAGCCGAGCTTGACCGAGGCTTTAGTGAAGCGGGTTCGAGGCGCGGTGTCTTTGCCCTTGATTGTCAAGCTGTCGCCCAATGTTGCGGACATCGCCCTGATCGCACGCGCGGCTGAGGCCGGGGGAGCAAACGCGTTGTCTCTGGTCAACACTTTTGTGGGCATGGCCATCGACATCCGCACCCGCAAACCGCGCCTGTCCAACGTGACGGGAGGGCTGAGCGGCCCGTCCATCAAGCCCCTGGCTCTGCGCGCCGTGTACAAGTGCTCGCAGGCCGTTACAGTGCCCCTGATCGGCATCGGCGGCATCATGGGCTGGGAAGATGCCGTCGAGTTCTTTCTGGCCGGAGCCAGCGCTGTGCAAATCGGGACGGCCTCATTTGTGCGCCCAGACGCGGCCACGCTGATCCTGGACGGGCTCACCAAGTACTTGCACGAGACCGGGTGCGCCCGCCTGAGCGACATCGTGGGTGCCATGAAGACCACGTAGCAGGCTTGCGAGGCTATAACTCTAAGCCTGCTTGCCTTAACGCCAAGAGGCCCGCGAGCCATACTCACGAGCCTCTAGTGGTAGGGCGGCGATGGGCAGAATGTCAGGCCCACATATTGGTTTTGGTGTCGGGCAGATGCTCGGTCACGGAGCGTCCTATGGCCGTGATCTGAGCCACATCAGCGTCATCAAGTTGAATTGCTGCGGCTTTGGCGTTGTCCTGTACTTGCTCGGGCGTGCGGGCTCCGACGATGACCGAGGCCACGGCCGGCTGCTTCAAGAGCCAGGCCAGGGCAAGCTGGCCTGTGTTGACGCCATGCTTGTGAGCTATGGGCTTGAGTTGCTCGACGGCTGCGACGGCTTTGTCGAAAACGGGATCCTGGAACAAGGCGTTGCCGGCGCGGTTGTCTCTGGGCCGGTTGTCGCGGCTGAACTTGCCCGTCAGCAACCCCTGGGCCAGCGGCGAGTAGGCGATGATGGAAACACCCAGTTCAACACAGGCCTGGAAGGTTCCGTTGCGCTCGAAGGCATCCCAGAACAGCGAATAGGGCGGCTGCAGCGAGTCGATGCGCCCATGCTGCATGGCTTCCCGGATCTGCTCGGCATTGAAGTTCGAGACACCGATCGCGCGAATCTTGCCCTGCTCTTGCAGCGTGCTCAGGGCGCGCATGGTGCCTTCGATGGGCACAATGGGCGAACCCCAGGTGCCTGCGGGCCAGTGGATCTGATACAGGTCGATGCGATCCGTCGAGAGGTTCTGCAGCGAGCGCTCGCAGGCTTCGATGACCTTGTCGTGGGCCAGGTTGTGGGCTGCCACCTTGGTGGCGATGACGATCTTGTCGCGTTGGGAACCCAGGGCCTGAGCCAAGATGCGCTCAGAGTAGCCGCTGTTGTAGGCCTCGGCGGTGTCAAAGACCGTGATGCCAGCATCAAGAGCCGCGCGCATGGCGGCAATGGAAGCCTCATCCTGCACGTTTTCCCACTCGGCTCCGCCAGCCTGCCAGCAACCCATGGTCAATACCGTCCACTGCTGACTCGACCGGCCCAGTTGTCTCTTATCCATTTCCTTCCTCCAGAAAATTCTGCGCCGTCCTGTTTCACGTGAAACAATTCCTGCAAGTACTTGCAAACCACAACCAGCCAAGCTCAAAGCCGTACCGCTGTTTCACGGGAAACAAGAGCAACTTGCTGTGAACTCACTTTTGATTCCACGCGAGCAAGGCGGCTCCCACGGCGGCATCGTAGCGCGGCGCGATCAGTCGCACCTGGGGCTCGGTTGCGCGCAGAGCCGCTTCAAAGGCGCGAGCGACCGCAGGGATGTGCTCCAAGACGCCGCCCATGGGGGCAATTTCGTGGAGTTGAAGCTTGTGCAGGACGGCGCGCGCCGTGTGTGCCAGTTCCGTTCCGGCGGCTTCCAAAATGGTGCTGGCGTGTTCATCTCCATGCTCAGCGGCCCGGCTCACGAGGGGAGCGAGGGCCGCGGCGCGGTCTTTGGTCCAGGTGGGCGCATACACTATGGGAAGCAGAGCAGGCGCATCGGCGACGCGGAAGAAGGCGAGCACTTCGCGGTGCAGCAGGGGGCACTGCAAGATGCCGTCGTGGTGGGAGGCAGCGGAGCGCAAGGCCTGCTGGCCAATCCAGTAGCCCGAGCCACGGTCGCCCAGCAGCGGGCCGAGCCCATCGGCGCGTGCAGTGTGGTGCTGGGCGTTGCGCCCAAAGGCGTTGGCTCCCGTCCCCCCGATCATGATCGCGCCAGGCCCGCCCGCGAAGGCTCCACTTTGAGCGGCCAGGGCGTCTTCGCCAATCGACAAGATAGAATCGGGCGCGAGGTGAGGCCGCACGAGCTCGCGCCACTGGCTGAGATCTTGATCCGAAACCGCTCCGGCCAGGCCGAGGCCCCAGGCGATGTGGGCGTCGAGCAGGGCGGAGTCAGGCTCCAGGCCAGAGGCAGCGAAGGCGCCTCGTGCGGCCTGGAGCAAGTGGCTCAGGGCGGCTTGAGAGCCCATCGAGTAGCTGTTGCAAGAGGGCGCTTCGCCTCGGCCCAGCTCGCGCACCAGAGGGCCGCGCGTCGAGCCTGGGGCTTGAGTCAGTTCGATCAACACGGCGCGGGTGCTGGTGCCGCCGCCGTCTACGCCCAGCAGAATTGTTGGCATGAGCAGGGTTTAGGCGAGGCCAGGGGAGCGGGCAAGGGGCGGGCAAGTACTTGGAGGGCCGTGGGGTAGAATTGCCAGGATGAAAAATTTCAAGGCGAGCGGGCGAGGGCGGGAAGAAGACGCGGTTCTGGTGGCTCTGGATGTGGACTCCAAGAGCCGGGCGGCTGAGCTGGCGCGGCAGCTGGAAGGCAGCGTGGGCGGCTTCAAGATCGGGATGGAGCTGTTTTACGCGGAGGGAGCGGGAGTGGTGGAGGCGGTTGGAGCGGAGCGCGTTTTCTTAGATCTCAAGCTGCACGACATCCCTAACACGGTGGCCCGAGCCTCGCGCGTGCTGGCTCGGCTGGGCGTGGCGATGTTCAACTTCCACTGCCTGGGCGGAGCCGAGATGATGCGAGCCGGAACCCAGGCCGCGCGCGAGGTTGATGGGGCGTGCAAGCTGCTGGGCGTGACGATCCTGACCTCGCACGATCGCGCTTCGCTGGCCGCTCTGGGGCTGGACGAGGAGCCGCGCGACGCTGTGAGGCGCCTGGCCTTGAGCGCGCGTGAATCCGGGTTGGATGGTGTCGTGTGCTCGCCGCACGAGATTGAGTTGGTGCGACGCGAGTGCGGCGCTGAGTTTCTCATCGTCACACCCGGCATCAGGCCCGCGCAGGCGGAGATGGGCGACCAGAAGCGCATCCTCTCGCCGCGAGAAGCCCTGAGCCAGGGCGCGGATTTTCTGGTTGTGGGGCGGCCCATTACTCAGGCCATCAATCCTGCCCAGGCCGCTGAAAGGTTGTTTGACGAGTAGAGCCACGCGCCGCAGGGCTTGGAATACTTGCAAGTACTTGAGGCTTATGGCAGCGTGCAGTTGGAGTTCTTGTCGGCCCTGCTAATGCACATCAACGAAGAACCCCCTTCATTGCGACCTCCAAGCACCAGAGCCGCAGCCAATACTGGCTGCGGCTCTGGTGGAAGCGCTGGGGTTCTTTTCTGCTACGCGCTTCGAACTCAGGAATGGGGGAAGGTGGTTTCCATGTGAACGTCCTTGACGCCTTCGAGCGCTCGCACGGCGGCCTCGACTTGAGAGCGCGCGGCTTCATTGGGGACAACACCGCGCACGGTCACTAAGCCTTCGCTGGTGTTGAAGTCGAAGGACAGGTCGCGCGCCGCTTCCATGTGGCCCAGATCCGAATGCACGCGCATCGCGAAGGCTTCATCACCGCTGGGATGAGACGAGGACGAATCGGGCGCACCCTCTTGAGCGACAGGCTCGCTGTGCTGAGCGTGCTCCATTTCGGGCACGGCGTCCGGCTTGACCTGGGCGGCAGCTTCCTTTGCCTTGTCCTTGGCCTGATCAACGGCTTGCGCCGCAGAATCGTGGATATTGTGAGCGATGTCCTGAGCTGAGTTGGACGCGTCTGCGGCCTTGTCCTTGGCCGCGTCCAGAGTGTTGCCCGCAGCTTCCGTGACCTTATCCTTGACCTCAGCGGCCTTGTCCTTGGCCGTATCCAGCGTGTCGCCAGCCTTGTCCTTGACTGTGCTCAAGGTGTCGCTGGCCTTGTCCTTGGCTGCGTCCAGTGAGTCCAGGGCATCGGCGCGGTGGCGTCGCCCGCTGTTGGGAGCCAGGAAGTAGATCGCGGCAGCTCCTACGGCCAGGCCCAGCAGCAACAAAGGCAGCCGCGAGCCGCCTTCTTCTTCGATGGGAATCACTTCGACAGCGCCAACCTCGAAATCTTGGCGCTTGCCCTTCTTGCCTCGCCCGGTCTCAAGCTCGATAACGGGAGCAAGATCGTCTCTGCTGGGCTTGCGAGGGCGGTTCAAGGCCAGATCTATCTCTTCGTTTTCGCTGAGCCTGCGCTTACGGGACTGAACCGCGTCCACGGCTTCAGCAGCTGAGGCGAGGGCGCCCGCAGACACGACTTCCTCGACCTGGCGGCGTGTGGACAGAGCGTCGTGCTGCGCGCGCTCGGCTTGCTCAACGGCTTTGGCGGCTCGCTTGTCGAGCTTGTGCGCTTCTTTCTTGGCCTTCTTTCCTTTTTGCTTGGCATCGTCCTCGGCGTCCTCGGCGGCGCGGCGAGCGTCTTCGAGATCGGCCTGAGCTTGCTCCTGAGCTTGGCGGGCTTGCTTGGCCTGAGCGCGGGCGCGCCGAGCTTCCAATGACCAGCCTTGCGTGCTCTGCTCAGCCTGCTCGCGCGCGGCCTGGGCTTGGGCGCGTATAGCTTCGGCCTGAGCCGCAGCTTGCTGGATGGTCTTGTCGCCAGCCCGACGCGTCTCGGCTTCGGCTTGGGAGCGCTTCTGCAGCAGCTTCTTGCTTTGCTTGGCGGCCTTGTCTGCGGCTTCGCGGCGCGCATCGTCGGCCTGCTGCGCCACATCCTGAAGATCTTGAGCGATTTTGGCGCGCTTCTTGTCGGCCTGCTTCTTCAGCTCAGCTGCATTGGACGCGGCGTTGTGAGCGGCGTCGCCCGCATCATCAGCCACTTCTTCGCGCCTGGCATCGCCTCGCCCAAGTACTTGGGCGACCGCGCCACGAGCCTGAGCCGCCTTCTCGCCTGCGGCCTGCGAGGCTCCCGCAACGCCTGAAGCGACTCCAGAAGCTACAGTGGAAGCGGTGCGCGTGGCCGTGGATGCCACGTTGGAAGCCGTCGAAGCCGCGCCCGAAGCCACGGTGGAAGCGGTGCGCGAAGCCGTCTGCGCGGTCTGAGATGCGACCTGAGCGGCTCGCGAGGCCACAACGGGAACTCCCGAGGCCACGGTTCCGGCGACTGCCTGAGCGCTTTCGGCCACGGCTCCCGCGATGTGATGCGCCCCCTCGCGAGCCGATGTGCCCAGAGGCTTGGCGGCGTGAGCCACGGCTTCGCTCGCGTGCAGAAGAGTTTCGCTCGCGTCGTGCAGGGCTCCTCCGGCTTGCTCTTTCCAGTGATCTAGGTGCCCCGAGACGCTTGTGCGCGCCTGCTCCCAACGGCTCTTGCGCTTCCAGAAGGGGAATTTACTTGTCAGCATAATCGTCCTCACTTAGCCACGCCAAAGCAGTACCAGTCAAGCGCGTGGCGAAAACACCGCGGCACGCAAACCTGATGCCGTCATCAGGAGGCAGGAGCTCGTTGCCAGGTGCGCCTGCTACAAGTACTTGCAGTAGGCGCTTTGCCCACTGCTTCCTGGCGACTGCCTCGTGACGGCTCAAAGCTTTTTCGCTATCCTGTTTGCCGCTTCATCCAACAAATTTAGAGCATTGGGGAAAAACCGTGGCCATCAGCACAGCGGATTTTAAGACGGGCCTGACCATTGAATACGAAGGCGTCGTTTATCAGGTGATTGAGTTCCAGCACGTCAAGCCAGGCAAGGGCGGCGCCTTTGTGCGCTCGCGCCTGCGTAACTTGATTACGGGAGCCACTTTGGAGAAGACGTGGCGGGCGGGCGACAAGATGGACGCGGCTCTGGTGGAGAGGCGCACCGTCGAGTTCCAGTATCGCGACGGCAACGATTTCCACTTCATGGACATGGCCGACTTCGAGCAAATCCAGCTCGACGCCAAGCAAATCGGCGATGTGGCCAAGTTCCTCAAGGACAACACGGCTGTTCAGCTGATGACGTGGAAGAATACCATCCTCAACGTCGAGCTGCCTCAGACTATGGAGTTCAAGATCACCCAGACCGATCCCGGTCTGCGCGGCGACACCGCCACAGGCGGCTCCAAGCCCGCCACCCTGGAAACAGGAGCCGTCGTCACCGTGCCGCTCTTCGTCAACGAAGGCGAAACCATCCGCGTCGATACGCGCACCGGCCAGTATCTGGAGCGCGCCAAGTAGCAAGGCTTGCGCTCAAGTACTTGTACTTGTGGAGGTGCCGATGAGTGAAGAGCTAAGCGGAGCGGAAGTTCTACGCAAGTGCAGCGAGGCTTACGCGGCGCTCAGTTCGTACTCGGGGGCGAGCGCTGTGATGGCGATGTTCAATCACAGTGGCTCAGTTCATGCGTCCACAGCAAGCGCAGAGATCCAGTTCTGGCGTGAGTGGGGTCTGAAACTCGAAGGCCGCGCTGCAGGCGGAGGCGGCCGCTTCACGCTGGTTTCGGATCTGGAGAGGATGTGGCGCTCACACGAGAAGGTCGATGGCGGAGCGTGGAGCGAGTCGCCTGAGCTTGGTCTCGGTGGCGTGACTGGCATTTCGCAAGGCGCCGCGACCACAGTTCCCGCGATCCTGATTCGCTCGCGTTGGGGCTACCCGTTCAACAGGAAAGACCCCGCGCACCTCCAACGGCACGAGAGTATTGGCGACGCGGACTGCTTCAAAGTCGTGTGCGAGACGGAAGTGGGCAAAAAAACCTTCTGGATTGACAGCACCTCGTTCCTGCTGCGCCAGATGCGCGAGGAGCAGGACGAGAAGCAGGCCATCGCCATGAATAATCGTGTGCGCGAGCTTCTGCGTGAGCGAGGCGAGGAGGAGGATGTAGATGATGTGACGAGCATCAAGTCCACGATGTCGCTGCACGTCTTCGCCATCAACTCGGTCAACGAGCCCCTTGGACGAAGCCCTGTTCCACAAGCCTGAGCCGCGTTAAGCCTGCAAGTACTTGCACGTCAAACAGAAGCACCACGCCTCAATCCAACCCGGCGCGGTGCTTGTTCATCTCCATGAATCCATTTGAAGGCGAGGAGCGGGCCGAGCGAGCCGAGTTGCTGGCGCGGCTTTCGGCTGCGTGCCGCCAGATCGGGGCCATGATGGAAGCGGGGATGGACATTCTCAGCATCACGCGCGTGCTGCGCTTGCAGAACACATCCGACGAGAACATCCTGCGCCTGTGCGAGCGTATCGACTACGACCTCAAGATGGGCCGCTCGCTGCCCGATGCCTTCGCGGGCGAGCCCAGCTTGTTCTCACCCTTCATCGTGACTCTCATACGGCAGGGCGAAGAGCGCAACACCTTGTCCCAGGCCTTCGCGCGTGCCTCCAGCGCCCTCGACATCGAGCGCCAGGAGTTGCTGCAGGCCCTTCCCACGCGCCCTTCAAGCACAGAGCCAAAGCCTCTCGAAGCGACTCAAGCAGTTCAGGCGCGCCCTCAAATACTTGCAGGCTCTTCAAGCCAGGCCAATGATGGCGCGAACCTTGGGGCGCGTGCGTGGCTCGATGTGGAGGCGCAGATCGAGCGGGCCGAGGTGCGCTGGCTGCGGGCCGTGAGCGGCATAGGAGCCGGCCTGCTGGCGGCTTCGGCTCTGAGCGAGGCGTTGGTCGCGCTGGGGCTGGGCGCCAGGTGGCAGCGCCCTCTGTCGCGAGCCCTCAGCGCCGGGGTTCTGGCCCTGGTTGCGCACGCGGCGCGCAAGGCCGCCCAGCCTCAGAGCCAGAATCGGGAGCCTCAAGTACTTGAGAGCGCTCCTCCAGCTCCAGGCGCGGCAGAAGATCGTGCGGAAGGCAGTGCAGAGGAACACAGTCGAGAGGATGAAGAGAAAGCTACGCCTGCGCCGCGCGATCCAGAAGCGCGCCCGCTGCGAACTGAGGCTGGGCCTGAGGCGAACGCGGTTTATCGTGGAGCGCCGCGCGATGATGAGGAAGAGGCTCCTCGCCAGGTGCGCCGCCCGCACCACGAGGAAGAGTTCGACTAAGCTTAAAAGCAGCACTCTCAAGGGCGTGGCGTTTGGTATCTTCTCGAAGACGCGCAAAGCGTGAGCGAGATATGAATTGGCGGTTATGAAAGTACTTCTGGTGGACGATAACGAGGAGCTGCGCGAGTTTCTGACCATCTCGCTCAGCGAATCTCAGATGGACGTGGTGGCAGTCGAGAATGGGGCGCAGGCGCTGGCCAAGATCGAGAGCGACAAGTTCGACGTGGTTATCATCGACTCCGTGATGCCGGGTGAGGACGGCATCGCCCTGACAGGAAAAATTCGCGCCACCAAAGCTGGGCAGCGCGTGCCGATCTTGATGATGTCAGCGCTCTCGACGGCCCTGGCCCGTCGCATGGCCAAGGACGCGGGAGCCAACGAGTTCCTGACCAAGCCCTTTAGCCAGACTCAGCTCCTGGAACAAGTCCGCTCCCTGACCCGAGTCTGAAGCTCGGTTAGACCGTTAGAGCACGCCAAAGAGCCTGGAGCTGGGCGCTTCAGGAACTAAGCCCAACTGAGCGCGGAGCACGAGACGAGCCGGTTCAAGCAAGGTGAGCCCGCACCCAAACGCCGCGCCTCTTCAGCAAGAGGTGCGGCGTTTGGCGCGGGTTGGATGCTTAGTCCATGACGCGGACGCGCTCAGAAACCACGTCCTTGACGCCTGGCACGGCGCGTATCATATCAACGGCGCGGCGGAATTCCTTGAGCAGTGAGATCTCATCGCCGGACCTGGGCGGCTTCTTGACCTTGCCGTTGAGCTCAATCATGCCGCGCGAAGCCGAAATGGTCAGCTCCGAGATGTCTATGGGAGCACGAGCGATGGCGTGCCGGGCGCGGATTGAGAGCTGCTTATCTTCTACTGACATGGGGACAGACCTCCGTTATCCCCTTTATCTTAACCCATACTCAAAACACTGAGTCCGCGCCAGCCCTACAGAAATGCAAGTACTTGAGACCTTTCCACTGTAGCATCAGCGCACCGTAACGATGGTGCGCCATTGAATGGGGAAATGATCGGCTGCGTTGGCTGTGATGGCCAGCAAGCGGCGCCCGGAGGAGCGCGGCTGCAAGCGCAGGCTCCAGCGCTCCTCGGAAGGCCAGCGGTGGTAAATCCACAGCGGCTTTCCCACACGACGCGTCTGCTCATCGGGTGTGGGCGAGACGCTCACGACGCGCCAATCGCGCTCGACGCTCACCGGAAGCTGCCACGACACATCGCGCAGCACGTCCGGCTCGCGCCCGTCGCTGCGCACTGATTCGAGCCCGATGCGACACACCAGCACGCCGCCCACGTGAACGTGCCGCGACAGCTGAGGATACACAATCAACTGCTGCGGCTCGCCACGCTCGGGCTCCGAAAACGACAGCGCCACAACTCCAGCCAGAGCCAGCCCCACCAAACTCGCCCAGAAGCCAGCCCGCAAAGGTCGCCGCCAGATCGAAGCACGACTGGGCTCGCGCGCCTGAGGCAGCAGAGCGCTGCAGCCCGCGCAGTGCGGGAACGTAACGAACTTCTCCAGGTTAACCACGCCGCAGCGCGGGCACACGATCTTCTTCACGTTCGCCTCTTTCCCATCGCCTCAAGTACTTGAGCCTGGTTCAGCGCAGCCCACAAGTTGCTAAACGCGCGCCCAAACCAAGCGCTTCCACACAAGTGGGCCAAGTACTTGCGCACTTGCCAGCCACAATCTACGTTTGCACGCTCCAGCCGAAGAGCCCGCACAAGCTGCCCCGACGCGTCAGGCCCAGAGCCAGGCGCGGTAGCACGCAGGGCGCGATGACGGTTCCCGGCGGCATTTCGTCCGGGCTCAGCGCCATCAGCAGCGACGATTCGCCGACGCACACGAAGGCGGTGTCTATAAACTCCGCGCGTCCGCCAAACCACGCGATCATGGCCTGCCAAGGCTCCAGGTAGTTGGGGTTTTCTTCATCTTCCATATCCTTAATGCTCAGCCACCAAGCGCCCGCCCCGCGCAAAGGCTCAACCGTGATGATCGCTTGAGGAAAGATAGTCCCGCCAAAGCGCGCTCGAATCAGCGCCTGGCTAATCTTCTCGGGCACATCAACAGCTTCATCAGCGGCGATGAAGAACGGATGGAACGGGTCGCCTGCCTCGCTTCCCATCCCAACTTCCATCTCGCCCGCAACTGACTTGGCCTCAGCTGAAAGCCGCTCGCACAAGCTCATCTCATCGGGGTCGGTGGCGAAGACGAGGGGCTCGCCTCGGCGCGCGATGGCTCCGTTGCCGTAGACCACGCTGCGCGTCGAGAGCATATTGTTGGGCCACTCGGCTTCCAAGCCGCCCACGCCGTAGCTGCACTCGGCAAGTACTTGCCGCTTCGCCTCGTCCAAAACGAACTGCCGTAGAAGCTCAGCCATAACGTTACACCAAGTCGGCGCGGCCTCGGTCGCGCTCCTGCAAGCCGCGCCCGATGGCTTCCCACAAGGCGCGCGCCGATTGCTCCAAGGGCTGGTTCTTCACGAAAAGCCCTGAAGCCGAAACCAAAATATCGGCTCCAGCCGCCACCGCTTCAGGCGCACTCTCGACCGACATCCCGCCGTCGATTTGGATGCGGAAGTCCAGCCTCTTCTCCTCGCGCAGCCTCTTGAGCTCGCGGACTTTGGGCAGCGACAAGGGCAGGAACTTCTGCCCCGAGAAGCCTGGGTTCACGCTCATCACCAGCACGTAATCAACCGAGTCGAGCACGGCTTCCAGGCTCGAAACAGGCGTGCCCGGATTGATGACCGCGCCACACAGAGCGCCGCCCTCACGGATGCGCGCCAGCACGCGGTGCAAATGGGGGTTGTTCTCGACGTGCACGCTGATCGAGTTGGCCCCGGCGCGGAGAAAGTCGTCCACGCGCGCTCCGGCATCCTCAATCATCAGGTGAGCATCGAAGTGCAGCGTGGTGTGAGGGCGCAGAGCTTCCAGGAACATCGGCCCCAGCGTCAGGTTGGGCACGAAATGGCCGTCCATGGCGTCGAAGTGCAGCCAGCCAGCGCCGATACCTTCCAGATCGCGCACGCTCTGCTCGGCGCGCCACCAGTCGGCGGCGATCATCGAGGGCGCCAGGATTACTCGTTCAGTCATAGCGGTTGCTCAGCCAAGTACTTGCGATTTAAAACTGCTCGCGCGGCGCGATGTTGAGGATGTGCAGAGCCTGGCGCGCTACGACACGCGCGGCTTGCAACAAGGCAAGCCGAGCCGCCAGCTCCTCCTGATGCCGCTCAAAAGTCGTGCTCGCTCGTGTGCTTGACAAGTCCGTTCGAGCCGCCTGCGCCAGCTCCAGAGCGAAGCGAGCCACGCGCTGCGGCTCCAGGTTCTGAGCAGCAGCTTGCGATTCATCCGGCCACAGAGCAACTAAGCGGCGCAGCGTTTTCTCGCTCGGCGTCCACGCTTCAAATTCTTCCGAGATCGGCTGGGTTCGGGCCGCGAAATCCACGCGCGCTTCGAGCTCCGAGGCCAGCATCGTCAGGCGCGAGGGCAGCAATTGAATCGCGTAAGCCGGGTTTGATTCGTCATCGCGCGTGGCGACTTCAACTTCCACAACCGCCACGTCCTCCCAGCTCGGCGCAATCAGGAAGTACTTAAGCGCATCCCCTGGCACGTCTTCCAGAAGCTGGTCGGCGGAGACGCCGCTGCCCTCGCCCGCGATGGCGATGCCGTCGCGACGGGGCCGCACGCCTTCGCACGCAAGTACTTGCACGGCCTTGGCGTCCAGCCCGGCCAGCTCCAAGGCGGCCTTGGTGCGCGCCACGTAAGGCCTGTGCTGCGAAGTCCAGATGTTGATGATCCGCCCGAAGCCGCGCGAGAACTTGTAGCCGTGATACGCGATGTCGGTGGCAAGGTAAGTCGGGCGCCCGCGCCGCACCAGAGGGCGATCCGCCTCGTCGCCCCGAGCCGAGGTCTTGAGCCACGAGGAGCCACTGCGCTCTTCGAGCTGGCCGCTTGCCTTCAAGCGATCCAGCATAGCCTGGACAAGCCCCTGCTCCAGTAGAGCGGCCTCGCTGGTGTAGACATCGAAGCGCACGCCCAGAGCCGCTAAGCTGGCGCGCTGAGCAGCCAAAGCCGCGTCGCGCGCGCGCTGAGCGAACTGAGCCCGCGCCTCCTCGCTCGGGGCCAGCAGCCAGCGGCTGCCGTCCTCGCGCACGGCTTCGCGAGCCACGCCGCGCACCCACTCCGAGCTCAGGATCGAAGGGTTCTCTTCCAGATCGTCCTCGCCCTCGAAGGCCGAGCGATACCAGGCCAGCACGCTCTCGCCCAGGGCGCGCGCCTTGGACGAGCTGAGGTCGTCGTTCTGGAAATACTCGCGCGTGACCTGGGCCCCGTGCGCTTCAAGCAGGCGGCACAGAGCCTCGCCCGACAACGCGATGCGCGCGCCCTGAGCCGAAAGCGGCCCGCTGGGATCAGCCGAAACCCACTCGACGTTCACGCGCTGGCCCTTCAGCGATTCGCCGCGCCCAAACCCTTCGCCCGCCCGACGCGCCTGCTCCAGCACCCTGTTCTGCTCTTGCTCGTTCATGGAAAAGTGCACGAACCCCCGCTCCAGCCCAACATTCCAACTCAGCCCATTCGTCAACGCATCCGCCTTCAACAGCTCCAGCAACCGCTCCAAGCGCGAGCCGCTCAGTTTGCCCTTGAGCGCCACGTTCGAGCACCACTCGCTGCGAAGCTGGCTCTTCTCGGCACGAGGGCGCCACACCTCAAGCTCGCCCCAGGTACTTGAGGCGTCCAATTTTTGCAGCGCGCGCTCCAGCGAACGGCGCACATCCAGGCGCGTGAGCGGCATACAAGTACTTGCACAGCGCCTGGAACCAGGCTCCAGACGCTCTGTTGCTACGGCCTGAGCATCATGGAGCTCAGGATGGCCTGATAAATCCACTGCACGCACAAGAACCCCGCTGCGGACATCACCAAACCAGAGTTGAAGAGCCGCATCCCGAGCGAGCCCGGCACATTGGGCTGCTGCTGATACTTCTTGAGCAGCTCTTCTCCCGCTCGGATGCCGCTTTCGAGCTGCTTCTTGGTGGCGGGCTTGGTCGTGAGGTGCAGCTGCATCAAGGTGCCCAGGTCGCGCCAGGCGAAGTAGATGAACACCAGAGCGATCAAGATCGTGCCCTTGTCGAACGAAGGCAGGTGTCCGAACACGATCAGGATCAAGCCCATCAAGGCCATTAAATTCGTGCCGCAGCGAGGATGAGCGCGCGGCATCAGGGCCACGTTCTCGGGCGTCAAAGCGATGCCCTTCTCGATGGCCCACACCGTCTGGTGCTCAGCGGCGTGGATGCCAGCGAGCGGAGACAAGCGCATCGCGCCCAGGAAGAGCAGCGAGTGAGCCAGCGTGATGAGCAGATTGAAGGCATTTCCATTGCTCGACTCGACTCCCAGCCGACCCGAAGCGTAAGCCGTGCCCCAATCGGCGTTGAGAGCCGAGAGAAGTACTTGCAGCAAGAAATCGGTGGCGCACAAAAACGTGCCCATCGTGAGCCCGGATAAGAACAGCCCAACTGGAGGCACGCCCGCCGAGACGCCGCCCGTCGTGAGCCAAACTCCCAGCGGAGTGGCCATGCCGCCAGCCGAAGGAGGCCGAACCGCGTGCCCCAGAGCGGCCACGATGTCGGCGCGCGCGATCATGCCCAGGTAGCGCCCCGAAGCGTCGTCAATGACAGGTAGGGCCGAAGCATCGAAGGCATCGAGCATATTGAGCGCGCGGTGCAAGGTGAAGCGAGCCGGGATCATGCCGACATTGGTGCGCATCACGTCGCGCGCGCTGATCGACTGCCCGCGTAGATTCTCGCCCGTGGCGTGCCCGCTCTGCTCGAAGGAGCGTCGAAGAACGGGCCCGACCATCAGCGGATCGGCGCGCGATAGCTCAGGCAGAAAATCGTTGAAATCCTCGGCTCGCTGTGACTCGGACTCCGCGAACAGAGGCGCGACAACCTTAGATAGATCGCGCTCCTCGACCAGGCCGATGATGTGAGGCCCAGACTCATCATCGCGCCTGGGAGCGTCTTCGAGCCACACGCGATCAAAGACGGGCAGAGCCGAGCAGGTGGACTCGCGCAGGTTCTCGGCGACGAGGCCAAGAGGATCATCGGGCCGAGCCGAAGGCGTATGGCGAGCGAGCTGTCCGGCCCGCGTGAAGAATGATGTCATGCTGCTACACCCGACGCCTCAAGTACTTGGGGCGCTTCACAACTTCTCGGCTCCGCCCATGTAAGGCCGCAGCGGGGGGGGAATCAAGACGCTGCCATCGGCCTGCTGGAAGTTCTCCAGGATCGCGGCCATGGTGCGCCCAATCGCCAGGCCTGAGCCATTCAAGGTGTGCACGAACTCGGGCTTGCCTGGCTTGCCCTTGTCGTCCAGAGGGCGGTAGCGAATGGCGGCGCGGCGGGCCTGGAACGCGCCGAAGTTCGAGCACGAGCTGATCTCGCGGAAGGTGCTTTGCGAGGGCAGCCACACTTCCACGTCGTAGGTCTTGCACGAGCTGAAGCCCATGTCGCCCGTGCACAGCAAGACGGTGCGAAACGGCAGCTCCAGCGCCTTCAAGATGCCCTCAGCATCTGAACGCAGCGCTTCGAGCTCAGCCATCGAGCTCTCAGGCGAGGCGAACTTGACCAGCTCAACCTTGTTGAACTGATGCACGCGGATGATGCCGCGCGTGTCCCGCCCCGCCGAGCCCGCCTCGCGCCGGAAGCAAGCCGAGTAAGCGGCGTATTTGACGGGCAAGTACTTGGCGTCCAGAATCTCGTCGCGGTGCAGGTTGGTGACAGGCACTTCAGCGGTTGGGATGAGCCACAGGTCATCATCGGCGATACGGTAAGCGTCCTCGCCGAACTTGGGCAGCTGCCCCGTTCCCAGCATCGAAGCCGAGTTGACCAGGAAGGGAGGCAAAATCTCTTCGTATCCGTTCTGCTGCGTGTGCTGATCGAGCATGAACGAGATCAGGGCGCGCTCCAAACGTGCCAGCGAGCCCTTGAGCACATAGAAGCGCGAGCCCGCGATCTTGGCGCCGCGCTCAATGTCAAGCCCGCCCAGCGCCTCGCCAATCTCCCAGTGCGGCTTCACTTCAAAGTCGAACGCCCTGGGCTCGCCCCAGCGCTCGACCTCGACGTTCTCTTCCTCGCTCGCGCCGATGGGAACCGATTCGTCCGGCAGGTTGGGGATCTCCAAGACCAAACCGCGCAGCCGCTCATCAATCTCGCGCACGCGCTCATCGCGCACGGAAATATTGTCACCAATGATGCGTGCCTGGCCAATCTGCATCACATAAGTGTCAGGGTTCGCCCGCGCGCGCTTGAGCTTCGCGACATCCTCCGATAGTCTATTGCGCTCACGCTTGAGCGCTTCGACTTCGGTGAGCTTGGCGCGTCGCTCTTCTTCGAGCTGCTGAATCTCGTTCAGCGAGAGCAGGGCGGAATCGGCGTGGCGATTTTGAAGAGCGAGGCGGACGCGCTCGATGTCGGTGCGGAAGAGCTTCAGGTCGTGCATAGAAGGCCAATGCAAAAACGGCGGCCATAGTGTAGCCGCCGCTTCAGGTTGCGGAAGAGGCGCAAGTACTTGAAGGCTCGCTCAGGCCGCGGCTTCTTTCTTCAGAGCGCGATCCACAGCCGATTGCAGCGAGGCCGCGATGGTGCGCTCCATAACGATGCGCAGCTCCTCGTCCTCGATGCCGGCGCAGATAATACGCGCTCGGGCCAGCGTTTCCTCGTCCACGTCGAGCCTGGCGTCGTGCGGCATCGGCACCTTGGCCGGAAACGTGGGATCTTCCCAGTTGGGCTTGAGAGCGCCCACTTTGATACCGCGTGGAGGTGTCACCGTGGCCCTGATGCGCTCCACGATCGGCGACCTCAAGCGGCCATTCAAGCGCGCGATGACGCGATCCTGGTGGAAGTGCAACTCCTGGGACCACATCGGCGAGCGCGAGCGCACGTAGATGGTGCCGCCTCGAAACTTCATGGCCATAGTGTGCTTGGACAGCACCTCGCCCACGACCTCGGGCCACAGCTCGACAGCCATCTGCTCCAGCACCTTGCCACGCCAGCCCTTGGCTTCGAGCACGCTCGTCACGATGTTGCTGATGTTCTCCATCTTCCTCTTCCAGAGCCACCGCACCAAGCCGCCTTCACCTTGCCTTCATTCTTACCGTGCCACGCCCGCCGTCAACCCTCTTCCACTCCGCTTCCAGCAGAAATCGCCCGTCTTTCGCCTGAAAAGCCCGTTTCCCCCTGACTTTTCCATATCCATGGATAACTATAGGGATAACTTCTGGGGCACGGGGAAAACTCTGGCCTCAAGTACTTGCAATGGGCGCGGCAGCTTCCAGCACTCTGCCGCCGTGGATGGACAAGATTTGCGCGGGCACTTGTCCCAGAAAAGTGTCGTCGGTCGCGGTAATGATGGCCTGCTCGAAGGAGCCCGCCAGCTTGAGCACGCGCTCGCGCCGCGTCGAGTCCAGCTCGGAAAGCGCATCGTCCAGCAGTAAGATCGGTGACTCGCCCGTGGCCTCGCGCACCCATTGCGCCAGCGCGATTTTGAGCGAGAGAACAGCCAGCCTCTGCTGCCCCTGCGAGCCGAATCGCCTTAGATCCACATCGCCCAGCCTGAACACCAGATCATCGCGGTGCGGCCCGTTGCCCGTGGTGCCACGCCTGGCGTCGATGTCGTGCTCATCTTCCAAGGCCAGCCCGAACAGGCGCTCCCAGTTGGGACTTGCGTCCTCAGCGCGAGGCCGTAGCGAAGGCGGCAGACCAGGCACGAACTCAAGCGAGAGCGTGGTTCCCAGACCCGACAAATCGCGATGCACTTCAGCTAAGAGAGGCTGCAATTGCTGCGCGAACTCCCATCGCTGGGCCCACACGCGGGCTCCGTGGCCTATCAAAGCGCGGTTCCATTCACCCAGCGTCCCGAGCCCGGCGTTAGGCGCTTTCACCGTTTCCTCCTCGCCGCTCGTGGCTGTGCTTGTGGCTTGACGCGAGGCGCTTTTGCGCGCACGAGGGTGGTCGAGGAAGTACTTAAGTAGAGCGTTACGCTGGGCCAGGGCGCGCCTGTAGCGCGCTGCGTCCTCGAAGTGCGAAGGCCGAGCCTTGCCCAGCTCCAGGTTCAGGAAGCGCCGCCTCTCGCCCGGCTCGCCCGCGATGACGACCAGGTCGTGCGGGAAGAAGGCGACGACTTGCATCAGCCCAAGCCACTGCGCCAGAGCCGACTGCGGCACGCCTCCAACCTTGAGCTCACGGGTCAGCGCATTGTTGTGCAGCGTCCACTCGAAGAGCAAGCGCCGCGAGTGCTCGCGCGGGTGCGACAGCACGATCTCGGCTTCCAATCGCGTCGAGTTTTGCTCCCAGAGCATCAGCTCGCGCTCTCGATCCACGAGGGGAGATTTCGTGGTGGCGAGCACGCACATGGCTTCAAGCAGGTTGGTCTTGCCCTGCCCATTGTCGCCCGTGAAGGCCGCCAGGCCAGGCTCGAATCGCACCTCCTGCTCCACGTAATTGCGAAACGAGCGCAATTTCAAAAAACGCACGAACATCTTTTCTTCTCGACACTCCGCGACTCCAAAACAGCGCGCCCGCAAGCAGCAAGTACTTGCGGGCGCGACTTCGATTCTTTCAGGTTCTTGAGCACGGCTGCAAGTACTTGCCGGGCTTTTCTGCTACTTCTGCTCGGACGTAGCAGCTTGGGGCGCCTTTGTTGCCGATGTGGACAGAGCCAGAATTCCAAGCGCGAATGTGCTTTTCATAGCTGAATCCTGCAGCCGAACCTACACGTTCATCGGCATCACGAGATACAAAAAGTCGGGCTTGTTGTCGGCCCGCATGACGCTTGGCTGCAGTGGGCCTTGCATTTCCATGGTCATTTCGTTGGCGTTGACAATGCCAAGTACTTCGTTGAGGAACACGGCGTTGAAGGCGATGGTGATGTCGCCGCCCTCCATGGAGATGGGCACCTCCTCGAAGGCCTTGCCCACGTCCTGGCTTTCGGCTGTGACTTCCAGAGCGTCGCCCTTGGTGCGCCACACGGAGCGCTGCATGGCGTTTTTGGCCACGATCTGCACGCGCCTCATGGCATCGAGCATGGCCGCGCGCTCGAAGGTCAGCTTGCGCTCGCAGTTCTTGGGAATCAGCCGCTCGTAGGGCGGGAATGTGCCGTCCAGGACGCGCGAAACCAGCGTCACCGAGCCCGTCTCGAACTGAACCTGCGAGCCCCCGAAACGGATCGAAACCGTGTCTTCGAGCGTGTCGCGCAGCACGCGCTCCAGCTCGGCTAAGGGCTTGGCTGGCACGATGGCCTGCACCGGTGCTTCAACGGGCGAAACCAGCTCGGTCTGCTTCCAAGACAGGCGGTGCGTGTCGGTCGCGACCAGGGTCAGGGTTGAGGCGCGGGCCTCGAAGAGCACGCCCATCAAGACCGAGCGGTTTTCTTCCTTGGCCGCTGCGAAGGTCGTCAGCCGCAGCATTTCCTTGAGCGTGCCCTGGGGCAGCGTAATGAGCGCCCCGTCCTTGACCTGCGGGACGACGGGAAAGTCCTCGGCTGGCAGCGAGACGATGGTGTATTCGCTCTTGCCCGAACGCACCGAGACCTTGCCGTCTCCCAGCTCCAGCGTAATCGGAGCGTCAGGCAGGCGCGAGACCACGTCCGAAAGCAGCGAGGCCGGAACCGAGACCTCGCCCTCACGCTCCACGAAGGCGATGACACTGGCGCGAATCGAGGTGTCCAGGTCAGTCGAAGTGAGCTGAACGTGGTCGCCGCGTGCTTCGAGCAGGACGTTGGACAGGATCGGCAAGGTGTTGCGGCTCGAAACCGCACGCGTGGAGACACCCAGAGCCTGTGCCAGATACGCCCGCTCGCAAGTAATTTTCATCGCTTGTTCCACCCACTCAACTCTTCTCAATCGACTTCTCCCCAGCGGTCTTCCCTGTAGGGATAACTCTGGGGAATATGGGGATAACTTTTCGCTGTGCCGGTCCCGAAGCGGTAAGCAAGTACTTTGACCGATCGGCTCAGAGATTTCCACCCCAATTTTCCAGGCCTCAAAAAGCTCCATCCAGCGCGGAGTTATCCCCACAATCCCCAGAGTTATCCCCGTTCCTCAGCGCACACAATTGCTTCACCACTCGGCGCAAGTGACTTGGTAGCCGCAGCCCGAGCGCAAGCAGAACAGCTTGCACTTGCGCCCTTCGAGCCGCAATCCGCAGTTCGGGCACACCATCGCCGCCGGGTCAGAGCCGTTGAACTCATCACCCCAACCCACGCTCCCCACGCTGACTTGAGCCGGGCCCAGCGCAAGTACTTGCCGCTCACCTGATGACCCAGAATCGCTTTCAACACCGATCTTCATACCGCGCAGTTTGCACCATTTCCAGACGAAAATTGCTGACTGCTGTCGATCGTTCGAGATTGTGAGTTATCCCCAAGCTGAATTTTTTTTGACTTTGCTGGTACGTACACTACGTTAGTACTTGCTTATTATTATTAGGGGTGTGGATAAGTGGATAACTTCACCCTGAACCTCATTTGCGCCAGGTATCCCTACGTTTTTGACCCTAAAAGTTATCCATAGGGGGTGGGGATAAGTACCCCTACTTATCCCCATAATCCATATGGACACAAAGTTTTCCCCGTTGTCCCTACGCGGTCCACAGGGTTATCCCCAGGGTACAGGGAAAACTTTCACCCCTCAAAATCAGCCTGTTTTCGCCTCGATTCAGCCTTGTTTGGAGCCCATATAAGACTTCTGTTAAACGTTATTTCAGGGAACTGGTAAGACGCTGTGGATTGTCATAAAGAGATACGAGAACAGGCAAACACTCGGTTGCAAGTACTTGCCTGTTGGGAGGTGGCGCAGTGTCAGGAGCGGGCGTGGATGCGGGAGCGGATGTCGGAGATGGTGGCTCGTGAGGAGGAGTCTTTCTGGACATCGGCGCGGACTTTTTCGTAGGAGTGGATGACGGTTGTGTAGTCGCGTCCGAAGGCCCGGCCTATGTCAGGGTAGCTCATGTTGGCCATCTCGCGGGCCAGGTACATCGCGATCTGGCGCGGGGCCACGATCTCGCGGTTGCGCTTCTTGCCCAGGATGTCCACCACGCTCATCGAGTAGTGCTCGCACACCACATCAATAATGGTCTGCACCTCGACCTTGATGGGCTCGGCTTCAATGGTCGAGTAGTAGCGCACGGTTTCGGAGGCCAGATCCAGGTTGATCTTGCGCCCGTCGAGCGAGGCCATGGCGAGAAGGCGGGTCAGAGCGCCTTCGAGCGAGCGGATGTTGGAGCGGATTTTCTCGGCCAAGAACTGCAGCACGGCGGGCTCAACCTGCACGCCCTCGGCCATGGCGCGCTTTTGTAGAATCGCGATGCGGTGCTCTAAATCCGGCGGCTCGATGTAGGAAATCAGGCCCCACTCGAAGCGCGAGATGAGGCGGCTTTCGGTGAGCTGAAGGTCCTTGGGCGGCTTGTCGGAGCAGATCACGATCTGCTTGCCCTGGTCATACAGCGTGTTGAAGATGTGGAAGAACTCGACCTCGGTGCGCTCGGCGTTGCAGATATATTGGATGTCGTCGACGAGCCAGATGTCCACGTTGCGATACATTCTCCGAAAGGCGGTCATACGATCCTCACGGATGCAGCGCACCACTTGATACAAGAAGTTCTCGCCCGAAACATAAACGATCTCAGCCGGACTGTTACGGAGTTTGTTGATGTGGTGGCCAATGGCCTGCATCAAGTGCGTCTTGCCCAGGCCCACGCCTCCGTAGATGAACAGAGGGTTGTATTGCCCCTTGGCTGGAGCATTGGCCACGGCCCACGAAGCCGCGTGCGAGACGTAGTTCGAGCGGCCCACGATGAAATTGTCGAAGGTGTATTTCTTGTTCAGGGGCGAGGACGAGAAGTCTTCCAGTTCGCCGATGTCGCGCGCGGCCTTGACGCCTCGGCTCCCCTTGCCTTCCGCCTTGCCCTCGCTCTGCGCATTGGTCGGAAAGTGCAGCTTGGCCGCGGGCTTGGCCTCTTCTACTTCGGGCGCTTGGACAGAAGCCTCTGCATCGAAGAGCGAGAGTGCGGCGAGTTTGAAATCGGCAGCCTGAGCCGAGTTGGAGCTTGGCTCAGGGTTCGGTTGAGAGCTGTCTGCACGTACTTGGGGCTCGGATTGGCTGCCTCCGAAAGACATTTCCGGCTCATCGCGAGGCGGCGCGGCCTCGCCTGCAGTCTGGAAGGAGAGCATCACGGCTCGCCCCAGGAACTGCTGCAGCGTGGCCTCGATGCGGCCCGCGAAGCGCCGCACCAGCCAGTCCTTGACGAACTCAGAGGGCACTTCCAGGATGAACTGCTCGCCCTGCACAGCCACGGGCCGGATGTGGCGCAGGTAATTGTTGAAGGTCGGTCCGCTCAGCTCGGTCTGCAAAACCCCCAGCACTTCTTCCCAGGCACGGCTCAGCACAGCTTCGGGAGCATCCGAAGCGGCCGCAGTTCTTGCGGCAATTGGCGCACCCGAAGCCTCAGGCGTGGCCGCAGTGGTCGAAGACGAAGAGGAACTGAACCCGGCCTGCTGCAAAATCTGCTGCTCGCGAGGCGAAAGTTCGGCGAAGCGGTCGTTGCTCATGGCTTGATCCCGCTGCCCTCATTAGACCCCTGGGCCGCGCGGTAAGCATATTATGCCCACCTGAGACCGCTACGCAAAGAGTTATCCCTATAGTTTTCCCCAGCCATGGATAAGTTCTGGGGAAAACTTACGCGCCCTCCTCTTCTGCTGGTCTCGATTCGCTCGCATAGACATCTCGACGCTTGAATTTGTGTTTTTCGAGAATTTCGGTTACTATTGAGCTGTCTTTGCCTCGGCCTGTTGGGCTGGGGCGGGAAAATTTGGTTTATGAGGAATTGCACGATGTTTGGATCAGCAAGAAGCAAAGTTTTGGCTCGGCTGCTGGGCTCGGCTCCTGTTCTGGTGCTGGTGGGTTGCAACGGGAGCAACGGCGGGCCCACGGCTCAGCCCACACCGACATCGAGCACGGTGTTCGGGATTTCGCGTCCCATGGGTAGCGGGACGGCCCGTTCCTTTGTGGTGCGCGACAGCGCGGGCGTGGCGCGCTCGGTTGGCATGGAGCTTTCTCAGTCCGCGCTGCAGAACCTGCCCGCTGGGGGCGGCGTGTTGCGCTGCCTTTGCCTGCTGGAGGCTCGGGCAGCCTGGTGGATCACATCACGATCGACTGGGAGCCTCATGGCCACCCACCGGCTGGCATCTACACACTGCCCCACTTCGACGCGCACTTCTACATGATTACGCCCGCTCAGCAGGCGGCCATCACGCCGGGCACCAACGCCAACTCGCCGCTGCCAGATCCTCGCTTCGTGCCGCGCGGCTACGTCTCGGGCGTGGCCACCGTGCCCTTCATGGGCGTTCACTGGAGCGATGTCACGGGCGCCGAGTTCAACCCGCCCAAGCTCTTCGACAAGACCTTCATCTACGGCTTCGACAAGGGCACCCTGGCCTTCATCGAGCCCATGACCTCGCTGCGCTTCCTGCAGTCCAAGCCCAACTTCTCAGCCCCAATCAAGCAGCCCCAGGCCTTCCAGCGCCAGGGCTCTTACCCAACCAGCTACAGCATCAAATACAACGCGAGCCAGAAGACATACACCATCTCGCTCGACAACCTCACCCCTCGCTAAACCGCGCCCACACAGCGCAAAGCCTCAAGTACTTGGAGCAGGTACTTGAGGCTTCGCGGCGCTTGGTTGTGAGGCTGGGACGCGATTGTTAAACTGGGCGCGCTTAAAACATGATCGGCTTGCTTTTTGGAGCGGCTTGGTGTGACGAGCGAAATTTAGCGAAATCCGCAGTTGAGGTAACGATTGTGAAACGGACATACCAACCCAAGACTCGCCCACGCAAGCGCAAGCACGGCTTCCGCGCGCGCATGGCTTCCCATGGAGGGCGCGCCTTGATCGCTCGCCGCCGCGCCAAGGGCCGCATCAAACTCACGCAGTGCTGAGCCCAATTCCACAAGCCCGGCTCGACAAGCCTCGCTCTGTTCGCGCCAAGCTCATATCTCAAAACCGTCGCGATGCTTCTGGCTCTTCGCGGCGGTTTTGTGTTTGAGACGCCTTCTTCCCTCTGTTCAGGTACTTGCAGCCCGAGCCCATGACTTCCCGACCTGAGCGGCTTTCCTCGCGCGAGTTCGACGCGGCCTTTGCTTCTGCGCGCTCGCTGCGAGGCCCTCTGCTCACCTTGCGCGTGCATTGGAGGCGCGAGGATGGCAAGACGTTGCGAGCCGCGTTCGTGGTGCCCAAGAAGCTGGGCAAGGCGACCTGGCGCAACCGCACCAGGCGGCGAATGCGCGAAGCCTTCAGGCTCCAAGGCGAGGGTCTGCAAGCGCTGGCTCGCTCGTCTGGCGGCTGCGACTGCATCTTCCTGGCTCAGCCGGGCGCTCACGATGCTCCGTTTGAGGCTCTGCAGCAAGCGATTCATGCTTTGCTTTGGCGCGCGGTCGAGGAGCGCAGGAAGCAGCACGCTCGGACGGCTTGACAGGTGGCTTGAGGGCTGGCTTCGGGTGCAACGCACGGGCGAGGCGGCGCGTTGGAGGCTTGACAGGACGAGTGGGAGCGTCAAGTACTTGGAGCAGTTATGGGTGAACCAGTAGGCGAGCCGAGCGCAGGCAAGGGGGCGAGCGAGCAGTATGGGCTCAGGCGAGGCGCTCTGGCTGCGATTCGGTTTTACCAAAGCGCTTTGTCTCCTCTGGTGCCGCCGTCGTGCCGTTTCACGCCGACGTGTTCGCACTATACTTACGAGGCCATCGAGCGCTTCGGGCTGTGGCGTGGCGGCTGGCTGGGCTTCAAGCGCGTCTGCCGCTGCAATCCCTTTTGCAAAGGCGGCTTCGACCCCGTCCCCGAAGCCGAACTTGAAGCGCAGCCTGAATCTGAACTCGATCCGCTTTCCAAAACAAGCACGCCCGCGCCTTAGCCTGCCGCAAGTACTTGCAGCCGTGCCAAGGCGCCCTCTCGTATTTGAGCAATACCTCTTCACGATGAACAACAAGCGCCCTGGAATGGGCGAACAGCTGCTGCGCTCGCTGCTGCTCTCCTTCGCGGTGATGTGGCTGATCTCCACCTTCTTCGGCTGGCCCGGCCAGAAGAAGAAGGACGACGCCGTAGCTCGCGACCCCAAGCTCGAAGCCCGCGCCACCTTGGACAACGCCTTCGATGGTCTGGCTTCCAACCGAGCTATCGCCGCAGACGCCGCCAAGTCCGAAGTGGCCGCCTTGCAAACCGCGATCACGTCCAACGCCAACGATAAATACGCGCAGTGGGCTCGGTTGCGCTCGGGTTTGCTGCAGCAATACGTGCTCAAGAATCCAGCCTTAGCGCTCACGAGCTACGACGAGATCATCAAGCACGGCACTCCTGATGAAGTCGATGCCCAGGCCACCTTCCAGAAGGGCGACTGGCAGTGGTTCACGGCTCAGGACAGCACAAGTACTTCCACTCCGCTCACTCCCACCAAGATCGAGGCTGCGCAGACACTGGAAAGCCTGATCCACCGTGGCCGCGGCGCCTCGGAGTACTTGAACACCCAGATCCTGGTGCCCGCCATTTTGCCTGGCACCAAGAGCTACGATCCCAACCTGCTGCCCGCTCAGGGCTTTCGCAAGGTCAAGGTCGGCGAGCTCAAGGGCACGCTGGCCCAGCCCAATCCTCAGGGCATTCTGGATCGCATCAACGCCTACTACTCGACCACGCCGCTCAACCGAGGTATGGACGCCCTGGTTAACGCCTTTGGCGCTCACCCGGCTTACTCGTATGGCCTGGCCATCATCGCGCTGGCGATTCTGCTGCGCACGCTGATGCAGCCCATCAACAGGAGGCAGTATGAGAGCATGAAGGGCATGAGTGCGCTGGCTCCTGAGATGAAGAAGATCCAGGAGAAGTACAAGGCCAAGCCCAACGACTCGCCCGAAGTGGCGCGTGACAAGCAGATGCGCTCGTTCCAGGAGGTGCGCGAGTTGCAAAAGGCGCACGGTGTCAACCCTCAGATGGGCTGCGCGCTGGCCTTTGTGCAGATGCCGGTGTTCTTCTACATCATCAACCCCTTGATGATGCACTACGAGCCTAAGATGGAGCTGGTAGGCGCTTCGTTTGGCTGGGTGGCCTCGCTGGCGCGTCCCGATTACATCTTGCTGGCCTTGTATGGGCTCACGATGCTGGTCTCGTTCCGCTTGTCCGCGCAACCCCAGACGGGGCAGATGGACGAGATGCAGAAGCAGATGCAGATCATGAGCACCTGGGTGTTCCCAATCATGCTGCCCTTCTTCATGAAGGGGTTCTCCTCGGCCTTTATCTTGTACTGGATGAGCTTCAACATCGTCTCGATGATCTACCAGTATTGGATGATGAAGAAGGCCGATCCCAACCGCAGCGTCATCAAGGCCCTGTTGGGACGCACCGATGCACCGCCTGCTCCCGCCGTGGCCACGCTGCCGCCTCGTCCCAAGAGCCTGGGCAGCCTCAAGAGCGCGAGCCTGGCTGAGAAGGAGGCCACCGACACCACGAAGGTGAAGGAGATCAAGCGAGTCAAGAGCCTGAGCGCCGAGGAGCCTTCCGTAGAGACCTCAGGCAATGGCGCGAACGGCCACGCCAACGGAACGAATGGGCACGCGAACGGCAGCAGCAAGGCCTGCGAGATCACGATGGCGCCGCTCGATGGCCAGGGCGACGCGGGCAAGGACGCGGGCAAGGGTTCGGGCGGCGCGTCTGGCGGGAACAACGAAGGCGGCGGGAACAATGGCAGTGCGGCTCAGCGGGCGCGCCGCCGCCGTCGCTATTGAGCACGCGGAAATGTGCAAGTACTTGAGTGCTTGCGCTGCTTGTCACCTAAAAATTACGAGTGAGAGAATGCGATGGCATTAGGTTCCTGGAGTCCGGTGCGAATGCGCGCCGCAACTGAAGAAAGCGCGATTGCGCAGGCCTTGATGATCGTGGGCGCTGGGCGCGACGAGGTTTCGGTCGAGGTCATCGAGCGCAGCGACAAGGGCGTTACCGTTCGGCTCAGCCCGCACTCGCACGATGAGCCCGCGCCCCCTGAGCCCGAGCCCGTGGCGGCTCAGGTAAGCGACCTGCTGGCGAGCGAAGCCGATGACGAAGCTCCTGAGCTTGTTCCTCTTCCTCTTGAGGAAACGGAGTTGCTGGAGCCCAGTTCGGACGAGCCGGAGTCGCGGCACTTCGCGGCTGACGATGCGCCGTCCTTGGAGCAGGTGATGGAGGACGAGGCGGCTGTTGAGCCCGTGCTCTTTGAGATGGAGGGCACAACGTCCGAAGAGGCAGTGGAGGAGCCTGCAAGTACTTCAGATGGTTCCTCTCATGCCTCTACGGTGCCCGAGGATGTGCGCGAGCGGGCTCGTGCAGTGGCGCAGGCGATGCTGGATAAGATGGGTCTTGAAGCGCAGGCCACGCTCGCTTCGCGGCCTTTCTCGATGATTGAGGCTGGCGACCCTGACGCTGAGAGCCGCGTTTATGTCTCGATTGGGGGAGCCGAAGTCAGCATCTTGATCGGCAAGCACGGCGCTACGTTGCAATCCTTCCAGTATCTGCTCAACTTGTCGCTCAACAATCGTGGCGAGACTTCGGGCACTTCGGGTTCGGACGCGGTCCGCGTGGTTGTGGACGCCGGGGGCTACCGCTCGCGGCGGGCCGAGGTGCTGGAGCGCTCGGCTCAGGAGGCCGCGAACCGAGCCAAGCGCGAAGGGCGAGCGATTCGCATGGACTCCATGCCCGCGCACGAACGCCGTTTAGTGCACATGGCCTTGCGCGACGACTCTTCGATCACAACGGGCTCCGAGGGACGCGAGCCTCAGCGTTTCGTGGTCATAGCGCCCTCGGATCGTGCTTACGACGCGCCTCGCGCCTCGAACGAGCGTTCTTTGGGCAACGCAGGTCAGGGCGAAGGCGGGCGTGGTGGCGGCTACAACAACCGTCGTGGGCGCCGTTGAGAGTCGGCACACGATGAAGAAGCCCGCAGGCTCAGTCCCCAGTTCCGATTCGAAAACGCGTGAAGCTGGAGCGGCACCCGCCGCTCCAGCTTCGCGTTTTGGGCGCAAGAAGGAAGCTCCTAAAACTCCCACGCGGCGCGAGTGGCTCGCGCTGAAGCCGGTGCGTAACCCGATGCTGCAGTGGCGCGATGAGGAAGGCGTTATCATCATCGAGATCCACCGCGCGCAGACCTGGAAGACGCGGCTCTTGAACATGGTCTTCCCCTTGCCTGAGCGTCACAGCGTGGCTCTGGATGCCATTGGCTCCAGCGTGTGGCGCGCCTCAGATGGCGAGGCGACCGTGGAGCAGATTTCGAGGAAGCTGGCGCGCGAGCTGCAGATCGAACGCCGCGAGGCCGAGCTGTCGCTGCAGCAGTTCTTCAAGGAGCTGGGGCGGCGCGGCTACATCGGCTTCAAGATGGAAGGTGCCACGGATGCTTCGGCAAGTACTTGAGCTCGCCTGGGGCGAGCCGGGTTCGGGGCGTTAGAGATTGAAGTGGGCGGGGAATACTGCGCCCATGGCAACAATAGGAATGGGGCCGGCGAAGATCGAGCGTCAGATTTCGCTGCCTTTCAAAGACGCCTTCAACATTGCGCTGCGCAACATCACCATCCGGCTGGGGCGCGCGGCCATCACGGGCGCGGGCACGCTGCTTGGCATCGCGTTTTTGATGAGCGTGTTCACGACCAGCCTGGTACAGAAGGCTTCGGGAGTTGTGATCCCACTGTCGCAGCAGCAGAAGAACACCTGGCTCGTCGTGATGTCGCTCTTGGTGACGGTTGTCGGCATCACCAACTCGATGCTGATGAGCGTGACCGAGCGCTACAAAGAGATCGGGACCATGAAGTGCCTGGGCGCGCTGGACAACTTCATCGTGAAGCTGTTCCTGATTGAGTCCGCGCTGCTGGGCTTCTTCGGCGGGCTGATGGGCGCCATCATCGGCGGCGTCTTCATGTTGCTAACCAATGTGAGCGTCCTGGGCAAGTTGGACTGGGGCCAGTGGTTCTTGCGCCTGGTGGTGTGCGTGATTATAGGCACCATCCTCAGCGTGATCGCCGCTGTGGGCCCCGCGATCCGGGCCGCCAAGATGACGCCCATCGACGCAATGCGAACCGAAGTCTGAAGCTGGATGAACGCCCTCGGGTGCCTCATTGAGCACCTGGGGGCTTGCAAGTACTTAGGGATCAAAACGGAGACATCATGGCAGAAGCCAGGGAAACCATCACGACCACGACTACGGTGACCAACGGCGCCGCTGTGAACGGCGGCTCTTCTGGAGCGCCTGCGACAGCCACGGCTCCCGCAGGCGCGCTGGCAGGCGAGTATTCGGATCAGGAATACGTGGTGCGCGCGCGCGACGTGAAGCGCGTCTATGAGATCGGAGGCCAGCCCGTGCACGCCCTGCGCGGCGTGGATCTGGACATCAAGCGCGGCGAGTACATCTCGATCATGGGGCCTTCGGGAAGCGGCAAGTCCACGCTGTTCAACATGATCGGCGGCTTGGACAAGCCAACTGAAGGCACAGTCTTCATCGACGAGGTGGACCTGGCTCAGCTCGATGCCTTCGAGCTGGCCTGGCTGCGCTGCCGCAAGATCGGCTACATCTTCCAGACCTTCAACCTGATCCCCGTGATGAGCGCTCTGGAGAACATCACGCTGCCCATGATCTTCGCCGGAGCCAGCTTAGACGAGCAGATGGAGAAGGGCAAGAAGCTCTTGCAGATGGTCGAGCTGGAGCACCGAATGCACAACAAGCCCTCGCAGCTTTCGGGCGGGCAGCAGCAGCGTGTGGCCATCGCGCGCGCCCTGGCCAATGACCCGGCGATCGTGCTGGCCGATGAGCCGACAGGAAACCTGGATCAGAAGACGGGCCAGAGCATCATCGAGCTCTTGAAGAGGCTCAACCGCGAGTCGGGCGTGACCATCATCACGGCCACGCACGACGACAAGATGCTCAAGATGAGCGACCGCATCGCCTGGGTGCTGGACGGCCAGATCCACCGCATCATGACGCCGGGCGAGATGGAAGACACCATCGGCGGCGTGCACTGAGAGTGGCTCGGCAGACACAAGCGGCAAGTACTTGCATCCAAGTACTTGCCGCTTTGCTTTGTGCCCCGGCTTCCAAGGCGAGCTTCAGTTCGCTAAGATAAGCCGCAGCCATGCGACACCTTATGACGCCTGAACCTTCTTCCGATTCTCTCTCCGGCCCGCCTTTTGATGGCTTCGAGATGCCATGCGCGGACGATGCGGAGTCCTCGGCCTCGCTGGGGATGCTGCTGGTTTTGTCTGGGCCTTCGGGCGTGGGCAAGGACACGGTGTGGAAGACCGTCGCGCCCTTGCTGCCCTCGTTTTGCAAGGCCATCACCTGCACTACGCGCGCGCGCCGCGAGCACGAGGTCGAGGGCGAGCACTATTACTTCGTCTCGAATGAGGAATTCGACCGCTTGATCGCGCACGACGAGCTGCTGGAGTGGGCCGAGGTGCATAGCAACGGCAATCGCTATGGAGTGCCCGCACAGCCTGTGCTGGATCGCTTGACCGAGGGCAAGGACGTGGTGTGTGTCATTGATGTGCAGGGCGCCATGGCGCTGCGAGGCCGCTTCCCAATGTGCCTGCTTGTCTTCCTGCGCCCTCCCCTGTCGCAGGCGGGCAGCGAAACCGACACCCTGGCCGAGCGCATCAAGAACCGAGCGCCCATCTCGCCGGAGGAGCTGGACAAGCGTATGAAGACAGCCGCGCGCGAGCTGGCTCAGTCGCAGCTGTACGACCACGCCATCGTTAACGACGATTTACAAGCCACAGCCCTGCAGCTGCGCGACATCGTGCTGCGCGAGAAGAAGCGCTGGCAGCGCAACCACCCTTCGATTGAAGGCGCATCACCGCCTGAGGAAGCCGCGTAGAAGCCCGCTCCGATGGTTCGGAGCGGGCTTTGTTGCCTCTGCAAGTACTTGCACCTGCGCTCGCCTCGTTCGTTGGCTTTTCATGCAATCCAAAACCATTGTGCTGGGCGTCACGGGAGGCATCGCGGCTTACAAAGCGTGTGACCTGGCCTCCAGGCTCACGCAGCAAGGCGTGCGCGTGCTGACCGTGATGACTCCGAGCGCCGCTCGCTTTGTGGCTCCGCTCACCTTCCAGGCTCTGACGCACCAGCCTGTGTACACCTCGCTGTGGCCCGAGGGTGCTCAGGGCGAGGGCGCAACCGATGCGGCCATGGCTCACATCGCGCTGGGCAACCAAGCCGATGCCATTCTCGTCGCTCCGGCCTCAGCCGACTTCCTGGCGCGGGCGGCTCAGGGCCTGGCCGATGATCTGTTAACTACGATTTTGCTCGCCACGCGCGCGCCCGTTCTGCTGGCTCCGGCTATGAACCCGGCGATGTGGTCGCACCCCTTAACTCAGCGCAACATTGAAGTGCTTACTCAAGTGGGCTACTGCATCATCGAGCCTGGCTCGGGGCGCATGGCCTGCGAGCACATCGGGGCCGGGCGCTTGCCCTCGACGGATGAGCTTGTGGCTCAGCTGGAAGAGGTTCTGCAGCCTCAGCGCGACCTGCAAGGCCTGCAAGTACTTGTGACCGCAGGCCCGACGCGCGAGGCCCTGGACCCGGTTCGCTTCCTCTCGAACCGCTCGTCCGGGCGCATGGGCTACGCTCTGGCTCAGGAAGCCGCGCGCCGTGGAGCCCACATCACGCTGATCTCAGGCCCCGTCAGCCTGAGCGTGCCGCGCGATGTCGAGCGCGTTGATGTGACCTCAGCCCAGCAAATGCTTGAAGCCACGGCTCAGCGCTTTTCTTCGTGCGATGTGCTGATCGCAGCTGCGGCTCCTGGTGATTTTCGAGCCAGGGCAATCGTTCCACATAAGATCAAGAAGGGCGACTCAAGTACTTACACGCTGGAGCTCGAAGCCAACGTGGACATCGTGGCGAGCGTGGCGCAGGGCAAAACCTCGCGCCAGGTCGTGATCGGCTTTGCGGCTGAGACTCAGCATCTGGAAGCTGAGGCCAGGCGCAAGCTGGAAGAGAAGCATCTGGATGCCATCGCCGCCAACGATGTGTCGCAGCCGGACGCCGGCTTCGAGGTCGAGACGAACCGCATCACGTGGATTACGCCCCAGGCTGCCCACGAGTGGCCTTTGCTGCCCAAGGATGAGGTGGCGCGGCGCATCTGGGACGAGGTGAAGCTCTTGTGCACCACGCGTCTCTCCGCTGCTTGAGGTGGGCTCAAGTACTTGGAGCCACGTCGCGCGAGGCTCGGTTTCACTTTAGCTGCTGGATCTGGATTTCGTCTACGTCGAGGGTGCCGCGCGCGTTGAGCAGGCCGATGTACAGCTTGAGGAACACGGTGCCTTTGGGAACGGAGAGGGTCTGAGAGCTGAGGCTGGCCCAGTCGGAGCTGGCTTTAAGCTCCAGTGAGGGCGGCCAATCGCCGATCCTAACGCCCGCGGCGTCCAGGAAGATTGGGCTCAGGCGCGCGTCTTCCCAGGGCTGAGCGCCGATCTGGAGGTTCTGCGTGCGCATCAGGGCCTGCAGGCGCACGCGCCGCGTGGCGGGGTCGAGCTTCCACAGCGTGCTCAGCTCAACCGACTGCTCGGGCAGGGCGTTGGAGAGGCGCAGGAAGTGCTCGCCGTTTTCTTCGAGCCTCTCGATGTGCGCCTTGCCCTTGATGGGCCAGCCCACGGGCTGGCCCTGCTCGTCGGTGTCCTCGAAGCTGCCTTCTGGAAAGCCTTCGCGCAGAGGAGGCGCGTCGATCATCGTATTGGGTTCGAGCACGATGTCGTCTATGCCGAACTCGCCCGCCTCGCCTCCGTTGCCCGCGTCCAGAACCACGTGGTGAGCGCCGGGAGGGACTTCTCCCGCTCCACTGAGCACGGTCCAGTCGCTGTCGGCACTGAGCGTGATCGGGATGGCGTAGCCGACCTCGGCGTTGCGCGCGTCGAAGAAGACCAGGCCGATGTGCGCGTCCTCGTATTCCTTGGGGCCGCTGCGCAAACCTTTGCCTCGCACGCGCACCGTGACTTTGAGGCTCTTCCAGCCAGGCTGCACAAGTACTTGACGGCTGATCTTGCGCCCCTCGCCCGGCCCTATGGCCTTGAGCAGCACGTAGTGGTTGTTGCCTTCTTGGGCCAAGCTAACCGCGGCTTCGGCTCCTGGCACGGCTGGGCTCAGGCTCCAGCCCTTGGGCTGCGAGGCGGCGTCCAGCGTCTCGAAGTCGCCGTTTTCGATGGCGTTGGGCGCCCGAGCCACGATCTTGGTTGCCACCACGGGCTGCATCCCAGGCACCGCAACCTCCGGCTGCGCCCACGACGCCAGGGGCCAGGCCACGATCATCGCCGCGCCCAGAGCGCAGGCCAACTTCCTCTTGCTGATGGTGTTGGATAATGGGTTCATGGGCTTGCTCCTGAGCACGACAAAACAGCCCTCAAGTACTTGGGCGTGGGAAGCGAGATGACAATTATTCTAACCGGCATCGAGCCCGACTTGGTGCGCGCCTGGAAGAAGTGGTGCGGCGACGTGGAGGACGTGGAAATCTTCGAGGGCTCGATCTTCGAAGCGCGGTGCGAGGCTGTGGTGAGCCCGGCCAACTCGTTCGGCTTCATGGACGGTGGGCTGGACTTGCTGCTGTCGCGCTTCTTCGGCTGGCACGTGCAACAAGAGCTGCAACGTCTGATCCGTGAGCACCATCACGGCGAGCTTCTGGTCGGCGCGGCTGAGATCGTCTCCACGCGGCACGAGCGCATTCCCTTCCTCATCTCGGCTCCCACGATGCGCGTGCCCATGATTCTGCGCGACAGCATCAACCCTTACCTCGCCGCTCGCGCCGTGCTGCTGCTCATCCAGAACGGAACTTTCAAGAGCGGCGAGTACGCTGGCTGGCCCATACGCGACCACGTTCGCCGGGTGGCGTTTCCTGGTCTGGGAACGGGCGTCGGGCAAGTGGGGCCGGACGTGTGCGCGCACCAAGTCCGCACCGCGACCGAGGATGTTGTGCTCCAGACGCGTGGCTTTCCCTCGACCTGGGCCCAGGCTCAGGCACGACACCAGCAGCTTTACACCGACCGCATCCGTGACTTACAGCGTGAGCCTTGAAGAACCTCACTTGCCCGGAGCGAGCTGGACGATGACGGTGGCGCCATCAGTGAAGACGAGATTGCCCAGCGTCTTGAGCATCTCGATGGCGCGCGGCGTGTAGGTGCGGCGCTCCAGGTCGCCGATGAAGATGTAAGTCACGCCCAGGGGCCGCAGGTTGGCGCGCGCGGACGCCGCATCGGGCGCGTTCCAGACCGCGCGCACGGCTTGCAGGCGCGGCAGAATGTCGCGGCCCATGTCAGCGCCCCAGTAAGTATCGTGCTGAGTCCAGCCCACGGGCGTGGGCACGCCCGAAAGCGAGGCGATGCGCCCGTATTCGTTGTAGCCGTAGTAGCCCTCGTTGGGCTCCTTGGAAGCGGGCTTGACCGCTTCCAGAACCACGCTGCCTTGAGGAGCGTTGGCGTTGAGCCAGGCCACGGCCCGAGCATCCTCGATCGGCATTGAAAGGGCGCCATCCAGCGTGGGAGCCAGAGGGTTCTTCATCCCAACCGTCCGCATCCAGACTACGCCCAGCGTACACAGCGCGGGCACGAACCACAGCGCAGCCCAGGCCCCAAACCCGAGCCGGCGCATCGGCTTGCGCTTCTCATCCAGCAGCCACCACACGCCGCACGCTCCCGCTGTGCCCAGCAAGAGCCAGGCTTGCAAGCCGAACTTGAAAACCGTGTCCTGGTGCCTGTAATCGCCATCGCCAAACGCGCCTCGAATGTAGAAGAAGCTCGGCGCGACCAGGGCAATCACGCCGCATCCTACAAGTACTTGCCACAGCGTCCGCCTGTCGCTCTCGACGCGCTTCGAGCCCACGATGGAAAGCAAGGCCAGAGCCACGATTCCGCTCCACAGCAACGCCCACTCGCTCAGAGGAGGTAGCCACAGCTCGCGCTGCACGCCCTGAACCTGCGGGCGGAAGCGCGCCAGGTAAGGCAAGGCCAGCACAAGAGCCAGGCCAAGCACCGCTCCCATCTGCTGAGCAAAGCCAAGCATCCGCGACCTCGGCTTCTGGATAGCGGGCGCAGCCGAAAGGTAAAGGCAGGCCGCGCTCAGCAGAGCATAGAGCGGCACGTCCCAAGTGTTGCCCAAAATGAAGGCTCCCAGCAGAGCGCCCAGGGACAGCACGCGCGCCCAACGCAGAAGATGCTCCAGCCGAGGCCCATTAAGCGGAGCCCTTTCCACTGGAACTTCCACAGCCGCTTGCGCCCGAGGCGCTTCCGAAGGCGCTTCCTGATCAACTTCCTCAACAACCTCGTCTTCTGGAGCTTCGAGCGTGGCCGTGGAAGTGCGGGCCGAGGCGCTCACGACCTTCGCCCCGCGCCGCTTCCTGGATCTTTTAGAATGGCTGGGCCTGGTTCTGGCCTTGAGCTTAGCCGTCGTCTCTTCAGGTGCTGCGAGTGTCTCTTCTGCACGTGCTGAAACTGCTGGCTTGCGTGCAAGTACTTGTGCGCGAGAGCGGGACGGCGCTGCTGGGAGGGCTTGGGCTAAAGGCGTGCTGAACAGAGCCCAGGCCAGCGAGAAGAGCAGAGCAGCCAGGGCCAGAGCGTAGAAGTGGGCGTGGATGTCGCCTATGGTGAGGGTGAAGGCGGGGTATTCGTTGATGGTGTTGGTGATGACGCGCGAGGTCTTCCACCAGTCGAGGCCGCTGGGCCACAGCCACTGGCTCGCCTGGTGCATCTGGCGCAGAGGCTCCATGTGGCCCAGAAGCGCCACGATCGCCATCGCCCACGCGCCCCGAGCCCAGGCCGCCGCGCTGAAGGCGCGCCCCGCATCCTCGCGAGGGCGGCACAGAGAAGCGCACAACGAAGCCAGAATCGAGACGAACAGAGCGCAAAAGAGCGGCTGCACCAGGTTGTAAGCGATGTGAGGCGGCGTGGCCAGCGTGCGCGCCGGCAGCGAGCCCATCACCGGGAAGAAGTAATAGTAATTGGTGAAAGGCACGCCAGCCATCCAGAAGTTCTCGAAGGGTAGCCACACCGCACGCGTTGCACTCGAAAGCAGGCCCGCGTCCATTGGCTTCTCCAGATCCGAAAGGGCCGGGTTCTGCAGCCGAATCCAGGCGAAGGCAATCCAGCCCAGCATGAAAATCGCGTCCGCAACCAGCAAGTCGCGCCTCTTGGATCTGGCCCACTCGCGAAACTCTTCCAGCTGAGCTGGATCGCGCCTCAGCTGATATTGCAGCGCCAGAGGAGCCGCCAGCACGAGCAGCGGCGAAAACTGCAGCGAGATGATGTGCAGAATCGCGCCCTCGAAGGCCAGCAGAGCGACCAGCACCAGAGCCAGCAGGCGACCAGCGGCCAGTCCTCCGTCGAGCAGGTTGGGGAAGAGGTGGCGCGAGAGCGGTAAGAACGCGCGCCCCCACGCCCAAGAAGCCGCAATCCACAGCGCAAGCAAGGCCAGTGTCGAAAGCAAAGAGGAGGATTCCATCGGGTTCAAGTCCTTGAAGCGGGCTCAGAAAAGAGGCGCGCCAAGTTTACGAAGTGGCAGCCTCTTCCGGCGCGTCACGCGCGCCTCAAGTACTTGGGGCACGGCGAATGTTAGAGATCCAGCGCGCTTGGTTACAATAGTTCAGCTTACGCGGAGGTGGGTCATTCTGAACCGAAAGAAGTTGCAAAAGTGGGCGGGGGTATGTCAAGAAAGCAGCATCCAGCTCGAAGCTGCGGTGGCTGTTGGCCATAGTTGTGGTGATGAGCGTGATGAACTCGGGTGAGGCGCGCGTCGCCGAGGCGCGGGCTCAGGAGCCGATCTGGATGTCTGTGCTTGGGCTGAGCGCTGCGAGCATCACGCCCTCAAGGGATCTGGGCCCGGCTCAGTGGAGCTTCGGGATGTGGCATCCTGATCTGGAGGCCGCTTTGGGCGCTGGATCTGCGGCCCTACAGCGCGGCCTCGATTTCTCAGGCGTGACGTTGGCGCCGGGCGCGAGCGCCTGGCCCGATCCCTCGGCCACGGCCACGCCTGGCCCAACACCTGTGGCTGCGACGCCAGTAGCCTATGATGGTTACCCTCCCTCCACGGGAGCTACCGCAACACCGACGCCGACTTACTCCGGTTACCCTCCCTCCACGGGAGCTACCGCAACGCCAACGCCAAACTCCGGTTACCCGCCCTCCGCGGGAGCTACCGCAACGCCAAGCTCCGGTTATCCTCCCTCCACGGGAGCTACCGCAACACCAACGCCGTATTCCCCGGTTATCCTCCCTCCACAGGAGCTACCGCAACGCCGACTGTCGTACCTTCGCCCACGGGAAGCCCCGCGCCCACGCCCGTGTGCAACAAGGTGTGGTCTCCTGACACGCCCATCCAGGGCGGGCGCATGACTGCTCCGGCGGATCAGCGCACACCCAGTACGGCACCATCACCAACGCCAGTGCCCATGCCGATGAACGGCACCTTGACCTGCTCGGTGGAAGCGGCCACGGATCGCGACAGCGTGACCGACTGCAACGGAACCAAGTACGTCAACGACGGCCTGACCTACACCTGGCACGCCTACATGGGCGGCTTCCTCAGGGGCACGAACGTGGACGGCACGCCCATCATCTTGCCTGACGCCAGCGGGCTGACAGCGACCTACGTTCCGCCCAAAGACTACATCGGCGGCGCAAGCGTCTCGTGCACCATTGACGACGTTGCCAAGGTTCCAGATGGCGATGGCGGCTACCGCGACGACGACGCGGTCTATCGCTCCTGCTCGATCTTGGTCAAGGGCGACAAGCTGCAGCTGAACAGCAACTATAGCTACTCCCAGATCCTCGCAGCCGATGGTAAAGACAGCGGCTCCATTTTCATCCAGGGCTGGCACAATGGCCTGTCGAGTCCGGCGGCGGGCATGACGGTCACGCTGACCACCTCCAGCGGCAAGATCACGCCTTCGACCGTGGTTCTGGATGATCAGGGATACGGCAGTGCCCAGATAACAGCGGGCACCACGGGAGTTCTGGCCACCGTCACCGGGCACCTGAACGCAGCCACCGCCACGGCCAACGTGGTGATGTACCTGCTGCGTGTCACAGCCACGCCGCAGATGCTCATCTACGACCCCGACTCGGCCCTGGGCACGCGCAACGACCCGATGATCTCGTGTACCATCTCCTCGGTGCCGCCCATCGCCAAGAAGATGGACGTGTGGGTCATCATCCACACCCTGCACAGCGGCGAGGCTTTGTACAACAAGTACTTCAGTCTCGCGCCGGGCGCCCAGTCGTGGCACTGGTCGGACTTCTTCGGCTCCGAGCAAGCCATCGTGGGCACGGACAAAGGCCTGGATCCAGGGCGCGGCCTGTATCCGTATCAGATCACGGCTTGCGTGACCCAGTTCGACACCGACTGGCTCACCAGCCACGGCATCACGTCGTCGTACGCCTACGGCGGGCGCACCTTCCAGGACGCTAAAGCCTCGGAGTCGCTGCAGACGACGTGGACGCAGGCCAAGATCGGCTACGACGAGTCCACGCAGCAGACCGAGCTGAGCTACACGTTCCGAATGTACAACGTGCGCCGCCCGGCCCCACCAGCGGCGTGCCGTCTGGACATTTACGACCCCGATTTCAGCGTGGTGCAGAGCGTGCCCATCGCCACGGCGGACTTCGTGCCCGTGCCCAACGAGGCCAGCACCTTCCAGGTCGATAAGGTCATCCCGTTCCAGCCGCTGAAGGCGGGCGATTACCACTTCGTGGTCGAAGCGCAGCAAAGCCTGGATCCTGGCGAGGGAAACGACGCGGGCAAGTGGGCGCTGG